>Ga0302326_10012880_pt1 | contig 17776 bp, 14 predicted proteins | sample Palsa_T0_3_FD_202264 | JGI IMG/M metagenome (GOLD analysis project Ga0302326, IMG submission 202264) | Peat permafrost microbial communities from Stordalen Mire near Abisko, Sweden - Palsa_T0_3 | ecosystem: Environmental > Terrestrial > Soil > Palsa > Peat permafrost | place: Sweden: Abisko... | reverse complement strand
TGTGAATGCTCCACCGCCTAACAGGCGGTGGCTTCTGGTTACGGCTGGAAGCCGGATTGATCGGCCATGCGGCCGATTACACCACGTTGAAGTCATCGTCTGGTTCCGGAGGCTTTTGCTCCTCGATATATCGCTTCCACACCTCATCCGTCACATTGCCGCTCGTTGCTACCCAGTACCCGCGTGCCCACAAATGCTGGCCCCAGTACCGTTTCCGAAGTCGCGCGTACTCGCTTAACAGCTTGTGAGAACTTTTCCCCTTCATATACTGCACCGCACGCGACACCGATACATTGGGCGGAATTCCGATCAGCATTTGGACATGATCTCGGTTGATCGATCCGGCATAGATCACCAGTTCAAGGCTTTGTGCGATCTCCCGCAACAACTCACGGCAGCGTTGACCGACTTCCCCCTCCAATACCTGATACCGATACTTCGTCGTCCACACCAGATGGTATTTGCAATCCCACACCGTGTGCCTGCCACGCTTGTAGTCTTCCATCTCTACAAGTCTAGGGCCCATCCGTCGCCTAAAGGCGAGGGGTTTACTGATCCACTATCGGGGACTCTAAAGTTCACAACGAAACAGAGCTTGTCATTCTGAGCGAAAGGGGCCCCGAACGCTTTTCACGGGGTCCCCAAAGAGCGGTCTTTGCTCTTTGGGGCAGAGTTCGGGGATGGTGCGCGAAGAATCTGCTTTTGTTCCTTCGGCGTGCCAAACGCCTCAATTCTGATCCGACGGCTTCTGTAACGCCTCAGCTCTCCTGGCCTGTGCTTCCACCTTTTCCCGCTCCGCCTCCGCTTTCGCCTCGGCCTCGCGCTCGACTTCGATGTCGGCGATGCGTTTCTCCAGCCGTGCAATCGCATCCTTGTCGTGCACCGCAATCTCCACTCCCGCGCAGTTGCCGTTCAACTCATCCATGCGCTGCTTGTGGGAGTTGATCAGTACCCGCAACTGCTCCGGCGAGTTCCATTAGGTCTTCTCGATCTCCGCCTCGCGCTGCTCCGCCTGCACGAGCTTCGCATGCAGGTCCATGCGCCCCTGCTCCACCTCGCCCGGCGTCCGCACCACCTGGTCGGTCCCGCCCCGCCACACGTTGTAGAACACCACGCCCGCAAGCGCGAGCAAGAGCACACCCAGCACAATCCCAATTGCCTTCATCCACAATCTCCACGCCCAGTCTAAACACCATTGAGCTACCCGCTGTGTCTGCGCGCACCTCCTCAGTCCCTGCCTTCTTCGCCGGGTGCCCCATCCAAGCTCTGCTTGGGTGGGATTGCGATGCTAGGAGAGCCCTAATCCTTCCCTATCCCGCTCTTCGCCGGGTGCCCCATCCAAGCTCTGCTTGGGTGGGATTGCGATGCTAGGGGAGCACCAATCCGTCTCTCGCCCCGCCCTTCGCCTATTCTTCGCCAATCCGCTATAATCCCAGGATGGACTTCCAGCTCGTCACCACCTACAAACCCCGCGGCGATCAGCCACGCGCCATCGACGAGCTGATGCAAGGCCTCGCCGCCGGTGAAAAACACCAGGTCCTCCTCGGCGTCACCGGCTCCGGCAAGACCTTCACCATGGCCAAGATTATCGAGCAGTCCAACCGCCCAGCGCTCATCCTCGCGCACAACAAAACCCTCGCCGCCCAGCTCTATCACGAGTTCAAGCAATTCTTCCCCGGCAATGCCGTCGAGTACTTCGTCAGCTACTACGACTACTACCAGCCCGAGGCCTACATCCCCGCAGGCGACCTTTATATCGAAAAGGAAGCCACCATCAACGAGGAGCTAGACAAGCTCCGCCTCTCCGCCACACGCTCTCTCTTCGAACGCCGCGACGCCATCATCGTCAGCTCCGTTTCGTGCATCTACGGCCTCGGCTCGCCCGAAGCCTATTACGGCATGTTGCTGCTGTTAGAAAAAGGCCAGAAGATCAGCCGCAAGGACATCACGCGCCGCCTCGTCGAAATCCTCTACGAGCGCAACGACGTCGACTTCCGCCGCGGGACTTTCAGGGTGAGAGGCGACGTCATCGAAGTCTTCCCCACCTACGACGAATCCGCCTACCGCATCGAGCTCTTCGGCGACGAAATCGAATCCCTCTCCCAAATCGATCCGCTCTTCGGCAGCGTGAAACAAAAGTACGCCCGCCTTCCGATTTACCCGAAATCGCATTACGTCGTCCAACCCGAGCGCAAATCGCAAGCCATCGATTCCATCGTCGCCGAGCTCAACGAATGGGTCCCCAAGCTCGAAGCCGAAGGTCGCATGGTCGAAGCCCAGCGCATCCACCAGCGCACCCGCTTCGATCTCGAGATGATCAAGTCGATGGGCTACTGCCACGGCATCGAAAACTACTCGCGCCACTTCTCCGGCCGTCTTCCAGGCGAGCCGCCACCCACGCTCCTCGACTACTTCCCGCGCGACTTCCTTCTCTTTATCGATGAAAGTCACGCCACCATTCCGCAGGTGCACGGCATGTGGTTCGGCGATCGCAGCCGCAAACAGAATCTCGTCGACTACGGCTTCCGTCTGCCCTCCGCCGTCGACAATCGCCCTCTCAAGTTCGAGGAGTTCGAAAACCGCATCCACCAGACCATCTATGTCTCCGCCACGCCCGGCCCCTATGAGCTCACGCGCTCCGCCGGCGTCGTCGTCGAACAGGTCATTCGACCGACAGGTCTGGTAGATCCGCAAGTCGAAATCCGCCCCGTCAAAGGCCAAATCGACGATCTGTTAGCCGAGATCCGCGACCGCGCAAAAAGAAATGAGCGCGTCCTCGTTACCACCCTCACCAAGCGCATGGCCGAGGACCTCGCCGGCTACTACACCGAGGTCGGCGTGCGCTGCCGCTACATGCATTCAGAAATCGAAACCCTCGAGCGCGTCAAGATTCTCGCAGGTCTGCGCAAAGGTGAATTCGACGTGCTCATCGGAATCAATCTCCTCCGCGAAGGCCTCGACCTGCCTGAAGTCTCGCTCGTCGCCATTCTCGATGCCGACAAGGAAGGCTTCCTCCGCTCCACCGGCTCGCTGATTCAAACCATGGGCCGCGCCGCGCGCCATCTCGAGGGCCGCGCCATCCTCTACGCCGATCGCATGACCGATTCCATGAAGAATGCCATCGGCGAAACCGATCGCCGCCGCGTCATCCAGACCGCCTACAACGAAGAACACGGCATCGTGCCGCAATCCATCATCAACACCATGGACATGGGCCTCGCCCAGATTCTCCGCGCCGAATATGGCGATGCGGAAATCGAAGCCGCCGCCAGCCTGCCCGAGTTCACCACCCAGGCCGAAGTCGATCAGTTCATCGCCAAGCTCGAAACCGAAATGCGCGAAGCCGCCAAGAGATTCGAATTCGAAAAAGCCGCCAAACTCCGCGACAGCATCAAGGAACTTCGCGAAAAAGAATTCCTCTTTGGGTAAGCCGCATCGTCAAACGCGATGTCTTCGGGCAAAGGTTAGAATCCCCCTCGATCCCCGCATTTTGCGCGGAGCGCGGGAGACAGCCCTACGGCGCACTCACCACTTCCAATACCGTGAATCCCTCAAACGACCCGCTGTTATACCGAATCCTCGCCCGAATCGCTGCGTCAGACGACAACCGGCTCAGACTTGAGGGATCAGCACTCTTGTAGAACGCCTTCAGTTTGTCATAGCCATGGCTGTTGTCCAGGTAGCGAAGAACTACGCTGATCGCCCGTCGCGGCTGCATGTTTGCCGGATAGCGGGGTAGCTGGGCCCGCGGTATGCCAAGGTTCCTGCACTGCGGCCCCTTCGGGTTCGTGGTGCGAATGCAGTAATCGATGTTGAAACATTCCTTCATCGTCCTGCCGAGGCAGGTGCTCTCAAGCGGCTCAGGGAGCCACACCAGCACGATGCTGTCTCCGCCGCCCGGGAAATCCGGCGCCTGCACGTAGAGTGTCTGCTCCATCTCAATCCCATCGGCCTGGCCGCCCGCCACGGCCGCGAAGGCCGGCGAGGGGGTGGCCGCAAACCCCGGTGCAACGAAGAATAGAAAAAGCGCAAGCAGAGCGCGAACCGAATTAGCCATAGATTCATGCCATCCGAAACAGTGCATATATTGTGCCACGGAGCGAGCGCTTTCCCCGCATTGGCAATCCCGGTCAGCTATCCAGGTCCCGACAGGATTCTCATCGCAAAGTCCGCCGGGCGCCCCGGTCTCGCCGGGTGCCCCAGGTCTCGCTTTTGAGACCTGGGAAAGCAACGAACGCAACCCAGTCGCCCGCAAATTCGAATTCGAAAAAGCCGCTCGCCTCCGTGACAGCATCAAGGAACTCCGCGAAAAAGAATTCCTCTTCGGCTGATCATCGTCTTCAGGCGTGTTGAAGCAGCTCAGCACGGTACTTCGGAGCCAGGGACACCACCTTCGCAAGGAAAGCCTCTTGCGCTGCCGCATCCAGTTTGGGGAGCGGACTCGTCCGGGTCGCTACCGGTACCCCGACCTCCGCGAAGAACTCTTCCTGTCCCGCAGGCGAACAGATGCACAAGAGACGAACAGGCACATCGCTTGCGTTGCGAAATTGATGAGGCGCATTTGCTGGAATGTGGATCGTCTGGCCCGCTTTTACCACCGACTTCGTCCCACGAAAGGTCGCCTCCATCTCACCTTCAAGCAGCAGGAACGACTCCTCGAAGTCGTGACGGTGCGGAGGAGGGCGGCCCCCCGGCGGAATGTGCATATCGATCAAACAAAATTGCCCCGCCGTTTCCTTGCCGCTGAGCAGAACCGTGTAGGTGTCCCCCACCAATCCAATGTGCGGCCGACTGGGATCGTCACCTCGGGCCACGGTGAGGCTTCGTTTTATATCATCAGGCGGAATGGACGTTTGAGCCGGAACCTCTCCACTGCTCTGTTTCATATCGGTTCTCCTTTGCGGAATCTAAGCGATGCTCGGTAGTGATTGGATGCAATGAACTTCAATTCTCTGCCGGGTGCCCCATCCAAGCTCTGCTTGGGTGGGAGAGCGAGGAACTCCTTCGGTTCTCAGTGCTCCCTGTTCCCTACTCGCTATTCCCTGTTGCACACATTCCAATCGCCTTCCTCCATCAAAGGTGTGAGCTAAATCACACGCCGAACGCCTATCATAAGAAGAGAATCACCTTGACCGCTCCCCTCGCACTCGAATCTTGATGCGAGAATGAGGTTGGAGTTTCAATGGCAACCCTAGGCAGTTTCGCCCTACTCATCGCGCTGGCGCTGGCCGCCTACAATCTCCTCGCTGGGGCAATCGCCCTTCGACTCATCGCCACCGGACAGCCCGCGGCTATTTCTCCCGAGCGTCTAGCCGACACCGCCCGCCGTGCCGGAATCGCCGGCTTCTACGCCATCACCGCAGCCGCCTTCGCGCTGGTCTGGTCCGTCTTCACCAACGACTTCTCCATCACCTACATCCTCGAGCACTCCAACCGCGCCCTGCCCGCCCCCTACAAATTCGCCGCTCTCTGGAGCGGCCAGGAAGGCTCGCTGCTCCTCTGGGCGTGGCTGCTCGGCACCTACGGCTTCGTGCTCCGCCTCACCCACAAAACCGACGTCAAACTCTACGCCTACGCCGGCACCATTCTCGCCGGCATTCAGGTCTTCTTTCTCGCCGTCGTCAACTTCGCCGCGCCGCCCTTCGCTCTCCTCAAAGGAGCAATCCCCGACGACGGCAACGGCCTCAATCCCCTTCTCCAATATCCCGAGATGGTCATCCATCCGCCGATGCTTTACCTCGGCTACGTGGGATTCTCGGTGCCCTTCGCCTTCGCCCTCGGCGCGCTCATGATGCGCTACCCCGGCGAAAAATGGATCCGAATCACCCGCGTCTGGACCCTCGTCACCTGGCTCTTTCTCACCTGCGGCATCTTCCTCGGCATGCACTGGGCCTATGCCGTGCTCGGCTGGGGCGGGTACTGGGGTTGGGACCCGGTTGAAAACGCAAGCTTCATGCCCTGGCTCACCGGCACCGCCTTCCTCCACTCCGTCATGATGCAGGAGCGCAAAGGCATGATGAAGAGCTGGAACGTCTGGCTCATCTTCTCCACCTTCCTGCTCACCCTGCTCGGCACATTGCTCACCCGCGCCGGCCTCGTCAGCTCCGTGCACGCGTTCGCGCAGTCTTCCATCGGAACATGGTTTGTCGTGTTCATGGGAATCACTCTGGCCGTCTGCATCTTCACCTACATCCTGCAGCGCAACCACCTCCAGAGCGAACAACACCTCGAATCCCTCGTCAGCCGCGAGTCCAGTTTCCTCTTCAACAATCTTGTATTGCTCGTCGCATGCTTCGTGATCCTCTGGGGCACACTCTTCCCCATCCTGAGCGAATATGTCCAAGGCAGCAAAGTCACCGTCGGAGCACCCTTCTATAACCGCGTCGCAATCCCCATCGGACTTTTCCTGCTGTTCCTCACCGGCGTCGGCCCGCTTCTTCCATGGCGCGCCACCTCCCTGCGTTCGGTTCGCCGCAACTTCGTCGTGCCAACCATCGCGCTCTGGGCAACCGTTATCGTCTGCCTCGCCGCCGGCGTGCAACCTTGGAAAAACGGCGCTTTCGACGCCGGGAATTTCTACGCCCTGGTCGGCTTCGCGCTCGCCGCCGCAGTCTTCGCCGCAATTCTTTCTGAATTCCTCCGCGGAGGCGCAGTCCTCGCCAGGCAAACTCATCGCAATCTTCTCTCGGGAATCTTCCTGCTCGTCCGCCGCAACACCCGCCGCTACGGCGGCTACATCATTCACATCGGAGTCGTCATCGTCGTCGTAGGCCTCTGCGGTTCCGCCTTCAATCGCAATGAAGAGCGCGAACTCCCGCTCCATGGCACGCTGCCCATCGGACCTTATACGCTCGTGAACGTCGGCTTCACGCAGGACTCGAACGCGAACTACAACTCCGAGTATGCGCAGCTCGATGTGTATAAGAACGGCAAAAAGCTCTTCCAGATGACGCCCGAAAAACGCATCTACATTGCCAGCGAGCAGCCGCAAACCATGGTCGCCATCCACTCCGTTCCGGGCTGGGATTTGTACGTAGTCTACGAAGGCACGAATCCCGACAGTGGTCAACCCATCATCAAAGCATTCTTGAATCCACTAGTGGGTTGGATCTGGGCCGGCGTAGTCTTCATCGTCTGGGGCACCTTCATCGCCCTGGTCCCCGCGGCCATCCCAGCCACAGCATCCCTCCGCGTCCCCGCGACCCGTGTAGTCTCCGAGCCCGCGCTCCGAGGAGGCGACTGATGCCCGATAAGAAATCCCTTGTCATCCTGAGCGAAGTCGAAGGACCTGCGGTTGCTTTTCGGCCTGACATCCTGCGCGAAGCGCAGCAATCGGAGGGAGCAGGGGCCTTCAGGCCCCTGAATGAGAGTCAAATTCTGTCGCGGGCTTTAGCCCCGGGGGACACCTCTCCTCTCAACACAAAACAGATTTGTCATCCTGAGCGGAGCGCGTTTGGGGCCCCGATCGCACGTCAGTGCGATGGGGGTAAGCGAAGCGAAGGATCTGCTTTTACGGAGCCGAAGTCAGCACGAACATGGGTGCCCCAGGTCTGGATACCGGAGTCCCCGGCGACAGGTCTTCGTCGCTGGGGTGGTTTCAGACCTGGGAAAGCAACGAACCCCAACGCGTCCTTCTATCTCAAAATCGCCCAAGCCCTCTTGTTAGCCATAGCCGTCTGCTTCTCCACCGCCGCCTCGAATTCCAGCTCCCGCTTCAACGACCTGGGCCATCGCCTCATGTGCACCTGCAGTTGCGCGCAACTCCTCGGCGAATGCAACCACGTCGGCTGTCCCGAATCCGGCCACATGCGCGACGAGCTCAGCGCAGCCATCGCCTCCGGCGCCACCGATGAGCAAATACTCACCAGCTTCGCAGCCAAATACGGCGCCACTGTCCTCGCCGCGCCCACCACGCATGGCTTCGATCTAGTAGCCTGGATCGCTCCCTTCGCCGTCTTCGCCGCCGCCCTTCTCGGAACGATATTGCTGGTCCGCCACTGGTCCGTAGGCCGCACACAAACCGCCCAGCTTTCCGACCCCACAATCGACGCCCTGCGCGAAAAAATCCGCCGCGAAACCGATGCGGGCATCGACGGAGGCATCTGACATGACCGAATCCCAAGGCCTCATCGCCGGCATATTACTCGCCCTCGCGCTAGGCATTTACACCTTCTGGCCCGACAACGTCTTCGCCAGCCAGCACGAAAAAACGCGCCTTGAATATCTCCTCGAGCGCAAAGACCAGCTCTACGAAAATCTCCGCGACCTGAACTTCGAATACCGCGCCGGCAAATATCCCGAGGAAGACTTCGTAGCGCAGCGCGCGCTGTTGGAAAACGAAACCGCCCAGCTGATGGCCGAAATCGACTTCCTCCAGCAACAGGCCTAACCATCATGCTTTTGGAAACTTCAAATCAGCACGAAAATGGGTGCCCCATTCTAGCCGCGCCTTTTGCGGCTAGGGTGGGAAAGCACGAAAGCAAAAAGTTTTGTAACAGGACACGACTTCAGTCATGCCGAAAAATGTGCAATAGAAGTTGGGCTTTAGCCCCTGCATGTTTTTTGAATTGTCATCCTGAGCGGAGCAGCTTGGGGTAAGCGGAGCGAAGGATCTGCTTTTCACGCAGCACAACTCAGCACGAATATGGGTGCCCCAGGTCTCGCTTTTGAGACCTGGGAAAGCAAAACGAACGAACTAACGGAATCACACAAAAAACAATGAACGCATCGAAAATCATCTCCGCGGCTACACTTCTTTTCGCCGCCACCCTCGCCCAAGCCGCCACCGTCACCGGCACCGTCATCGACAAAACCACCGGCAAACCCGCCGCCGGCGACACCGTAGTCCTGGTCGACGTGCAAGCCGGCATGGGCGAAGTAGCCCACGCCACCACCAACGGTCAGGGCTTCTACAGCCTCAACGAGCCCGGCAGCGGACCCTACCTCATTCGCGTCACCCACCAGGGCGCCGGCTACTTCATTGCCGCGCCCCAGGGCAACGCCCCCGGAGACATCCCCGTCTACGACGTCGCCGCAAAAGTCGACGGCGTCTCCATCGAAGCCGACGTCTTCGAGGTCGAAGGCGACGCCAATCAACTCCGCGTCACCGAGCGCTACTTCGTCCACAACAACAGCATGCCGCCGCGCACCCAGTGGACCCCGCGCTCCTTTGAAATCGCTCTGCCGCCCGAAGCCACGATCGGTGGAGTCGCAGCGCAGCGGCCAACGGGTCTTCCGACAAGCGTCAAGCTCGACCCCACAGGCGCGAAGGGCCACTACGCTTTCAACTTTCCCATCCAACCTGATGAAGGCGACAAGGACACGCTCTTTCAAATCGAGTACACCGTCCCCTACACCGACGGAAAATTCACCTTCCACCCGCAGGTCACGCTGCCCACACAAAGCATCGGCGTCCTCCTCCCCAAAAGCATGACCTTCGCTTCCGGCTCAGGCCCCGCGTTCCAGCCCATCACGCAGGACCCCGGCATCCAGACCTACGTCGCCAAAAACGCCGCCCCGGGCAAATCCTTCGAGTTCACGGTCTCGGGAACAGGCTCCATGCCCCGCGAAGCCCAAGGCGGTCCCCAAAGTCCTGGCGCAGATCAGTCCACCACCGCGACGCCCGGCACTACACCCGGCGGCGGCATCGGCGAGCCCATCAATACCCCGGACCCGCTCAGCAAATACAAGTGGTGGATTCTCGGCGGCCTCGGTCTCCTGTTAGCCACAGCCGCGGCGTTCTTCCTCCGCAAACCCGCAGGTGCAGCCGCCACGACACTCGCCACACCAGGCGCACCGCACCCAGCCACAGTGCCCACACCGGCATTCAGCACTCACACCGCATCGCCATCCTTCACGGCGAACGCATCGCCGTCGCCGGCCTCGCAAAACGCCGCCCTCCTCAGTGCACTAAAAGAAGAACTCTTCGCACTGGAAAGCGAAAAGCTCAATGGCACGCTCACGCCCGAAGAATACGCCGAGGTCAAACCCGCGCTCGAAGTCGTCCTCAAGCGCGCACTCAAGCGCAATTCCTAGCTGCTTGCGTTTCGCGATCCAACAATCCGCATGAAAATGGGTGCCCCATTCTAAACTCGGCATTTCGAAGAAGAGCCGAGTTTAGGGTGGGAAAGCACGAACTCAATCTAGCCGCGCTCCGATTCGCACGGACTTCGTGCTCCATCACTGGTGCCGATAAGTCGATTGGATTGACGCCGGCTTTAGCCGCTGAGGGATGTATTTCACAATCTTTCTCGGAACCTTTGACTCTTTCCGCAGCCCGTTCAGGCCCCTGAATGAATCCCGCAATCGAGCGTGGGCTTTTAGCCCCGGACGAATACTGTTTTCATAAACGATTCCACAGTGCAGACACAGCCGGAGGATCTAAATTGCTCTCTTCTTCACTTCCAGCGCTCAATCTTTGCCCACCGTCAGTACGTTCGTACCCTCAGAACCCATCGGTAATCTTTGGCCTCACCCGTGGCTCAGCGTAGGCTCGCACCATAGACATAGATTCGATTCCCTACAGTAGTCTCCTAGCAAACAAAGAGCCCTGTCTTTTGAGCAGGGCTCTTTTGTTTCTGAAATCCAATGATCGTTCTCTGGTGGTGCTCGTCCTGGTTGTGCCGCTACGTCCAATACTCCTTCTTGTCGGCATCGCGCGTGGCGGGACGCGACTGTTCCACGCCTCACAATTGTTCCACGTGAAACAATTGTGGCGTTTGGCACAGGTGTCGGGCGGGTTTGCAGAAAATCGCGGAGGTTTCCCCTTCGTTCACTAGAATCGCCAGCGACTGAAAGCAGACCCTTCACTCTTCGTGCATCAGGATCGTTGGATCGACGGCAAGCGCCTTTTGCGCCGGAATCCATGCCGCGACCAACCCAACACCAGCATTGTCAGCACCACTCCGCCCAACACCAGCGGATCCTTCGGTCCCGCCTGATACACGATGTGCGAAAGCACCTTCGTGGCCATCAGTCCCAGCGCCAATCCCGCCGCGGATCCCACCGACAACAGCACAAACGCACGCCCCAACGCGGCCTTCAGGACCTCTTGCCAGCGCGCACCGAGCGCAACTCGAATTCCCAGTTCGCGCAGCCTTTTCGTGACGGCATAGGAGGCCATGCCGAAGATTCCTGTCACGGCCAGCATGGCGCCCAGCATGCCCAGTGTGCCCAGAGCGACGCTGGCTACCCGTGCGGCAAACAACGCCCAACTCATGTCATGGCTCCAGGTTTTGACGGAGAAGGGCAAGCTGGAGTCCAACCCGCGCATGGAGCGCTCCAGAGCGCCGGCAATCTCCGCGGGATCGCGGCTGGATCGTACGACGAGGAAGGCATCGCCTGACGGTTGTTGCAGAAAGGGAAAGAACATTGCGGGCTTCTGGTCCTCAGTCAAGGTCTGGTACTTGCCGTCTTCGACTACACCCACAACCTCGGCGCGGGTTCCGCCATAGAACTTGAAGTGGCCGCCGATGGCCTTGTCCACCGATCCGAAGACGGTGACGGCAAACTGGCGATTGATGAGGGCAACGTTTGGCGATTTCTTATCGTCGGCGAAGGTAAGGTCTCTGCCCGCGAGCAGCGTGGTGCCGGCCGCTTTCACGCAGTCTGGGGACACTTTGTAGTCCATTGCGTCCGCGGCGCGGTTAGTGGGCCGGAAGTCGGTTGTGCTGTCGAAAAAGACATCTGAGTCTCCGCCGCTGAGGCCGAGCGGCACGTGATCGACATAAGCAACCGCATTGATGCCTGGAATTGCCTTGGCTGCATTGATCATTCGCAGCTGCATCTGTGTGGCGCGGTCGCCGGTGTAGCCTGCCATATTCAGCTCGCTCTCCACCAGCACTGCGTTCTGGGGTGTGAAGCCGAAGTTGCTGTGCAACGAGCGCACGAGGCCACGCACCGCCACCAGCGAAGAGGTGACGAGCACGGCGCAGATGGCAATCTGCACGACCAGCAGGATGTCTCGCAGGGTGAAGCGTCGCATGCCAGCCACCCCGGCAGCTCCTGTGCGCATGACCTGCCATGGATCGGCGCGCATGACCTGGCGGACTGGCATGATACCGAAGAGGAGGCCGCTGCCCAGCGCAAGTACCAGCGCAACAATGTAAGTGGATGCGTCAGGATTCACCGGAACGTTGATGGGAATATCCGGAATGGGCTGCCATGCACTGAGCACGCGCAGGATGACGACACCTGCCGCCATTCCCAGCGCTCCTCCTACAACCGATATGAGAACAGTCTCAGTGAGCATCTGGCGCAAGATGATGCCACGCCTTGAGCCAAGCGCCAGGCGCAACGCGGTTTCCTTTGCGCGATCCGCCGTACGCGCCGCAAACAGGCTTCCCAAGTTGGTGCAGGCGGCCAGCAGAATCAGGCCGGCGAGCAACATGAGGCCGGCGACGAAAGCCCGCGCAGGGCCGCCGAGTGTATCTCCAATCAGGCCGGGACGAGCGAGCGTGAATTGAATGCCCGCATCGTCTCCGGGATATGTCTTCGCCAGCCATACTCCGAGCGCATTCAAGTCGGCCGTGGCCTGCGCCGGCGTCACGCCGGGCTTGGGCCGGCCCTCGACAAATCCGGAGTGGTTGCCGCGAGACTGCAGTCCGTTGTAGCCGCCGATGGTGGGTTTCTCGACCATCGGAATCCACATGGCGGGCGCGAAGAACAGTTCTGTACCACGAAATGCTGGCGGCGCCACGCCGATGATCGTGAGCTGGTGCTTGTTGATCTCGACCGTTCGGCCCACTACGCCTCGATCGTCGTGAAATTGGTCGTGCCAATAGGCGTAGCTCAGCACGATGTACGGTGAGCTGCCGATCCCGTTCTCATCGGAGGCGTGAAAGAACCGTCCCAAATACGGCTGAATGCCAAGCGTGTCGAAGTAGTTTCCACTGGCGAGGTAGGGCCATGCGGTGTGCGGATTCCTACCAGCATTGACGCCCACTGGGCCAACCAGGTCGAACATGATCAAGTTTTGAAAAGTGCGGTTCCGGTCGCGTAGGTCGATGTAATCGAGATAGGACTGCGATGGATACTGCCAACGCTGCACCATGTAGAGATTCTGGCCCTTGGGCACATCCACGGTCCGCAGCACCAGAGCGTTGAGCACGCTGAACACCACCGCGTTCGCCCCAATCCCCAGTGCCAGTGTCAGAATTGCAGTGACTGCAAATCCCGGTGACTTCCGCACCTGTCGAAATGCAATTCTCAGATCGTTCATCATGTTGGTTGCCTTTGGACAGAAATACGACTTCGCCTGCTGGTTAGTTCCTGTGAACTGCGTGCCTTTCTCTTATCCCCGAGGCGTCTGCGGCTTGCCAAATTCTTCCTGTGTCGGGAAGGACTGCTCGGCTTCTCGAACGCCTTCCGCAGTGCCGACAAAGTATAGCGATCGCGATGCTTCTACGATGTGATCGCCAATACGAATAATTACTCGGAACACTTGCGGTAGCGAAGAGACAGTATGAGCGTCCACCATTTTGTGGATCCTCGATGAAGTGCCAAAGGTCTCGAACAATTGGCTGGATGGCAAGACCTCCGGTGCTGCATCGGGATACTCTTTGCGCCAGCAAGGTCAAGCGCACCCAGGCATCCACGCTTCGTTCATCGCCTGCCTCATTACGTCGCATTGTCGCAGCAGGAAGAACCGATAGGACGCGTCTCGTATAGCTCACGATGAGGGGATGTGCCCTCTGGCGAAGGCCGATGCCATTTGGACGAATTCTCAAAACTCCGCAAGCGCGATTCGACCACCCGGAAAACTTTAGTGTCGATGTGCCACGCGGCGTGCTGTAAGGGCGAAGCACATCGGAAACCGAAGGCAATCCCTTGGAAAATTGAGCACTTACTTCATGGGATGCCGGCCAGCCTGGGTTTTCGGCAGCGGTACTGTCGCGCAGAAATCAGGAAGCGATGGTTATCCAGGCCTAGGTTACCCGGTAAGTGGTATGTCCGCGCCAAGTCAAATGAACCTAGACTGGCTCTGAATCAAAGTACCTTGCGCTTCCCCTCCCCACGCAGAGCCCCTTATTAAGCGCGAATGACCTTATTGATTCAGAGGCAATCAGCTTATGCGATTCGAGAAGCTCCTTCTGGTTTGCGCCGCCGCCGTTTTCATAGGCCGAGCCGGCGCGCAGGATATTACCGGGACAATTCTCATCAAGAAGAAGCTGACAAAGCCCAGCATCACAGCGTCGGTCTCCGTCTATCAACGCGGCACGGCCGTGAAACTCGGGAAAGACGCTGACGGCGATCCGATTGCCTACGAGCAGTCCCGCGTTGTGGTCTATCTTGAGGGATCTGGCCCAGCTGCCGATGATGCATCGAAACCCATCGCTCAGGTGGAGCAGCTCGATCGGCGGTTCACGCCCGATCTGGTTGTGGTCCCCGTCGGTTCCGCCGTTTCGTTTCCGAACATGGACCCGATCTTTCATAACATCTATTCGCTTTCAAAGCCCAAGACCTTCGATCTCGGAAGCTACGATAAAGGCGAATCGCGCAAGGTCCTCTTCCCCAAGCCCGGAATCGTCGAAGTCTACTGCCATCTGCATCCCAACATGGCCGCCACCATTGTTGTTACTCCCAACCTCTGGTACGCGCGACCTGATCGCTCCGGCCGATTCCGCATTCCGAATGTACCGCCCGGACAATACACGATCGTTGCCTGGCACAAATCCGCCGGATTCTTTCGCAAGTCCATTGCCGTCGAGGATGGACACGATTCGGTTGCCGATTTCTTCATTCCCCTCGAGGCGGATCCGAAACAAGAGGCACAGACGAATCGCGATCCAGGTCACGCGGGTGGAACCAGATGACAACCCGCTTCCGAACCCGCGCATTCCTGATCTGCTTCGTCCCCTTCGCATTGTTGTTAGCGAGCAGTTTCTGGATGATTCAACGGTTCGTGCAATCCACCGTGCGCGACGGACTCCACGCCTCGTTGCGTAAGAGCCAGGTAGCTATCGCGAGTATCCATGCCAAGGGCGACTTGCAAAACAGCCGCTTCCTCAAGGTTGCCGGCGAGAACACGGCTCTGAAAGCGGGGATGCAACTGCTCCTCGCCAACCCTCACAGCGAAACGGCGCGGCGCACAGTCGAAGATCAATTGCGCGAACTGGGCGAGCACATGGGCTTCGACTTCATGCTCATCTCCGCGCCGGGCGGGTCGCCGCTCGCCGGAGTCGTCCGCTACGCCGCGGCGCATACCGATACGCATGGTCAACTCATCCCTTTGGACCTTTCCCTACTCGATCGCAACCACGCGGGATTTCTGCTTCTCGCTGGCCGTAGCTTCCAGGTGGCGTCCGTCCCTGTCGATGAGAACGACGAGAATATTGGCGCCCTTTCGGTGGGCGAGTACTTTGACTTTTCCGACCTCACCACTCAAGTCGCCCTGGTTCATAACGGAAAAGTAATCGACTCCAACATTCCAAATGTCCCAATCGATGCGCTGGAGCGCGCCTTGGCCGGCTGCAACGAGCCGTCGGAATGCGATCTGCGGCTGCAAGGCGCCAATTGGATATCGCTTCCCATGGAATCGTACGGCGACGGGTTTCGTCTGCTCAGCTTCGAAAACGTGGACGAGGCTACAGCTCCCATTCAATCAAGGCTGCACAAGCTCTTTTTGACCCTGGCATTCGTTTGTGTCCTCGTTGCTTTCCTGTGCAGCGTCGGTTCATCCAGTTCCATCGTTAAACCGATCGCGGCGGTTGTTGACCATCTGCGCAATGCCGTTGGCACCGGCAAGCTCCCTGAGCTGGAAGGCCAGACTTCCTCGATTCGTGAGATCCAGGAACTGGCGGAAATCTACAACCGCGCCGCGGTTTCTGTCCGTGCCGCGGGCGAAAATCTTGAAGCCGCTTACCTTGAGTTTGTCGGTTCTCTGGCGAATGCGCTCGACGCACGCGATCAATACACCGCCGGTCACAGCAGCCGCGTCAGCCAGCTATCGTGCGCCACTGCATCTGCTCTCGAACTCGGTCCGGGCGAAGTGGAACGCATTCGCATCGGCGCGCTGCTCCACGACGTGGGAAAAATCGGAATCGCTGACAGCGTATTGCAAAAACCCGGCCGGCTTACCGACGAAGAATTCGCAATCGTCAAGCAGCATCCCGTCATCGGCCGTCGCATTCTCGAGGGAGTCCAGGGCTTTGCGCCGTACCTCGCGGCCGTTGAATTGCATCACGAAAACTGGGATGGCACCGGCTATCCCAAAGGACAGGCAGGCGAAGAAACGCCAATCGAAGCGCGCATCATCCACGTTTCGGATGCATACGATGCCATGACCACCGACCGCTCCTATCGGCGCGGCATGTCCCATGAAAAGGCCATTTCGATTCTGATTCAATATGCCGGCATTCAGTTCGATCCGCATATTGTCGAAACCTTCGTGAACTTGCCGCGCGAAGTTCTTACCGAACATGCAGCGGCACAGAAGGCCGCTCTGGAAGCAGAGCAATCCGTTTTGGCGGTGGCATAGTGAAAAAGTCCTATCCCAGTGCGGCTTTTCTGTGCCTGCTCTTCGCAGTGCCGAGCGCACAATTCCTCCGTGCGCAGGAAGCATCTTCGGGATTCGACCTTCGCGCCACACTGACAGCGCAGACTGTCGCTTCAAACGACCTCATCGAGGCGCCACGGTCTGGATCTCCGATGATCCTGGGCACCCGGGATGTCGTCTATCCGACCTGGAAGATCGGCGACCACTGGTTCGTTACCGGTGCGCTGCAATTCGCGACACGCCCCTTCTTTTACGCGGATCTTTCAACCGCGGGATATGGTGCCAAGGGCACGGTGCTTCAATCCACGCTGAACTATTCGCGAGTCTCGGACAAAGGTTCCGTTCTCGTGCGCGCCGGAGAAATGTCGACGGCGTTCGGCTCCTTTCCGCTGCGTTACGACGATGCCGACAACGCGTTGGTCGATCTGCCCATCGAGTACGGCTACTACTACGCGCCCGTTTCAATATCCGGCGTCGCGGGAGCACAGATCGACGCGACAAGAGGCAAGTGGGACGCGAGAGCGCAATTTGCCAATTCGTCACCGGCCAATCCGCGCAGTTTATTTGCAAAAGACCAATACGGTAACTGGGCCGGAGGCGCCGGCTACACCATTCGCCAGGGTTTCCGCGTCGGCGTTTCCGGATATCGCGGGCCATACCTCGACCGCCAATATGAATACTTCTACCCAGGAGAAGCGAATCCCAACACTCTGCCGGCTCACGCTATCGGCCTCGATGTGAGTTGGGCGCATGGACACACCAGCGTGCAAGGTGAGGCTCAGAGGTTTGTCATGCCCTACACAGTCATTCCAACATTTCGCGAATCGGCGGAATACGTCGAAGTCAAGCAGGTGCTGAGCCCACGCTGGTACCTGGCGTTCCGGCCCGGCTTCTCCACCGCAAGCGTAGGCGGCAAAGAGCAGAACTTTGAGACGGCGGCAGGCTTTCGCGCCAACAGGCTGCAACTCATCAAAGCCAGCTACGAATACGAACACTACACTCCCGACAACCAACCGAATGACAAGATATTCGCCATCCAATTCATCACAACGTTGCACAAGGCCGTTGGACGCGAATAAAGCAGTCTTCGCTTGCAGGTCGAGCGTTGTCGCCTGCATGCGATCTGTTTTACTCTTCGTACCGTCAAGCAGCACAAAAAATGGGTGCCCCATCCTAGCCGCGCACTTTGCGGCTAGGGTGGGAAAGCACGAACCCAAACACCCCTCTTCCATCCTGCGCATCTCCACGGTTCGCAACACATCTTTCCATAATTGAAGAATT
>Ga0302326_10012879_pt1 | contig 17776 bp, 15 predicted proteins | sample Palsa_T0_3_FD_202264 | JGI IMG/M metagenome (GOLD analysis project Ga0302326, IMG submission 202264) | Peat permafrost microbial communities from Stordalen Mire near Abisko, Sweden - Palsa_T0_3 | ecosystem: Environmental > Terrestrial > Soil > Palsa > Peat permafrost | place: Sweden: Abisko... | reverse complement strand
TGGCGACCGCGGACTCCAGCAGCTTGCTCCAGTCTCGTGCCACCCCACGCGTCGTGTGCATGAGGATCGCCCGCGCCTCCTCGACGCTCTTGCCGCGGATGTGATCGCACACGAGGCGGGCCTTGCGCGGCGAGGAATGCACGTTCCTGGCGTACGCGCGGACGACCGGCGCCGGCAGATTCGGGTCACGCTTGGCACGACGCGGCGCGGGCGCCGGCGCGGCCGGCGGCTCCGGCGCCTCACGGCGGCCACGGCGACGGCGAGCGGGTTTGGGCTCGGCAGCGGCCTCGGGCTCGGGCTCGGGCTCGGGCTCCGCGGCGGGCTCGGGTTCGGGCTCCGCGGCGGCCTCGGGCTCCGGCTCCGGCTCGGGCTCCGCGGCGGCCTCGGGCTCCGGCTCGGCGGCGGCCTCGGGCTCCGGCTCGGCGGCGGCCTCGGGCTCGGGCTCGGCGGGCGCCTCGGCAGCCTCCGGCTCCTCGACAGCCTCAGGCTCTGGCTCTGGCGCCTCGGCCTCCGGCTCCTCCTCGGCGGTTGCAGCCTCAGTTTCGACCTCGGGGGTCGTCTCGTCGTCGGTGGACGTCGCGGTACTGCGGGCTACCCGCTCGGCGACCGATTCCGTAGCCTCGGTCTCGGGCGACGATGCGGCCTCGGAGCTCTCGGAGGCGACAGCAGCCTCCTCAGCCTCGGTCTTCCGCCGCAGAACGCGGCGACGCCGCTTCGGCTTCTCTTCGTCCGGTGTCATCTCCGCTTACCCGTCGAGGCATGCCCACGGTAGAGCCGGGTCGGCGCAAACTCCCCCAGCTTGTGTCCGACCATCGACTCGCTGATGAACACGGGGACGTGCTTGCGGCCGTCGTGGACCGCGATCGTATGCCCGACCATGTCGGGGAAGATCGTCGAGGTCCGTGACCAGGTCTTGAGCATCTTCTTCTCGCCCGAGGAGTTCATCGCCTCGATCCGCGTCATCAGCCGCTCTTGTACGAACGGGCCCTTCTTGCTCGATCGACTCATCGCTTCTTACCTCTTCTGCGTCCGCGGACTATGTAGCGGTCTGAATCCTTGCCCTTCTTGCGCGTGCGATAGCCAAGCGTTGGCACGCCCCACGGGGTCACCGGATGGCGCCCGGCCGTGGTCGATCCCTCGCCACCGCCGTGCGGGTGGTCGACGGGGTTCATCGCCGTGCCTCGGGTCTGGGGACGCACGCCCATGTGGCGCTTGCGTCCTGCCTTGCCGATCTTGACGTTCTGGTGGTCGGCGTTGCCGATCGTGCCGACGGTCGCACGGCATTCGGCGCGCACCAGCCGCATCTCGCCCGAGGGCAGGCGCAGCGTCGCGCGATCTCCGTCCTTGGCCAGCAGCTGGATGCTCGTGCCGGCGGAGCGGCCGAGCTGGCCGCCGCGGCCGGGCGTGAGCTCCACGTTGTGGACGACGGTGCCGGCGGGCATGTTCGCCAGCGGCAGGCAGTTTCCGACCCGAATGTCGGCGTCCGGACCCGACTGGACCATCGCACCGACGCGCAGACGCGCGGGCGCCAGGATGTAGCGCTTCTCGCCGTCGACGTAGTGGATCAGCGCGATGTAGGCCGAACGGTTGGGGTCGTACTCGATCTGCGCGACCCGCGCCGGGATCCCGTCCTTGCGGCGCTTGAAGTCGATCTGACGGTACAGGCGCTTGGCGCCGCCGCCGCGGTGGCGCGAGGTCTTACGGCCGTTCGAGTTCCGTCCGCCGGACTTCTTCAGCCCCTCGGTCAGCGACTTCTCCGGCCGGTCGCGCGTGATCTCGGCGAAGTCCGGATAGGTGACGAAGCGCCGGCCTGGGCTCGTGGGCTTGGGCTTACGAATGGCCATTACTCGAGTGCCTCACGGCCCGGGGCTCCGCCCGGTCTCACGGTGGTCATCATTCCGTCCCCTGGAGTCCTTGGAAGATCGGGATCGTGTCGCCCGGGCCGACCTGGACGATCGCCTTCTTCCATGCTCGCGTGCGCCCCGACGTGTGGCCGCGGCGCTTGGGCTTGCTCTTGACCGACGCCGTGCGCACCTCGAGGACCTTGACGTCGAACAGCACCTCGATCGCCTGGCGGATCTGGGTCTTGTGAGCCTTGTCGTGGACGCGGAAGGTGTACTTGCCTGCCTCGGCGAGCACGAACGACTTCTCGGAGACGACCGGACGGATGATCACCTGGGTGGGATCCATTACTCGTCGGCCTCCTCGGCGGGAGATTCGGCGCCAGCCCCGACCGCCCTCGCACTCAGCTCGCCGAGCGCAGCTTCGGAGATCAGCAGCGAGTGGGCGCCGATCACGTCGGCCACGCCGGCGTCGGCGACGGGCATCACCGCGACACGGGCGATGTTGCGAAATGACTTGCCGGCGCCCGCCTCGGCGTCGGTCAGGAGCACCAGCGTCGGCACCGGCTGGCCCCAGTCTTCAAGTAGCGTCGCCGCCTGCTTGGTCGATGGCGTCGCGAACGCGCCCGCGTCGAATACGGCCAGCGATGCGCGCTCGGCATGCGCAGACAGTGCTGCACGGAGCGCGGCCCGGTGCGCCTTGCGGTTGACCTTGAACGTGTAACCGCGCGGCGAGGGTCCGAACACAACCCCGCCGCCCTTCCAGATCGGCGACCGCGACGAGCCGGCGCGGGCACGGCCGGTGCCCTTCTGGCGCCAGGGCTTCGCGCCGCCGCCGCGGACCATCCCGCGGGTGAGCGTAGAGGCGGTGCCGCGGCGACGGGCATTCATCTCGGCGCGCACCGATTCATGGACGAGCGGCATGTTGAACGCAGCCTCGAAAGCGGTCGCGTCGAGCGTGACTTCGCCACCGCCGAGCTTGGGCGCGGTCCTAGGCATCGGTCCGCACCTCAACGGTCCCACCGCGGGGACCGGGAACGGAGCCGCGCAGCAGCAGCAGGTTCTGCGCCGGGATCACCTCGACTACCGTCAGGCCACGCTGGGTGATGCGACCGCGGCCCATCTGCCCGGCGCCCTTCATTCCCTTGAACACGCGCGATGGGGTCGCCGATGCGCCGATCGAACCGGGCGCGCGGACGTTGTGCGAGCCGTGGGACTTCGGTCCGCTCGCGAAGTTGTGGCGCTTGATCGTCCCCTGGAAGCCCTTGCCCTTGGAAGTGCCGGAGACCTTGACCCGCTGGCCGGGCTCGAACACCTCGACCGTGACCGTCTCGCCCATCAGCAGCTCCCCGGCCTCGTCGCGGAACTCCGCGAGGTGCCGGTGCGCGGATGCATCCGCCTTCTTCAGGTGCCCGAGCTGAGCCTTGGTCAGAACCTTCTCCTTGCACGGCCCGAACGCGAGCTGCACCGCCTCGTAACCGTCGCGCTCCTTGGAGCGGATCGCCGTCACCGGGCAAGGTCCGGCTTCGAGCACGGTGACGCGCTCGACGCGACCGTCGTCGAGGAACCGCTGAGTCATTCCGAGCTTCTTGGCGAGGATGGCGGCCATGCTGGATACCTACAAGGCCAGGCGGATCTCGATATCCACGCCGGCCGGAAGATGGTCGAGTCGCTGTAGCGAGTCGACGGTCTTCGGCGTCGGCTGATGGATGTCGATCAGTCGCTTGTGGGTGCGGATCTCGAAGTGCTCGCGCGAGTCCTTGTCCTTGAACGGCGAGCGGATCACGCAGTACACGTTCTTTTCCGTCGGCAGGGGCACGGGACCGGACACGGTCGCGCCGGTGCGAGTCGCGGTCTCGACGATCTCCTTCGCCGCCGTCTCGATCGCCCTGTGGTCGTATGACTTCAGGCGGATGCGGATCTTGTTCTGGGCAAGCGTTGCCACGGGTTCGGTCTGCTTCTCTTTCGATTCTTTTCAGTGTTAAGGGCGAGTCCCGGGTTCGGGGCCCGCCCCTCTGGTCGTATCTGTCAAACCTCGCCAGGGCCCGCACGGATGCGGCTCTGACGAGGACGGTTACTTGATGACTTCAGTCACGACGCCAGAGCCGACCGTGCGGCCGCCCTCGCGGATCGCGAACCGGAGACCCGCATCCATGGCGATCGGCTGGATCAGCTCGATCTCCATCTGGATGTTGTCGCCCGGCATCACCATCTCGGTGCCCTCGGGGAGCCTGGCTACCCCGGTGACGTCGGTGGTGCGGAAATAGAACTGCGGCCGGTAGCCCGTGAAGAACGGCGTGTGGCGGCCACCCTCCTCCTTCTTCAGGACGTAGACCTCGGCCATGTACTGGGTGTGCGGGGTGATCGAACCGGGCTTGCATAGCACCTGGCCGCGCTCGATGTCCTCGCGCTTGGTGCCCCGAAGCAGGCAGCCGGCATTGTCGCCGGCCTGGCCCTGGTCGAGGTTCTTCTTGAACATCTCGACGCCGGTGACCACGGTCGAGACGGTCGGCTTGATGCCGACGATCTCGACGGTCTCGCCGATCTTGACGATGCCCTGCTCGATCCGCCCGGTCGCGACCGTGCCGCGGCCGGTGATCGAGAACACGTCCTCGACCGGCATCAGGAATGGCTTGTCGAGGTCGCGGACCGGCTCGGGGATGTAGGTGTCGAGCGCCTCTGCGAGCTCGAGGATCTTCGCCTCGTACTCCTTGTCGCCCTCGAGCGCCTTCAGCGCCGACCCGATCACGAACGGGATGTCGTCGCCGGGGAAGTCGTACTCGGTCAGCAGCTCGCGGATCTCGATCTCGACGAGCTCGAGCAGCTCGGGATCGTCGACCATGTCGGCCTTGTTCAGGAAGACGATGATGTAGGGAACGCCGACCTGACGAGCGAGCAGGATGTGCTCGCGCGTCTGCGGCATCGCGCCATCGGCCGCGGAGACGACGAGGATCGCGCCGTCCATCTGCGCGGCGCCGGTGATCATGTTCTTCACGTAGTCCGCGTGACCTGGACAGTCGACGTGGGCATAGTGACGCTTCGCAGTCTCGTACTCGACGTGGGACGTCGCGATCGTGATCCCCCGCGCCTTCTCCTCGGGCGCGTTGTCGATCGACTCGAACGACCGAATCTCGGTGGTACCGCCATACGTCTCGTTGAGCACCTTGGTGATCGCGGCCGTCAGCGTCGTCTTGCCATGGTCGATATGACCGATGGTCCCGACGTTCACATGGGGCTTGTCGCGCTCGAACTTGGCCTTCGCCACTGGGTGTGCTCCTTAATTGTTCGCTGATTGCGGTCCGTGCTTGGCACGAACCTCGAAAATCTACCTCAGTCGCTGTTAAGCGGCGTTCTGCTCCCCCACCACCTTCTCGGCGATGTTGGCTGGAACCTCTTCGTAACGGTCGAACTGCATCGTGTAGGTCGCCCGACCCTGGGTACCAGATCGTAGGTCGGTCGAGTACCCGAACATCATCGCCAGCGGCACGTCGGCGCTGATGACCTGCGCGTTCCCGCGTTGCTCCATCCCCTTGACGTGGCCGCGGCGCCGGTTCAGGTCGCCGATCACTTCGCCCATGAACTCCTCGGGCGTGACCACCTCGACCGCGAACACCGGCTCGAGCAGGACGGGCCTGGCCCGCGCGGCCGCCGCCTTGAAGGCAAGCGATCCCGCGATCTTGAAGGCGATCTCCGAGGAGTCCGTGTCGTGGTACTTCCCGTCGGTGAGCGTGACGCGCACATCGACCATCGGGTACCCGGCGCGGGGACCGTTGTCCATCGCCTCCTCGATGCCCTTCTCGACCGCGGGTATGAACTCGGTCGGGATCGAGCCGCCTCTGACCTTGTTGACGAAGTCGAAGCCCTCGCCGGGCGCCGGCTCGACGTTGATGTAGACGATCCCGTACTGGCCCGAGCCGCCCGTCTGGCGGACGAAGCGGCCCTCGACCTTGGTGGCCGTGCCGCGGATCGTCTCGCGGTAGGAGACCTGCGGGCGGCCGACGTTCGCGTCGACCTTGTACTCGCGCAGCATCCTGTCGACGAGAACCTCGAGGTGGAGCTCGCCCATGCCCGAGATCTCGGTCTGGCCGGTCTCCTCGTTGGTGCGGACCTGGAACGTCGGGTCCTCCTCGGCGAGGCGCGCGAGCGCGGTCGACATCTTCTCCTGGTCGATCTTCGTCTTCGGCTCGATCGCGACCTTGATCACCGGCTCGGGGAACGTGATCGTCTCGAGCTTGATCGGCTTGTCGGGCGCGGCGAGCGTGTCGCCGGTGACGACCTGCTTGATCCCGACCCCGGCCGCGATGTCGCCGGCGTAGACCTCTTGAAGCTCCTCGCGCTCATTGGCGTGCATCATCAGGATCCGGCCAACGCGCTCGGTGCGCCCGCTGGACACGTTCAGCACCCGCGCCCCGGCCGCGAGCTTGCCGGAGTAGACGCGAAAGTAGGTGAGCTTGCCGACGTATGGGTCGGCCATGATCTTGAATGCGAGCGCGGCGAACGGCTCGTCGTCGTCGGCGTGCCGCACGGCCGGGCGGCCGCCGTTCTCGGAAGTCTTGTCGGGCTCGAGGCCTTCGACGGGCGGGACCTCGAGTGGGCTGGGGAGATAATCGATCACGGCGTCGAGCAGCGGCTGCACGCCCTTGTTCTTGAAGCTCGACCCGCACAGGACGGGAGTCAGCTTGGCGGCCAGCGTGGCCGCGCGGATCGCCTGCCGCAGGCGCGCCGGCGGTACCTCCTGCTCCTCGAGGATCATCTCGAGCAGCCCGTCGTCGTAGTGCGAGACCTCTTCGAGCAGATGCTCGCGGGCCGCATTGGCCTCCTCGGCGATCTCCGCAGGTACCTCGATGACGTCCACTTCCTTGCCGAGCTCGTCCAGATACACGATCGCCTTGTTCTCGACCAGGTCGACGATCCCGCGGAAGTCCGCCTCGGAGCCGATCGGCAGCTGGATCGGAACGGGGTGCGCACCGAGACGGTCGATCATCGTCTGCACGCCACGATCGAAGTCCGAGCCGATGCGGTCCATCTTGTTGATGTACGCGATCCGCGGGACGTGATACTTGTCGGCCTGTCGCCAGACGGTCTCCGACTGCGGCTCGACACCGGCTACGGAGTCGAACAGCGCGATCGCGCCGTCAAGCACGCGCAGCGATCGCTCGACCTCAACGGTGAAGTCGACGTGACCGGGCGTGTCGATGATGTTGATCCGGTGGTCCTTCCACTCGCAGGTGGTGGCCGCCGAGGTGATCGTGATCCCGCGCTCCTGCTCCTGCTCCATCCAATCCATCACGGCGGCGCCCTCGTGAACCTCCCCCATCTTGTAGGTCCGGCCGGTGTAATAGAGGATGCGCTCAGTCGTCGTCGTCTTACCGGCGTCGATGTGGGCCATGATCCCGATGTTGCGGATTTTGTCGAGAGGGAAGATGCGAGGCATAAGAGCTAATTCCGGTTGGGGTGATTCGGGTGCGATGTCGACCTGCGGGCACAAAAATGGGCCCACAGGGCCCGTTCACGACGAAGGTGTCGGCAGCGAGCAAGTGTCTATTCGGTCGGCGTCTCCATCGAGTGGATCCTTAGCGCTCAGGAGCGGGCAGGTATGAGCGTTCCGCCGCCCGAGGCAAAGCCCGAATATAGCAGAGCACCGCGGCGATCCAAGACCCCTCCGGCGATCTCGCTGGCCGTGCTCGCCGCGGGCCTGACGGGCGCGCTGCTGCTGCTGGTCGCCGAGTTCACGCCGCTATACGACGAGGACTCGGCGGCGAGCAGGATCCCCCTGCACACGGTACAGACGGGCCACCACCATTCATACGCGCTGATCCCGGTCGCGCTGCTGGCGGTCGCCCTCGCACTCGGCGCATCGCGCCTCGGCAGCCGACCCGCGCTGCTGGCCCTCGGGGCGCTCGGGATCGTGACGATCGTGATCGCGCTGGTCGTCGACCTCCCCGACGCGCACGCGACCGGCGTCGTCGGAAGCGCGGCCGCGGGTTTCTCGAAAGCCAAGGACGTGCCGCGGATCGGGCTCTACCTGGAGACGCTCGGCGCGGCCTTGCTCGTGATCACCTGCGGCGCCGGATTGCTGCTGAGCGGCTCTCGAGACCCCGGAGCGAGGCCGGCGTAGCCACAATTGGAGACCGCATGGTCCGCTGTCTGACATCGGGACCGGCCACCAGCCCTCGAGCGTCCCCGTACGTTAGATTTTCTGAAAGCGAGGGTTAGCCTGCGGCAGCCCCCGGTCCCGTGCCGTGGGCGGCCCTCGCTTTACCAGCGGTAGTGGGCGAACGCCTTGTTCGCCTGGGCCATGCGGTAGATGTCGTCCTTGCGCTTGTATGCCGCACCTTGCTGCTGCTGGGCGTCGAGCAACTCGTGCGCGAGCCGCTGCGCCATCGTCTTCTCGCGGCGCGCGCGGGCGTAGCCCACGAGCCAGCGGACGGCGAGCGTGCGGGCGCGCCGGGCGGGCACCTCGACCGGAACCTGGTAGGTCGCCCCGCCGACGCGGCGCGAGCGAACCTCGAGCACCGGGGTGAGCGCCTTGACGCCCGCCTCGAGCTGCTCGACGGGGTTCTTGCCGGTGCGCTCGGCGATGATCGCGAGCGCGTCGTAGACGATCTTCTCGGCGATCGACTTCTTGCCGTCGAGCATCACCTTGTTGATGACCTGCTGGACGAGCCGGTTGCGATGGATCGCGTCAGGCTCGATCGGCCGGAGCTGAGCGGCGGCGCGGCGGGGCACGCTACTTCGCCTTCACGCCGTACTGCGAGCGTGCCTTCTTACGATCGCTGACGCCGGCGGCGTCGAGCGTGCCGCGGATCACCTTGTAGCGGAAGCCCGGAAGGTCCTTGACGCGGCCCCCGCGGACGAGCACGACCGAGTGCTCCTGAAGATTGTGGCCCTCGCCGGGGATGTAGGCGCCGACCTCCATGCCGTTCGTCAGCCGCACGCGGGCGACCTTGCGCAGCGCCGAGTTGGGCTTCTTTGGCGTGGTCGTGTACACGCGCGTGCAGACGCCGCGGCGCTGAGGCGCGGCGACCTTCTGCTTGCGGCCCTTGCCGGATTTGAGGCCAGGGGTGGCGAGCTTCTTCTTCGGTGCCTTACGGCCCTTGCGGATCAGCTGACTGGTGGTAGGCATCGGGTGCGCAAATGTAGCAGGGGCGGGCGGGCGTGCGATCCCGCCAACGGGCGCCGCGCCGCTCAGCGGCCCGCGCCGGCCACGCTCGCGAGTGCCTCGTCGACGTCGGCGGCGGGCACGCCGACGGCCTCGGCGACGGGCGGGTAGGTCACCTGACCGACAACGACGTTGATCCCGAGCTGCAACCCCGGGGTGCGGGCGACGGCGCCATAGACGCCGTGGTGGGCGATTTCGAGCACGTACGGCATCGTCGCGTTCGTGAGCGCGTAGGTCGAGGTGATCGGAACCGCCCCCGGCATGTTGGTCACGCAGTAATGGGTGATCCCGTCGACCTCGTAGGTGGGGTTCGAATGGGTCGTCGGGCGCGAGGTCTCGAAGCAGCCGCCCTGATCGATCGAGACGTCGACGAGGACGGCGCCCGGTTTCATCAGCGCGAGCTGCGCGCGCGTGATCACGTGTGGGGCACGCGCACCGTGCACGAGCACGGCGCCGATCACGAGGTCGATGTCGGGCAGCCGCTGCTCGATCCCGAGCGTGGTCGCGAAGCAGGTGTCGGCCCGCCCACCGAACGCGATGTCGAGCTCGCGGAGCCGATCGATGTTGCGGTCGAACACATACACGTTGGCCTCCATCCCGAGCGCGATGAAGGCCGCGTTCATGCCGACCACGCCGCCGCCGATGACCATCACGCTCGCCGCGGCCACGCCCGGCACGCCGCCGAGCAGGATCCCCCGGCCGCCGAGCGGCTTCTCGAGCATGAACGCGCCTGCCTGCGTCGCGATCTTGCCCGCCACCTCCGACATCGGTGCGAGCAGCGGCAGCCGCCCGCGCGCGTCCTCGACCGTCTCGTACGCCACGCAGATCGCCCCGGAGGCCATCAGGCCGAGCGTCAGCTCCGGATTCGCGGCGAGGTGGAGGTAGGTGAACAGCGTGTGCCTGGGCTCGAGCAGCGCGACCTCCTCGGTCTGCGGCTCCTTGACCTTGACGATCAGCTCGGCCTCTCCGAACACGGACTCGGCGTCGGGCACGATCCTCGCCCCCTGCTCGACGTAGCGCTCGTCGGCGATCGCCGAGCCCTCGCCGGCGCCGCTCTGCACGACCACCTCGTGGCCCGCGTCGGCCAGCTCCCGCACGCCGGCGGGCGTCAGCGCCACCCGGTACTCGTCGACCTTGACCTCGCTGGGAACCCCGACCTTCATGACGCGACCTTACCCGCGGCGGCGGCTCGAAACAATGCCGACACCGCCCGCGGCCACGGTCACCAGCCGCACGTCGCCTACAGGGCGGCGCGCAACCTGACGATAACACGAGGATGATCACGGCGGCGAATCCGCTCAGCGGGCGCCGTGTGCTCGCCATGTCCGCGATGCTCAGCGCGATCGCCGTCCTACTGCTCGTCGCGGCGGCGCCGGCGCTGGCCGACAGCACCTGGGGGGGTGGGGGCAGCGACAGCAACTGGTCGACGGGGACGAACTGGCAGAACGGGACCGGCCCCGCGGCGAGCACCGCGGACGGCACCCTCACGTTTCCTTCGATGTCGTGTTCGTCGACGTGCGCGAGCACCAACGACCTCAGCGGCGTCAGCCTCACCGGGCTTACGATCGACGCCAAGACGTCCTACAACGTCACCGGCAACGCGGTCACGCTCGGTTCCGGGGGCATCTCGACGACGGGCAGTGGATCGAGCCTGGCCGCGATATGGAGCGCGCCAATCGCGCTGAACGGCTCCCAGACGTGGTCGATCGGCGGCGGCGGTCAGCTCGCTCTGAACGGCGCGATCTCCGGAGCCTCGGATGCCGTCACGGCGGACCTCAGCAGCTACAGCATCCTCGCGCTCAGCAGCGATGACGAGATCGGGCCGGTAACGGCGAGCGGCGGCGGATTCCTCAGCCTTGGCGGCGGCGCGTCGCTGAACGGCACCGACGGGAACTCGGTCAGCCTGACCTCGGGGTCGTACTTGCAGGAGATCGGCAACGCCACGGTCGGCCCGCTCACGGTCACCGGCTCCAACATCGGCGTCGGGGGCGCGTTCAGCGTCGAGGACCTAACCGTCAACGGGACCGCCTCGATCGACGGCGCGAGCACGACCACCTTCGGCCTGAGCGCATCGACGGGCTCGCAGCTGAGCACGAGCGGCAATGTCTCGCTGGGCGGTAGCGTTTCCTTCGAGACGTGCTCGGCGCTCACGCCGGGAACGACGTACACGCTCGTGCAGAGCACCGGCGGGACGCTCAGCGGCACGTTCTCAAATGCGCCCGAGGGCGCGACGCTGACAGCCCAGTGCTTCGGCAGTACTCCAGAGGGCACGGTTCAGCTCCACTACACCGCCACCTCCGTCACCGCGAGCGTCATCACTCCGACGACGACCACGCTGGCCAGCCCCAACCCGACGAGCTCGGTGTCCGGCCAGTCCGTCGCGCTGACGGCGACCGTCGCCGCCGACTCCGGGTCCGCGACCCCGACGGGCACCGTCGAGTTCGACAGCGGCGCACAGCCGATCACCGGCTGCACGGCGCAGCCGCTCGACGCGTCGGGCAGCGCCACCTGCACGACATCCTTCCCGGCGTCAGCCTCGCCCGAGAGCCTCACCGCGGTCTACACGCCGGCGAGCGAGAGCGGGTTCGACGGCTCGTCCACCGGCTCACCGACGTCGCTCACCGTCGGTCAGGACGCCACCACGACCGCCGTCTCGTCGTCCACGACGACCGCGTACACGGGCCAGAGCGTCACCTACACCGCGAGCGTCACCCCCGCCGCCCCCGGCGCGGGCGCGCCGTCCGGCTCGGTCGCGTTCTCCGACAACGGAACCGGTATCGCGAGCTGCTCGGCCCAGCCGCTGACCCCCGGCGCGCCGAGCTCGACCGCCACCTGCACGGTGCCGTACTCCTCGACGGGAACTCACGCCGTGACCGCCACCTATGACGGCGACGGCAACTTCAGCGGCTCATCGGCGAGCGGCGGGCCAACGGTCACGGTCCTCGCGCCCCCCGCGCTCGCTTTCACGCAATCGTGGGGGTCCTACGGGACCGGGACGGGGCAGTTCACGGATGCCCTCGGAGCGGCCACCTATGGCGGCGACGTCTACGTCATCGACAACGGGAACAATCGCGTCGAGGAGTTCACTGCCTCGGGTAGCTACGTTCGGTCGTTCGGCAGCGCGGGTAGCGGCAACGGCCAATTCACCCAGGCGCAGGGGATCGCGGCCGACCCGCAGACCGGCACGATCTACGTCGCCGACGACGGGAACGGCCGCGTCGTGGCATTCACCGCTTCGGGTCAGTACGTGACGACGTTCGGCTCCGGCACGCTCAGGTATCCGACGCAGATCGCCGTCGACGGCACCGGCAATGTCTACGTCGCCGACTACGGCATCGACGCCGTCGCCGAGTTCAACTCCAGCGGCACCTATCTGCGCTCGTTCGGCGGCGGCTACGGCACCGGCGCGGGCCAGCTCTCCGAGCCGTGGGGTGTAGCCGTCAACGGATCGGGCGACGTGTACGTGTCGGACTACTCGGGCGATCGCATCTCGGAGTTCGATTCGACGGGTGCGTTCGTCCGGGCATGGGGCTGGGGAGTCAGCGACGGCGCGGCCCAGTTCGAGACGTGCACGCTCACCTGCCAGGCGGGGATCGCCGGCAGCGGCGCCGGCCAGCTCAACTACCCGGCGAACATCGCGCTCGACAGCGCCGGCAACGTCTGGGTCGTGGACCAGCAGGATGCCCGGATCGATGAGTTCACCCCCTCGGGCGGGTTCGTCCAGGCCGCCGGCTGGGGCGTGAGCGACGGCCAGAGCCTGTTCGAGACCTGCTCAGCCGGCTGCCAGGCGGGGCTCTCCGGCACCGGCGCCGGTCAGCTCGTCCCCGGCTACGGCCTGACGATCGACGGCGCCGGCGACATCTACGTCGCCGACGGCGATGATCGGATCGACGAATTCGCACTCGCGGCCCCGGCGACCACGACGGCACCCGCGATCACGGGCACCGCCCAGGACGGCGCGACGCTCACCGCCGCGCCGGGCACGTGGTCCCCGACCGCTGGCAGCTACGGCTACGCTTGGTACGACTGCACGGCAGCGTCCGCTGGCGCGCCCGGCTCTGGGTGCAGCCAGATCTCCGGCGCGTCGAGTCAGACGTACACGCTGGCCCCCAGCGACGTCGGGGACTCCGTCGAGGTGGCGGTCATCGCCACGAACGGCATCGGCTCGAGCAGCGCGGCTGACTCGCCGGTCACCGCCGCCGTGGCGCCCAACACCCCGCCCATCGTCGCGACGCCTCCGGCGGCTCCCACGATCCAGTCGGCTCCCGCGAGCCCGTCGGGCTCCGCCGCCGCCGCGTTCTCCTTCGCCGGCGTCTCCGGCGCGAGGTTCGCCTGCTCGCTCGACGGTGCGACTCCGGCGCCATGCACCTCCCCCGCCCAGCTCTCGGGGCTGGGCGACGGCAGACACACGTTCGCGGTCGCTCAGACCGCCGGCGGGCTGAGCTCGACCCCGGCCACCTACTCGTGGACGGTCGACGCCACCCCGCCGGGGGCGCCGACGATCGTCGGCGGACCGGACCCCGAGACGGGGTCGGCGAACGCCACGCTTCAGTTCGAGACCGACCCCGGCGCCACGGCGGAGTGCTCGCTCGACGGCGCGGTGTTCGCCGCTTGCACCTCCCCGGTGACGCGGACGGGCCTGGCGCTCGGACCGCACACCTTCGCGGTCCGGCAGATCGACGCCGCGGGCGTGGCCTCGGCCCCCGCCACCCGAGCCTGGCGGATCGACCTGAACTTCCAGTCCGGCCCGGTGGGCACGAACCACCCCTCGGTCGCCGGCGCAATCAACCCTCAGCTCGCCGTCAACGTCGGGCAGCCGGTCGCGGTCGGCTGCCGGCTGAGTCGCGGCTCGCTCCAGCAGTGCACCGTCGACGTGTACGCCGATCCGGCCCACGCCAGCATTGCGGCCACGCAGATGATCGGGACGGGCCAGAGCTCATATGCCACCCGCGGCCACGAGAGCGCCGTCGTCGACGTGCCGCTCAACGCGCTGGGCCGGCGGCTGCTCAAGGAGCATCCGGCCGGGGTCCGGGCGACATTCACGATCATCGCGAAGGCGTTTGACACCAGCAACGTGTCCAGCACCTCGACGCAGAGCACTCTGCACTCGCCCGAGCTCGTCTTCGTCCCGAGCGCCGGCCTGTTCCCGGGCGGCACGGCGCAGCTGAACGCCGCGGCGCGCAGTTATGTCACGAGCGTCGCCAAGCTCATCACCGGCGCCACGCGCATCCGGTGCGAGGGCTACACCGACAACTCCCTCCGGGCCCGGGCGGCGTACCGTCTTGGCCTCAAGCGCGCACGCGCCGTCTGCGCCGCGCTCACCGCGGCCGGGCTGCACGCCCGCTGGACCGCGATCAGTTATGGCGCGAGCCGCCCGCGCGCCAGCAATGCGACCCCCGATGGCCGGGCGGCCAACCGCCGCGTCGATGTGAGGGTGTGGTTCTAGATGCAGCGTTCTCGGCGCGTGATCGTCCTCGTCCTCGCGGTCGCCGCGGTGTTCGCGCTCCTGTCCTTGCCAGGGGTGGGCTCACAGTCGCAGGCCGCCACGACGCCGACCAGCACCGCGACCGTGTCCCCGGCCGCCAGCACCGTTCCTTCGGTCGTGATCCCGGTGCCGGCGACGAGCGGCCCCGGCGCCAGCGGCGTCACCGACAACGGCGCGAACCCGTCCGTGAAGCCCAGCCCCGCCCCGGTCAGGCCCGCGGTGCTCGCGCCCATCGTGACGCCGCCGGTCGTCACTCCGGCGCCGGCGCCGGCGCCGCGCACCAAGCCCAAGGCGCGCCATAAGAGCAAGCGGAAGGTCAAGCACATTCAGGCGCGCCGCCCCGCGGCCGCCCCGCGTGCCGCCCGCACGGGCGCCGCCGGGGTACCGGCCACGCCGGCCGGGCCCGTGGGCAGCCACGCTTACACCCGCGGCAGCGCCCCGCCGACGGTTCACAACCTTCCCGTCTACCGGCCCGCGGCCCACGTCAAGTCCGTCCTTAGCGTGACCGTCGGCGGCGTCGCCGTGATCGGCGGCCTCGCCGCGGCCCTCGGTGGCGGCGTGCGGGGCCTCGGTGGCGGCTCGGGCGGGGGCGGGGGCGATGGCGGCGGGGGGGGCGGGGGCGGGGGCGGCCGCAGCGATGGCGCGTTCCTCGAGGACGTCGAGACCGAGCGGGAGGCGATGGCGAAGCGGGGTCGCGGCCGGGGCGACCGCTCACGGACGTGGTGGTGGCCGTCCACCCGGCACGTCGACCGGTTCAGCAAGCGCTACCCGTCCCGCCTGGCCGCGATCTCACCGATCGCCGGGCGCGTGTCGGTCGATGCCGACTACTTGCGCGCGATGTTCGGCGGGCTCTGGCTGTTGCTTTATCCGCTCGCCATCGTGCTCGGCGTGCTGGCCGCCGCGAACACCGGGTACGCGGCCATTCCGCCCGCGCTCGGCTGGTTCGTGGCGGTCCTGGCGATCGGCATGTTCGACTCGATGGCCGGCTACGTGGCCGGGATCAGCTTCGGCATCGCAGTCTTGCTCGGCGGCGGCATCGTCGACGCCGCGAGCGTCCGCGAGGTGTTCGGGATCGTGCTCGTCTGGTTCGCGACGCCGCTCGCCGCCGGGGCGGTGCGTCCGCTGCGGCGCAACACGCGCCTGCAGCTACCGGGGATGTGGGACCGCGCGGCGGACTTCGTCCTCGCCGGCCTGTTCGGAGGCTGGCTGGCCGCGAAGATGACCGAGAGCCTGTCGGCCCTGGGGGGAATCGAGGTCCCACTCGCCAAGGACAAGTGGACGATCGCGCTCATCGTGATCGGCCTCGTCGCCGCTCGCATGATCGTCGAGACGTTCGCGGCGCACCACTATCCCGACCGGTTGCAGGCCGTCGCCCATGAAGGTGACCTCGAGTCGGGAAACCTCCAGGTCGGGCTCTCGCTCGTCATCCAGGTCGCGCTGTTCATCTTCATCGCGCGCGCGTTCATGAAGTGGGACTGGCCGCTGTTCGCCGGCACCCTCCTCTTCTACCTGCCACTGGTTCCATGGCTATTCGTCGACCGGCTGCCCAAGAGCTCGCGCGTGGCGAAGTGGATGCCGCTCGGGCTGGCGAAGTGGTCGTTCGTGATCGTCACCGGTGTGCTGTTGAGCTGGATGCTCGACCATCTCGTCCACGATCCTGCCCAGGCCGAGGCGTTCGGGTTCATCTTCCTGCCACTGCCGATCCTCGTCTGCTGGGGCCTAGAGCTGTTCGTCCCCGAGGAGGAGGAAGAGGAAGAAGCAGCACATGCGGCCGTGGCGCTGCATGGCACCGAAGCCGCCGAGCACGCTCACGTGCATACCCATCACCCCGAGGAGGAGGAGGGTCGTTTCCCGATGACGTGGCGTCTGCGCTTCGCCGGCGTCCCGGTCCTGCTGCTCTGCACGTGGCTCGTCCTCGGCGGAATCGCGGGCGGCTAGAGAATGCGCGTCCTCGCCATCGGCAACCGCGGCGACGCCGATCTCGGGTTCGTCGGGGAGCGGCTCCAGGAGCATCGCGCCCGGATCGCGACCGTGATGCGCGAGGATCTCGTCGGCCTCCGGGCGCCGGAGGCCGGGACCGATCTGATCGTCCTGCTCGGCTCGGACTGGTCGGTCTACGACCCGGCGCATCGCGCGGCGGTGGCGGCCGAGCAGACCGTCGTCCGTCGCGCCCACGGACGCGGCGTGCCGGTGCTGGCGATCTGCTACGGCGCACAGCTGGTGGCCACGACTTTCGGGCTGACCGTGACGCGAGCGCCGGCACCCGAGGTCGGCTGGCGCACGCTGGAGACGAGCGCTCCCGAGATCTGCCCGGCGGGCCCCTGGTTTCAGTTTCACTTCGACCGCTGGAGCGACGGATGTGGCGTGCGCTCGAGCGCCCACACCGGCGCGGCGCCGCAGGCGTTTCGCGTCGGGCGAACCCTCGCCGTGCAGTTTCACCCCGAGGTGACGGCGCTGATGGCGCGGCAGTGGATGCTCGCCTGCCCGCGCGCCGTCGCCGCCGCGTCGCTGACCCCGGACGACGTGCTGGCCAGCTTCGCCGTCGCCGGTGCGCACGCACGCGCGAGATGTCACAGCTTCCTCGACAGCTTCCTGGACCAGGTCGCCGGCGCCGAGGGAAGCCAGGGGGGCCGTAAGCCGGCGGTGTCACCCGTCGGCACATTCACAACGACAAGGACGTCCGCTCCGGCGGCAGCCTCGTAAGAGGGGGATACATGCAGTTGACCGCACCAGCCACAGGCACCACACCGTTCGACATCTTCGAGGAGCGTGAGTCGAGCGTGCGCTCGTACTGCCGATCGTTCCCCGCGCTGTTCGTTTCGGCCAAGGGCTCTCTCATCACCGACGCCGAGGGCCGTTCGTACATCGATTTCCTGGCCGGAGCCGGGGCGCTCAACTACGGCCACAGCAACGACACGTTGAAGGCGGCGCTGCTCAAGTACATCAGCGACGACGGCCTCACCCACGGCTTGGACCTGCATACCGTCGCCAAGGAGATGTTCCTCCGCGAGCTGACGACGCGTGTCCTGGAGCCGCGCGGTCTCGACTACAAGGTTCAGTTCACGGGCCCGACCGGCGCCAACGCGGTGGAGGCGGCGCTCAAGGTAGTGCGCCGGGCCACGGGGCGAACCGGCGTGTTCGCCTTCATGGGCGGCTATCACGGCCATAGCCTCGGGGCGCTGGCCGCCACGGCCAACCGGACCCACCGGGCCGCCGCCGGCGCCGACCTCGGCGGCGTCACGTTCATCCCGTTTCCCGCCGGTCCGATGCGCGACATGGACACGCTCG
>Ga0302326_10012878_pt1 | contig 17777 bp, 15 predicted proteins | sample Palsa_T0_3_FD_202264 | JGI IMG/M metagenome (GOLD analysis project Ga0302326, IMG submission 202264) | Peat permafrost microbial communities from Stordalen Mire near Abisko, Sweden - Palsa_T0_3 | ecosystem: Environmental > Terrestrial > Soil > Palsa > Peat permafrost | place: Sweden: Abisko... | reverse complement strand
ATAAAACTGCATACGACCTATCTGGGAGGAGGATTTGGGCGCCGCGGAAGTGATTTTGTGGGCGAAGCAGTGGAAATTTCGAAAGCCATAGGCGCGCCGGTAAAGTTGACGTGGTCCCGCGAAGATGACCTGCAGCACGATTTTTATCGCCCGGCTTCGTACGCCAAGTTTGCCGCCGGCCTCGACGCGGACGGTTGGCCGATTGCCTGGACCACTAGCATCGCGTGCTCATCGGTCTCCAACGGGTTTACGCCTGGTTCCGTGAAAAACGGGATGGATCGGACGAGCGTCGAGGGATGCGCGGATATTTCCTATTCCATCCCGAACTTCTTTGTGGACTACCAGATGACGGAGCCGGGCATACCCGTCGGTTTCTGGCGATCCGTTGGGAATTCGCAGAATGGATTCTTCAGCGAGAGTTTCATGGACGAAATCGCCGCAGCCGGGAAGAAAGATCCGTATGAGCTGCGCCGTCGTCTATTGGCGAACTCCCCAAGGCTGCTTGCGGTATTGGATCTCGCCGCCGAGAAGGCCGGCTGGGGTACACCACTGCCCCCAGGTCGATTCCGCGGCATAGCGACGCTGTATGCGTTTGGGAGCTACGCGGCTGAGGTGGCCGAAATCTCGGTAGACCGCAGCGCGCGCACGGTGAAAGTTCACCACGTGGTCTGTGCGTTTGATTGCGGACACGTGGTTAACCCCGCGACGATCGAAGCACAGATGCAAAGCGGCATCGTTTGGGGTTTGACCATGGCGCTACATAGCGCGATTACGATCGACCGCGGCCGCGTGGTTCAAACCAATTTCCACAATTATCCGATTCTGCGCATTGATGAAATGCCGGTCGTCGAAGTGCATGTCGTTCCAAGCCAAGAGAAGCCGACGGGCGCCGGGGAGCCTGGCGTGCCGCCGATCACTCCGGCGCTATGCAACGCCATCTTCGCCGCCACCGGCAAGCGCATTCGGCGTTTGCCGATTCGGCCTGAGGATTTAGCCTGACGCCGTGAATGGACTCCCTCCGTCGACGTCGAGCCGGCGAGTAACTCTATTTGTCCAGTTATAGGGCGGTGTCTATCTTCGTGGCGCGCGTCAAGAGGTAGTCCTGCCGAACCGTATTCTCGCGGAAATACTCAAGAACTAGAGCGTCACACTCAGCGCGAAATGCGGCGAGTTTTCCCGGATCGGTAGTCGAGAGCAACTCGACTACCTTGATCACCGGTCCAGCGGTGCGTTCGAACATTGCCCGGAAATGCTGAGGGCTCAGTGCCGGCGAAAGCATCGTTGCACGATCGAAGACAACGTCCTTAACCGCGCTGCCAAGACGCTCCGACACAATACGAGGATCGCCCCATTGAGGAGGCGGCGCCACGCCCGGAGGGGCTGGAGCGTAACGCCCGGTGATCGTGAACATACGGCCGGTAAACAGCTCCGGCGGCCATGTGGCGAAGGCGATGGTTCCTCCGGGCTTCAGCACGCGCAACATTTCCGCGATGGCTACCTCGGGACGAGGCGCAAACATGTGGCCGAATTGGCTCAGCACTACATCGAACGCTGCGTCCTGAAAGGGCAGAAATTCCGCGTCTCCTTCGCGCCAATCAACTTCCACACCAGCGATCCGCGCGTTTTCGCGTGCCCGTTCGAGCAACGCCGGAGTTAGATCAAGACCTGTGACGCGCGCACCCAGCCGCGCCGCCGTAACGGCGACAACCCCCGTGCCACAGCCGACGTCCAGCACACGCTGTTCCGCGTGCACACGCGCGTGCTTCACTACATGGGGAGCGACCGTTGACGTTAGCGCTTCGAGTGGCGCGAAATACGCCCAACCTGCCTTTTGGGTTGCCTTGAACGACTCGAAAGGGTCGGTGCTCATTCCAACGGTACTCACGGGCAAACTCGGCACACGGAGATTCTTTGAAGAGGTGGAAGCGTAAGCTGCGAGTCTTTTCGTGTCAAGCCCGGTTCGCGAAAGTCACTGGCAGCGCTAGCGATATATAGTGATTGCAACCGAGGGCGGCGAGGAGACATCTTAATAAGTGGAAGCTGCGAACAAGGCGGTGCAGCTATGATGACAAAAGCGAGATTGAGCCTTACGGCGGCGCTTCTGATGGCACTTTCCGCGCTGACTCCTTCGGTGGCGCAGGCAAAAAGAATGGTCGGAGGGATGCGCGCGCCAGTGCGCGTGTCTGGGTCAATGCCTCGCGCGGGAATGGCAACCGCGCGGCCGCCGATGGTGCGTATGGCGACGCGGCCCGTGAACTCCGGAGCATTCTTTGGCTCGAACTCCTTTAGGCCGGGGAGTTTCGGGAACCGAAATTTCGGATTTCGCAGGCCAGTGCGATCACACCGCCCGCCCGTGGGTTGGTCGGGGTTCTATTTGCTCGACGGTGGCTACTATGGCTACTACCCTCCAGAGGATGCACCGGCAAGCGAGCCCCCGGCTTATGCAGACCAGCAGGATCAGCCGATCGCCGCGCAACAGGCTCCTCCCCAGCCAGCCCCACAAGTAACGCAGCAAGAAGCTCTCCCTCGCTGCCTGACGCAGGTCAGTTCACGCTGGTGCTGCATAGTGGCGCGAAGATCGAGGCGATAGGCTTTACGCGAGTCGGAGATAAGATCGTATACATTACCGTCGACGGCAGCCGGCGCACTATGGCGGCTGCGGATTTGGATACAGCGGCAACGCAACGAGTGAATGAGGAGCGCGGCACTCCGCTGCAGCTCGGACTCTAGCGACCAGCCGAACGGGACTCACCCTTCGAGCCTCCCGGGCACAGCATGCCGTGCCCTACGAAGCATCCGAACTATGGCCGCCGCGCACGAAGTAAATGACCGCCGCGCCTACAGCGGCAAAAACTCCCGCAAACAGGAATCCCGCTGCAGGGCTTACTCGCGACCACAGCGCACCGACTGCCACGCTCGAAACTAGGTCCCCAACTCCATTTACCGCGGCAAGCACGCCGAAGCCGGAGCCGCGAATGGCCGCGGGAAGGATTTCGGATGCGGCGGATTTCTCTACCGACTGCTGGAACGCGCTGTGCACACCCGCCAGGGCGAATAAGCAAGCCAGAATCAGGAGCGAAGGGCCCTCCGACAAAATGAAACCCCCAAAGCACAAAGCGCCGATCAGGTAACCGACGGCGAGCAGACCGCGCTTGCCCACACGGTCGCTAAGCGCCCCTGCGGGATAGGAAGCGGCGGCGTTGACGACATTGTAAAAGGTATACAAACCGACCGAGAGGATCATGGCGCGCGGCGCGCCGAAGCGTGGAGCAAGAATCTGGCTGGCGCGCAGAATGAGAAGCGTGGGCGCGAAGTCGCCGATGCCGTGAGCGAAAACGCCGGCGAGGAAATACTTGTAGGTCGCGGGAAATTGCGCGATGCGATCCCTGATGGACGGGACGGCGGGCATCGGCTTAACGCCCGCGTGCAATCGGGCTGCTGTGCGTTCAGTGGGCACGAGCCGGATAAACGCAACGGCGGCGGTCAGGCCGGGCACGAGCGACCAGCGCATCACTCCGCGCGGGCCTACGATACCGAGCAGCGCGACGGCGCAGAGCGGGCCGAGCACGGCGCCCAGCGTGTCCATGGCGCGCTCGAAACCAAAAGCGCGGCCCTCCTGGCCCGGCTCAACGCAATCAGCCAACAGCGCATCGCGTGAGGGGCCGCGGCTGCCGCGGCCAATCCAGCCGAGGGAACGCAGCACGAGCAAGGCCGGCCAACTTTGCGCAAACGCGTAAGCGAAAGTCGTGAGCGCGGTAGCCAGGTATCCGGCGATGCCGGTGGGCTTCCGCCAGCGCGGATGATCGGCGATGAAACCGCCGGCTAGCTTGGCGAAGCTCGAAAGACCGTCGGAAACACCTTCGATGATTCCGAGAGCTACCGGAGGCGCGCCAAGGCCGGCGAGGAATCCGGGCAAGACCGACGTAGCAGCCTCGTGTCCCCAGTCGGAAAACAGGCTGGCGAGACCGATTCCCAGAACACCGCGCGAAAGCCATCGGTTCCGTGTGATTGGTGTGGTGGATTGGCCCATGGTGGCGAGGACGGTAAAGAGCAATCGTAGGCGTTGAGGATGCGCCAAGCAAGGTGGGCGCGGGCGGGCGCGGCATAGATTCGGCTCCGCTCGTGACGCGGTCGTCGTGCCCCCAACGGAAAAGAAACGGTAGAATCGTCGGGTGAGAGCGGTCATCCAACGGGTAAGCCGGGCGCAGGTGACGGTCGAGGGCCGCGTTTGCGGCGAAATCGAAGCGGGGCTTGTGGCGCTGGTGGCGGTGGGACGCGACGACTCGACGGCAACCGCGATGGCGGAAAAAATCGCGAACCTGCGGATCTTCAATGACGAACAGGGAAAGATGAACCGCTCCGTGCTGGATACCGGCGACGCGTTGCTGGCGGTGTCGCAATTCACGCTGTACGGAGACGTGCGCGGGCAGCGCCGGCCGAGTTTCGTGCGAGCGGCATCAGCGGAGTTGGGCAAGGCGCTGTACGAAGAGTTTGTGAAGAGCCTGCGATCACTTGGGGTACACGTGGAAACCGGCGTTTTTCAGGCGCACATGGAGGTCGAGATAGTGAATGACGGACCAGTGACCATCCCGGTGGATTCGGAAAAGACTTTCTAGCGAAAGGGGTGCGTCCATGATGAACGAAACCGGCGGCACGTACGAAATCCACAGAATCCTCGATCAAATGGACCGGGGATTTTCAGGGGACGCGTGGCACGGGCCGCCGCTGATGGGATTGCTGGAGGGAGTGTCGGCGGAGGGCGCCTCGAAACACCCGGTAAAGAAAGCACATTCGATTTGGGAGCTGGTGCAACACATCGACGCGTGGAACACCATCGTGCATCGACGAATAGAAAATCAAGAGGTGGAGGTGAGTTCGGAGCAGGACTGGCCGCGGGCGTGGGAAGTGAGCGAAGTTGAGTGGAAGCGCGCACTGCACAATCTGAAGGAGAGCCGAAGACGGTTGCGCGAAAGCGTCGAAAGATTGCGGGACGATCAGTTGGAAGAAGTGGTGGACAAAAACAAAAGCTCGCGGTACGTGCTTTTGCACGGCATCGTGCAGCACGACCTTTATCATGCCGGGCAGATCGCGATTTTGAAGAAAGCGCTGGAATAACCGCGTCGAAGTAGCGTTGCCGAAGTAACGTTAGCGAAGCTTGAGTATCTCGATGATGCGCAGCACGTCGGACGGCGAAACGTCGTAGAGGTCGTGCTCATCTTCCTGCTCGAGGCGCTCGCGCAGATACTCGGCCGCGATATAGCTGGCTTCGCGATCGCTCAGGTTGCGGTGAGCGCGCTCGCGGAAGGTGACAAAGGCGGGATGCGCGAGGCCAACGATCACGCCGTTGCCATCGACTAGAAACTTGCAATCCATGGTGTCCGCGTGTCGAGTGGCGCAGGCGTTCCAGCAATGCGAGAAGCGGCACTTGTAAACCATGTCCGTGACTTTGGAAGGCACGCCAAACGCGCCGATAAATTCGCTCATGGCGCCGGCGTTGGCGATGGTGGGATAAACGGCGCCTGCTTTGGTAGCGGTCTTCGTTGCGGCTTTGGCCATGGCGCTCCCCTACTTTCTGACTTCCACGCCCGCGGTAACGGGCTGCGATGATTGCTGATAAACGCGCGTAGCCGCGGCAACTCCCGCTCCCAGCGAAAGACGGAATCCCTGTTCGAGTAGGATTCTTTCGAGCGCGGCCATCAGCAACAAGACGTTGTTCTGCTGGCTGGAGTGGCCCATCAGGCCAATGCGCCAAATCTTGCCTTTCACGGGGCCAAGTCCGCCGGCGATTTCGATGTTGAACTCATCGAGCAATTGGCGACGTACCCGCAGGTCATCGATTCCCGCGGGAATATTCACGGCGGTGACGGTGATAAGCCTGTCGGCAGCGTTACGCACGAACAGGTCGAGGCCCAGGGCTTCGAGTCCAGCCACGAGCGCCTGTTGATTGCGCGCGTGCCGCTCAAAGCGCGCCTCCAAACCTTCTTCGAGAACGATGCGCAGAGCTTCGCGCATTCCGTAGATGAGCGAAATGGGCGGCGTGTGATGGTAGAGGCGGTCTTTGCCCCAGTAGTTCATGGCCTGACTGAGATCGAAATACCAGCTACGCACCGGCTCTTTGCGGGCGTGCATGATTTCTTCGGCGCGCTCGTTAACGGTAATGGGCGCCATGCCCGGGGGAGCGCTGAGAGCCTTTTGCGATCCGCTGAAGCAGATGTCGATGCGCTGGCGGTCAACATCGAGGGGAACACCACCGAGCGTGGCGACGGCGTCGACTACGAGCAGGGCGCCAAGTTCATCGGCGACTCGACGGTAGTCGTCGAGGCGATGCACCACGCCAGTAGAGGTCTCACCGTGTGTGAGGCCGATAAACTTTATCTTGCGGCCCTTCCCTGCGCGCAAAACATCTTGCGGATCAACCGTGTGCCCGTAGGGGACTTCGACGCGAATCGCCTTGGCGGGAATGCGCTCGGCCACCAGGGCCATACGCTCGGAAAAGGCGCCGTTGGCACAAATAATGCACTCATCATTCGCTTCCAGCATGTTCGTAACCGCTGCTTCGATGCCGCCCGAACCCGATGCGGAGATGGGGAAAGTGACGCGATTGTGAGTCTGAAAGGCGCCGCGCAGCAAGGTCTGGACATCGTTCATCATCTCGGTGAACCAGGGGTCCATGTGGCCGACGATGGGGGAAGCCATGGCGCGATAGACGCGCGGATCGACACAGGAGGGCCCGGGAGTCAGCAATATTCGCTCCGGAGGTAGTAACTCACCGATCGGTTTGTAGTCCGTGCGTCCCATACGAATGCTAGTCCTCGATGATCTGGATGAATTTTCCCCGCTTTCGCAAACCGTAGAGCCGCTGACGCGGCACCGGAGGGAGGAAATGCGTTCCAAACCCGCAATCTAGTCTGCTAAATCGGGCGGGATCGGTCAACCACCAAAATAGCCTCCGTAACCTGAGGGTCAGGAGAATGCGCTCGCGGAACAAAACAGCGAGGGCAGGGAAATCTTTTGACGGGAGGGGGTTGGTGGTTTCGCAACTGGAGTTGGGGCGTGATGGTAAGGGCTGTAACCGTATGCTAGTCTGCCAAATTGACGGAAAATGTCCATGGCTAACGAAAAAATCAGCGCGGCGAGCAAGCAGAACATCTCGCGAGTGGAGGTTTACTGGCATACGGTGCGATATCGCACTGTGGCGCTGTACGCGATTGGCCTTGTCGTGATCGCTTTGGGTGTGACATATCTGGTATTCCCAGAAATGTCCAGTAGGGTGCTACAGAAACTTTCCGATGCCGTGGGAAAACAGGACGGCGCGGTGGCCGCGATTTCCGCGCGGCAAGCGCGGTTTGTGAACCTCGACGGGCACGTGCAGGTGAAGAAGGTAAATTCGGTGCAGTGGGTCAACGCCGATTACCAGATTACGCTGGATAAAGGCGATCTGATTCAGACCGATCCAGAAGGCGTGGCACGCCTGGCGTTCGCGGACGGGACCACGTACACAGTGAAGGGCGACACGCTGGTTACTGTAGAAGAAAACATCGTACAGCAGGACCAGGCCACTCAAGTCGCGGTGCATATCTCATCGGGCCAAGTCGATCTGGCGACGGGCACGTGGCAAGTGGCGGGATCAAAGGCGCAAGTTTCCTTCGAGAACGCCGTGGCGTCGGCGCGCGCGAACAGCCGGTTGGCGGTACGCAGCGACCCGAAAACACACGAGCAAGATGTGACTGTAGACAACGGAAGCGCCGAGCTCAACCGCGGCAACGAACACGTGGACATCGGGCAATACGAACGCGCGACACTCCCCTCCGGCGGAGGAACGATCGTAAAGACCCAGATGCTGGCGCCCCCGAAACTGGTAGAGCCATTGAATTTGCAGCCGATTATTCTGGCGGACACGAAGAAAGACTCGGTACGCTTTTCGTGGAATCCCGCGGCGACCGCCAAGATGTATGATTTTCAGGCCAGTACGACGTCGATGTTCAATCACATCGTGATGGAAAGAAAGACGGCGGCGACGAGCGTGGAGGTAACCGGGTTCGATCCCGGAGATTACTTCTGGCGAGTACGGGCCATCGACGACAAGAACAATATGAGCGACGTGAGCGACGCATTCAAGTTCACACTGGTGACGCAGGGGCGCGAGCAGCAGATGCTGCTGGAAGTGGATGGCACGGAGTTACAAGGGAACGTGGTAGAGGTAATCGGACGCACCGAGGCCGGAGCGGCGCTGATCATCAACGGCGACCAGGTGGCGGACATCCAGGGCGACGGCAAATTCCGCTATTTCTCGCAACCGATGACGCGCGGCGACCATGAAATTGTGATTACAGGACAGAATCGGCGCGGGGGAACGGCGATCAAACGCGTTGATGTAGTGATTCCGTAGGGTAGCGCGAGAGTTCCGCGCAAAGAAAATCAGCGAAGCGGCGCCCCGGGGGAGATTTCTGTGGGCGCCCAAGCCAACCGGGGGAGAAGCGATTCGTGAATAAAAACGGTTACAACATGCGGTCGGTGTTCAGTCTCTTCTCTTCCGACCTGGCGATCGACTTGGGCACCGCCAACACGCTGGTGTTTGCGCGCAACAAGGGCATCGTGGTCAACGAGCCTTCCATCGTGGCCATCAATAAGAACAGCGGCGACGTGGTGGCGGTGGGGCGCGAAGCGAAGGAAATGCTGGGGCGGACGCCGGGAAACGTGGTCGCGATCAAACCCATGAAGGACGGAGTGATTGCCGACTTCAAGGTAACCGAGAAGATGCTGACGTACTTCATCCAAAAGGCGCATAACCGGCGCGTACTGGTGCATCCGCGCATCGTGATCGGAGTTCCGAGCGAGATCACGCCGGTAGAAAAGCGGGCTGTGCAGGATTCCGCATATCGTGCACGGGCCAGCGAAGTCTACTTGGTGGAACAGGCCATGGCCGCGGCCATTGGAGCAGGCCTGCCAATCGAAGAGCCCTCGGGCAACATGGTGGTGGATATCGGCGGCGGAACGACAGACATCGCGGTGATATCGATGAGCGGCATCGTGTACTCGAGATCCGTGCGAGTCGCCGGCAACGAGATGGACGAAGCGGTAATGCACTATCTCAAGCGCAAGTACAACCTGCTGGTTGGCGAGCGCACGGCGGAGCAGATCAAGATTGAAATCGGCTCGGCCTACCCGCTGGAAAAGCCGCTGACGCTGGAAGTAAAGGGCCGCAACCTGATCGAAGGCGTGCCGCGCACGGTTACCATCGACGACAGCGAGATTCGCGAAGCTCTGTCCGAGTGCATCTCGACGATCTTGAACGCTATCCGCGTGGCGCTCGAACGGACGCCGCCGGAACTTTCGGCCGACATCAGCGATCGCGGCATCGTGCTGACCGGCGGGGGCGCGCTGATCAAGAATTTGGATAAGCGCATACGAGAGGAAACCGGGTTGCCGGTTTCGATTGCGGATGATCCGCTGGCATCGGTGGTGCTTGGCACCGGCAAGATGCTGAGCGATTTCCGGCTGTTGCGCCTGGTTTCTATCGACTAGCTATTGGCGGCGGGCGACTCTTCTGGCGCCCGCACTGCGAGCTCCCAAATGGCCGACATGATGTTCATCTCCCGCCACCGCCCGCTGGCCTTGCTGGCCGCGGCGGTACTCGCACAGGTGATGCTCCTGGCGTATCAAATCAAGCGCGAGCACGACGTTCGGCTGCTGCGCTATTGGGCGGCGGAGGTGGTCACACCCACCGGGCGCGCGGGCACCTGGGGTTTCTCCAGAGTGGCCGGAGTCTGGGAGGGATACTTCGCGCTGCACCACGCTCACGTTGAAAACGAACAACTGAAGGCAGAACTTGGCGAATTGCAACTGCGCAACCGCGAGCTGGAAAGTCAAGCGGCGGAAGGGCAGCGCCTGGCCGGGCTGCTAAGCTTTCACGAAGCTCATCCGGAAACCTCCATGCTGGCGGCCCAAGTGATCGACGCAAGCGCCGACCCGGCGTCGCGCACGATGTTCATTAACCGCGGCGACCGCGACCACATTCGCCGGAACATGGGCGTAATTACGCCCGAGGGCATCGTAGGAAAGATTGTCGAGACCTACCCGACGAAGTCCGAGGTGCTGCTCATCAGCGACAAGGATAGCGGCGTGGGTGCGCTGCTGGCGGATACGCGGACGCACGGCGTGGTGAAGGGCGGAGGGGACTCTGGTCCGCACCTCGACTACGTGGTGAACGATGAAAAGGTGCATGCGGGAGAAGTGGTGGTCACGTCCGGCGAGGACCGCATCTTCCCGAAGGATCTGCTGGTGGGAAAGGTGGCTGAGTTCCACCCGGGAAACCCGTTTCAAGTGATTCGCGTGGCGCCGGCGGTACGCTTGGATCGGCTGGAGGACGTGCTGGTGCTGCTCACGCAGCAGGAGATAGCACCCAAGAAGGCTGATGACACATCCGCAGCGGCGTCTCCGTCGGCGACCGAAGACATCGTCCAGACGGAGACAGTCCCCACGGGGAGTCCAATTACACTTCCCGCTGGGACGAATCCGGAGGCGCCAGCAGCAAACGCATCCAAGCCGGCTACAACGACCGGTGCGCCCGCTATCGGCAGTAACATGAGGGGCGCGAAGCCAGTGCCATCGAAGTCAGTGCCGCCGAAAGCTTCGGGCACAGACCGACAAAAATCTTCTCAGGAGTCCGCGGGATCTACCCCGCACCAGTGAGATGGCTTCCGTGTTGAATCCCACAGCGCAGTCGGAATCGAACATCGAGGTCCATCGCTTTTACAGCGGGGCTGTAATTGCGGTGGCGTTTCTGGCGCTGATACTGCAAGCATTCCTGCACAAGTACGGAACGTGGAGCGAACTCGTCGACCTGCCGCTTCTGGTGACCATTTACTTTGGCGTGAGCCGGCGAAATCCGGTAAGCGGGCTGCTCCTAGGAGCTGCCATCGGGCTCACGCAGGACGCGCTGAGCCACGATAATCCCATTGGGCTATATGGAATTGCGAAGACGCTGGTAGGTTACGTGGCGTCGTCCGTAGGAGCGCGGATTGATACGGAGCATCCGCTGAGCCGTTTCGCGCTGGTGTTCGTGCTATTCCATTTCCAGCAGGTGATCCTGGCGATAATGGACCGCGTACTGCTGAATCACCCGGCGCCGATGTTCACGTTACGACTGCTGCTTAGCTCTTTCGCGACCGCAGCGGCGGGAGTGGTGCTATTCGCGCTGCTCGACCGCCTGCGGCGTTCAAGCTGAGGCGTACCCTTCCCGTATCCACAAGTAGATCCCTCACTCCATCCGCGTCAGTACCTGATGCCGATCCCGACAGATCGGCGGCACGGATGGGTTCGGGATGACAACCGCTCGTCGTGAATTGCGAGCGGTCAACGGGCCGCGGCCACGGTGGGCTTAGCCTCGGATGAGGACGGTTTCGCCGCGGGGTTGGCGCGCAGTACAAGCACAGGGCAGGTGGCCAGACGCACGACCTTGTCGGTGACCGACCCAAAAGCCAGCTGGCGCCAGCCGGTCATGCCGTGAGTGGCGATGACGATGAGATCCGCCGCGTTGTGCTCGCCGATTCGGAGGATCTCCATGGGCACATCGTTTGCCGTGCCGACCTCAGTGCGCACTGCAATTCCCTTCGCTGCGTATTTCTGAGAGAGACTGTCCAGACGCTTTTGGGATTCTTTGTGCAGCTCGCCCTCGTATTCGGCCTCGTGAAAGAACGCACCGGTACTGGGCAGCTTCGGCAGAGCCGCAACGACGTTCACGAGCAGGAGCTGAGAGCCAAACAAGACGGCAAGGTCAGCAGCTTCGTTTAACGCATCATCGGAATGCGCGCTGAAGTCAACGGGAGCGAGAATTACCTTTGGCGCTTTCATCGTATCCTCCATCGAGAATTCGTAGTGACAGACGGTACTGACTATCCGATCTGGCGGAAGAGCCAGAACAAGCCTGCCGACAGGCACATGGATGCCGGCAACGTAAGGACCCACGCCAAGGCCAAATTGCGCACCGTGGACATTTGAATTCCCGAATGGTTGGCAGCCATGGTGCCGGCCACACCCGAGGAAAGCACGTGCGTGGTACTCACGGGCAAGCCGAACCAGTCCGCTGCCCCAATCGTAAACATGGCGGTGATTTCCGCCGCGGCACCCTGGCCGTACGTGAGGTGATCCTTGCCGATTTTTTCACCTACGGTAACGACGATGCGCTTCCATCCAATCATGGTGCCCAAGCCGAGGGCCAGGGCGACGGCTACCTTCACCCAAGTCGGGATGAACTTGGTGGCGCCGTCAATGTGCTTCTTGTAGTTCGCAAGGACGGCGGCATCGGCAGTCGAAAACACAGGCTGATGCGATTTCTGCATCAAGCGCAGAGCTTCATCGACGACGTACATATCATTTCGGAAGTTGCGTACCTTATCCTGCGGCACGGCCTTCAATTGCTTGTAGAGAGACATTTCCGTGCCGATGCCGTTTACCAGCTCGCGCAGCGCGAGCATGGTGTTGGGCGTGAAGTTCTTCGTGCGAATATAGTCGGTCACTTCGTCGCGGGAATCTCCGACCACGGCGTTCGGACTCACGTAGTGGCCCAGCATGTCCGCGGTTTGCGTCGAGACGGCGACGAAATCCTGAGTCTGCTCGTGGGTGACCGCGTGATTCACGGCGTATGCGGTCGGCACGGTGCCGATCAGAATCAGCATGATCAGGCCCATGCCCTTCTGACCGTCGTTGGAGCCGTGAGCAAAACTTACTCCCGTGCAAGTCAAAACGAGGAGCGCGCGAATCCAGAAGGGGGGTGGCTCGGTGCCCTTGGGAGCTTCATAGAGCGCTTTGTTCTTGATCAGCGCCTTGGAGAGCAGCAGCAGGAGCGCAGCGCCGAAGAATCCGACGAGGGGAGAGAGAAGCAGCGTCTTGCCGACGTTCGTGGCCTGCGCCCAATCGACGCCGCTGGTGCCGGTCTTGACGGACATCAGCTGATTGGCGATACCCACGCCGATGATGGAACCAATCAGGGTGTGCGAGCTCGATGCCGGCAAGCCGAAAAACCAGGTGCCGATATTCCAGATAATTGCCGCGATCAGCAGGGCGAACACCATAGCGAATCCGGCCTTGCTGCCCACTTGGAGAATCAGTTCCACGGGCAGCAGCGACACGATGCCGAACGCTACGGCACCGGAAGAGACCAGCACTCCGGCGAAATTCCACATGCCGGACCAAACCACGGCCACGTGCGGCTCGAGCGAATGCGTGTAGATGACGGTCGCCACCGCATTGGCCGTATCGTGGAATCCATTCACGAATTCAAATGCCAGCGCCGTCAGTAGCGCCACGCCCAGCAGCAGGTACGGCAGAATGCTGGTGGAATGCATCTCCGAGAGATCGGAAATGAGGTGCCAGCCGGCATAGATAAAGCCGATCACCAGGGCAACCCCGAAGATCATCATGCCGATACGCGCGGGACCGGTCGGTTTGGCCGTCGCTAATTTTGTGTCGAGTGCGGAAGTGCCGGCTGCTGCGGGTGCTTCCGTCGCTCGTGCTGCTGTCGCCATCTTTCACCTCATATGAAAATGGAAAACAAACTATCTGGCTGGGGCGCCCTCGGTGGTACCGCCCCGCGCAAAAGACGCCCTTTCGGGCGGACTGAGACTGCTTGCGGGAAGCTAGCTTGAAAACATGAATGTCGCGTGACAGCCACATGAAGCACTTATAAACGGGCTGTGGAAATCGACGGAACGGTCCAGACGACCAAACACCAGCCGGTCATTGCCGGAAACGACATGCAGCAGATGGGCAACTTGCGGCGCGCGCGAAGCAAGTGATAGGTTAGGTCTTACGTCTTATCCGCAGGCACGGGCAAGGGGCAGGTTCGTCCCACCGCTCAGGAGTTTCTTTGGCAGCTTGGAACGCAGGCGATCGCAAGATACCGCAGGGCCGTTTGGCGCTGGTTTCCTACGTCTCTGCCGCCTTCGTCATTTTTCTCCTGGTGGGATTCTGGAAGTTGCAGGTGGTGCAGTCGGGGCACTACGCGGACCTGGCGGAAAAAAACGGCATCCGCTCGATTCCCATCATCGCGCCGCGCGGAACCATGCTCGACCGCGAGGGGCGCGTGCTGGTCGACAGCTATCCCTCTTTTAGCATCCTGCTGGAACGGGACAATCCCAAACAGGTGGAACGCAATCTGCCGCAGATTGCCGAGGGCCTGGGATTGACGTTGCAGGATTTGCAGCAGCAGCTGGACGCGGCGCGCTTCGAGCCGAAATTTCTCCCCATCATCATCAAGCCGGCAGCCACCGAGGCGGACATTGCGTTCGTCGAGTCGCATCGCGCCGACATCGCCATGCTCGATTTGATGATGGTGCAGCGGCGGCGCTACCCGCACGGCAACATGCTGGCCAGCGCCATCGGGTACGTTGGCGAAATTTCTCCTCAGGATTTGGAGAAGAATCCGGATAAGTACAAGCCCGGAGATATCGTGGGCAAAGCGGGGCTCGAGCGCGAGTACAACGACCAACTCGAAGGCACCGACGGGATGCGGCGCGTGGTGGTGAACAGCGTGGGGAAGGTGATGCGCACGCTCGACAACGTGGAAGCCATTCCCGGGAAGCCCATCCAGCTCACCATTGACGAAGATTTGCAGGCTATCGCCGAAGCCGATTTCGACAAGAACAGCAAGATGGGCGGTTTGATCGCCATGGACGCGCGTAACGGCGAAATTCTCGCCATGGTGAGCCGGCCTACCTTCGATCCCAACGATTTCGCGGTTCGCATTGCGCCGAAAGAATGGGCGATTCTGAACACCGATCCGCAAACCCCGCTGCTGAACCGCGCGATCCAGGCGCAGCTCGCCCCTGGTTCCGTATTCAAGGTGGTCGAAGCCGCGGCAATGCTTGAATCCAAAGCTATCCCCGCCACGTACACCGCCTACTGCCCCGGCTCGGCGACTTTCTACGGCCATCTATATCACTGCGATCATGCGCATGGTCAGGTCGATCTTCACCGGGCTTTGGTCGCCTCTTGTGACGTTTATTTCTACAACGTCGGAAAGATGCTGGGCATCGAGCTCATTCACCAATACGCGAACGATCTGGGTCTCGGCGAGCGCACCGGAATCGACTTGCCCGGCGAAGAGCCGGGACTGATCCCATCGGAAGAGTGGTCCGAGCGCGTCAACCACCACAAGTGGTACGCGGGATCGACAATTTCTGTAGCCATCGGCCAGGGGCCTATCACCGCAACGCCGGTGCAGCTGGCCCGGATGATTGCCGCGGTCGCGAGCGGAGGAAAACTCATCCGGCCACATTTCTTGAAGGACGCCACAGGATTCAAAACGGCCTCCTTCCCGCTTTCCGACGATACCGTGAAACAGCTTACCGATGCGATGTGGGGTGTCGTGAACGAGCCTGACGGCACCACTTCCGGAACGGTGAAGCTTGAGAATGTCGACTTCGCGGGAAAGACCGGCACGGCGCAAACCGAGAGCTTCGCTCTGCAGGCTAAGTTGGGCAAACACTTAAAGGAGAACGGCTGGTTCATCGGCCTCGCCCCGCGCCGCGATCCGGAAATTGTTGTCGCCGCACTCGTTCAAGGAGCCGGGTGGGGCAGCTCCGTGGCGCCGATCGTGCGGGACATCGTGAAGGCCTACTACGACAAGAAGAACGGCCACACGCCGCAAGTTTCGACCGCGGAAAATATCACGCCCGCGCAGTCCACCGCGCATTCACTGGCAACTTCGCCAACCGTACAACGACCATGACGAGTTCGACCATGACAAGTTCAAACCGGCCATGAAAGACCGCCCGCGAGTTCAAGATTTCGATTGGACGCTTCTGGCTATCGTCGGCGCCATCAGTGCCATCGGATTGCTCGAGATTTACTCGTCCACGCATGCCAGCGCCATGAATGGCATGCAATGGAAACAGGTGATCTGGATCGGAATCGGCGTGATTGCGATGTTCGGCATCTCGCGGATCGATTACCACACGCTGCTGGATCAGGCTCCGGTGCTCTACGTTATCGGCCTGGCGACGCTGCTGGTGGTGCTGGGGATCGGCCATTCGCGATTTGGCGCACGCCGCTGGGTGGATGTGGGCGGGCAGAATTTACAAGTGTCGGAACTGATGAAGCTGATTATCATCATCGTCCTGGCGCGCTATTTCGCGGAGATGCGCACCGACCGCCTGACGCTGGCCGACTATGCCAAGATTGCGGTCTTGACAGCAATACCCGCCGGGTTGATTCTAGTGCAGCCCGACCTGGGCACGGCTTTGGTGTTGATTCCCGTTGCTGTGGTCGGGGCGTTCCTCGCCGGCATCGAGTGGAGGCATGCCGCGGTCGGTCTTCTTGTCGTTGCGCTGCTGATCCCCATCGGTTGGAATATGCGGCGCCACCTGAAGCCCTACCAGCAACAACGCATTCAAACGTTCTTGCATCCCGAGGAAAACCCCCGGGGTGCGGGCTATCAAATATTGCAGTCGGAAATAGCGGTGGGAGCGGGCGGATTCTGGGGCAAGGGATTTGGCAAAGGCAGCCAGAACCAGTTGGGCTTCGTTCCCGTCCGGTACTCGGATTTTATTCTTGCGGCGCTGGCCGAGGAGCAGGGTTTCGTCGGCGTATGCGTCGTCTTACTGCTGTACCTGGGCTTAATTCTGCGCTTGACGGACAACGCGCAAAAAGCGAAAGACAAAGCCGGGATGTACGTAGTTATGGGAGTGACCGCGATTTTGGGCTTCCACGTTCTGGTCAACGCTTCGATGGTGATCGGATACATGCCGGTCACCGGCATTCCGCTGCCGCTGATGAGCTACGGGGGGTCGTCCACCGCGTTTGTATTTTTGGCATTGGGTCTGGTGATGAACGTCCGCATGCGGCGGTTCGTCAACTGATGCAAAGTGACGCAATGAAAGAGTGCCCGAGCCGTCGACAACGATCCGGCCGGGAATTTCGCAATTGAGTGAAGGGCACGCCGGGTGAGGAAAGCAATCCCGCAAAAGAGAAAGTTCTTGGGCGACCTAAGGCGCGGAGAAGGCAAAGCCTTCTGCGGTGCAGGTCGGGCGCGCGCGCAGGTACGCGCCAGCGCAGAAATCCCCACGACGGTACGCGGCCCTTTGAGGAGTTTTCATGTCAAAGGAAATGGTTATATCGGCGAACCCGCACGAGACGCGGGTAGCGCTGCTGGAAGAAGGACAGCTTTGTGAGTATTACGTCGAACGAGAAAAAGAGTTTGCGTTAGTTGGAAGCATCTACAAGGGCCGTGTGACGCGCGTGCTGCCAGGCATGCAGTCGGCCTTCGTGGAGATCGGCCTCGATAGCGATGCCTTCCTGTACGTCACCGATTTCCTCGAAACCATCGAGGATTACGACGACCACATCGCCGCCACCGTCGAAGGGAAAGTCCAAAAGATTGAGGAGCAGGGCGGCCGGGCATTCCCGGAAAGCTCGAATACCGCAGGCCCGGTAACAGAGCCACTTGACGTGGAATCGGGCTCAGCTCCATCCGGCGAACTCGGCGCCGAGCCTGGCGAAGGCGCGTCCTTTGCGGCTGCGCCACCGGCGAGCATGCCGGCGTTGCCGGGATCCTTCCGAGCGCCCGGATCAGGCCCCGGATCAAGTCAGGGTCAAGCGCCAGGACAGGGTTCCAGGCCATTCGGATCCCGTGGCCGCGACAGCGGCCGGGATTTCCGTGGCGGAGGTGGGGGTGGCCGTGGCGGGCGTCGCGGTGGTGGCGGGCGCTTCAACCGGCGTGGTGGACGTCCAAGCGGAGGAGGCGGCCGTTTTGGACGCGATCTTCCTCCTTCGAAATA
>Ga0302326_10012872_pt1 | contig 17780 bp, 16 predicted proteins | sample Palsa_T0_3_FD_202264 | JGI IMG/M metagenome (GOLD analysis project Ga0302326, IMG submission 202264) | Peat permafrost microbial communities from Stordalen Mire near Abisko, Sweden - Palsa_T0_3 | ecosystem: Environmental > Terrestrial > Soil > Palsa > Peat permafrost | place: Sweden: Abisko... | reverse complement strand
GCGCGAAGTCCCTGGCCCTGACGAGGTTGTTGCCTGGCAAGCCGCCATGGTCGCCGCGAGCACGATTGCTATCTTTTTCATCTGGTTGACTCCTTGTCCGTAGCGGGTACCGCTCGCGCGGCCCGCGTAGCCGTACGAGGCGCTGATGTCCCACTGCGGGACGCTGCCGTCGCCGTCGCAATTGGCGCGCAGGCCCGTCGGACCGACGGGCGGCGAGAGGCCTCAGGCCCGCGCGTCGCGAGACCATGCAAGAGAGAGGCATACGGCGACGGCCGTGCCGAGCAGAACGGAGGCGTGGAGTCGCATCATCGGGCCTCACCTACCGAAACGAAGGGGCGCCGCGAATGGTTCCACGCAACGATTGATGGACGATCTGACGCTGCGCGATCCGCGGCCGCACCGCTCGCGAAGAACGAAGGTGCGGCGCGGGCGCGGTGCGAGGTGTGCCGGTCCCCCTCGACCGCGCCCGCGGCGTACGGCCCAACGGATGTCGTCGACCCCTCAGCGGCCGTCGTGTGCTTCGACCGTCGAGATGACCTCGAGCGTGCCGCGGTTCTCAGATTCCGAGCGCTGGGCCCCATCGGGCTTCGCCGTCTCGAGGGCCGAACTGACATTGAGCTCGCGGCCCTCGCGGCGGAAATGCCGATCGGAGTTGGCCGGCTCGGCGGCCATTGCCTCGGTGACACCGAGCTCGCGGAGCTCGCGGCCCTCGCGGACGAAATGCCGATCGAGCTTCGCCGTCTCGGTGGCCGCGCTCTGGACCCCCACGGAATTTTCCGTGCAACCGGCTGAGCCGGCAGCAAGCCCGAGGGCCACGGCCCACGACACGATGCGCGGTACTCCTCCTCTGCGATTGATGCAATTCATTGTTACCTCCAAGCGAAAAGGGTAGGCATGACCGCATTAGGAATCCGTTAAATCGAGCATGCCTCGGCTCGCCACCTGAGCGCGAAAAGATCGTGATCGCCGGTCGTGCGCATCCGCAACGCCAAACGCGGCGTGCTCACGCACTACGGGGCATCCTCGACACGCTACCCAGCGACAACCACGAACACCAACGACAGCTACCCGAACGATCCACCGGTCGCGCACCACGCCCACGAGGCGGCAGCGGGCCACCCACCCTGGAGGCAGCCTGCAAGAATAGTTGACGTCGATCGAACGATTCCACGGAACGATCGCGACGCCGGTCTCGTTTCCCGAGGCATGAGCCAAAACTGGGATCGCAGAGACTTCCTCTCGCTGTTGGGTATCGGGGGACTGGTGTTCGCGTCGGGACTGCCCGGCTGCGGACGGTCGGCGACGGCCGGCACGACGGCCGCGCCTCCCGCGGTGGGTCGCCCGGAGGACTTCTTCTTCCTCCAGCTGTCGGACACGCACTGGGGCTACCAGGGCCCGGCCAACCCGGCCGCGGACGTGACCTTGGAGCACGCCGTCGCGACCATCAACGCCGTCGACGTACGCCCCGACTTCATCGTTTTCACCGGCGACCTCACCCACACCACCGACGACGCCGGTCAGCGGCGCGAGCGCATGAAGCGCTTTCGCGAGATCGTCTCCAAGTTGAAGGTCCCCGACGTGCGCTTCCTGGCCGGCGAGCACGACGCAGCGCCCGACCGGGGTGAGGCCTACCGCGAGGCCTTCGGCGAGCCCACGTACGCCTTCGACCACAAGGGCGTGCACTTCGTGGCCCTCGACAACGCGTCGATGCCGGGCGGCGCCATCGGCGATGCGCAGCTGGCGTGGCTGCAAACCGATCTGGCCCGGGTACCCGCAGACGTGCCGCTGGTGGTCCTGGCGCACCGGCCGCTCTTCCCGCTCTTTCCGGACTGGGAGTGGACGACCAAGGACGGCCAGCGCGCCATCGACGTCCTCGCCGCGCGCGACAACGTCACCGTCTTCTACGGGCACATCCACCAGGAACATCACTTCACGACGGGCCGTGTCGCGCATCACTCGGCACGCTCGCTCGTCTTCCCGCTCCCGGCGCCCGGCTCGTCGCCCAAGAAGGCGCCGCTGCCTTGGGACGCCTCGAGCCCGGACCACGGCCTGGGGTGGCGGAGCGTGGCACCGGGCGCGGGTCCCGCGAAAATTGTCGAAGTGGCCTATCGATGAAGGTCCTCCACCTCGCCGTGACGCTCACGGTGCTCCCGGGGTGCGCGACCGGTCAGCCGATCGCCAAACCCACTGCGTCCTGTGCCGGTCCGCCGACGACCTACGTCGCCGACGTGCGGCCCCTGCTCGAACGGCGCTGCTTCTCTTGTCACGCGAACGAAGGCGTCGCCGCCGAGGACCACGACTTCTCGCGGGTGGGGACGCTGCGCGCCCAGCGTCAATCTCTCGCCGACGACGTCGCGCAGCGCGCGATGCCTCCAAAGGGACAACCCCAGCTCACGGACGCAGAGGCGCAGCTGCTCTTGCGATGGGCGGCGTGCGGCGCCGCGGACCGATGAGCTGAACTCCATCACCAAGCAAGGTCCTACCGCCGGCCATGGCGCTGCTGGTTCGCAGCGCAGAGGACGACCTCGCGACGCTGCTCCGCCGAGGGGCATGGACGCGCGTTGCGAACAGCACAAGAACCGCCAGCGCTGCCCCTGCGGCCATGGTCACGAGGCCACGGGCGAGGCGCGCCGCCCGTGGCGCGCTCGGCGGATCCCATCGGGCCTCCAGGCTGCGGCGCAGCGAGGCTGGTGCGCGACGGCGAGAGAGGCGCGCGGCGAGGATCTCCGAGAGCAGCGCGTCGGCGGCGTCCTCGCCGCGGCACGCCTCGCAGCCGGCAAGGTGCGACTCGAGCGGAGTGCGCGACGCTGCTCCGAGCGTCCCGCGCCGGCGGTCGAGCAGATGAGTGTGTGCTTCGCGACAGTCCATGTCAGGGTTACCTCGCGTACTCGTGCAAGAGCTCACGCAGCTTGGCCCGCGCGCGAGATAGACGCGACTTCACTGTCCCGACCTGGCACCCCAGGACCTCGGCCAGTTCTTCCTGGGTAAAGCCTTCCAGATCGAGCAGGACGATGGTGCGCGCGTCGACGGATAGCTCCCGGAGCGCCGCCTCGATGTCGTCCGCCACCACGCTTCGCAGCCTCTCGAGCTCCGCGTCGCCCCGGAGCGGCTCCCCCGAGGCCGCTCCCTCCGCCGCGGGATCTTCGTCGTCGAGGCGCTCGCGGACCGGGCTCGCCTTCGCACGCCTCCAGCCATCGATGTAGAGGTTGCGCAGGATGCGGAAGAGCCACGCCCGGAGGTTCGTGCCAGGGACGAACTGGGCCCGCTTGTCCATGGCGCGCGCGAAGGTCTCCTGCACCAGGTCCTCGGCTTCGTCGTCGTCGCCGGTCAGGCGGCGCGCGAGACGGAAGAGTGCGTCGAGGTGTTCGAAGGCGGCGCGAGGCAGCGGGGGAGCAAGGGGCTCGCGCAAGGCCGGCGCATCATAGGACGGAAAGGCGTCCGATGGGCGGACGCCAGGACCATCCCGACGTCAAACGCCTGAGTCGCCTTGCGGGAGCTCGTGGGTCAGCCCTTTCGAGGAGCGAGGCAGAAGGCGCTCTTCGGAGGGCTGCGGAGCGACCCGGGCCTCGCGGCGATGGCGCAGCAGGGCGTCGAGCGACCAGGAGCCCGGACCCGGTCGGCGACGGAACGATCGCGATGCCGGTCCCGTTTCCGTAGACATGACCCCCATGAAGGCAGCATGTTGCCTGTCGATCCTCGTTGTCCTCCTCGCCGCCTGCGCGACTCTGCCCGGCCAGACCGCTCGAGCGGGCTACGAGACGCAACCCCTGCCGCCGGGTGCGCACTGCGACTTCGACGACCAATGCGGCAGCCGCATCTGCGATGCCTATGCGTGTCGCGGACCCATGCCAGAGCCCGGCGGAGCGTTCTAACGCACCGCGAAGGGCTTCTCCCGCACTTTCCGCGCTGCGCGTCGCGCGGGCATCCCGTTCTTCGTCTCCGTAGCCGGGTACGCCGCACGCAGCACCGCCGCGATCTCTCGCAGCGCCGGTTCGAGCGCCGATCCCTTGCGCCAAATCACCGCGATCGTCCGATGGGCCGCACGACCGGCGAGCGGGCGAACGTGGAGGCGTGCCCGCCGCGCCTCGGCGTCGACCGCGAGCGCGGGGATCAAGGTGATCCCCGCCCCTCCCGCGACCATCTGCACCAGCGTGGAAAGGCTCGTCGCGCGAAACTCCCCCTCGCGCACCCGCGCCGTCCCGCACGCCTCGAGCGCCTGATCGCGAAAGCAGTGCCCCTCGTCGAGCAGAAGCAGCTCTTCGCCTCGAAGCTCCGCCTCGGTGACCGGTCCTCTTCTCGCCGCGAGCGCGTGCTCCGGCCGCGTCACGAGTACGAACGGATCGGGGGCGACGATTTCCCGCGCGACCTCGCCGAGGTCTGCCTCCAGCGCCACCACCGCGCCTTCGATCTCCCCGGCCCCGAGCTTCTGTACCAGCGCGTCCGTCTTGTCTTCGGCCCACGCGATGCGCAGCCCGGGCAGCTTCCGCCGCAGCGCCGCCGTAACCGACGGGAGCAGATAGGGAGCAATCGTCGGGATGACGCCGAGCCGAATCGTTCCCGACAGCGGGTCGGCGACGCGTTGCGCGGCGTACACCATCTCGTCGGCCTCGAGGAGCAGGCGCTTCGCGCGCTCGACGAGGTCGCGACCGGCCGCCGTGACCAGAACGCGCTTGTACGCCCTCTCGAAGAGGCGCACGCCGAGGGAGCCCTCGACCTGCGCGAGCTGCGCGCTGAGCGACGGCTGCGAGACGTGGCACCGCGCGGCGGCGCGCCGAAACGACAGCTCCTGCGCAACGGCGACGACGTACTGGAGCTGCCTGAGCGTGAACGGGTGTGGCGCGGCGCTCATCGCGAAGACGATAGTACCATCCTATCGACACCATCCGATCAATCGATTGGATGCATCGTGCTCGCGACCGTAGGGTGACCGACGTGAAGCTGTTCCCGACCAGGAGATCCCCATGAGCGACCAGACGAAGAGAGGCCAATGCCCGTTCCCCCACGCCGCCGCGGGCGGCGGCACGTCGAACCGTGACTGGTGGCCGAACCAGCTCCGGCTGGACCTTCTCCACCAGCACTCGGCCAAATCCAACCCCATGGGCGAGGACTTCGACTACGCCAAGGACTTTCGGAGCCTGGACTTCGCCGCGCTGAAGAAGGACCTCTCGGCGCTCATGACCGACTCGCAGGACTGGTGGCCGGCGGACTTCGGTCACTACGGCCCGCTCTTCATTCGCATGGCGTGGCACAGCGCCGGCACCTACCGCGTTGGCGACGGTCGCGGCGGAGGCGGTCGCGGCCAGCAGCGCTTTGCGCCGCTCAACAGCTGGCCGGACAACGTCAGCCTGGACAAGGCGCGTCGCCTGCTGTGGCCGATCAAGCAGAAGTACGGTCGCAAGATCTCGTGGGCCGATCTCTTCATCCTCACCGGGAACGTCGCACTCGAGACGATGGGCTTCAAGACGTTCGGCTTCGGCGGTGGTCGCGAGGACGTATGGGAACCGGACCAGGACGTCGACTGGGGCGTGGAGAAGACCTGGCTCGGTGGCGACAAGCGCTACTCGGGAGAGCGCGACCTCGAGAAACCGCTGGCCGCGGTGCAGATGGGCCTCATCTACGTCAACCCGGAGGGCCCGAACGGCAACCCCGATCCGCTCGCGGCGGCGAGGGACATCCGCGAGACGTTCGCACGCATGGCGATGGACGACGAGGAGACCGTCGCGCTGATCGCCGGCGGCCACACGTTCGGCAAGACGCATGGCGCCGGCCCGGCATCACACCTCGGCGAGGCTCCGGAAGGAGCAGACCTCGAGGCGCAGGGCTTCGGCTGGAAGAGCAGCTTCGGCGCCGGCAAGGGCGGCGACGCGATCACGAGCGGCCTGGAGGTGACGTGGACCACCACGCCGACGAAGTGGAGCGCTGACTTCTTCACGCACCTCTTCGGCTTCGAGTGGGAGCTGACGAAGAGCCCCGCTGGCGCGCACCAGTGGAAGCCGAAGGGGGACGCCGGCGCAGGCACGGTGCCGCATGCCCACGACGCGTCGAAGCGCATCGCGCCTTCCGTGCTCACCACCGATCTCGCGCTGCGGTTCGACCCGGCGTACGAGAAGATCTCGCGACGCTTCATGGAGCATCCGGAACAGTTCGCCGAGGCGTTCGCGCGCGCATGGTTCAAGCTCACGCACCGCGACATGGGTCCGCGTGCGCGCTACCTCGGCCCGGAGGTTCCCGCCGAAGAGCTCATCTGGCAGGACCCGGTCCCCACGATCGACCATCCGCTCATCGACGAGAAGGACGTCGCGTCGCTGAAGAGCAGGCTCCTCGCCTCCGGCCTGTCCGTCGCGCAGCTCGTCTCGACCGCGTGGGCGTCGGCGTCCACGTTCCGTGGCTCCGACAAGCGCGGCGGCGCGAACGGCGCGCGCATTCGTCTCGCGCCGCTCAAGGACTGGGCGGTCAATCAGCCGGCGGAGCTGGCGAAGGTGCTGACGACGCTCGAAGGCGTCCAGCGCGCGTTCAACGCCGCGGCGACCGGCGGCAAGAAGGTCTCGCTCGCCGATCTGATCGTGCTCGGCGGCGCCGCCGGCATCGAGCAGGCCGCTACCAACGCGGGTCACGCGCTGACCGTTCCTTTCGCGGCGGGGCGCATGGATGCAACGTCGGAGCAGACCGACGCCGCGTCGTTCGCCATGCTCGAGCCGATCGCCGACGGGTTCCGCAACTACCAGAACGCCGCGTACGGCGTGCCGGCCGAAGCGCTCCTCATCGACAAGGCGCAGCTTCTGACGCTCACCGCGCCCGAGATGACGGTCCTCGTCGGCGGTCTGCGTGTGCTCGGCGCCAACACCGGATCGTCGAAGCACGGCGTCTTCACCAAGAAGCCGGAGGCGCTGACCAACGACTTCTTCGCGAACCTCCTCGACATGGGCACGGAGTGGAAGGCCGTGTCTGCGGCGAAGGACGTCTTCGAAGGGCGCGACCGCAAGACCGGTGAGGTGAAGTGGACCGGCACGCGCGTCGATCTCGTCTTCGGCTCGAACGCGCAGCTTCGCGCGTTGGCGGAAGTCTACGCAAGCTCGGACGCGCACGAAAAGTTCATCCGGGACTTCGTCGGCGCGTGGACCAAGGTGATGAACCTCGATCGCTTCGATCTCGCCTGAGCCCGAGGGGAGGGAATGAGTCAACGAGTCGTGACCCCGAAGCGTTCCGCGGAACGATCCGCCGCCAGGCCTCGTTCTCCCGTCATGAGCCAAGACTGGCTCACCACTGGAGAAAGGCAAGAACATGAAACTGATAGGGCTCGCGCTCCTCGGGACGCTGACGGCTTGCGCCACGACGAGTTCGCCGACCGTCCTTGTTCACACTGACAGTTCCCCCGTCGCGTCCTTCGCCACCTACCGCACTTTCGGGTTTGGCCTCGCGGGAGGACCGCCTGCGCCGTTCCGCGAATCGGCTCGATCGTTCGCGGTGGACCGACGCCTGCGGTCGCTCGTCGTCGCGGAGCTCGTCCGCAAAGGGTATGTGGAGCAACCGGGGCCGGCCAATCCGGACTTCGTTGTGACCTTTGCCTCGGGATACACCACGGAAGACTTTTCGATGGGCGAGGTGCCGCTGTTCGGAGGACAAGTGGAGATAGGCGCCATCGCCATCGACGCATTCGATGCCTCGAGCGCGGCTCACGTATGGCACGGCACCGGCGAAACGGAGGTCTCCCCAGAAAAGATCAACGACCAGTTGCTACAAGACGGCGTTCACCGCGTACTTGGTTCGTTCCCGGTGCGCGGCGCGGAAGGGCGGCCCGGCGTCACCTCGAAGCAGGCTCTCTGAGGCCCGTCCAGGGGCCCAGCGGGTACTCGCCGGCCGTCGCCGTTCCAGTCTGGACGGAAGCGGGAGGATTCCGCCGGTAACGCCCGAACGGTCTGCTTGGCCCCCGTCCTTCCTCGGGGATCCCCCCCTGGACGACGGTCTCCATCGAGGTGACGCGTCGAGTTATACCGTGGCTGCCCCAACAAGAACCCTGCGTCTCGCTCCCGAAACCGAAACGAAGTCGGGCCGACCCTGCCCTCGAATGATAAGGAGCGGCCATGGATTGCAGGATGGGAACGAGACCGGGGGGCGCGAGCGACGCTGCGCGACGCGCCCGGACGCGCCTCCAGGGGCTGGTCGCTCTCTGCGCGTGCGGCGTGATCGAGGCGCTCGGATGCAGCGGGACCTACACCCCGACGATCGGCGGAGCGCCCGACCCTACGGACAGCAGCGCGGCGCTCGACGCCATCGGCTCCTTGGAAGGCGGCGCATCGGGGACCGACGCCCACTCCTCCGCGGACGACGCGGGCTCCAGACCCGACGCCGCCGCCCTCGACGGCGCGACGATGGACGCAACCACCTCCGCGCAGGACGGCCCGAGCTCCACCATGGACGCCATGAGCTCCGCCCAGGATGGCCTGAGCTCCACGATGGACGCCACCACGCAATCCGACGGGCATGCCTCGGGATCCGACACCGGCGTGGCCCAGTCCGACGCGTCCATGGCCGACGGATCCTCGATGGACTCCACGGCCGCCGACGGTCCGACCGAGCCGACATACGCCTCTTGTCTGGCCATCCTCAACGCGGCGCCGGGGAGCCCCAGCGGGACGTACGTCATCCGTCCGGGCGAGGACTCCCTCACCGTTCGTTGCGACATGACCTTCGCCGGCGGTGGCTGGACCCTCGTCCAATCGACCAACGGCGGCACCTGCTCCCCCGCTACCGAGGCGGCCGGGGCCGTGACCGTCGGCTCGTGCGTGTACATGCCCACTGCAACCGTCATTGCGCTCGCCAAGGCATCGACCACGGTGCACGTGCGCCCGGCGAGCCTCCTGCCCGAACCCCTGGCCTATGTCACCAGCGCCACCACGCTCCCGATCCGGAACCTGCAGATGGGGCTCGTCTTGAACGCCAACGAGGCCCTGGGGGACCCAGCTATCGAGGAGGCGGCATGGACGGTCGTTGGCGACCCCGGCGACGCGCTCCTTTCCGGGCGGACACCTCAGAGCATCCTGGATTTCACCTGTGGGGTCACCACCGACGTGTGGCCGGGCGTCTACCGCGCGTGCGGCAACGGCGCGGACGGCTTCGCGCTGGACGTGACCGACAAGACGTCGGTCTGGAACTGGGAATTCCGGAACGTCAACGTGCCGATGGAGGTCTACGTGCGCTGACGCTTCGGTATCGGCTCGCCGCTTCCTCGAGCTGCGCTCGGCTGCGCGTCAGCGAGCCACCGCCTCCAGCACGCTGAAAGGCGACGCGGTCGGAAAGACGCGAAGCAGACTGAAGCCCGCATCGGAGAAGAGTCCGCTGTAACCGGCCTCGGTGCGCTCGCGTCCGCCGGTCAATCCGAGCATCGCCAGGTCGAGCAGCTTGGCGGCGGACGCCCCGTTGCCTTTGCTGACCACCATTTCCGCCACGAGCAGTCTCGTTCCGCGCGTCGCCGCTCGCCGGACGTTGCCCAGGATGGCCGACACCTCTTCGTCGTCCCAGTCGTGGAGTATCCACTTCAACAGGTACGCGTCGTGCCCACTGGGCACCGACTCGAAGAAGTTCCCTGTTGCAAACGTCACCCGGTCGGCGATCGAGGGAAGCGCGAGAGGCCCGCTCTCCTGCGCTCGCGACATGACCTCCGCGCGGTCGTAGAGCGTCCCGCGAACGCCTGGGTTGTCGTGGAGGATGGCGGCCAGAAGCGCACCCTCTCCACCACCGATGTCGACGACGGAGCCCAGTCGTGAGAAGTCGTACCCCCCCACGATGGCCGGGTTGGCGAGAGCGGACACGCTGGACATGGCTGCGTCGAAGGTCTCCGTATATCCGGGATTGTCGGCGTAATACTGGAAGAAGCGGCGATTGTGCAGGTTCTCGTGAATGGTCTTGCCGTTCTTCACCGTCGTCATGAAGGAGCCCCAGGCCTGCCAGTACCAGTCCGCTCCGACGTACCGCGCCCACGGGCGCATGGAGAGGGGAGCATCGGACCGCAGACAGTCGGCGAGCCGATTGATCGCGAAGCGTCCTTCGCCGACCTCCTCGAAGATACCCGCGGAGGCGAGCGCACGCAGCACACGGTAGAGAGCGTCTGGATTGGCTCCCACGGCGCCGGCCAGATCCTCGACGTACATGGGCATCTCGGCGAGCCGATCGGCGATCCCCAGCTCTGCCGCCACCCAGATGCATCGTGGCAGTCCGAAACCGTTGATCAGGTTCATCATCACCGCTTCCGGCGGGAGCAGCCGCGCCTGCAGGCTCGCAAGCGCGTTGTACGCGTGCTCCGCGAAGCGCGCGGCGGCGGGGGGAACGCTGGAGGGAGGCGAAATCCGAGCGGGTGGCGGAGGGACCCGAGGGGCGTAACGAATCGATGACTGCATTCGGCTCGGCGTCGCAGCGTCAGCGGGCTCGACGGTCTCGGTGGAGGGAGGAGCAGGGGGAGGAATCGTGAATCGTGAATTCGCGTTCGTATTCGCCATCTTGGGCCACTTCTTTCTAGCGCACGTACTGAGACATGGTGAGACCACGCATCGGCCCGCCGGCGGAGAGAGTTGCGCAATTCCTCTCCGCGGTTGCCTTCGTAAAGGGATGGTCCGAGACTTGGAGCCGTACGTCATGAGTTCCCCCAGCCGCCGTGCACCCGCCGAGGTCTCCGAGCTCTCGCTGGTCCGCATTCGCGGCACGGCGCTGATGCCGGTGCGGCCGTTCATCGATCGCTACTTCGGCCCTCGAGGAGCCGAACAATTCCGTTCCTTTCTGAGCATCAAGGAGGTTTCCGCAGACTTCGCTCTGGAAGAGGTCCTTCCCGGCGCCTGGTACCCGTTTCGCGTGGCGCTCGACGTGGTGGACGGCCTCGTCGCGATGGCCGGCAATCCCCGCGTCCTCCGCGACTTTGCCACCTACAATCTCGACTACGCGACCAACGTCATTTTCAAGGCCATCTTCAAGATAGGGACGCCGGAATTCATGGTCGCCCGAGCCGATCAGGTGTGGCGCAAGTTTTATTCGCGCGGCCGAATGACCTGCGTTGCGACCAGCGGGCACGCCACCGTTCAGCTTCACGACTTTGCATGGTTACGCCCAAACTACGACAGGCTGGTCCAGCACTCCATCGAGGCCGTTCTCGTGAAGGCGGGGGCGAGGAGCTGTACCATAAAGCATTCCCGATGCGTGCTGCGCGGCGATCCATTTTGTCACTCCGACTACGACTGGAAGGCCTAAATAGGCGGCGGGGGGGCCTCGTCGCGCGGCGAGGGGGCGGCGAACGATGACTCGTCGGCAAGACGCAGACAGTCGGAGAGAAACATGGCGTAGGCTTCGAGCGCTCGTGTCCCCGCTTCCGCGAGAGCGTCGGCCGACTCGGGGAATTGTAGGAGCAGCCTTTCCAGCTCCGCCGCGTTGAATTTGGTGTGTCCGACGTCGACGGCCACATGCTCTGCGAGGAAGCTCATGCCGTCGAGCGAGTCGTCCCCCAGACGGCGACGAAACTGCTGGAGAACCTTTCCCCCATACACCACCGATAGATTCTCGATCTCGTACTCGATGGCCAGCTGGGCGAAAGGCGTGCCTCCGGCGATGACCTGTTCGTGAAGTTGAACGTAGCGGCGAACGCCCGGGGTCGGGGGTGACGCCAGGATGTCGTCGGCGCGGAGCGAATGACCGAGCCGGGCGTTGCGTCGCTGGACGAGGATTCGTGTGTCATCGATCATCATCAGGTGGTGATCGGCCTCGTGTCGCGCATGCATGCGCAGCGCCCTTCCGAGGTCGGACCATCCGAGGTCCGTGCAGCGCCGGCCTGCGCGGTCGATCCAGCTCTCGACCGGCTGGGTCATCTGGACGCCCAGAGCGCAGAAGTAAATGAAGAACAGCTCCAGGCGATCCGTGTCGATCCGCTCGTCCAGAACGGTATCCAGGGTGGAAGCGCGAAAGAAACTCGTCCGCGCGCCGGCGAGGGCCGGTTCGTAAAGCTTCGCCAGTAATGAGTCGATGGTCTTTTCTTTCACGTGAGCCTTTTTTGGCCGCCGACGCATGGCGAGGGGGACCGTAGAAGTCGTCTACAGGGTGCTACGACCGCTCACGATGGCGGCTTAAGTGCGCCCACGAACGGACCGCAACGACCAGTATGCAATCTCCTTCGTTGTCGGCGAGCGATCGCCGTTGCGGTGCACGATGGCCCGCCAGTGCCGCCCGTTTTCGATTGTACTCCGAGACCCTTCAGCTCCGGCCGGAGCTGGTGGATTTCAATGCCAAAGGCATCGCCTTCGAGATCTCGGACGCCGTCACGCTCCCGATCGGGGCCTTGATTCCCTTGCTTCTTCGTACGGAGCGGATGACCCCGGTAGCCAACGTCGTGCTCTGCGTGAGCCACGCCGCGCGACGGCACGGAAAGCTTCGGATCGGCGGCTCGATCCAGGACGTGATACCCGCCGAGCGCTCGAAGGCCCGGCCGGAAGAGCTCGGCGATCTCGTCACCATCTCGACGGCGACATCGGCGCGTGTGCTCCTGGGCATTTCCCGTGCCGCCACCGAGGTTATCTTCACCAGCCCCGTGCACAAGCTGGCGCTGCCGGTGCAGCCCACGCCGGAAGACGGAGCTCCGGGTCGCCTCTATACCGACGTGCCCGGGCACGTCACGGATGAAGGGCCCATCACCGGTCGGATTCACTTCGCGATTCACGGCGCGGCGTTCTCTGCAGACTGCACCCTGGGTAAGGATGAGCGAGGACGCGCCTTCCTCGTCCTCCACCCCACCGTCATCAGCACCTCACGAAGGCGCGGTGATCGTGTCGAGCTCGGCCAGGGAGAGGCGATCATTCGCTGGAGCCATCCGCTCGACCCAGCCGTCCAGCTCAGCGCGCCCGTGCACGATCTCTCGCTCGGCGGAGTGGGGGTCGTCGGCCCGGTCCCTTTCCCGCCCGGGGCGCGTGCGCCGATGACCCTCGAGGTGGGCGGCGAGCCGTTTCGTCTCGAGGGCGACGTCCGCCATCTGTCGAATCAGGGATCGCGGCTACACATGGGCATCCGTACGAGCTTCTTCGATGCGCGCGACGAGGTCCGGATCGCCCACATTTGCCGGCGTGCTCGCTTCCCCCGTCTCGTGACCCGGTCGGCCGTCCCTGCCGATGCCGTTGCGACCCTACTTCGGGCGTCGGGCTACCTGGGCTTGCGTCCCGACGCCGACGGTCCCGCGCCCTTCGTTCACACCACGGCGAGTGCGCAGCTCGCCGTCGACACCGTTCAGCGGAAGGCCGACGGCTCGCTGATGGGTCACATCTCGTGCCTGCACGTCTACCGCAGGACATGGCTCTTTCACCAGCTGGCTACGCTGGGACACTCTGCGGAGCTCAACGACTGCCGGCGCGCGCTTTACCTCGACGTCGTCGACTGGGTGTCGCTTCTCGCCGGCACCGATGGATATGCGCTCGCCTATTACGACCGAAGCAAAGCCTGGCACAAGCGGTTCTTCGAGGGCTTCGTGGCCTGGGCCAACTCCGACGCGCTGGCGGTCGTGGCGCCGCTGGATCGGTTCGAGCAGAGCGCCACGCGGGAGAGCATCGAGCCGCCTTCCGACGCGATGTCGGTCTCCCCCCTTCGTACAGCGGAGGCCGCGCAGGCCGCAGCGCTGGTGGCGCGTTCTCTGCCTCGCTTGACCATCGAAGCCATGGACTTGACCGAACCGTTCATCGCCCACGATCTCACCTGCGGGTCTCTCTATCGAGACGAGGGCTACGAGCGCGGCCGGTGCGCGTTCGCGCTCCATGCCGGAGAGAGGCTGGTCGGCCTGGCTCTGTGCGAAGTCGGTAGCCGCGAGCTGTCGCTCTTCAACTTGCTGAACGTGGCCCACGTCTTCGTCGAGCCCGAGATCGGCGCCGCCGCGGAGGGGGTTCTGCTTGCGCAAGTTCGCGCATTCTACGAACGCCGGGGGATCGCCGACCCGATGGTCGTCTCGCCACCCGGCCTCCTGGCCCATGTACAGGCCGCAGGGCTCAGGCTTGCCGAGACGATGGGGGCGATCGCCATCTCCGCGCCCGGTCTCAAGCAGTACCGCAATTTCCTCCTCTATCAGTTCGGGTGATAGGCGCGTCGTCCTATTCCGGACCCGCGCGCTCTACTTCGCGTCGTGCGCGCCATCCCCAGCTCCCCAGCGCGGCTCCTCGTAATTAGTGCGGCACCTCGTCGGCGAGAGCCTGGTACTTGGGGCAATACTGCGTGACCGAGGCGACCGTCTCGGTCCCGATGAGCGTCGGCAAGTTCTTGCCGCAACTCGATGGATTTTCCGCGACGCCAGGGAGCGCTCCCCAGAACCCATACTGGAAGATGTTCTCGGGCACACCGGGAGTCCCGGCGAGGGTGAAGTTCATGAAGATGGAGGGCCCGAAGTGCTGCGTCCAGAAGGTCAGGTACTGGCCATACACTTGGTACATACGGGCGTCGAACTGGGCCAGATGCTTGATGGACTCGTTGGTGGTGCCGGTCAGGGATTGACCGCCTTCGTAGGCCGCAATGGCGACGCCGTACTGGGTTCCGACCTTCGCGAAGTCCTGAAAGACCGCGTCCATGGAGGTGATGCTGGTCTGCAGCGCGGGAAAGAGGGCGTCGAGCGATCCCGTCGTCGTGTCGTCGGCGGTGGCGAAGTAGGGGGCGAGCGCGACATACGAGACGTACTTTCCGGGGGGCCCGTAGTTGGCCTGAATGAAGGACAGGCCCTCGTCGCTGTAGACGGCGCCGAGCGCCCAACCGGAGAGCACCGTCGCCACGACGTCGGCGTGGCCCACGGCCTGGAATGCCGCGGTGAATGCCTGGCCGACGGTGACCAGACGATCGGCTTCGTACTGACTGACCTTCATCAGATCGGCGTCGCCGGACATCCACGATGGCCCGTAGGAGCCGGCATACGTGCCGGTGTAGCGGGAGGGGTCGGCGCTGGCGGCGGCCAAAAACGTCCCGTAAGCCGTGAAACCCGTGTTCCACGTCTCGTTGCTGTTCTCGACGATGAGCTGGAACGGCGTCGTGAAACCCGCGGCCTGACGCGCGGCGGAGATACGGGTGAAATCCAGGCTGGCGGCCAGGAAGGTCGCGAACTGCGTGATGAACGACGACGTCGCCAGCTCCGGGACGTTGATCCACGCGTCCTTGCCGGTCTCGTTGATGAGCTCTGCCATGAGCTCGTAAGGGACGCCGAAGGGCGACGCGCCGAAGTGACTCGACGCCGGTCGAGTGCTCCAGTCGGCCAGCGTGCTGCCGTTGGTGGCCTGCCAACCCATGAAGCGCATGGCCCGGAACGGCGTGAGGGCGGTCAGAAACTGCGGATTGAAGGGAACTGGGGTGTCGTAGTCGATGCCTGGCAGATAGAGGTGAACCCCGGTGACCGTCTGCGATCCAGTGTTGGTGACCTTCAGCGTCAGGAACTGCCCGAAGGTGCCAGGGGTCCCGGTGATCTTCACCTGGTTACGCTGCTCGCCGGCCACGGTCTGCCAGGATCCGACCAGGGCGCCGATACCGGAGACGATGACCGACCCGGTTCCGACGAAAGAGATGCCGTATGTGCCCGACGGCAACAGGAAGCCGAGGTCCGTCTGGCTCGTACCCGAGGCACCGGCCACGGGGTAGCCGTTGGCGTCGAGCTGGGCGGCCCCCGTGTCGAAGCCGCTCATCAAGTAGCCCACGTCGGCGTACGGGAGATCGGCGTCCACGTTGGTGCCCAGCCAGGACGAGACGGTCGGTGTCAGCGGCCCGGTGCCGGCATCCGCGGCGGGCCCATCGGCTGCGGTGGCACCGTCCCCGGTTTGCCTCGCGTCGGGCAGGTCGGCCTGGCCGTCCTGGAAAACGCCCCCGTCCGGTGCGCTGTGGCTCGAGGCAGACCCGCAGCCGCCGAGCGCCGCCAGCATCAGCCGCGACAGCATCCGGCGCGCCGCCCGATCGATGGACATGACGGTCCCCCCTCCGGCCCGCAGCGAGATCGAGCGAAGGCCCATCGCAACCTTACCACGAGGGCGAGGCAGGTGCCGGAGTGCCCGTCTTCCGCCACCTACTCGCTCAGCGGGCGGCGGCGCAGGTCCGGTCTTGCCGGCAGATCTGGTCGGGCCCGCAGGCCGGATTGCACAGGGCCAGGCAGGCCCCCGCGGAGCACGCGTACCCCGGCGAGCACGGGGGCGTGCAGTCGACGACGACCGGGGCGGGCGGCGGAGCCGGAATCACGGCGGACCCTGTCCGGTACGCGATTCCCTCGATGGCCCACCGGTTCGAGAGGCAGTCGAGAGTCTGGATGGCCGGTCGGACCGTCACGATCTCCACGTAGTCTCCGCCCATCGCCGCGGTCTCATCGCGGAGGTTCGCCTCGGCGCCTTCGTAGGATCCCTTGTGCCCCAATATCCCGCACCCGGAGCCGTCCTCACTCTTGACCGCGCCGAGCTCTCTCGCCTTCGAGGACGGGGCGGTCTTCCCGACGGTCACGGCGCTCTCCCGGGGGGTCAGCGCGGGTCTGGGCACGCTGCAGCCGGCGGCCCAGATGAGAAAGAGAACGGTCCTCAGCATCGCGCGACGCATCGTCCAATGGCCTCCAGTTCGGGATGAACGCCTGGCTCTCGAGGCATCGTCCGGTGGTCTCCGCTTCAGGATGCAAGCAAACCTGGCTCCGAATGGGAAGCCGATCCGCGGCAGGTCATGGCGGCATCGTCGGGGACTCCTCACGAGAGGGCAGGCTCTCTCACGCGGAGGACGGCGCTCCTCACGAGAGGGTGGCCCCTACTCTCGCCCAGGCCTCGCCTGCTCCGAAGAGGGACGCCGCTCTTCGACAGGGGAGGGGGGCGCCTGCGCCGGAAGGACCGGCGGCTCCCGCGAAGGCCGACACGCTTCGCGCAAGGGACGGCCGCGCTCACGAACGGAGTCTCGATGAGGAGCAACGCAGCGAGACGGCCCAAAACCGTAGAAAGCCGACGCAATGCAACATGTTCGGTGCTCTAGGATTATTCACCGCGCAGGTCACAATAGCGCTGCGACGGCCCTTTGCGGCTGGGGAGCTCGCGGGCCGTCTTCTCGGCCAGCGCTTTGAGCGTCAAGAGCTGCTTCCGCATCATCACCAGGTCGCCCCAGGCGAGCAAGGCGCGGCGCACGCGCTGGAGAAGTCCGTCGTCCGGCAAGTCGACCCGCAGCTTCACCACCAGACGGGATCGGCCGGCGCCGTCCGCCAGCACCATGTAGCTGACGGCCAGATCGCCGAAGATGGCGCGGGACGCGCGCGTGCGGATCCTCAGCGTGACGTGGCTGTCCGCCTCGAACGCGGCGAGCGTGAAGATGGTCATGAACCGCTGCCCCACGGCCAGCTGGTCGAGCCCCGAGGCCAGCACCCGCGGACTCCGGCGCCCGCGGTTGTCGAGCAGGTCGTAGCTGTACGGCGCGACGCGAAGCTGGCAGAGCCACCGGAACACCACCGGCGGGGCCGCGTCGACGCCGACGGCACGATAGAGCGCGAAGGGAGCGGCCGGCAGCACGCGATCGCAGGGGAAGGGCAGCGCGCGCTCGAGCGATGTAGAACCCCAGGTCGTGGCGGCGGATGGCATGGCGTCCTCGTTCCGGACATAGGGCACGCGTTCTGCGCGGACCAGCCCCCGACGGCTCTCTCATCCGGGCGCCTTGCGAGGCCAGAGCGCGTACGCGAAGAGCGGGAAGAAGACGGCAAGCTCCCAGGCCGCGACCTCCAGGCCCTCTGCCGACAGGAAGCCGAGCCCGATGGGCGCGACCGGAATGGGGCGCCAGGGAAAGAAGTA
>Ga0302326_10012869_pt1 | contig 17782 bp, 9 predicted proteins | sample Palsa_T0_3_FD_202264 | JGI IMG/M metagenome (GOLD analysis project Ga0302326, IMG submission 202264) | Peat permafrost microbial communities from Stordalen Mire near Abisko, Sweden - Palsa_T0_3 | ecosystem: Environmental > Terrestrial > Soil > Palsa > Peat permafrost | place: Sweden: Abisko... | reverse complement strand
GCGACGACAAACCGCGCAGCGTTTTGGCGCCCCTCCGCGGGCTGCACGTCCGCCGCCCAAAGGACCGCCGCCAGCGCGTTGTACAGGATGTCCGAGCTCGCATGCTCGTCTTCACAATGGACGGCGGCGATCCGAAGCAGCATGCCGAGGACGCCACGCCGGAGGTGCTCGGAAACTGCAAGCTGCGGAAGAACCTCAACCATGGCCCCGTGAACGGCCAGGTAGGAATCGGTCAGGAGCGCCGGCGCCAACGCCTCAAGGTTGCTCGGAAGGGCATCTGCCGCGCGAGCACATGCGCGCCACAGTCGAATCGCGGCGGCTCTCACGGCGGCATCGCCCGCGAGCAGCCACGTGTAGAGGCGCGGCAGCATCCGCGCGACGTTCCCGACGGTCGTGGCCTCGGTCAACACCCGAAGGACGGTGACCCGGACACGGCGATCCGCGACGTCGTCCCCAACGCTTTCGGGCAACAGCGCGAGCACCCGGCGCAAAATGGTGCCGTCGTCGTCGCGAATGATCCGTCCGAGGGCGTCGGCAAGATTGCGTCGGCGACTATCCGCGTTGGTGCGCGCGCCCATCGCCTCCATGTGAGCGATCTCCGGTGCGGTAATCGCCAACGGACTCGGCAGCCGCTCTCCGCTCGTGCATTCCAAAATCAACGCACCGATGATCGCGTCCGCTCGCTGAGGTGCAATTCGGGGAAACCACGTAACGGCACTCTCGAGCTCGCGCGCCGCCGTCGCGGCGACGTCGTCACCCCAGTCGCCCGCAAGGCGACGCAGGTAAAAGTCCATGGCGGCGGGAGCCGTTTCTTCTGCACCGCCGCCATCGCGCAAGCCCAGCAGTACCACTCGGCCGACGTCGACTAGCACCTCGCGCGCTTCGGGGCTGATCGCGCCGGCATGACGCTCGACGACCTCGACTGTCGCTTGGGGCGCGCGGACCCAGGCGTCGGCCAGCGCGCCGATCGCCGCCGAACCTGGGGCTGGCTGACCGGCATAACCAACGTCGCGTCCGCGAATCGAGCGCACGAGCGGTTCACCAAGCGTTTGCAGCCGCGCGACCTCCGCGCACAGTAAATGGCCCGCAGCCCGGGCGCCCACTTCGCGGAGCACACCGTCGTCAGCAGCCAGAAATTCGATGACAGCGCCTTCAACGATCGGCCACGCCACGGATGCAAGGGCCAGCAGCGCGGCGGGTCGCGGTTCCACTTTGATCGGCAAAAAATGATCCGGCTCGGCGGTCAGCGCGATAGCTCCGTTGCATACCGCTGCACACTGCTCCGGCCGTAGCAACGCGGCGAACGCAGCAACGGTCGCGCCGGCCTGGGGGATAGCGAATTCGCGCAGAGAGTCGACGGCGACGGTGAGGACCCGCTCTTCTTCAGTAACGCCCCCGTGCGCAAGCGCTAACAGGACCTCATGGGCAGTTGCGTCGTGGGCCGCGGCGAGCGCGAACAGCGCGTCGACGAGCGGCGCAACAAACATAGCCGGCGTGGCGCGCGCGGTTTCGACGACGTAGCGGCGCGCTTCATCGATGCGCTGCTCATCGATCTCCGCCATCTCCGGGTCAGCGTCGAGAAGGTCGATTTGTGCCGCGAGATCGCGAACTTGAAACGGCTCGTCGGCAAGGGCCGCGTTGCGTGCGGCGTTCCGTGCGCTCCAGGCTGACCGCCCGGCGTCGCGCTCGCGCAGGCGTTGCTGCTCGTCGCTCTCGCGCCGGCGTGCGCGTTCAGCCGCCTCGCTTGCGATATTCGGAAGCCGCCCCGCGGTCTGCCGGTGCGGGCAGTCGGTACAGTTCGCTTCATAGAATTCGACCGCAAGGTCGGTCGCCTGCATCATCTGCAAGCCGAAGAACGGGGCATGTGCGCACCGGATTTCGGCGCGTCCGATCGGTAAGCCGACCGCGCGTCCCATGGGACTAACGGCGACGCGGATCTCTGCATTCGTGCAGAAGTCCCGCATCAGGTCGATGCCGCGCTGACTTTCGCGACCGAGGTCCATTGCCTCAGATTCTTTCATTTGATGTGCTCGTCAGTCCGCGCATCCTCTTGACCTTGCCCCAGGTGGTATTCCATTCATAAGTCGAGAGCTAAGAGCGAATGGAGTTGGGCGGTAGCGAACTGGTTTGGGGTCAACTGGCCGAGAGATCGGTGCGGCCGGCATGCGTTGTAGTCGATTCGCCAGCGCTCGATGATGTCGCGAGCCTGGGCGAGCGATGTAAAAACGTTGTTGTTGAGGCATTCATCGCGAAACTTCCCGTTGAAGCTTTCGATAAACGCGTTCTGCGTTGGCTTTCCGGGTGCAATGTAGTGTAATTCTACACGAGTTCGCGACGCCCACGCAAGCATCGCGAGACTCGTTAGTTCCGTTCCATTGTCCATAACGATGGTTTGAGGATAGGCCCCACGCTCGAATGCGATGCGGTCCAAGACGCGAGTTACTCGTTCCCCGCTAATTGACGTGTCGACCTCGATCGCGAGCGATTCGCGCGTGAAGTCATCGCCGACGTTCAAGGCACGAAAGCGACGACCACTTCGCAAGGTATCATGCACGAAGTCCAGCGACCACCGTGCATTGGGCTTCGATGGCGGAGCGATTGCGTTTCCGCGACCTAGCGCCACGCGACGTTTTAGGCGCTTTCGCACTTGAAGCTTCGCCGCGGCGTAGACGCGATAGACGCGCTTGTGGTTGGCGACGATTCCTTCGCGACGTAACAACACATTGAGCCGCCGGTACCCAAATCTACGTCTCTGCGAGGCAAGATCACAGAGGCGTTTCAACAACTCCACATCGTCGCTGAGACGCAGAATCCGTCGAAATGTCTTTCGATTGCATGTTGCGACGCTGCAGGCTTTTCGTTGGCTAAGCCCGATCTTTTCCATCACCGCCCGAGCAGCTCGTCGCCGCTGCGCGGGCGTTAGAAGTTTCCCGAGGCGATCAACTTCAGCGCATCGATCTCGAGCGCGGAATCGGCAAGCAGGCGCTTTAAGCGGCGATTTTCGTCCTCGAGGCCGCGCATCTTCGCGACATCGCTGACCTCCATGCCGCCGAACTTCGATTTCCAGGCATAGAATGTTGCCGGACTGATGCCGTGCTTACGGCACAAGTCGGCGGTTTTCGCGCCGGCCTCAGCTTCTTTGAGGATCCCGACGATCTGCTGTTCGGTAAAGCGGGACTTTTTCACGGTAAGACTCCCGTCGAGCCATTTGGCTCGGGAATTCTCTACCTATGATCGGGGTACTTTCCCGGGCCAAGGTCACCGCGGCGCTGGTAGAGATGGACGCCGGTCAATGTCGCTCCCATCTCGAACCGCCGAAAGCCCGCAGCGCGCGCCGCATTCTCGCAGCTCTCCAGGAGGAGCGTGCCCACGCCGCGGCGCGCCCAGGCGGGGTGGACGAAGAATGCGCGGATCTTCGCCGCATCCACGGCGGGGTCGAGCAAGTCGTCCTCGCGGCGGGTCCACCGGTCACCGCCGAATAGCGTCCTGCGTTTGCTCCAGCCACCGCAGGCGACGATCTCGCTGTCGCTTTCGACCACGAGATACGTCCCGTCGTCGATCAAGGTCGTGTCGACGCCGAAGATGGTCTCAAGCGCGCCCTCGATCTGCAACTCGGTATAATCTTGGCGCTGCAGCTCGCGCACCGAGCGCTCGATCACCTCCGACAGCCGTGGGATGTCGGCGCGTCGCCGCCCGAACGCAAGCCGCGTCCTCGCCGGAGCCGACGGGGCGACTCGTTCGTTCGGGATCCACCGTCCGATCGTAGCTTAGGAATCGGATGGAAGGATAGAAACGATATCCGGCATCTGCTCGCCTAGTTGCAACAATATCTTGCCCACCTTAGAATCTGTGTCTCGGATTGTAATGACCAGTGTATCGATTGCGCGCGTCACTGGTATCATGATCCAGCACGACGCGTAGAGTTCGCGCTGTTCCGGCTCATCCGTCAGGTGCTCTTTTGGGCTGTTCCACTCGGAATACCACGTTTTTTCTTTTATGTCGTAAAAGTGATCCAATGAGTTGAGAATGACCGTCCAACCCTCAAGGCCTCGACTGGACTCAAACTGCACGATCCGACATTGATCCACTGATGTTGGGAACCTGAGCCGTTCCTCTCGATCAACCGCATCCCAAACGGGATAGCCCCAAGTGCTTAGGCAGCGACCGACAGTGGAGATGCGGCTGGCTTCATCTGTGTCAACGCCGATGACCTCATCCGGAGTCACGCAATAAAGCATGTCGATGTTTCGGTTGCCGGCACGCTCGTTTTCAGCGACGATCCTCTCCTGTAGAGGCCGGTCAATTTGGCTCCCCTTCTTGATCAGCACGCGACCGCCCGGTAAGGACCCTGCCGGACTTAGCTGCCAGTGACGAATATCCAGCAGTTGAGAAAGAGCATTGGCGAAACTAACCAGGCCAGACTTCATGCGTAGACAACGCTCCAGCTCGAAGCTAGCCCAGGTCGATTTGTCGAGGCCGATTGTCCAATTACATCGACTTCCTTGCCGCACCAACTGATCGCAGCCGTCAGCGACTATTATGCGATGGGGCCCGTAGATGGATTGTAACAAATCGCGCTCTTCGTCTAGCCAATCTTGTCCTTCGTCAACGCAAATCAGGTCCCAGCCTAGATCAAGACTGTTCCGCTGAATCTTCTCCGTCAGTTCTTCTCTACTTAACGCGCCGGTCTTTACAAAGGCTGCAAGCTCGGCTAACAGGGGTTTGTACCCGACGTCAAACCAATCGGCTGATATACTTGTAAGGTCGGTCTCGAGAAGAACCTCGATACATCGCATCGCAAAAGCGTGCACCGTCATTACTCGAATGTTTCGTGATGCGAGTGCTTGGGTTACACGGAGTATAGTCAGTTGACGCCGAAGATCGGCAACTAGCGCAGTGTTGTAGGTCAGTAACAGCACCCGAAGATCCTGCTCATACCACTGATACGCACTACGCAACAGGGCGATGGTTTTTCCCGTGCCCGCTCGTCCACGCAATACGATCTCCTTCGTTCCGGCTGCGTGAAGCCAACCGAAATCGAGGCCTTTTCTAGTTATTTCCTCAGTTTTGCGGCGATCCAACGGTGTCGCTTCGATGCTCGCTGTCAGCAGATCGATCGCCGAGCGCATTTCGAGGCTATCGTTGCGGGATGCTGCATAGACATATCTTGCCTGCGCCGCGTTATAGAATGGCCGATTTAGGTTCAGAATCTTCGTGATGAAGAGTTCAAGGAGGACATCGGCCGGAAGGATATTGTTGGGTTGGGGTAACGCCAACCGAGAGATCATTTCGGCGGTCATTCCCCTAAGCCAAATCAGGTTCACGACGTATGGGGAGCGGCCAGTATTTCGGTGAAGGAAGTCCCTCAGAGCGTCCCTCTGACGAAGGCTTTGATCGCTCGCATCGTGCCAACCGTCTCGATACTTGACGAGGACGTGATTGCCTTCGAAGCGGATGCCGCTGGGATCATGATCTTTGACCTCAATCGTGAGGGCAAGCGAATCCACGGCAACGTCGACCTTCCCTGGGCCCAGGCCAGCGACTTCGAAGCGCCCTACCAATGGTTTTGCAAAATTTGCAAGAACAACGACGTCGATCTCCGAGACGTTGCTTCGCTGCCCTGGCGTTTGAGCCGACACGATGATATTTAGATCATAGTTAGGAGACGTCTCTAGAACGGGTGCACCTGCTATAAGCGCGTCTCCGAGCGCAACGCCAGCATTCCACTCGCTCGTTCGCTCTCGCACACCGTGAAGTCGAACCACTTAGGCGCAGCCAGGTTCGGGTAGCATCAGACAACAGGTTCAGGTGTTCGCAAGAACTGCGTTATCATGCGGTGCGCTGCCGGAAGGTTAAGTGCCAGTTGATACTCGTTGATCCGAAGCGGTTGCATCCCCGATCGACGAGCCTCGGATTCCCAGGGCTGCGCGGGAACCGAAGTCTCCTGCACAAGCCCCGGATATGTGCCGACTGCTAGCGTAGTATCACCATCCGACACCGTAAGTGGTATCACTGTCCCATTTGCTGAGGCACGCAGCTTGCATTGGCGTCCTTCAAGTTCCAAGTAACGAGCGAGAGCGGCCAGTTCGTCTGCCTGTTTTTCCGATTCGACGCGAGCTGGGACGGTGCCGCGAAACGCGTATCTAAGAAACTGCGCTCCAAGGCGCCGATCAAGTCTATGCTGGAAGTGCTGATTATGGTAGTGGCGCAAGCACTCTTGACATGACCGCGTGCAGTCCCCCTTGCAGTGCTCGAGCAGCTCGATTGCGTCACCAATGATGTCTTCGATGTACCTCGCAGCCATCTCCGAATAGCCGGCTCCGCCGGATGATGTATCAAAGATATATATGTCTACAATCCGCTCTTCAGCCGCGCCCGAAGGAATGATTCGAAAGCCGCTGCCCAATTCACGGGCGTTTATGTCAAGTTCCGGGTGTCTTGAGGCCGCCATAACCAATGCCTCGGACATCGTGTAAAGCGCGTCTTCTATTATGCGGCGCTCAGTCGCATCGCTAGCGTCTATAACTAAGGGCGTTGTGACGTTGAAACGACACAGCAACAGGTCCGTTTTAAAGATGCTGCCAAGATAGACTCGCTCAAAAGAGCCCTCACAGCGAGGAACTCTGGCATTCCAGTAGTGAGGTCGCAGGTAGGGTCTATCGTGTGAAGCTGGTGCCTCCTGATCTAACGTTGTGGCACCGCATAGGGTGCAAACCAGAAAACCACTAAACGCACCTTCTGTAAAGGCACCCTTGTTCGTAGTAATTAGTCGACGATCGGTAGAGTAAGCGCACATAGCGTGCGCTCCTAGTCTTTGAAATTCAATGTCGTCATCGCCAACAGGCACTGGCAACTGCGCCATTGTGGCATAAGTAATATCTTGGTCGCGGTCTTCTTCAGGAACCGGTTTCGCCTTCTCCGGAAGAAAAATTTGCGGCTCGATCGTCTCATGCTCCTCCAGCGTACTGTTGCACACCGGACACCGAAGCAACGCCCCGACGGTTCCCTTCTCTTGAACGAAAGTGCAAGACGAGCAATAAATCAAGGTTTTCTTGTCGTCAAATAGCGGCGCGGCGCGATTTTCGACATTCGGCGTCACCGATGCCGCCACGCCGCCAGACCGGTAGGTGATCTTATTGACCACCACGAGCCTTCCCGGCGCGTACTCGCTGAGAGCCTTGTCGATCGACTGTTGAGGCATCTCTTTAACTCTGACATCGACGAACTGGCCGCGCTGGTGTGATTCCTCGATCAAAAAGCCGACAAGGTTAGTAGGAAAGGCATATGATGGCAACAAGTTCGCATCAAATAGGAATTCGAGCAATTGCTCCTTCGCTTCGAGCAAGAATCGTTCAGTTTCTTCGCCGTCGTTGCCAGGGTCATCGCGTTCCGACGTTACGATGGGTAGCTCGTCGGTGGCTGGCAAAGGAACCCTGGATTTGAGCGAGCGGAGGGCAATTAGTAGCTCGTCTGCGGCGTGTGCAATCCACGCTATCTTTGAATATGGATCGATCTTAAGAGAATCCGGTAGCCAAGATGCTATTAGGGTACGGAGATCTCCACCTTCGTCGATGACCCGTTCCTCGACCCAAGCTGAGAATGTCTCTAGGTTAATGTGGCCCCGAGAGGCACCGTGAAAAAACTCATCCGTTCGGCCAAGCGCCTTGTCTAAGACCGATGTGTCACCGCTTGTCGAGAGAATCCCGCGATCGATTGCCTCGTTGAAAAAAGTTTGGAAAAGGAAAGAGTTTATGTGGCGACGAGCGATTTTAGGATTATCGATCTTCAGCTGTGGCACTTGAGGCTGTCCGGCGATAATCTCCTTAGGACGGTGAAAATAGTAGCCGTCATGCGGGCCGTTTTGAGCATATGTCAACACGGAGGAAACCGCGGCTCCGCGGCGGCCTGTACGACCAGCCCGCTGCTGATAGTTTGATCTCTGTGGTGGAATGTTCCGCAGGCCAACTGCTAGCAGCGAGCCGATATCAATTCCAACTTCCATGGTTGTCGTGCAGCTTAACACATCGATTGGTCGATCATCATCGACAAGAATATCCTGAAAGCGCAACTCGTAGCGTTCGGTAGTTGCGTAAACACTACTCTTATCGCGGTAAGAAAGCTGGGCTGTGTGCTCTTCAACACTGACGTTCTCCAATCTCTCGCCAGCCAGAGCCCGCTCTACAGGCGTTCTCCAGTAACCTTTCCGTGCACTAATGTATGTGCTGGCATCTGGATCTAATTGAAGTAGCTCCGCGTAGCCGCAGTATAGGCAAGCCGACCGAAAACTCGTCGGAGCTAAGCGCGTGCAACGTTGGCACTGAAGCCATGGGCGTTGCAAGTCGATGACGATCCGAGCCTTGCGCGGCTCTATATAGAAGCCATCATCCGGCTTGAACTGCGCAAACGTTTCGGCAAAGCATTCTTCGAGTTGGGTTACGAGGGTCTCGTGGAGCTCGAGCCTAGCAATCAAAGCCTCTCTAAACTGGCGAGCAAATTTTCCGTTTGAACCCCATGGGCTCCTATTGTATCCTGCGGCCTGCCGCCGCACGTAGCCATCCAACGACGCGTTTAAAGAAAACGTCTCGAGGCCGCTATTCATCCACGCAAAAACTAACGGGTACAAGTCCTCCGCGCCAATTGCCGATAGTGTGGCGGCGTGGGGGCCATAGAGACGACCGATATCATTTGGTTCGACAAAACCAATGGCGACATCGCTCACGGAATAGAAGCGGCCGCAGAGTTGGCGCAGAAGGTTCTTCCAAAACTGACTTGGCGGTCTAACGTCGGGAGCGAGGTCCGTGATCGCGCTAGCAAGGTCGTCACCGTAGTCCCGATTAAGAGCTTTAACATCCTGTAATAGGCGCTCACGGTCCTCGCCATCGAACAGCAGTAGGTTGTTCTTGCTCAACACCTGGAGAAACGATACGTAGAACTCGTTGTTTGGCCTTGCGCCGCGACCGAGGTCGTCCAGTCCCTTTACCGCCAAGGCGAGCGCAGCACGGAATACGTCGAACTCGACAGCGCGAGGAATATCGCGCGCGAGACGGGCGGCTTTTTGGCGGCCGTCGGAAAACAGGAGAACTTTTCTACCGCCATTCGGAGTCGCAACGGTTATCGTTGCGCTCGGCGGTTGCAACCTAAGTTGCGCGGCAACAAGCGCCGCAAAGGGGTCTTCCCCCTTCGTTTCGTGATCCATGATCTTCGTCGAATCAACGTGCCATGCTTGTCGGCAGACGGGGCACGCCGTGAAAGCGAAGCCAACGTCGCGGCGCTCGTTGAGGCCACTAGGCGCCCAAACTTTCGTGAACCCGTCCAAGTCATGTGGCTCTTGCCATGCAACTCGCCCACTACGAACGTCGATCCAGGCTGGGCGAGATGCGCCCTCCTCGGCCGGATGGGGATCCCCGTCAACAAGCAGTTCTATCGGCGAAACGTCCGTCACCCGTTGGTCTCCGATGTTCGTTCCGCGCTCGCTCCATAGGAAGTGCCCACTCCAGCCAGCGATGTAACCCTTTACGAACGCAGCCCCGCAGTCTCTGTGCGTCAACAACTCATAGACTCGAGCGCGCCGTGAACACGAGCACGCCAATCGCGGGTCCGTATATAGCCGCCCTACGATGCTGCCGGCGCCCGGGACTTCCTTTTGGTCGCAACTAGGATCGATGCACACATAGAGTCCTGGCAGGCCGCGATAAAATAAGTGAAGCCTCGCAGGCAAGAAAACCCTTTGATCCGACCCCCTCTTAGCCATTGTGCATAGTGCGAGCAGGCCAGCCGTCGCGCTCAAAGAGATGGAGCTGTCACACGACGGAAAGAGTGCGGCAGAAAGGTCTGCCAGACTGATAGCCTTTCCCGAGCTAAGCTCAATGAGCATTTCCGCGGGACCGAAGCCCGTCAAGCAATGAAAAACGTAGTCTCTGAGCGCTCGTTCGTCAGCGTTCTTGGCAACCGGCCCCCACCCCAGCTCGGTCGCCAACGTCTCGATCTGCGCCGCAGCGGCATCTATGTTTGTGGAGGATCGCTCCAGAACACCCGCGTCCAGTTGCGACAAAGCCCTGCACTCAGCGATCCCGGCGGCTGACGAGCCTTTCCGTGCCTCGATCGTGCCCGTGATCAGCTCAAACGTTGCCCCAGATTCATCGCTCAAACCGGTGAGCTCTGCCGCAAAGTCAATAGCGTCCTGTTCAGTTGCGCGGCCTCCTAAGCTCGCACTCGTAAGTATGCAATGCATCCGGTCTCGAGAAATACCGAGACGGCACATGAGTCGACGAATCAGGAGTGCAACTTCGGCACCTGCTGCACCATAATACAAATGCGCTTCATCTATGACTAGAATGAATCTGTTCTTTTTATCACTTTCGAGCCAATGCCGTGTTGCAGCGAATATGGAACGCTCGATTGGCCGCATCAACATGTATTCGAGCATTGAATAATTCGTCACAAGTAGATCGGGACATCGGGCCTGCACCTCATGCCTCGTCAAGAGTTCGCGATCCTGATCGCCCGTGCGAAGCCGATCGTTCCAGTGATAAATCGTCCGCTGCTTACCCTGCCGTTTTCCGCTCTTGTACGTCGTGTACTCGACGTAATCGGTCCCGTAGAAAGCCTCAAGGTCCTTGCTTGGCCACTTTCCTCTTCTTTGAAGGCGTTCGACAACGTCTGGGTCGTGCTTCAGAAGCTTGAGGTAGTATTCATCAAAGAGTGGTTGAATGAAACGCCCATCCTTCGACGCTGTGCGCTTTCCAGGATAGGGTGTGCGACCAGTATACGTTGCAAAGCGCACGGGTCTCGTGCGACCGGCCGAAATTAATTTCGACGACCGTGGATCGCCAATAATCTGACGGATCCTACTAAGTTGATCGTTGACGAGAGCGTTCATGGGATAGAGCAGCAGTGCACGACAGCCGTCCATCGACGCAGTCCCGGGGCGATCGTGCGCTTCCATGGCTAGTGCGCCAATTATAGGCATAAGGAAGCTCTCTGTTTTCCCAGAGCCCGTGCCCGTGGCCACGATGATATCGCGATCCTTAAAGAACGCCTCAAGGGCTTCGCCTTGGTGTATGTATGGGCGCTCGTAGATCCCAAGCCGTAACGGTATCAAATGCTGCAAAACATCTTTTGTGACTGCCGGTATTCCCATCTCGTTGTACGGTGTTCCAAGCTCGTATACCGGTGTGGCCTCCACGAAAGGAGCCTGGTAGATTGTTTCAGGTTGCTCCAGAAGGGCTCTGCGTTTCTGAATCAGATTTTCGTTTCTAATGTGGTATTGGGCCTCAATGTACTGACGGAGCGTGCGATTTAGTTGCTGAGGTATTGCTGCGACACCAAAAGCTGGATCAGAAGCCATGTTAAATCTGTTGCCCCGTCCCTGTAGTTCGAACCGTCACTAACGCCCCGAGCAGTTCATACGTCCGTTTCACGACTTCGAAAAGCTCGATAGGGAAAACATAGCGACCGGCCAGCCTCGTTCCGAGATATAGCACCTTTCGTTCGGGAAACGGGAGCAAGGCTGGGTTCCTTAGAGTGACCTCTTCACCGCTCGAGTCCGCAATGACACGTGTGCCGGCTCGACGAAGGCTATCGATGCCGTAAAATAGGCGCAATGCAGTACTACGCGTTACGGGTGCGCTGAAAGTCGCCTGCACTCCGGCTTCTGCCGATCGCAGCAATGCGGCGAAGTACGACGGAAATTTATCGCCCGCGACTATGCTTCTGCACAACCGAAGGCCGTCGGGAGCAGTCTTCAATGTAGCGATCGGCCACCAGCGCCGCGCTTGGTCTTCCGCTACATGTACTTCCGGCGCTTCGACACCAATTGGTAGTCCGGGTGAGAGTTGCCGAGTTAGATCGGTGATTGTTTCGTCCGTCCAGCGTACAATCGGATACTCGCCCACACCCACCCAGGTGTCCAAGGTCTGCCATAGAGTCGAATCCGCCAGGACGGTAGGTCCCAAATCGGATTTCAGGACGAAGCGGGCGAAACCGGAACAATAGACGTCTGCACTAAATTGCAGGCTTGCATCTGCGCAAGGCGCAGTTCCACTCAAAAGGACCACTTCCGCATCGGGAATCATAACGAGTCGCGCGCTACAACGTCCGTAGCGGTTTACGTCGATTTCACATAAGTCACCTAGGTTCTTGAGTGCTCGGACTGCGAAAACAGCCCAATCTGCTGTTCCCAGCGCGTCTTCCTGTGTTTGGTCGTCTGGAGCGACTCCCGGAAATACCGGCAAAACTAAGCTCCTGACGCGATGCGTTAACGCCTGAATCACGAGTCCATGCGGGTACCCAGAAAGGGTCGCCCGGATAGATTCCGCGACGAACGCCCAAATCAGTGCTTTTCGGCCGCCTACCACATTTAGGGCGGAACTCAGCGAAGCTTCCGCAGTTTCGCGCGAAACAACCTCAACGCGTGGCTGAGGCACGGTCTCGCCTACCAGGCATCAAAGTATCTCTTGACGCGAATCATCTGAAGGCATGGAGCGAACAGCCCCTCCGACATCCTCGGTAGGACTGCTTCTTTTGTAAGAGGATGCGCCCGGAGATAGGGAAGGAGCCAACTGATCAAGACGGAGGCGATGGCTTGTTCCTTCTTTTGGCCTGACGACACGAAGAGGGCCGCAAGCGCATTGAACATCGTTCGCCGAGCAAGCCACGATAGCGAACTCGCGAACGATTCGAGCGCGGTGCGAAAGCTCTCCCTGAGGTCCACCGGCATCTGAATCTGAACAGATGATTGAAGGGCTGCCAAGTCCAGCATGCAAATCTCTGGGTTCCCGGTGACTCGCGACGTAGCGTTAGTTCTCCAGGCTAGGCCATCGGTGTCTATTACCGGCCCGAGTTCACAGTAGCTGGGTATCATGGGGAGGCCCCCCGGGCCGTCTATTGACGTGCACAAATAAAGGTGCGAACGCGTGCCGCCTGTCACCTGAGCTTCTAGAACTCGGTTGCGAATTGCCGTGCCGTAAATTTCGAAGGCTGAGCGATTGACTCCGACAAGCGCTAAGCGCTGATCTGCGCCCGTCTGTTGCCTACACCACTGACGCAGCTCGTAATCGTCCAGTAGGCCCACCGGGATCGATGCGCGAGTCCAAGCTCCGCCGAGAGTCATGAGGCTGCACTTAAGCAAAATCGTGCTCAGCGAGCCCGTGAAAGAGGCCAACTGACCGACTAAGATCGCGCTCCCTATCTCGTGCGCGACTTCCAAGCCAGACTCACTCAGCAATCCGCACGCTTCGAGCGCTACGGCTAACGCGTCCGTGAGCCCGCTGAGGGTTTGGACGCGCTTCGCCGTAGTGTCGGCAACATTTAGGTCCTCAAAGTGTAACGCGCTGGGCTTCCGCTCATCTCCTATCGGTTCATGCCTCTCGGCCAAGATGCTCCCGTCCTTGAGAGAAACATCGATATGAGTTGCCGATGACTCTGGCGCAGCGTCAGTAAGCCGCCTTTCGAGGATCTCGATCCTGGACATCACGTCGAGCATCTCGTTGACAACATCGTCTATCTTTGTGGTTACGGACAAACCGTGGTCGCTATCTGCCTGCGTGGTCAAGCTCTCTTCTAGTACGTGCAGACGCGAATCGAGTTCGGCGACACGCTGAGTAGCTTGTACCATCGCCCCCGCAAGGTCGTCGTGTCTCTGTGAAATGGAGGTTACCTGGGTCGACAGAGAGCTCAGTAGCTGCGTAACCTCGTCAAGTTGTCGCGCGAGCATTGGGTTTGAGGTCACGGCATCATTGCCCATGCGCTCCGAAGAGCGCTCAGCTGCAACCTTGAGCTTCTCCTCGATGTGCGCAAGTTTTTCTGGAAGGCTATCGACGTAGTGATTTCTCTGAAGGTCGCGCTCCGCTGGAGCAACGTTCAATACGTCATGTAGTTCGGCAGGGTCTTCGAACGGCCCAAAATTTAGAAAGGTTTCGATAACCTCGCGCGGCGTCGTGCCGGTTTCTGCTATCATGTGCAGGGCTGGCCGCAAGCTGTCGTATAGGTTTAAACTACCGTCCCGACCTAAGCCTTCCCGGTCTATCTGCTTAAGCCCCTGAACGAGACTCGAGCCGTCAAAGTGTTGGTCGGCCCAAATCAGCCAGAGATGTTTGAGGAGATGCCAGTCCCGATTGTCTTGCTTCCCGCTTCTGCTTGCGATCCGCTGAATCAGGCGCTTGCGCTGTTCTTCGGCGGCCGGGTGGCTCTTCCGGCGGAAGCCTGGAATCAGCGGAAGAGATTGCAGCCAGGGGTATAACGTGCGGTGAGGGATTTGATTAAGGAAATCTCCCAGAGACCCCGCACCCAACTCGCTAATTCGCCTACGAGCAGCGGCTGAGTACTCGAGCTCTTCACGCTCGCCCCCAGAGCTTGGCGCACTCACTTGCGCTTCCGCAGCGTCGGTGCTCGCATAAGGTCGGACACCTTGCTAATACGTTTCTTCAACAAAGCGTTTTTCGTGCCACGCCTGCTCGCCGGCGACTGGCCCGAGGGTGAGGCTCGCTTTGCTGCCTTCTGCGGAACTGAAGCGGCACGCCGCGGCTCGATCCTTGGTGGCGAACTGTCGGCTAACTGCATCGCATCGATCTCGCCAGCTCTCTTGCTTGTCGTGAATGCATCCGCGCTCGCGCGCTCATTGGCATTTTCAGCGTAGCGGCGATGAACAGTCATCGGGTCGGCTCGCCGCGTCCGCCAAGTTTCACCCGTGTAAAGCCCATGGTAACGGGTTGGTGCCTCTGGGGACTGACAGCTTATGTAGATTTCAATTGGGGAGAGCCGGTGATCAGGTTGCCCTTTCTCACCTTCAAATGACGGCGGCAAGTACTGGAACCCGTGACCATAGAAGTCCAACGTCACTTCCGCATTTTTCTCAAGTAGCACGTCGTTGAGGCCTGGTGTACTGAGGGTTTTGTAGCGATTTGGCGCATCGTCGCCCGCCGAGAGAACCGCCTCGCTCGATTGACTGCCCTGCCCTGAGCGCCATTTTATCAGGCCGCGACACGGATCCCAGGCCTCGATCTTAGCATCGTGGCACAGCCCCTTACGCGTTGCATCGAGTAATCGCCGCGCCTCTGCGCTATAGAAGGGTGCTATCGCCTCGTTCCCCCGTTCTGTGGTGACGCGGACGCGCAAAGCAGATGCCTTCTGATCGACTTTCCCACTTGTGTCAATGAGTACGCCGGGTTCTGTTCCAAAGCGAACAAGAAAACAGCCCCGCTTCCCATCGTCTTGCCGCAACAGGAAAAACGCAGCGTTCACCGCGTTCAGTTTCACCTCTTGCAGACCGCTCTGTGATTCGACTGACAGGCAATCGTCGAGCACACCGTCCCTACACTCAACGCTCAGCAAGACATTTTCGGAGGAGTCTAATAGCACCTCGGGCCGGCCTGCGTCAATTGCGAACGGCGGCATCAGCACAGAGAATGAGGCCCTGCGTTCCGCCATGGAAAGACCCGTAGAGTCCCGCAATTGCTCCTCAAGCCCTTGTTCCGGCTGACCGGGAATGCTTACCATCGCGCACTTCCAACCGTGTTGCAAGCTGAGGTACTTGCGGCATAAGTTTTCAGGGGGCGGCGGTCCATCCAGCGCGTCCCAGATGAAGTAGTATGATGTACCCCAATAGATTGTCGTACCGACGGCGTTATAGCGGTTCAGTCCACTTGCGTGGAAAACCTTACACCGATCTAGCGAAAGCTGTACAAGGCCGGTTTGGAGTTGCTCTTGTAGCTGGAGTGCGGCGCGAGGATTACTAAACTCGATGACGCCAAGGGGCAAACCGCACGGCACAACGTCAAAGCGCTGCGTTTTCTCGCGTAGCACCGCTAGCGACACTTGCTGAAGCCCAGCCGCGCCAGGTCCTCGCCGGAGTGTTACGGCCCCGCTGCACGCAGGCAACTTCGGGATCCGTAACTGCAGACCCCACTCGTCGCGCTTCCTACCCCAGATCTTCAATTCAAGGCCAAGGCGCTGTACTTGAAGTCGTTCATCTTCGACGTATCGCGCCGGCGACGAGGTTTGGTGAGCATAATTGCTCGGGTGAAAATCTAGGCACTCCGCCGACGCGGCGTGGGAGTAGTGTTTGAAGTGCGCCTGGCGTTCTCCGCTTGGGTACAGTTTTACCAGGGCGCGACAGTTGCCGTTAGGGCATTGGTAGCGCGCTCTGGCGCGTCTAGCGTCCTCAGCATGAACGATCTCGCGCTTTACCCGATCGTACGCCCACAACAATGTCGTGCTACTCCGTAGTAGCCGGCTGCGCCGCTATTGAAGCGCTGCCTTGAAGCACGACTAAGCTCCCGTGAAGTGCGCTGAGGAAACTACTTGTTTTAGGCTCCTAGCAGTCGGCCTCCTCCGCAGCGGACCCTGTCACACCCTCGGAATGCCTTGCGGCCTTTGGTTCACAACCTGCGCCTATTTCAGCGAAAAAATCCTCACGGTTCCACGAGCGATAAGATTGGTCTCGTTCTGAGCGAGGAATAACCCAGCGCCGGAGTGCCCGTTCGCTAATCGTCCCGACGCTTTGTAGCGCCCTGCGTCTAAGATGCTTGACCTCGCCCCGTAAATAGGCGCCAGCATTCGGGGCCAGTTCGCACGCAAACACCTCGCGCCCGATTCCATGACGTAGCAGTCGAGGCGATAAGCCGAGACTGGTGAGGGCCTCGCGTATAACTCGCATTCTCCAGTTCGCGCCTTCACCGTAGCGATGCCCATTGGCGTAATCGTGTCCGAGGCTTATCAGGTACGCCCTCATCTGATTAAACAACCTATGCGGCACATGAAAGTGGCCGTATCCACGTGTCATGCCGAGGGCGCACAAGAATATTTCTCCCTCAAGCTTAAGACGATTGTAAACCGACGAGCGCCCCAGAGAGGAACTCGTCGTTATCATAGCCAGATGGCGCCTTTCCTTTCGAGAGGCGATGATAGTCCGTTTATTACCGTACCTCTTGCGAAATGCCGCCGACACTTCGCGAGATTTCAAGAGACACGCAAGAAGCTTGCCGCAAAGCAACGTGTTGTAAGGGGGCAACGCGCCTAGAACATACGCATCCATCGTACACGCCAGCCGTTTGACGCGGTCTTTTCCGGACCAGCCTATGAAACTATCACGAACTGCAAGATTAAAGACCGGATCGCCCAGCGCCAATAAGCCCAACAATTTCCCATTGCTGTCATCCCAACAAAGAAAGCGTATGCGCCTCCCGTAGCCATGGGATGTGGGCACACTCCAGTATAGAGAAGCGAAGGCAAAGAGATCAGACTGCCACCCTTTACTATCGATTACCTCGAGACGCGGCCTTATCGCGTCTGGAACAACGTCGCTCCCAGAAGCGATATACTGAATCAATGAAGAGCCGCGGGTTAAAAGCGCCTTGCTTGCTAGTAATTTGTCCCGCCGGTGAACACGATGAAGCTCTCTGATGGCATCTTTATTCAACTCATTCAGCATGAGTTCACCGTTGCGCGTTACGAAACCAAGGCTACGGAAATGGCGACGTATCGCTCTTTTTAGTGACGCTTCACTTGTAAGAAGCGGGATAACGGATCTAGACAAACGTTTCCGCTCTCCTCTGACGGTCCGAGCTACAGTCACCAAGAATCTCGCGATGGGATGCCAGGTTCTTTTCGCTGCCGTTCGGCATAGTCAGCTCGTGCGCGGGGCGACTGGGTTGGTGAGGCTCCTCGGCGCAGACAATCGGTGTCCGAGGGAAACACACTCTCGTTCGTCAACTTGCAATGTACTGCTCGGAACGCCGCGAGCGCTTCCTGTCACCGGTCTAACCTAGCAGGTTCCAGGCTATCG
>Ga0302326_10012865_pt1 | contig 17785 bp, 15 predicted proteins | sample Palsa_T0_3_FD_202264 | JGI IMG/M metagenome (GOLD analysis project Ga0302326, IMG submission 202264) | Peat permafrost microbial communities from Stordalen Mire near Abisko, Sweden - Palsa_T0_3 | ecosystem: Environmental > Terrestrial > Soil > Palsa > Peat permafrost | place: Sweden: Abisko... | reverse complement strand
TAGCAGCGCGGCCTTCTCCGGGTTCGCCTCGCGCCAGGCCTTCATCGCCTTGTTCCAGCGGTTGAAGGACCGCACGAGCCTCTTCTTTTGCCCGGCGAAGTAGTCCCGCACCTCGTCGCTCACGTAGAACAGCTGGTCCGCGGGCAGGCCGAGCCCCGCGCGGGCGGAGGCGGCAAACTTTGCGCCGGACTCCCCGTGGCCCTTCGAGGTCCCCTGCACCTCGGGAATCCCCTTGGCGATGATCGTGTGGACGATGATGAGCTGCGGCTTGCCGCTCTTGGCCTTCTTCGCCCGGTTGTAGGCCTTCAGGAGGGCCGGCATGTCGTAGCCGTCCACCGTCTGGACGTCCCACTCGATCGCCTTGAACCGCGCCGCTGTGTTCTCGCTCTGGGTCTTGTCGGCCATGGCGTCCAGCGTCACCTTGTTCGAGTCGTAGAAGAGGATCAGGTTATCGAGCTTCTGGTGGCCCGCAAACTCGACCGCCTCCATGGCGACCCCCTCCTGCATGCAGCCGTCGCCCGCGAGGCACACGACATGGTAGTCGAAGATCGGGTGCTCGGGCGTGTTGAAGCGCGCCATCGCCATCTGGCCCGCGACCGCCATGCCGACCGAGTTGGCGACCCCCTGGCCGAGCGGGCCCGTCGTCGCCTCGACGCCCGGCGTATCGCCGAACTCGGGGTGGCCCGGGGTGATGCTGTGGAGGCTGCGGAACTTCGCCAATTGCTCGATCGGGATCTCATAGCCCAGGAGGTGGAGCCACGAGTAGAGGAACATGCTGCCGTGGCCGGCCGAGAGCACGAACCGGTCGCGGTTGATCCAGCGCGGCCGCTCGGGATTCAGGGAGAGGGCGTTTCCGAAGAGGACGGCCCCGAGCTCGGCGCAGCCCAGCGGGAGGCCGAGGTGGCCCGACATGCAGGCGTGGACGGCGTCGATCGCGAGGCCCCGGGCCTCGTTGGCCGCCTTCCCGAGAATGTCTGTTTGCAGCGGCATCGTTTTGAGAATCGGGTAAGTCCTACGCGCCCGCCGTCCCGCGGGAAAGCAGAAATTCCGCTAATTCCAGGCGCGGGCCGCTCAGGGGGCGGACGGCGCGGCGGCCGTCTCCAGCGTGCGCCTTGTCTTCACGTTGACGGCAACGGCGGCCTTGCCGGTGCGGTTGCGCAGGTAGTAGAGGCGCGCCCTCATCGGCTCGGACTCGCGCTCGATCTCGATCGCCTCGATGTTGGGGGAGTTGACGGGGAACACGCGCTCGACCCCCTCGCCGTAGCTGATCCGGCGCACCGTGAACGTCTCGTGGATGCCGGAGCCCTTGCGGGCGATCACGATCCCGGAGAAGATCTGGATGCGCTCCTTGTCGCCCTCCCGCACCTTCGCGTGCACGCGCACGCCGTCGCCGACCTTGAACGGCGGAATGTCGCTTTTCACCTGCGACGCGGTGATTTCCTTGATGATCGGGTTCATGGCTGTTGCCTTGTTTGTGTTTGAATTGAAGTTACTTAAGAAGGTCTGGCCGGACCTGCCGGGTCTTTTCCAGCGCACGGGCCGCACGCCACTTTTCTATCTCGGCATGGTTGCCGGAAAGAAGGACTTCCGGCACGGACATGCCCCGAAATTCGGCGGGACGCGTGTATTGAGGAAAGTCGAGCAACTTGCCTGTGAAGGATTCGCGCGTCAACGACTTTTCCTCGCCGAGGACCCCCGGTATGAACCGGCTGAGGGCGTCGATGAGGACGGCCGCCGCGAGGGTCCCGTTCGTGAGCACGTAGTCGCCGATGCTGACCTCGAGATCGATGACGGCGTCCCTGATCCTCTGGTCGATCCCCTCGTAGTGGCCGCTGAGGAGGATGAGGTGCCTTTCCCCGGCCAGCGAGGCCGCCAGCGCGGGGCTGAGCGGGACCCCGTCGGGCGTCAGGTAGATCCGCTTGCAGCCGGGGGACTGCAGCTGCTCGATCGCCGCGAAGACCGGCTCGGGCTTCACCACCATCCCCGCGCCGCCGCCGAAGGGCCGGTCGTCGGCCGTGCGGTGCTTGTCCGTCGTCCAGCCGCGCAGGTCGTGGACGGCGACGGACAGGAGGCCGCGCTCGAGCCCCTTCCCCAGGATGCTCTCGGCGAGGAAGCCGTCCAGCATCCCCGGGAAAAGTGTCAGTACGTCGATGCGGGGCATCGTGCCCCTGCCCTTCCGGTTTGGGGCCGCCCTAGCTGGCGGCCGCCGGCGCCGCCTCCGGCACCGCGGCCGGGGCCGCGGAGGGGGCTGCCGAGGGCGCGGAGGAGAGTCCGCGCCGGGCCCGCTTGATCATGGAGTGCAGCGTGTCGGAGGGCTTCGCGCCCTTTCCGATCCAGTAGTCCACGCGGTCGAGCTTGAGGTTGACCTGCTTGCCCTTCGTGCGCGGGTCGTAGGTGCCGAGGGTCTCGACGGCGTCGCCGTCGCGGCGCGAGCGCGTCTCGGCCACCACGATGCGGTAATGGGGCTGGTGCGTGGAGCCTATGCGTGAGAGGCGGATCTTGAGTGCCATGAGCGCGGAATTTCGAGTGGGTTCGAGCCGGAAAAGGGGCAGATAACACCCTCCGGCGCACGGGTTGTCAAGCCCCTTGGCCCACCGCATCGAGCCGGCCGCGCGATTCCCAGCGCCCAATTGCATCTGCGGCACAACCTCTTGCGCGGCACATCGTCAATCCAGAGTGTCGCACCGCCCCGCGACCCACCCCATGAAGAAACGCTCTGCCCCCTCCCCTCGAGCCCTGCTGGCCCTCGCCGCCGCGCTTGCCCTGTCCGCCAACCCACTTTGGTCCCAGCCGGCGAACGCCGCCGGCCCGGGTGCGCCCCCGCCGGCGCGGGCTGCCGTCAACGACGAGGTGGCCTCCGCCCGGATGTCGCCGCCGACGACGCAGGCCATCGTCGACGCGGCCGCCGCGGCGGCGACCCCGGTGGCCCCGGGACCCTACCAGCCGACGTGGGAATCCCTGAAGGCCAACTACCGCATGCCTCAGTGGCTCAAGGACGCGAAGTTCGGGATCTTCATCCACTGGGGCCTCTATTCTATCCCTGCCCACCACAACGAGTGGTACGAGCAGCACATGTACGGCCCCGACGCCGCGTGGCATGTCGAGCACTACGGGGCGTTGGACAAGTTTGGATACAAGGACTTCATCCCCCTCTTCACGGTACCGAAGTTCGACCCCGACGACTGGGCGGTGCTCTTCAAGCAGGCCGGGGCCCGGATCGTGCTGCCGACGGCCGAGCACCACGACTGGTTCTCGATGTGGGACAGCGCCGTCACCCCGTGGAACGCGGCAAGAATGGGGCCCAGGCGCGACATTATCGGCGAGCTGGCGGCGGCGGTGCGCAGGCAGGGGATGAAGTTCGGCGTCACCAACCACAGCATGGAGCACTACACCTTCATCGCACCCGTGCCGCCGGGCACCAAGACCGACCTGAACGACCCCGCGTACGCGGACTTCTACTGGGTCGACCACAGCGACGCGCGACTCCAGAAATTCTTCGAGCTCTGGGTCGCGAAGGACGAGGAGCTGATCGACAAGTACCGTCCCGACGTCCTGTGGTTCGACAACGGCGTCAACCCCCGAGTGCTCGATCCCCTGAAGCTCAAGGTCGCGGCCTACTACTACAACCGCGCCCTGCAGTGGGGCAAGGAGGTGGCGATCTCGACCAAGTTCCACGCGTTCCTTGCGGGCGGGATCACCGACCACGAGCGCATGATGCGCGCCCCTGTCTCGCTCCAGGACGCGACCTGGCTCGTCCACGACACGATCGGATCGACCTGGGGCTACACCACCGGGATGCGGATCGGCGGCGCGGGCGGGTTCATCCGCACGATTGTCGACACCGTGAGCAAGAACGGGATCTACCTGCTGAACGTGTCGCCGACGGGCGACGGCACGATACCCGACGACCAGAGGCGGGTCCTCCACGAGATCGGCGGATGGCTGAATGTGAACGGAGAGGCGATCTATGGGACGCGCGTCTGGACGCGCGCCGGTGAGGGCCAGATGCAGTTCGGACGCAACCAGGCGGCCACGGGCAAGGACATCCGCTTCACGGTGAAGGGGGACGCGCTCTACGCCATCCTCCTCGGCTGGCCCGGCAATGAGGCCGTCATCACGTCGATAACCCCGGGGGGCTCCTCCGGTGCCGTCCAGAAGGTGGAACTCCTCGGCTCTCCCGGCGACCTTGCGTTCAGCCAGGGCGCCGACGGCCTCAGGGTGAGGATGCCCGCCGAGACGCCGAACGATTACGCCTACACGCTGAAGATCACCGGCCTGGGTTTGAACTAGCGGCCCCGTCGCGGGGACCTTTGCCATTGACCGCGCCGCGGTCGGCGGAGAGCGTGCACCCCCCATGCTCAAAGCCGGCATCGTCGGGCTGCCCAACGTGGGCAAGTCGACCCTCTTCAACGCACTCACCCGCTCGCGCAAAGCCGAGGCGGCCAATTACCCCTTCTGCACGATCGAGCCCAACGTGGGCGTCGTGACCGTCCCGGACGACCGCCTCCCGGTGCTCCAGAAGATCGCAAAGACAAACGTCGTCATCCCGGCGGCGATCGAGTTTGTGGACATCGCCGGCCTCGTGGCCGGGGCGAGCAAGGGCGAGGGGCTCGGCAACCAGTTCCTCGGGGCCATCCGGGAGGTGGATGCGATCGTGCACGTCGTCCGGTGCTTCGAGGACACGGACATCATCCACACTATGGGCTCGGTCGACCCGGTCAGGGACATCGAGGTCGTGACGACCGAGCTCGTGCTCTCCGACCTGGACTCCGTGCAGAAGCGCATCGACAAGACCCAGAAGAAGGCGAAGAGCGGCGACAAGGAGGCCATCGTCGAGATGGCGCTCCTCGAGCGCCTTGCGCCGCACCTGAACGAGAACAAGCCGGCGAACATCCTCGGCGCAACCGAGGACGAGGCGAGGCTGCTGAAGCACTTCCAGCTGCTGAGCGCCAAGCCCGTGATCTACGCCTGCAACGTCGCGGAGGCCGAGCTCGCGACCGCGGAGAGGAACCCCTTCGTCCAGAAGGTGGCCGAGTTCGTCAAGGCGCACCATGACGCCGCCTACGTGCCCATCAGCGCGCGGATCGAGTCCGAGCTCGTCGACCTGTCCGCGGACGAGGCGAGGGCGTTCCTCAAGGACCTCGGCGTCGACGATTCGGGGGTCTCGTCCCTCATCCGCGCCACGTACGCGCTCCTCGGGCTCCAGACCTACTTCACGGCGGGCGAGAAGGAGGTGCGCGCCTGGACGATCAAGAGGGGCTGGAAGGCGCCCCAGGCGGCCGGGGTCATCCACTCGGATTTCGAGAAGGGCTTCATCAAGGCCGAGGTCGTCTCCTACTCCGACCTCTCGGCGCTCGGGAGCGTGGCCGCGGCCCGCGAGGCCGGCAAGTACCGGCTGGAGGGCAGGGACTACGCGTTCAGGGACGGGGACGTCGCGCTCTTCCGGTTCAACACCTGACGGCGGCCCCGCGAATCCCGACAAAGCCCGTGAAAAGCCTGATCGCCGCGCTCCTCCTTCCCCTCGGCCTGGCCGGCGCCGCGGCCGCCCGGGCGCTGCCCCCGCGCGACGCGGCCAGCGCGGACTTCGCAACGATCTGCTCCCGCTGCCACAACCTGGACGGCAGCGGCTACGCCGCCCTGGGGGTGCCGACCTTCCTCGACCGCCAGTGGCAGGGCGCGCACACGGACCGCGAGCTCGAGCAGGCGATCCGCAACGGGCTCAACGGAAAGATGCCCGCCTTCGGCGCCGCGCTCCCGCCAGAGGAGATCGACGCCCTCCTGGCGCTTGTCCGCGGGTTCGCGCCGCCGGCGACGGGGCCGGCCAAGCCCCGGCCCCCGGAGCCTCCCCCGGTGCCGATCGAGCCCTCGCTCAGTGCGCCCGGATTCGGCGCGGGTCCCGTCGTCCTCGGGAACCTCGGGGTCTACACGCAGCACAACAACAACGCCCGCACCGGCGCCAACCTCGGCGAGACGGCGCTGACCCCCTCGAACGTGAACGCCCGCCAGTTCGGGCTCCTCTTCCGCCACGTCGTCGACGACCAGGTCTTCGCCCAGCCGCTCTATGTGCCGAACCTCGCGATAGCGGGGGGCCGGCACAACGTGGTCATCGTCGCCTCGGCCGCGAACACGCTCTACGCCTTCGACGCGGACGCCGACGGCGCGGCCTATTGGACGGTGAACCTCGGCCCGCCGGGAAGCGTCGAGCAGCACCACTTCTGGTGCCTGGATATCCTGGGCAACATGGGGATCATCGGGACGCCCGTCATCGACCCCGCAACCGGGACGCTCTACGTGGTCGCCCTGACCCACGAGGGCGGCGGATTCGTTCAGAGGCTGCACGCCCTCGACGTCGCGACGGGGGGCGAGCGAACGGGGAGCCCGGCCGTCATCACCGCCGACGGCTTCGACCCCATCCTTGAGAACCAGCGGCCGGCCCTCCTCCTCTCGAAGGGCAGCGTGTACGTGGGCTACAGCTCCCACTGCGACGTGGGCTTCTACCACGGCTACCTCTTCCGCTACGACCCGCTCACCCTTCGGCAGGTGGGCGTCCTCAACCTGAGTCCCGGGGCCGAGGGCAACAGCATCTGGCAATCGGGCCAGGGCCCGGCCGCCGATGAGGACGGCACGATCTTCTTTGTCACCTCCAACGGGACATGGAACGGCCGCGACAACCTGAGCGACAGCTTCCTCCGGGTGGATCCCTGCCTTCACATTCAGGATTGGTTCACGCCGAGCGACTACGAGGACCTCGACAAGCGCGACCTGGACCTCAACTCCTCGGGAGCAATGCTCCTGCCCGGAACCCATGAGGTCATGGGGGCCGGCAAGAAGGGCGTCGTCTACCTGATCGACAGGGACCGCCTCGGCCACCTCGGCGACGAGAACGCGGTGCAGCATTTCCAGGCGGCCAAGAGCCAGGTCAACAGCGGCGCCGTATACTGGAAGAGCGCCGCCCGGGGAGGGATGGTCTACCTCTGGGGCCAGGACGACGCCCTCCACGTCTTTGCTTTCAACAACGGCCGCTTTGACCCCCAGCCCCTAGGCGTCGGGGCCGAGACGAGCGCGTACCCGGGCGCCATGCTCTCGCTCTCCGCCGACGGCGACACCCACGGGGTCCTTTGGGCGAACGCGGCCCTCGCGCCGCACGGCGGCAGCCACATCAACGGGCCCGGCGTCCTGCGCGCGTACGACGCCAACGATGTGACGCGCGAATTGTGGGACTCCAACATGGACCCGGCGCGGGACACCCCGGGGCGCGTTTCCAAGAACGCCCCGCCCACGGTGGTCAACGGCAAGGTGTACCTGGCGAGCTTCGGGGCCCTTCCCGTGGGCACCGGCGCGCTCGATGTCTACGGCCTCCTGCCCGCCCCGAAGCCCTGAAGGCCGGCGGCCCTAGCGCAGCGCGGCGGCGACCGCCTCCTGGTAGGCCCTCCTCATGTAGGAATTGTCCGGGTTCATCCCCATCTTGTCGCGCTGGATCATGAAGACGTAGACGAGGCCCCTGGCCGGGTCGTCCCAGCTCTGCGTCCCGTAGGCGCCGCCGTGTCCGAACGAGCCCGGGGAGAGCGTCGCGTTCGCCTCCATCTTCGAGGGGTCCTCGACGACGCAGAATCCGAGGCCCCACGGCATCCCCGGGCGCGCCGCCAGGGCGCCGGTCTGCTTGCGGGTCATCTCGGCGACGGTCGATTCCCTGAGGATCCGGCGGCCGCCCAGCTCGCCGCCATGGAGCATCATCTGGTAGAACTTGGCCACGTCCTGTGCGGTCGAGAAGAGGCCGGCCCCCCCGAGGGCGGGACGCGCCGGGTCCGTGACCTGGCCGCCGTAGAGATAGTGGATGGTGGTCTCCTCCAGCCTGCCGGCCCGCGCGTTCCTGACATATTGGTGCGCGAGCCGGGGCGCCTCGGCCTCGGTCGGCCAGAAGGTGGTCTGCGTCATGCCGAGCGGGCCGAGGAGCCGGCGCTGCACGAACTCGGCGAACGGCGTCCCGCTCGCCACCTCGACGACGCGCCCGAGCGTGTCGAAGCCGGCCGTCGAGTATCCCCAGCGTGCGCCGGGCTGGAACCGGAGCGGCTGGCGCGCGATCGACCCCACGAACTGCGCGAGCGTCGCGTGCGGGTCCGCGGCGTAGTATTCCCCGAGGCCGCTCGTGTGGGTGAGGAGGTCGCGCAGCGTGATCGGGCGGTCCGCCCGCTGGTCCCCGGCCTCGTCGCCGACCACCCAGGGGTCGTGGAATTCCGGAAGGAATTTCTCCACGGGATCGTCGAAGGAGAGCAGGCCCTGGTCCGCCAGCATCGCGACGCACACCGCCGTCATGGGCTTGCTCATCGAGGCGATCCAGAAGATGTCGTCCGTCCGCATCGCCCGGCCCGAGGCCAGGTCGCTCTCGCCCACCGCGGACAGATGCAGCACCCGGTCCGCATCCGCCACCAGCATGACGGCGCCCGAGATCTCGGCCCTGTCGACGAAGGGCTGAACCCTCCCCGGCACCGCCGCGAACCTGTCCCCTGCCCGGGCATGAGCAGGCAGAAGGAGCGCGAGGGCGAGGAATGGAAGAAGGCGGCGGCCGGGGTTATGAGCCATCAGGGGCGTGAATTACTCTCCCAGTAATGACGGGGCAACGCAGGAATCGTTGCGGAGGACCGGGACGGCCGCCGCCCCCTGGGCGCCGCGGGTCAATCCCAGTGCCTCACCCGGATTCCCGCGGCCGCGAGGCCGCCCCGGATGCTGCGCGCAAGCTCGGCCGCCCCCGGGCCGTCGCCGTGGATGCAAAGCGTGTCGGCCTCGACAGGGACAAGGGAGCCGTCGCGCGCGGTCACGATCCCCTCCGACGCGATCGCGAGGGCCTGGCGGACCGCCGCCGCCGGGTCGGCGACGACCGAACCCGGCTCGGAGCGGGGCGCAAGCGTCCCGTCGGGCCGGTAGGCGCGGTCCGCAAACGCCTCGCCCTTGACCCGCAGGCCCGCCGCGCGCCCGGCGCCGATCAGCTTGCTTCCGGCAAGGGCCACGAGGGTCCACTGCGCTCCGCTCGCGCGCATGGCGGCCGCCAGGGCGCCCGCAATCTCCTCCGCGAGCGCCGTGTCGCGGGCCGCCATGTTGTAGAGCGCCCCGTGGAGCTTCACGTGCCCCACCCTGGCCCCGAGCGCCGAGGCGATCTCCTGGAGGAGCACAGCCTGCGCGACCACGAGCTCCCCGGCGGAGCCGGGCGGAAGGAAAACCTCGGCCCGCCCGAAATTCCGCCGGTCAGCAAACCCGGGGTGAGCGCCGATGGCCACCCCGTGGCGAATCGCCAGCTCGACCGTCCGGCGCATGGTGTCCGGGTCTCCGGCGTGCGCGCCGCATGCAATATTGACCGAGGTGACGAGCGGCACCAGGTCGGCGTCGGAGCCGGCCCCCTCGCCCACATCCGCGTTCAGGTCGATGCTCCTCATGCGGGCCTGATCTTCTCGGCCAGCCCCTGGCGCAGGAGGCCAAGGTCATGCTCCCGGGCATGGATGAGCGCATGCGCCTCGGCGAGCGTGGCGGGGACAAACCTGACCGCGTCCCCGGGCGCCAGCTGCGCAAGGAGGGGTTGGTCGACCGAGATGACATGGGCAGCGCGCGGGTATCCGCCGAGCGTCTGCGCGTCCGCCATGAGGACGATCGGGTTGCCGTCCGGGGGGACCTGCACGGTCCCGGGGGCCACCGCCGCGGAGACCAGGTCGCCGCCGCCGGGGCGCGCGAGCTTCGGCCCCCTCAGGCGGATTCCCATGCGGTCGGACTCCGCGGCGACGGCGAAACGTCCCGAGTGGAGGGCGTCGCCGAATTCGCCCGCATGGAGGCCCGGCACCACGCGCACGCTCGGCTCCGCCGAATAGCGGGGGAGGATCCGCTCATCGATGCTCCAGTGCCCCGTGGGTGCGCGCCCCGACGGGGCCGTCCGCAGGACATCCCCCGCGCGGAGCGCGCGCCCGTGGAATCCGCCGATTCCCGCCGACGCAAGGGTCCCCCTGCCGCCGAGGACGGGCTCGACCTCCAGGCCGCCCGAGACCGACACAAGGGCGCGGCAGCCCTGGAGGCGCGCGCCGAGCCTGAGCCGGCCGCCGGCCTCCACGCGGAAGGGCTTCCAGGCCGGAACGCCCTCGAACCGGGCGCCGCATACCGCGACCCACGCGGCCTGCGAGAACTCGAGCTCGGGCCCGGTCAGCGTGACCTCGAGGCCGGGGGAGTCCTCCGGATTTCCGACGAGGAGGTTGGCCACGCGCAGGGCGAAGGGATCGGCAGCCCCGCCGGCCGGCACGCCCTCCGAAAGGTGGCCCCTTCGGCCCAGGTCCTGGACCGTCGTCAGCATGCCGGCGCGGATGACGGCTATTTCCATGACTCGAATTCAGCCTGCGAGATGGCCCTGAAGCGCACGCGGTCGCCGGGCCCGAGGAGCGAGGCCGGATTTTCCGCCGGGCGAAACAGCGCGAGGGGCGTCCGGCCGATGATCTGCCAGCCCCCCGGCGACGCCAGCGGGTAGACGCCCGTCTGCGCTCCCCCGATCCCGACCGATCCCGCCGCAACCCTCGGACGCGGGGTGGCGCGCCTCGGAGTGTGAAGGCCGGCGGGCAGGCCCCCGAGGTAGGGGAATCCCGGCGTGAATCCGATCGCGTAGACCAGGTAGTCGGCGCCCGCGTGGAGCGCCGCCGCTTCGGCGCCGCCCAGGCCCGCCCGCTCGGCGACCGTCCCCAGGTCCGGTCCAAGTTCGCCCCCGTAACACACGGGAATCTCGACCAGCCTGGGGGCCGCTCGCGGCGCAGGGCCGCCCGGCCGCGGCGCGCAGGACTCGACGAACTGGCACACCTGGCCGTACGCGCCCCCGGCCGGCGCCGCGAACTGGGCCGGGTCGTAGAAGACGGTGACCGTCGAGTAGGCGGGGACCACGTCGACAATGCCCCTGCCCCGGGCCGCCCCGACCGCCTCGGAAAGGGCGAGGACCAGGGCCAGGGTCTCCGGATCGATCCCGGGGCCGAGCGTGGCGACGACAGCCGAATCGCCGAGGGGCTCGAGTTTCATCGCCCCCGGTCAGCCCGCGCGAAGCAGCTTCTCCGCATGGGCCAGCGCGCTCTTCGCACTGCGGTCGCCGAGCATCCGCGCAAGCTCCGCGACCCGGGCCCTGCGGTCGCCGTGGATGGCGGAGATCCCCACGACCGCGCGCTCGCCGGACTGGTCCTTGGTGACCACGAGGTGGCTGCCCGCCAGCGCGGCCACCTGGGGAAGGTGGGTCACGCAGAGCACCTGGTGGCGCCGCCCGATTGCCGCCATCCGCTCCCCCACGACGCTGCCGATCTCACCGCCCACGTTTGCGTCCACCTCGTCGAAGACCAGGACCGGCACCGAGTCCAGGTCCGCAAGGACCGCCTTCAGGGCGAGCATGACGCGCGCGAGCTCACCGCTCGATGCGATGCGGCTGAGCGGCATCGGGGCCTCGCCCACGTTGGGCGAGAAGAGGAACTCGCAGGCGCAGTCGCCCGTCGCTCCGAGCCCGGGCGCGTCCGTGATCGAGATCCGGAAGTCCGCCCTGGCGAAGCCGAGCTCGGCGATTCCCGCGGCCGCCGCCTTGGCGAGGTCCTTCGCCGCCTTCTGGCGGACGACCCGCAGGGCCGCGGCGGCCTTCCTCGCCTCGCGCGCGGCCGCCTCAATCTGGCGGTCCAGGCGGGCGAGCGCCCCCTCGATGTCGCCGTGCGAGGACACCCGCAGGCGCATCGCCTCACGTGCCGCCGCGACCATGCGCACGTCGGGCCCGTGGCGCCGCCTGGCCTCCAGCCAGGCGTTCATGCGCTCCTCGAGGGTGCCCAGTCCCCCGGGATCCGCCTGGAGACCGCGACCGAGGGAGCCGAATTCCGCCGCGAGATCGCTGAGCTCCGCCGAGGCCGATGCCATCCGCTCGGCCAGGGCCTTGCTCGCGGGGTCCACGGACTCAAGCCGGCGCGCATCCCGCACGAGCGCCGCCACCCGGGAGACGGCGCCCTCGTCGCCGACGAGCCCGTCCTCGAGCGCGGACGCCAGCGCCGCGATCTCCTGCGCCCGGCTCATCCGCTGGAAATCCCGCTCGAGGGCGTCAATGGCCTCCTCCGAGAGATCGAGGCGGTCGAGCTTGGCGAGCTGGGCCTCCATGAACGCGAGCTCGTCCGGCGAGAGCCTCGCCTCGGACGAGAGGCGCTCGCTCTCCGCCTGCAGGTCGCACCACGCCGCGTACTTTGCGGCGTAGGCCTCGAGGGAGGGGCCCGCCCGGCCAAAAAGATCCAGGAGCTCGAGCTGGCACGAGTCACGCAGGAGTCGCCTCGGCTCGCTCGGGCCGTGAAAATCGATCCAGATCTCCCCGATCCGCTGGAGCGCGGCGAGGGTCGCCAGTCCGCCGTTCACCGTGATCTTCGGGGGCCGCTCGCGCGGCACGCTGCGCTTGAGGAGGAGAAGGCCGTCCTCGCAGGGCGGCAGGTCGAGCTCGGCAAGCAGGGCGTCCATCGCGCCCGGATCCTTGAAATGGAGCGAGGCCTCGACCTCGCACGCGGGCGCCCCCTGCCGGATGACCGACTTGTCCGCGCGCTCCCCCGCCAGGAGCCCGAGGGCGCCGATGAGGATGCTCTTGCCCGCGCCGGTCTCACCCGTGACCGCTGTGAAACCCGGCTCGAAGTCCACCGACACGTAGTCGAGCAGGGCAAGGTTGCGGATGCGCAGCGACTGGAGCATGGGAGTCGGTCCCTGGGGGGCGCGCAGCGCCTATTTCACTTCCTCCGGGAGACCGGGCAGGAGCCTCTTGATCTCCTGCACGGCGTCCCTGTGGCACACGAGCACCGCGTCGGGGGTCTCGACCACGACGAGGTCCCTGACGCCGCAGAGCGCGATGAGTCGCCCGTTGCTGACGGCGATCGTGTTGCTGCTGTCGACCGCAAAGACCGGCCCCCTGGAAACGTTTCCCGATTCCCCCGCGGGAAGGTGCTTGGGGAGGGATGTCCAGGCGCCGACGTCGTCCCAGTCGAATTCCGCGACCACGGTGGCGACCGAACGGGCCTTCTCAAGGACGGCATAGTCGACCGAGATCCTTGGGAGCGTGGCGAACCTCGCTGCGAGGAATTTCGCCGGATCGCCGGCCGGGAACCCGCGGACAAATGCGCCGAGCTCGGGCGCCGCGCGCTCGGCCTCGGCTAGGAACCGCCCGACGCCCCAGACGAAGATCCCGGAGTTCCAGGCGTAATGGCCGTCGGCCAGGTACCGCTGCGCCGTCGCCTCGTCCGGCTTCTCGACAAAGCGCTTCACGCGCAGGAGCCGGCTGCCTTCGGTCCCCCGGGCCAATTCGGGGCCCGTCTCAAGGTACCCGTAGCCGGTCGCCGGAAAGGTCGCCGGGATGGCAAAGGTGATCAGGCTCGATGCGCCCTCCCCGGCGCCGCCCGCCCAGCCGAGCGCCTGCGAAAGCTGCTCGCCGAAGCGCTTCGAGTCCTTGATCAGCGCGTCGGCGGGAAGGAGCGCAAGGACGCCCTCGGGATCCCGGGCCCGGATCAGGCCCGTCGCGAGCGCCGCGGCCGGGGCCGTGTCCCGCTTCGCTGGCTCGCCAATGACGTGGTCCCGGGGAAACCAGGGGATCGCCGCCCGGATGAGCGCGACCTGGGCCTCGCCGGTTATGATCCAGACGTTCGCGTCCGCAACGACCCCCTTGAGCCTGAGGATCGTCTCCTCGAGGAGGGTCTTCTCGGAAAAGAGACGCAGGAGGTGCTTGGGCGCGCCCGACCGGCTCATGGGCCAGAGGCGCTCGCCGCTTCCGCCCGCAAGGATGCAGGCGTGGTACCTGGGGTCGGCTTTCATCGTTCGAAGCCAGACTCATCGGGCCGCGGGCCCGCGCCAAGCCGGAACGGGGCCCCGGGGCGCATTTTCCGGGCGCCTCCTACATCCGGATGACGATCTTGCCGAACTGTCCCCCGCGCTCCATGTGGTCGAACGCCTCGGCCCCCCGCTCGAGGGAAAGGACCTCGCTGACGACGGGCTTGATCCCGTGGCCCGCGACGAACGCCATCATCGCCGACCAGTCGGCCGGGCTCCCCATGGTGGAGCCCAGGAGCGAGAGCTGCTTCCAGAACACCCTGCGAAGCGCAAGCTCCGGCACGCTCCCGCGCGTCGCGCCGAAGAACGCGATGCGCCCTCCCGGGCGCGCCAGCTCGAGGAGGCTCCCGAAGCCGGCCCCGCCGGCGCTGTCGATGATCACGTCGAACGGGCCCGACTCCTTCGAGGCGGCCGCCCACCCATCGCGGTCGTACCTGAACCCCCCTCGTGCGCCCAGCCTCACCGCCCGCGCGATCTTCTCGTCGGAGCCGGACGACACCCACGTCTCATTGCCGCAGGCGACCGCGAACTGGAGGGCAAAGAGCGCCACTCCGCCGCCTATCCCCGTCACGAGGACGCGCTCGCCGGGCGCCAGGCGGGCCCGGCTCATGAGCGCCCTCCACGCCGTGAGACCGCTGAGCGGGACCGCCGCGGCCTCCTCCATGGTCAGGTGCGCGGGCTTGGGGAAGAGCTGCTGCGCGGGCACCGCGACCCTCTCGGCGAGCGTCCCGTCGCGCGGAAGGCCGAGGATGGAAAAGTCGGGGCCCTGCGCGCCTTCGCCCGGGCCCCAGTCAAACGAGGGGTTGATCACGACCTGCCGGCCCACCCAGGAGGCGTCCGCGCCGGCTCCCACGGAGGCCACGACGCCCGCCCCGTCGGAGCCCGGGATGCACGGAAACCTGAGGCCCGCGTATTGGCCGAGCTTGATCCAGAGGTCGCGGCGGTTGAGGGCTGCGGCCTTGAGCTCGACCACGGCCTCGCCGGGTCCCGCGACGGGATCGGGCACCTCAGCAAGGGCGACCTTCCCGATGGACTCGATTCGCAGGGCGCGCATCGGGGTCCGGCAGCCCTCAGACGTGCGAAACCACTTCCTTCGCGTCGAAGCGCACCTTGGCCGCCGAGGCGTACCTGTCCTCGGGGGAGCGGTACCCGGCCGCGCATGCGCAGAGGGCTCCAAAGCCCTTCGGGGCGAGGCCGAGGATCTCATCGAACTTCGGGACCTCGATTCCCTCCATCGGGCACGCGTCGACGCCGAGGAGCGCGGCCGCCGTCATGAAGGTTCCGAGCGCAATGTAGACCTGCCGCGACATCCAGCCGTCAAGGATTCCCGCGGCGCGAGCATGCTCGGCGCTGCCCTTCATGATGTCGCCGTACCCCTTCAGGCTCTCGACCGGAACGCCCCGCACATGCGAGACCCTTGCAAGGTAGTGGTCGACGTCCGGGGCGCCGAGGCCCTTCCTTCCGGCGAAGACGACGAAGTGCGAGCACTCGAGCGGCTGGCTCTGGCCGTGTGACGCGGCGGAAAGCTTCTCGCGCGTCGCCTTGTCGCGGACCACGATGAACTTCCACGGCTGGAGGCCGAAGGAGGACGGCGAGAGGACGAGCGCCTCCTCGAGGGCGGCCCATGTGGCATCGGGGATCGTCCTTGTGGCGTCGAATTTCTTCGTGGCGTAGCGCCAGTGGAGCGCGTCGGACAGGGCCTTCGTGGAGATCGGTGCGGGGGACATCGAGCCAGAATGCACCCCCGGTCCCGGCTTTTGTCAAAGTGCAGGGCGAAAAAGCCGGCCGACGAGGGGCATGCGCACGAGCATCGCCTCAATCTCGTTCCTGCCCTCGATCCTCAGCTTCCAGAGGGTGAGCCCGTACGCCGCCACGCCCGCCGGGATGAGCCCGACGACTCCGATCAAGGCCGTCGCCGCGGCGCCGAGGCCGAGAGACCTGGCCCCGATCCAGCCGGCTTCGACGACGCCGGCCATCACCCCAGTGCCGAGGGCCACCTTGCCGAGGCTCGGCAGGAGCGGCGCAAAGTTCATGTCGGGAAGCCGGCGCACGAGGGCCCTCTCCAGGAGAACCGCCTGGGCGATGATGGAGGTCGTGCTCGCGATCACGATCCCGACGAGGCCCAGGTACCGGATCAGGACGAGACTCACGGCGATGTTGATCACGAAGTCCGCGACGGCGACCCGCAGGGGCGTCCTCGTGTCCTTCACCGCATAGAAGGCCCGGACCATGAGGCTGACGACGGAGAAGAAGGGAAGGCCGACGGCCATGACCGCCAGGAGCAGCCCCATGGTTCGGGCATCGGCCTGGGTCGCCACGCCGTGGTGGAACACGAGCTGGATGATGGGCCCGCTCAGGAGCGCCAGGCCAACCGCGGCCGGTATGTTGATGACGAGGATGAGGCGGATTCCCTTCTGGAAGTCCCCGGCCATCGCCGCGAAGTCCCCCTTGACGGCGTGCCTGGCAATGAGCGGGTAGATCACGGTGGAGACCGCCACCGCAAAGACCCCGATCGGAAACTCCATCAGGCGGTTGACGTTGTAAAGGTACGTTGCCGATGAGTCGTCGAGCGAGAACGCGAGCAGCCGCGAGACCGAGAAATTGATCTGGTAGATCGCCGTCCCCAGTATGCCGGGCGTCATCAGGAGGGCGATCTCGCGCACCCGCGGCGAGAGGCCGAGGTCGAACCGGGGCCTCCACCCGTCTACGATGAGGACCGTGCCCGGCACGGCCATCTGGAGAAAGCCGCCCAGGAGCCAGCCGGCGCAGAGCAGGTGGATCGCGCTGACCGGGCTCTTCGAGTAAAAGAGGCTCGCGCCCCCGAGGGCCGCGATGATCGAGAGATTGAGCCATATCGGCGAGAGCGCCGGCTCAAAGAACCGCTGGTGGACGTTGAGGGTCGCGCTGAACGCAGCCGACAGGCTGATCATCGCGAGGTACGGGAAGAGGATGACCGTGAGGTCGGCCGCCACGTACCACCTGCTCTCGAGGCCAGGAACGAGAGCCCGGGCGTGGCTAAATAGCGCCATCGCGATGACGACGAGCGCCCCCGTGAAAACAAGAAGCCACGACGCCACCTTGGAGAGGAGTTGGTACGTCCCCTCCTTCCCGTTGGCGTGCAGCTCCTCCTGGAGCGACGGGATGAACGCCGCGGTCATCGAGCCCTCGGCAAGCAGCCGTCGGAATAGGTTCGGAGCTATGTTCGCGGTCGTGAAGGCCGACAAGAGCTCCTTTGCCCCAAAGATCGCGAACTGGATCGAGTCGCGCAGGACTCCCAGGGCCCGCGAGACGACCGTCAGAAATGAGAGAACCCCGATGTTCTTGAGGCTCTTCGACACGCAGGCTTTAGCCTTGCGGCCCCTTCAGCTGCAGCCCCGAGCTGTCGATGCTCACGCCGACGAGCTTGGACCAGGCCGCGGCCAGGTCGCTGGGGGCGGGCTGCGCGAAGAGGAGCCTGCCCTCCACCCAGTCCCTCAGGAACAGGAACCGCTGCATGGGGCAGCCCCCGACGTAGAACGACTCCGGGTCGAAGGCGTAGATGGACCCGTGCTTCGAGAAGGTGCCGGTCGACTGGACCAGCACGGGCACGCTGACGGTGAGGACGGTGATCGTGACCATGCTCGCAAACTGGATCTTGCCGTCCTTCATCCGCGCGTTGAGCGTCCCGGGCGTTATGAACCCCGAGGGTGCCTGGGGCTTGTCGGCGGGCTTCTGGGAGTCGTCGGAAGAGGCCGGTTTGCCGACGTCGCTGAGGAACAGGTTGAGCTCTCCCTCGCTGACCGACACGGACCCCCCGGCAAGGAACGTCTTTCGCAGCTCGTCCACGTCCGGCCCCTTGTTGAAGTCGCGCTCGCCCTCGATGTAGTAGACGGCGCTGGCCGGCGCGTCCTTGGGGATCGCCGTGACCTTTGTCACGGGCTTGTTGACAAGGTAGGCCGCCCCGAGGGCTACG
>Ga0302326_10012860_pt1 | contig 17789 bp, 13 predicted proteins | sample Palsa_T0_3_FD_202264 | JGI IMG/M metagenome (GOLD analysis project Ga0302326, IMG submission 202264) | Peat permafrost microbial communities from Stordalen Mire near Abisko, Sweden - Palsa_T0_3 | ecosystem: Environmental > Terrestrial > Soil > Palsa > Peat permafrost | place: Sweden: Abisko... | reverse complement strand
GTCGGTGATTGTCTGCTACGACGTCGAGTTCCCGGAGCTGACGCGGATCATCGCGCTGGCCGGCACGCAGCTGTTGCTGGTGCCGACCAACTGGCCGCTGATGGACCGCCCGGAGGGAGAGCGGCCGGGCGAGGTCGTGATCGCGATGGGGGCGGCACGCGGCAACCGAATGGCAGTGGCGTGCGCCGACCGGACCGGAGTCGAACGCGGCCAGCCGTGGACCGGCTGCAGCACGATCATCGGCGCCGATGGCTGGGTGGCGGCCGAGAAGGCCGGCGCCGACGCGCTCGTCGCCGGTCCCGTGATCGCCGACATTGACTTGCAGCTCGCGCTCGACAAGCGATACACGGAGCTGGCCGACGTGTTCGCGGACCGCCGCCCGGCGTTGTACCGGGGACTCGCGCAGTAATCGCCCGTCTAGAAATCGATCTGCGAGCCCATGATCACGGTCCGATCCTCGGGCAGCGAGAAGTCCTCCAAGGGGCTCGAGGCGTTCCGGGCCATGAACACGAAGATCGCTTTGCGCCACGGCGCCATCCCGGGCGCCTTGGTGCGGACGATCTGCATCCGTGAGACGAAGTAGGAGGCGTGCTCGAGATCGAGGTTGCGCGCCAGCAGTCCGCGCTTGCGCGCCAGCGCCAGATCCCGTGGCAAATTGACGATGTCCCGGTACCCGATGTGCAGCGTCAAATGTCCGACCTTGAAGCGGCCCGAGCCCTGCCACCTGAATGCGCACCGGTCGTCGGTTTCGACGTGCGAGATCGACACCGGTTGGAGCGTGACCAGCAGCACGGTCTCGTGCAGCACGTGGTTGTGCTCGACCTCGGCGCGCAGCGCCAGCGGCGTCGTGGTGTTGCTCGGGGTCAGATAGATCGCGGTTCCGGGGACGCGGTCGAGCGGTGGCTGGACGTTCGGGAGCGTGGCCAAGAACGCTTCCAGTGACCCCTCCTCCTCGATCCGGTTGCTGGTCAGGATCTGGCGCCCACGCCGCCACGTCAACATCACGAACGCGGTCGCGGCCCCGACCGCGAGCGGGATGTAGGCGCCGTGCGCGATCTTGGTCAGGTTGGCCGCAAAGAACGACAGCTCGACGATCAGGAACAGGGTGGCCAGCGGCACCAGCTTGAACCACGACATCTGCCACATCGCTCGCGCGAGCGCCACGAACAGGATCGTGTTCAGCACGAACGTCCCGGTGACGGCGACGCCGTAGATGTCGGTCAAGCGGTCGGAATTCCGGAAGACCAGGACCAGCACGAGCACGCCGGTGCACAGAAGCCAGTTGATCAACGGGACGTAGATCTGCCCCTCGATGTTCGACGTCTGCACGATCTTCAACCGCGGGAACAGCCCCAGCTGCAGTGCCTGCTTGGCGACCGAGAACGAACCCGTGATCGCCGCCTGCGAGGCGATGATCGTCGCCAGCGCCGCGAGCACCACGAGCGGTAACTGCATGCTGTGCGGCGCGAGCAGGTAGAACGGGTTGGTCACCTTCGACGGATGCGCCAGCACAAGTGCCGACTGCCCCAGGTAGTTGAGCAGCACCGACGGCAGCACGATCGAGAACCACGTGAACCGGATCGGTCCCGCCCCGAAGTGGCCGCGATCGGCATACAACGCCTCGGCGCCGGTCACGCACAGGACGACCCCGCCGAGCGTCAGGAACGCGTCGACCCCGTGGTCGGCGAAGAAGCTCACGCCGTAAGAGGGCGACAACGCCTTCAGCACGCCTGGATGCAACACGACCTCGTGGGCGCCCAGCACCGCGATCACGACGAACCAGAGCATGATCACCGGGCCGAACAGCCAGCCGACCGTGTGGGTCCCGAACCGCTGCACGAGGAACAGCCCGAGCAGGATCACGATCGAGATCGGGACGACCAGGTTGGAGACGCTCGGGGTCGCGACGTCGAGACCGCCGACCGCGGACACGACCGAGATCGCCGGCGTGATCATCCCGTCGCCGAAGAACAGCCCGGCCCCGATCATCCCCAGCACCAGCAACGCGGCCGCGCGTGGGACCTTGTGGCGGCTGATCAGCGCGGTCAGCGCCATGATTCCGCCGTCGCCGCGATTGTGGGCTCGCATGATGAACCCGGCGTACTTGACCGAGACCTCGATGATCAGCGCCCAGAAGATCAGCGAGGCGATCCCGTACACCCCGCTCTGAGTCGTCGTGACCGCGTGGTACTTGCCCGGCTGAAAGATCGTCTGGACTGTGTAGAGCGGGCTCGTCCCAAGATCCCCATAGACGATCCCGAGCGCGCCCAGCGCGAGTACCGCCTTGCCGGCGTGGGCGACCACGTCGCGGTCGTCGGACTCCGCCGCGATCAGCGCTGCCGACGGTCCTGTGTCACGCGCGGTGGCGGGACCCACCGGCCAGTAGCCGAGCTTATGCGCCGCCTCGTTAAAGCTTCGGCGGACCCCCGCCGGGGTCTGCTGCGGAGCTGGCTGCTCGCCGACGCCAGAGCCGTCGGTTTCGTCCCGTAACGGGTGTGAGGGGCTCACGTGAGCGCGTATCGTCGCACTCCGCGCAACCGCCCAGGGTCAGCGGTGCGAGGCTGGGACGATCCGGTAGATCGCGCCGGCCTGGTCGTCGGAGACATACAGCGCCCCGTCGGGTCCGGGGACCGCGTCGACGACCCTCCCCCAGCGGCTGCCGTTCGGCTCCTGAAAGCCGCCCAGGAGCACCTGCGGCGCGCCGAGCGTATCCCGGGATTGACTCCACGGCATCCAGTAGACGGTGGGCGGGCGCGGCGGGTGCCGATCCCACGAACCGTGGCCGGCGACGACGGCTCCGTCCGACCATGGCGCGGGCAATTTGGAGCCGATCAGGAAGTGGAAACCGAGCGGCGCGCTGTGGGCCGGCAGGCCGACCTGCAGCCGAGCGAGCTTTGCGCAGTTCAGCCGCGTGCCGTTCGGGTTGGTCTGAGCGTCGCGGGTGAACGGGAGGCTCGTGTAGCGGAAACGCGTGTCGGTCGCGCCCGTGTGCACATCGGGATTGGGGTCGCAGTAGGGCCAGCCCAGGTCGCGTCCGGCAGTCAGTCGAGCGACCTCGTCGGGTGGGTGGTTGTTGACGTAGGCCCTGATCACCTGGTCGTAGGCATCCGAGCTGCCGCCGTAGGCCTGGTGGAACGGGTAGGAGATCTGGTCGCGCTCGTTGACCGCGGTCCACAGCGACCCATCAGGAGCGAACGACAGGCCGTCGCCGTTGCGCACCCCGGTCGCCCAGACGCGCTCGAGCTTGCCGTTAGGGTGGTAGGCCAGCACCGACGCGCGTGGGATCCCGTGCCAGGACGTTCGGGGACTGGCGTTCGAGCTCGAGCCGACATCGACGTAGATCGTGTGGTCCGCTCCAACTACGACGTCCTTGAGCGTGTGGACGTCGTCCTGGGCGGGCTCGGTGTCCGGCAACCCCTTGATCAGCACCGTCCGCGTACCGACTCCCGCGCCCGTCCATGCGTAGCGATCGACCTCGTCGGACTCGGCCACGTACAGCACCTCGCGCCCATCGATCCGGTCGAACGCCATGCCCTGCGGGCTCCGCAGGCCGCCGATGATCGTTCGTTGCGTCGGTGGCCCGGCCGGGTTGCCAGCCCGCGGCGTCAGCAGTGTCACCGTGCCCTCGTTGGGTGCGCTGACGAGCAGATCGCCTTCGGGCGTCCACGTCTCGAACCGAACCGCGTTGACGAGCGCCCACACCTCGGCGGTCCAGCCCTGAGGCAGCGACAGATGGTGAGTGGAGGTGAACACGCCGCTCCGATTCGCGGCGGGAACGGCCAGGCCGACGTTGGTCATGCGGACGTTGGCCGGGACGGCGTCCTCGGGGGCAGGCGTCGTCTCTGAGACCGTCTGCGATGTCTGCGAGGCGGACCGCGATGTCTGCGAGGAGGACCCGCACGCCGCCAGCGCGAGCGTCAGGACGACGACCACCAGCGTGGCCACCCCACATTGCGCCGCGACGGCCCCACGTTCGCCCCGGTGATGGCCGAACATCGAAACCGACAGTTCACCACACACCGCCAGCGGTAATTGCGTCACGATCAGTGGATATGACCGCCCGTGCCCAGCCAACGTCCGAAACGGATGCTGTCGTCTTCGACCTCGGCGGCGTGCTGCTGGATTGGAACCCTCGTTACCTCTATCGCAAGCTGATCGACGACGAAGCCGAGCTGGAGCGGTTCCTGGGAGAGGTCTGCACGATGGAGTGGCACACCGCGCACGACCTTGGGGTTCCGGTGGCCGAGTCGTCCGCCAGGCTTGCGGCCGCTCATCCGGAGTACACGGAGCTGATCAACGCATGGGGCGAGCGCAGCGAGGAGATGATCGCCGGGGCGATCGAAGGGAGCGTGGGAATCCTCGAGGAACTGCTCCAAAAAGGGGTTCGCTGCTACGCGCTGACGAACATGGAACGGGAGACCTATCCATTGCGGCTGCAGCGCTTCCCGTTCATGAGCTGGTTTGCCGGGACGGTCGTGTCCTCGCACGAGGGCGTCGCAAAGCCTGACCCCGAGATCTTCCGTCGCCTGCTGGACCGGTTTGGGCTCGAGGCGGGACGCACGATCATGATCGACGATTCGCCTCCTAATATTGATACGGCCGCCAGCCTGGGGATGACGGCGGTGAGGTTCACGTCGCCTATCGCATTGCGAGCGGCATTGAGCCGATTGCGGCTCTTGTCTTACCCATCGGACCGGGAAAGGTACTAGGATCGCGCCTTATGAGTCATACAACTGAGTTGCGGACCAAGCTTGTGCAGGGCATTCAGGAGCTCGAATCGGACCTCGGTCGGCTCCGCGCGGCGCTCGCCGCGCTTGATGGGGGGTCATCCTCCTCATCGAAGCCGGCGCCGGAGTCGAGCGCTCCGCGGCGGCGTAGTCGCCGGCGCAACCAGGGGACGGAGATCGTCCCCGCCGGCAAGATCGAGTCGCTGCTCGGCTCAAACGACGGGATCACCACGGCGGAGCTGGCTCGTCAGACCAATGGCGGTCACGAGCAGATCCTCTCGATTCTGAAGGAGCTCGAGCAGGCCGGCAAGGCCCGTCGCAGCGGCACCCGCCGCTCGACCCGCTGGCATGCGGGGGCCGGGTCCGCCCGGGCGAGCTCCAACGGCTCGAACGGCTCGGGCGCCGGCGTCGGCGGAGGCAATACCGGGTCGGCGGCCGGCTCGGTCGCGTGAGCCGGCTGCGGAGCGCGTGATGTCAGGACCGATCTACACCGCCCATGCCGCCGTCACCGGCGGTCGAGCCGAGGGCCACGGCGTCACGTCGGATGGCGTGCTCGAGGTGCAACTGCGGCTGCCGACCGAGATGGGCGGCGACAGCTCGGGCACCAACCCCGAGCAGCTGTTCGCAGTCGGGTACGCGGCGTGCTTCGAGGGCGCGCTCGGGGTCGTGGCGAGGCGTGAGAAGGCGGAGCTCGGCGACGTGTCGATCGAGTCAGGCGTCAGCCTCTCGGCGAACCCCTCCACCAAAGGCTTTGACCTGAGCGTCTCGCTCGACGTGACGCTGCCCGGGGTGGAGGATCCCGAGCAAGCGGTCACGCTCGTCGCGGCCGCCCACCAGGTGTGCCCGTATTCCAACGCGACCCGCGGCAACATCGAGGTGGCACTGACGGCAAACGGCCGGCCGGTGCCGTAGCGCGGCGGTCAGCCGCGCAGGGCGCGTGCCAGCACACCGGCGTGCGGCACGAGCTTGGGACCGAGCGCAAGCGCGAAGTAGGTGGTGGCAAGCCACGGTCGCAGGTGTGGCCGGAGCCGGACGATCCGGCCATCGGCGCCGAGCTCGAACGCCATCGCGTCGTCGAGCCGAAACGGTCCGATCCGGCCCCGGCTGATCACCACCCGGCGGTCGCCCTCGCCGAACTGCTCGGACCAGCGCAGCCCTCGGATGGCTCCGTACACCTGGGTAGCCAACAGCTTGACGTCATCCGCGCCGCGGAACACCATCCGGCCGGAAAGGGGTGACACCAATTCGACCTGCGGTGACAGCGTCGCGGCAAGCGCCTCCATGTCGTTTGCCTCGGTGGCCCGGCAGTATCGATCGATTGCGTCATCCATCTCGTCGTGACTCGCTTTCGGCTCTTAGGTCAGCTCCGGGTCCGGCCCGCCCGCAGCAGCTCGAGCGTCTCCGCGACCCGCTTGTCACGGGTCTGTTCACGCTTGGCCTCCGCCACCCAACGCGCGAACTCCTTGCGGTGTGTATACGAGAGTGCATCGAACCGGGCCTTTGCCGGGGCGTCGCGCTCCAGCGCGTCGGTGAGCGCGTCGGGAACGTCCATCACGCGCGGCTCGGTGTCGAGCTCCAGCGTGAACGTCACGGTGTCACCCGGGGTCAGCCCGGCCTGTTCACGCGCGGCTCGGTTGAGTCCGAACAGATACTCGCCGCGCATCTTCGTGACGGTCGTGCGCAACGTCGCCCCGTTGATCGTGGTCCGGGCCGGAAAGCGCTTTGCGCCCTCGCCGACGACCGCGACCTGCTCGTCGTCGAGCACGAATGCCGCGGCAGGGCCCCGCGGCTCAAGCGTGGCGGTGATCGTCAGCGATCCGATCGCTGGATGATGTCGCATCGGCACCCGGCGTGACGCTCCCGGTCCGCTGCCCTGCATATCGTCCCTCGACGTGATCTCCCTGTTGCTGATCTCCGGAAGCGCGCGTGACGGCTCCACCAACGTGGCGGCGCTGCGGACCGCGGCGGCCGTCACCGGCGACGACGTGGATGCCGTTGTGTTCGGCGGGATCGGTGAGCTGCCGCTGTTCAACCCCGACGACGACCGCGAGGGCGTCCCGATCGACCCGCGCGTGGCCGCGATGCGCGCCGCCGTCGGTGCCGCCGACGCCCTGCTGATCTGCACTCCGGAGTACGCCGGCGCGCTCCCGGCCGCGCTGAAGAACCTGCTGGAGTGGACGATCGGCGACGCGGGGACCTACCGCAAGCCGGTCGCCTGGATCAACGCCGCCGGCCCCGCCGCTCCGAGTGGCGCGGTCGACGCGCACGAGTCTCTCGCCAAGGTCCTGCGCTACGCCGGCGCGGAGATCGTCGACGGCGCCTGCGTCCGCGCCCTGGTCACGCGGGAGATGGTCGGTCCCGACGGCCTGATCTCCGATCAAGGCTCGCGGGCGGCGATCGCCGCGGCGGTCACGGCGCTCGTGGATCACGCGCGCGCCCGCGCGCGCGAGGCGGGCTCTTCCGAAGACGTGGGCGTTCCGAGGGCTTGAGCGCTCCGGCTTGGCGATCACCTCCACCTGCGGAGAGCGATCTCCCGCACCGCTCGTGGCTGGGACCCGCCCGCATACAATCGGACCTGCGCCCCCATGGTCTAGCGGTTAGGACGCCTGCCTTTCACGCAGGAAATCGCCGGTTCGAATCCGGCTGGGGGTACTGTCCAGAAGGTCCTGGAAAACGGGGCTTTTTGCGTCGCCAGGCGCGAGTTTTCTGGCCGCTGCTCCGGTCGTGAAGGGGCCATCAGGGGGCCACGAGCTGGGGGAGATCCCTGCGTAACGCGGCTTTCTCGCCGGCTGTTGGGGCACTTGTCAGGCGTTCGCGCGAGACCGAGCTCAAGACCAGTGGCTCGCGACGTTCCACACGAACCCCGGCCAACACACCGGACAGGAGAGTGATGAACGAGGATCCTCAGACGCGCTGTTCGCGGGACCAGGAGAGCGCTTGCTGCTGATGCGCGGTGTTGGTTAGGGACGTGGTCGGGTCTGATCGCGGGTTGTAGGGCCCGCAGATGTGGGAACCGTCTCTCGGTTCTATCGGCGGTGCGGGGCGAGTGGCGTGGCGAGCCTCCGAGACGGATCCTCGACGCGGGCGGGCGCGGTGTGACGCTCGTGGATATCGGTCGGAACTTGGTGGCGCTGGGCCATGATGCGCAGAAACGCGGTGACGATGGCCGGGTCGAACTGTGTTCCTGCGCAGCGTTTGAGCTCGGCGAGCGCGTCGTCGATGGTGCTCGCTGGTGAGTAGCTGCGGTTGGAGATCATCGCGTCGAACGCGTCGCAGACGGCGATCACGCGGGCTCCAAGTGGGATTGCGTCGCCGGCGAGCCCGTCTGGGTAGCCGCTGCCGTCAAACGCTTCGTGAGAGGATCGCACGAGTGGTGCCGCTGCGCGCAGCGCAGGCGCGGAAGTGACGATTCGCTCGCCGATCAGTGTGTGCTGGTGCATGAGGACCCACTCCTCTTGGGTCAGTTCGGCGGGTTTGTTGATGATGGAGTCAGGAATGGCGATCTTGCCGATGTCGTGCAGCGCTGCGGCGTCGCGCAGTTCGCTGAGTTGGGCGCCATTGATATCCAGGTGGCGGGCGGTCGCTTGGACCAACTCGGCGACCCCTGTGAGATGGTCGCCGAGGTTGGGGTGGTGCTCGGTGAGCGCGCTCAGTAGCACGTCGGTGCTCTGACGTCCCGCGGTGGCACGGCCGGAGCTCTTTTGAGCGTACATCGCGGTGTCAGCAGCGCGCATCGCCTCGGTCGCGCTGGTGGCGTCGTTAGGGATCACGACGCTTCCAAATGCCGTGGATATCGCGAAACCCTTGCCGGTCTCGCATAACGCACGGGTCGCCGCGTGCTCAAGCGCGTTGCGTTGGGACGCGTCGGCGGCGACGACGCAGAACTCGTCACCGCCGGGTCGATAGGCGCGGGCACCGAAGGGCTCGACGGCAGCGGTCAGGGCGTTGGCCAGACGCGCGAGCAGTGCGTCGCCGGCCGGATGCCCGAACGCGTCGTTGTAGTTCTTGAAGCCGTTGAGATCTAGCAGGATGAGCAGTGACGGGTGAGCGCTGCTGACCGTTTGGGCGTGGCGTTGCAGTTCGGCCAGCAGGCTGCGTCGATTGCCCAGGCCGGTCAGCCCGTCGGTCGTGGCAAGCGTCTTCAGTTCCGCTTGCGCGGCGACCAGCTCGCGCTGGCCGAGCAGCTGCCGGGCGGCCACCATGACCGCCAGCGCCGTTGCCGCCACAGCGATCACCGCGGTCCCCGACGTCTGAGAGAGCTCGGAGACCAGGAGGACCACGAACCCTGAGGCGACCGCGACGTATGGCATCCAGCTGACGCCTCGCTGCCTGGCGACATCCGCGGTCCCCGCCTCTGCTGGGCGTTGGCAGCGGGCGGCCAGCACGAACAGCACGAACGCCAGCGCATACGTGACGTTCAACGCGTCGCTGTTGGCAAATACGCCATGCAGCGTCACATACGCGTACAGGGCGTCACCGATGACGAACAGGCCCAAGGCGACAGCCACCAGCCACAAGGCGCGCCGGGTGCTGTCTGGAACGCCGCGCAGCAGCAGGGACGCGACGCCGACGATGAGGATCACATCCCCGACCGGGTAGGCGAGCGAGACCGCCATCTGGAACGTGCTTTGGCCACCCGCACGAGCGGTCGGCGCGATCAGCAAGTACCACACGACGGTCGCCGCGCCCAGCGCCGTGGTCGCTAGATCCAGCCCCAGCCTGAGATTCTGTGATCGTGACTGCCGCCGGTGCGGGAGCACCAGCAGTGCGGCCAGCATCAGCGGATAGAAACTGAGATACAGCGGATCGGCCAACGACGGATACGGAACCTGCCCGAACAACGAGTAGACCCCCGAGGCGATCGCGCCCGCGAGCTGCCCGAACAAGCCCAGAGCGATCAGCCGCCAGGCCAGCGCAAGCCGGTGCCGCCCTCGAACGGTGCGCGACGCCTGCCATGCCAGCACCGCTGCCGCGGCGTTGATTGGCAGCAGGATGACCTGACCGACCAGATCCTGATTCAACGGAATCCACCCCCAGATCAGCCAGCTGACGTACACCAGCAGAAAGATCCCCAAGACCGCGAACCAACCCCGACCGGGCCAGCCTCCGGAGACATGCCGCGCCCAGCGCGGCCGCGCTTCACGTTCGCGCCGGGCCAAAGTCCCGGCCAATCTGTCGATGCGCGTGATCTTCATGTGGTTCCTGTTTCCCGCGATGAGGCAGCGCGACTCAGAGTCCAGCGCAGCACTGGCAAAGAGCTCGCCCGGTGGCGAACCAGGGCGACACGCAGTGCGAGAGCCCACGCCGCCCCACCGGACCAACACCCACGTATCGACCTGAACCTCAAGCACCATGAGCCATCGCCGTTGGGCTCCACGGATGAGCGATGTTCGGCCACGAGGTTAGGGCCCCGACTCTCCGAACATCTGAAGAACCGTGGACACGCATCCCTCAAATAACCGCAGCTACTCAGCCATCCGGGCACCGCCCGTCATAGACGGTGCCGGTCAGGAACGCCCGGCCGCGCGCCTGGAGTCACGACGCGGTCTCTGCTATTTCGATCGGTGGCGGAGCTCGAGCAGCAGTCGGCCAGCGACCTCGATCGACCCGTGTGGTGACCGGAAATGTCGACGGATGCCGGGTCTTCCTCGGCTGTTGCGAGCCAGGCTCACGGTGGGCCGTCGGCGATCGCGGTTCCAGCCGGTCCACCGGGCGTCCCCGCCGCTGCTGTGCGAGCGTCGTTGGTGAGCTCGCCGACGACGCGCCCGCGTCCGCGCCGCTTCGCTTCGTAGAGCCGTTCGTCGGCTCGCCGGGCGGCCGCTCCGAGCTCGCCGGGCGCGGCGGCCACGGCAAGCCCGATCGAGGCGGTCAGGTCGAGGTTGTCGGCGACGACCGACCAGTCCTCGGTCTCGATTGCGCGACGGATCCTCTCACAGGCCGCGGTCGCCGCGCGCGGCGCGGTCGCTGGCATGAGGATGACGAACTCTTCGCCGCCGCTGCGCACGATGATGTCGTCCTCGCGCAGCACGTCGCACAGCAGGCGGGCGACACGCACGAGTACCTGGTCTCCCACATCATGGCCGAAGCGGTCGTTGATCGACTTGAAGTGATCAAGGTCGAGCACGGCGACCGCGAGCGGCGCGCCAAGTCGGTCGGCGTGCGGGCCGTTCATCGCCCGGGCCAGGTATCGGCGGTTGTGCAGCCCGGTAAGCCAGTCGCGATCGGCCTGCTCGCGTGCGGCCTCGGCTTCCATCCGCGCGCGCTCGAGCCCGAGCTGGAGTTCGGACAGTTCCTGGAAGGCCTGGCGCTCGAGCGCGGCGGATCGCTCAAGCGCGTCGTAGGCTTCCTCGACGAGTCCGGCCGCGCGCAGCTCGCGTGCAAGTGTGGTGAGGATCAGGCTGCGGATCTGCGGCACTCGGTCGCCGAGCCAGCGCAGCGCGCCCTCGCCGGCGGCGCGGGCGCCGTCGAGCTGGCCGAGCGCGAGCTGCGCCTGTACCTCGGCGCGGATGGTGACGGCGAGCACATACGGGTTGGGCGCGCTCCCCGACCCGGTTGTGTCGTCTCCGGCGGTGAGCAGCCGGATGGCGCGGCGCGCGTCCTTGAGCGCCGGCGCGGGCCGGCCGGTCGCGAGCAGGATGTCGGCTCGGGTGGAGTGAATGATGCCAAGCGCGAAGCGATTGTCCGGGGCGGCGACCGACGCGCTGGCCAGCGCTCGGGCGATCTCGGCCTCGGCCTCGGGCGGGTCGCTGTTCTGCAGGAAGCAGGCGAGATCGTTGCGTGATATCGCTTCCTCCCAGCGGTCGCCCGCTTCCAGGGTGAGCGCGAGCAGGTCGCGGACGCGCTGCTCGAGGTCGCGGACGCCGAGATTGCCGAACACGAGGCACGTGGCGCGGCGCACGTAGATGCGGAGGCCGAGGTCGCCGGCTTCGTCGGCGAGCCGCACCGCCCGCTCGGCGGAGGCGAGCGCGGCCGCGTGCGAGCCGGCGAAGAAGCTGACCTGGCCCGTGACCGCGGCCGCTTCGGCCCGCGCCGCCAGATCGTCGGTCATGTCGGCGTGACGCTCGGCCTCGACTGCGAGCGCGAGCGCGCCGTGGACATCACCGTGGTGGACAGAGATCGCCGCCTGCAGCGCCCTGGCCCGCGCACACATCGCGGCGTCGCCCCGGCCCCGCCCGATCTCGTGGCATGAGCTGGCCACGGCGAGCGCCGCCACCGGGCGCTCGTAGTAGACCGAGCGCGCACGCGCAAGCGCGCGCGTGGCCTCGTCGGGATGAACGGTCATGCAACGATTATCGGCCGCCCCGACCCGCGAGGTCGACCGCCGTCCTCGCATGGCCGAGAGGCCACCAGGTCCAGGTCAGGTCAAACACACACCCCGTCTGGTCCTCAGGGTTCGGGATCAGGGGACGCACGCCCGCGGCGCTGACGTCAGGCGTTCTCGGCGCTGATCTCGGCCAGGAGTGCTCTGATGACATCGGGGTCAAACTGGCCGCCGGCGCCGGCTTGGAGCTCGGCGCGGGCTCGTTGAGGGGTCATCGCGGGCCGGTAGGGGCGGTCGCTGGTCATGGCGTGCAGCGCGTCGCAGGCCAGGGTGATGCGGCTGGCGGGAGGGATCTGTTCGCCGACGAGACCGTCGGGGTAGCCGTGTCCGTCCCAGCGTTCGTGTTCGGCGCGGATCGCCGGCGCGAGGTGCGAGAGGCCGGGGGTGCCGGCGATGATGCGCTCTCCGACGATGGGGTGCTGGCGCATGAGCTGCCATTCCTGATCGTCGAGTGCTCCTTGCTTTTGCAAGATCGCATCGGGGATGCCGACCTTACCGATGTCGTGCAGCAGCGCCACCTGTTCGACGTCGCGCGCGGTGTCCTCGTCAAGTCCAAGCCGGCGCGCCACGGCCAAGGCCAGCGCGACGACGTGCTTTGAGTGCTCGCCGGTGTACAGGTCGCGTGCCTCGAGCGCGACAAGCAGCGTCCGCACGCCAGTCGCGCCCGCCTCGGCGCGGCGGGCGGCGCGTTGCTCGACGTCGTCTTCGATCAGTTCGGCGGCGAGCTCGCTGACGAACGTCAAAAGGTCGGTGTGACGGTCGCTCAGCTCGGGGTGGGGGGTGGTGTCGACGGCGCACAACGTGCCGTAGACCCTTCCTGAACGCAGCCGGACGGGAACCCCGACATATGTCCGTAGACCTCCAGCCGTGGTGACCTTGAGATCTCTCGTCTCGGGATTGGCATCGAGGTCGGGAACAATCGAGCTGATGCGCCCATCGAGCATTCGCTGGCAATGCGTATCAGCCAGTCGCATCGTGTCGCCCGCGACCACTCCGAGCGGTTCGGGGTCGCCGGCAAAGCGCTCAAACACGTAGTTCTCGCCGTCGAGGCGCGAGAGAAACGAGACCGGCATCCCAAGCTGGCCTCGTGCGAACTCCAACAGGCGCCCGACACCGACCGGCACACTGACAGTCGCCACACCAGGATCGCCAAGGTCTTCACGCGCCTTCTCGATCAGGTCGTCGACGCTGTCACCACGGGATGCCGTCGCGAGCCCCACATGGAGGCCGATCGGTACGTCCGGTAACGCGCGGATCCGCGCGCCGATCGCCGCCGCGGCGGGCCCATCAACGCCGGGCAACAGCATCGCCAGCTCCCCGTGGCCAAGGTACGCAACCTGATCGGTCTCACGACTCACACGCCGCAAACAGTCCGCTGCAGCCACGACCGCGGGATCTCCTCCCGTGACGCTGGCCAGCAACACGCTACACGGGCCGCGGCCCGCCTCCAGCACGAACAACTGTGCAGCCGCCGCTTCGAACGCACGACGGTTGGCGGCTCCCGTCAGCGGATCCTGCTCTGAAAGCGCCTCCAGCTGCGCGGCGTAACGCCGCAGCTCCCCTTCCGCTGTCTTGCGAGCCGTGACGTCCTGGATCTGCGCGACGAAATGCAGCGGCTGGCCCTCACCGTCACGCACGATCGTCAACGTCAACAGCGCCCAGATAATGCCGCCGCCGGGCAGCAGGTAGCGCTTGGTCTGCTGGAAGCCCTCGATCGTCCCCGCCAGCGCGCGCTCCAGGTACTCAAGACTGCCCGTCAGATCATCGGGATGGGTCAGCTCCTGAAACGAACTCCCCAGCAACGTCTCACCATCACGCCCCAAAATCCGGCACAGAGCCTCGTTAACCTCCAGAAAGCGCCCGTCGAGACCGGTGAGCGCCATCCCGATCGATGCGGCGTGAAACGCCCCGGCGAACCGCGAGTTCGCCAGCGCCAGCCGGGACATCGTCCGATTGCGATCGGTGACATCCCGCGCGATCGCCGCCACCCCCGTGACCTCGTGGCCGTCCGGACAGAGCGGCGAGATCGTGACCGCAACCTCGACCAACTTCCCGTCCTTGCGACGTCCAGATAACTCGAGCGTCCGTGACTCCCTGCGCGTCACAGCCCGAAGCTCGCCGCCCAGGCCGGCAAAGCTGCCGCCCGGCAAAAGCCGGCGTATCGATTCCCCGATCATCTCCTCCGCGCGGTAGCCAAATAGGCGTTCGGCAGCCGGATTCCACGTCTCGATCCTCCCGTCAAGCCCCCCGGAGATGATCGCCTCTCCCGACGACGCGACCACCGCCTCCAACCGCCGCAGACTCGCCAACGCCTCCTCAGGGTCTGACGCGTCACCCACAACCCCCGCGGCGAGCAGCCGGTCGCTCACGACGGGCGCTGTCTCTCTGTCATCCCCGAGCGGCCAGCGACCAGTTGCCGCCGCGCGGAGTCGGGTGACGACTGTCGTGGTCCTCCCATGCGACGAAAGCGCGCGCGGTGGCGGCACCGAGCTACCGCGCGTGCGCTGACGAGCGCGCCCGCGACGCCGGCCGCCGTGTCTGTCCCCGTACTGCGCGCATCAAGCAGCTTGAGCCTGGCCACACACTCACCGTACTCCTGCCATGACAGCGGCCACGAGGCCGTATCGACCCGGGCTCCTGCCTCAGCGGTCCCAACACGGACGGATCGTCGCGGCTGAAAAACACCGCTTTCCGGGTGTTCAATGTGGCAATTTCTCAGTACACCGGACTAAGGCTCCAAAAAGCAAAGCCGAATTCGTGGGAGGCGGCTCCTCTCGTGTTGGGCAGGCTTCAGACGCCGTCGTTATGGTCGGCCGATGGGGAGAACGCGAGGTATGCGCGGGGTGGTTCAGGTGCGCGAGCGGGGAGTCGCGCTGGTGGAGGACGCGGCAGTGCAGTCCCGGCCGCGGATCGTCGCCGAGCGTCTGATCGCGAACGCTCGGTGGTTTGTGCAGGCTGCGCTGGGGACTGGGCTGGGTTGGGCGGCGGCGATCGCGCTGTTCGGCCATCCGCGGCCGATCTTCGCGCCTGTGACGGCGCTGATCGTTGTCTCGACGACGTTGGGGCAGCGAAGGCGCTACGCGGTGGAGATGACGATCGGCATCGCGGTCGGTGTTGGGATCGCCGACGCCCTGTTTGTACTGATCGGAGGTGGCACGCTGCAGATCGCGGCGATCGTCGCGGGGGCGATGGTCGCCGCTGTGGCGTTGGGCGGCAGTGTGGTGCTGGTCTCCGAAGCGGCCCTGTCGGCGCTGCTGGTGGTCACGATCCAACCACCGAGCAGCGGCCTATCGGGTGCGCGTTTTTTGGACGCGCTGCTGGGCGGTCTGGTCGCGTTGGCGATCACCTCATTGCTGCCCAGAAATCCGGTGCGCGCCGCGCGCCGCGCAGCCGCGCTGCCGCTCGCGCAGACCGCGGCTGCGTTGGAGGACATTGCCCAGGCGCTTGATCGCGTTGACGAGGACGTGGCTGAGCGAGCGCTTGTCCGCGCGCGGGCCATCGAGCGCGACGCGTTTGAGCAGGCCGTGGTCGCCGGCCGCGAGACGCTGCAGATGGCCCCGTTCGCGCGCGCTACGCGCGCGCACTTTGACCGCTACGTCCGTGCTCAGACGCAGGTCGACATGGCGATCACCAGCGTGCAGACGCTCAGTCGCGCCGTCGTGCGTGCGCTGATGCTTGGCGAGAACGTGCCGTCCCCGATGCCGCAAGCTATCCGTGATCTGGCCAGCGCAGTCCGCCGCCTCGAGGAGTCCCTCGACGACGCCTCCGGCGAGATCTCGGTGCGTGAGCCCGCCCTGCGCGCCGCCGGACAGGCAAGCCTGGTGCTCGAGCAGACCACGAACCTTTCCGCCAGCGCCATCGTGGTCCAGGTTCGCGCCGCCGCCGTCGACCTATTGCGCGGGTCCGGCGTGACGCGAGAGGAATCCGAGCGCCTCGTACGCGAAGCGGCCCGCTTGCTCACCTGAACCCCTCACGCATGCTTGCCGGCGAAACGCAGGTCCTATGCCGCGTCGGCCGTCGGGTCCTGCATCCGACTCACCCGCGGGTCCGTGGGCGCGACGGTAGCTTGAGCTAGCGCGCAGTCCCGTTCACCATGAGTAGTGCTTGGCCCACGGTGAGGACGTGACGTTCCAAACGAGTTGCCATGCAGGCGAGTGTCCCCCGAGCAGCTATCGCGGAGCGCCGTGCGTTGGTGTCGAGCGCGTCGATCAGTCGTCACTTGTGGCGAGCGCAACGTCAAGCACTGGTCCTCTGGGGGAGATGGGCCTGCGGTGGACCGCAGCCGGGATGCCTGAAGCCGAGGAGCAATTCTGCAAGGTGGTCGGCTACACCGATCTGCCCTGGCTCGCGATCGCGATCGAAAGACGACTCCATCTCCGCCAGGCCAAACCCATCGCACCCGTCCGGCGATCGGTGGTTCCCGAACTCTGAAGGACCGGCCGATCCTTGACCGTCAGCGACGCTCGCCCGCACCACCGACAACACGCCACCTCCGTGACTAACTTAACCTCGATCTCGAGCGGGCGACCGACCTCCACCACCCCCGTCACGACCATCCCATCGATCCCGACACGACGGCTAACGTCATCCCGCATTAGCGCGGTTAGGAGCTCCTTTGTCCGGACCGTCCGCAGCAACTCCGTGTCCGCCGTAAGCACTGGCGCCCCGCGACAAAGCCCCTGGATGGAGGCCGATCGGAGCCCGGTCAGCCGTTGTAACGGGTCAGTGACGCGGCGATCGAGAGCATCTGGTTGTTGGAGAGATCCTCGGTCAGCGTGTTGGAGATCCAGTACGCGTCGCCGTCGTGGTGCCAGGCGACGGTCGTGAGCTTGGAGCCGTCCTTGTAGAGAAACAGCTTGCGTCCGTTGACGGTCCGGGTGCCGGCGGGGCTGGAGAGCAGCGGCGGGTTGTTCCAGGTGGTGCCCTGGACCCCGTAGAACTCGTCGAGCTCGTAGTCGAGGCACAGCGTCATCCGGTAGGCGCGGTAGCGCTTGCCGCCCGGCGCGAGGATCGCGTACTGGCGCGGGTAGGCGTGCGTGTACACGGTCGCGGGTTCGTCGCCGTCGTTGCAGTTGGCCAGCACCGCCGAGCAGTAGGGGTCAGGTGAGGACAGGCTCGGTGCCACCAACCGCGGGAAGTAGACGGGCATCCCCGCGCGTGACAGCGCCTGGCCCTGCGCCCGTCCATCGGTGACATCTGCGGTCAAGCCGGCGGTCGATGGCGGCTTAGGCTTGTGCCCGCCGTGCTTGCCGGTCGGCCTGGGCTTGGAGGATCTGACCGGAGTGGCGTGGACGAACTGCGCCCACGTCGCCTGCTCCTCGCCCGAGGTGGAAGTCACGAACGACGGTCCGAGCGTCGCTGGGAACGGGATCTGCTTGATCGACGCTCCGTGCCCCTCCATGTTCGCGACCAGGTCAAACAGCTTCAACACCCCGTCGAGGCTCTGCAACTGCTTGTCTGACTGCGAATGCTCGCCGAGGATCTTCAGCAGGTAGCCGCGGTTTGCGATCAGCTTGCCGATCGGGTATTGGCCCTTGGCCCAGCGGATGAAGTCCTGCTGGCGCGCCTCACGCACCAGGTCGGTATCGGTGTGACGAAAGCGTGTGAACGCCAGCGCCCCGTTCGGTTGGTTGTTGCCGCCACAGAGCTTCTGATAGCCAGGCTCGATGTCGATCGACGCGAAGTTGTCGGCACTCGGTGCTGGCTCGGACTGGTTGTAGTAGCGATGATCGATGTCTGAG
>Ga0302326_10012858_pt1 | contig 17789 bp, 7 predicted proteins | sample Palsa_T0_3_FD_202264 | JGI IMG/M metagenome (GOLD analysis project Ga0302326, IMG submission 202264) | Peat permafrost microbial communities from Stordalen Mire near Abisko, Sweden - Palsa_T0_3 | ecosystem: Environmental > Terrestrial > Soil > Palsa > Peat permafrost | place: Sweden: Abisko... | reverse complement strand
CGCCCGAACACCCGAGGCGGTTGCGGTGGTGTTTGAGGATTGGCAGCTGAGCTACGGCGAGCTCAACGCCCATGCCAACCAGTTGGCCCATCACCTCATTGCGCTGGGTGTCCGGCCCGATGATCGCGTGGGGATCTGCATGGAGCGAAGTCTCGAGATGGTGGTCGGGTTGCTCGGGATCATGAAGGCCGGCGGCGCCTATGTGCCGCTCGATCCGAGCGATCCGGCCCAGCGTCTGGCGTACATGCTCGAGGACAGCGCCCCCGTGGCCGTGCTGACGCAGGCGGCCGTGCGGGGCGGCTTGCCGGCCCCGGATGTGCCGGTGGTGGTGCTGGAGCTGCAGGATAGGGCTTCAATGATTGCCCGAGAGCCAAAGCACAACCCCGATGCGAGCGCCTTGGGGCTCACCTCCAGCAACCTCGCCTATGTGATCTATACCTCCGGCTCCACGGGCCTGCCAAAAGGAGTCATGGTCGAGCATCGCAACGTGTTGCGACTGGTCGTTAGTAACTACTATGCCCAGATTGCCGCGACGGATTGTGTCGCCCACTGTGCCAATCCCGCTTTTGATGCTTCGACCTGGGAAATATGGAGCGCTTTGCTCAATGGCGCAAAGCTGCTGGTGATCCCGCAATCGGTGTTGCTCGATTCGACATGCTTCAATCGCGCACTGATCGATGGTGGGGTCACTGCTTTATGGCTGACCGTTGGGTTATTCAATCAATACGTTGATGTCATTGACGCTGCCTTGGGTGGCTTACAGTACTTACTCATTGGGGGGGATGCGCTTGACCCGAGAACCGTTGCACGCATTCTGTCTAACGGGCATCCGCCGCGTCATCTTATTAACGGCTATGGGCCGACAGAAACCACCACATTCGCCAGTACCTTCGAGATTCATCGTGTAGCAGACGATGATCGTTCCATCCCGATCGGCCGTCCGATCGCGAACACGCAGATCTACATCCTTGACGCACGCGGTGAACCGGTGCCGATCGGGGTGGTGGGTGAGATTCACATTGGGGGGGCGGGTGTAGCGCGAGGGTATTTGAACCGACCGGAGTTGACGGCGGAACATTTTGTAGCCGATCCGTTTAGCGAGGCTCTCGATGCGCGGATGTACAAGACGGGGGATCTTGGGAGATGGCGCTCGGATGGGAACATTGAGTTTTTGGGCCGCAGCGACTTTCAGGTCAAGGTCCGAGGCTTTCGGATCGAGCTGGAGGAGATCGAAGCACGATTAGCGGCTTGTCCCGGGGTGCACGAAGCGGTGGTGCTGGCGCGCGAGGACAACGCCGGGGGAAAGCGGCTGGTAGCGTATGTGACACAGCAAGCCGGTGCCGAGCTGTCGGCAGCGCAGTTGCGTAGCCAACTGTCCACGGTGCTGCCCGAGTACATGGTTCCGAGCGCCTTTGTCACGCTGGAGAGCTTCCCGCTGACACCCAACGGGAAGCTGGAGCGCAAGGCGCTGCCGGCGCCGGATCAGACCGCGGTGGTGAGCGCAGAGTACCAAGCGCCGGTGGGCCAGATGGAGCGGGAGATTGCGCAGATCTGGCAGACGCTGCTGGGCCTGCCACGCATCGGGCGTGACGACAATTTTTTCGAGCTCGGCGGTCATTCGCTTGCGGCCTTGCACCTCGTAGCCCGCGTCGCAAGTACTTTCGGCGCCAAGATCGGTGTTGCGGCGCTTTTCGCGTCGCCGACCATACGGGAGTTCGCAATCCGCGTGTCCGAGTTCGACAGGCTGCCGGAATCTTGGAAAATCGTCCAGATCCAGCCACTGGGCAGCAAGACCCCTATCATCGCGATCAACAATACGATGATGTATTACGATCTCGCTCAGAGGATTGGGACGGATCGGAGGTTCCTCGCCGTTCAGGTGTTTGATCCCGGCAATCCGCAACCGCTGCCCAGTCGCAGTCTGGAAGAGATCACCACTGATTACGTCCACCTCATCCGCGAAGCACAACCGCACGGCCCCTATATTTTGATTGGGCTATGTGTCGCGGGTCTCATCGCCTACGAAGCCGCGCACCAGTTGCGGCAGGCGGGCGAACCGATTGTACTGGTCGTGATGGCCGACACCTGGTGCCCTGGCTATGTGGTTCGCCCTTCCTTTCTGCAACGTATCTTGTTCAACTTCAACCGCAGACTCAGTTACCGCAGGCATACATTGGCGCTGCTTCGAAGCGGCACTATACGCATTGAGCAGTTTCTCGCGACAACTCGTCTTGCGAAATGGAACAGGTTGATGCGTCTGCTGTCCACGTTACGCTTCATTGAAGACCCTTCGAAACTAACCGAAGCGGGCTGGGAAGAGCGTTGGTTCTTGCCAGCTCTTGTGAGCGCGCGAAAGAACTACCAAGCACCTGTGTCAACTGGCGACGTCGTGCTACTTGAAAGCGAGAGGCTGCCGCTCGCCAACTTCGTGGATCCCAAGATGGGCTGGTCAAATCTTGTCAAGGGCCAGCTCTTACACTACCGACTTCCCGGCTGGCACGACCGTATGTTTCACGATGAGGGCGCGGCAGTGATTGCGGAACATCTCCGGCCCCTGCTCGACCGCGTCGATGCCGAGGCACGCATTTTCGAAGGCCAGCTCGTCAACCGCGCTGGCGTTGGAGATCGGCGCCGTGATTTTCCACAGTCTCCGCTCAAGGCTTCGGCCCAGGAGACTTGACTGGGGCAAAGTGGTGCATGCGCTTGCAAAACCTTGAATCAGCGATGCATCGGTGGCGCGGCAGGCATTGGACGGACGAATCGTGCCGCGTTAATCGAGTAAACGTCGCCCCTGGCCGTATGGCTGATGGAATGTTTTTGGCAGTCCAATCAGCGACATAGTTGGTGGCCGCGGATCGACGCAGTCCGACCGAAGTTACCGGGTTAACGCCGCCTGGCGGGCGCGCCGGAACGCCGCGACGTCGCGCGGTGTCGCCGTGCTTCAAGGCTTCTTCGTCGCACGGGCGGTGAATGCTGAGCTGTGGGACATCGAAGTGCTCCGTTGCGTCGCCTTCGCTGGCGGCATCGGCGTACTCACTATCCGCGGCTTAATCCTGCTCACTTGCGGCATCTGGGGCAACGTGATTGGATTCCTTTACCCACTAACGACACCCGATGCGGTGCTCGGCGACGCCTGAAGATCCTGAAACAGGCGATACTCGGAGTTTGGGAAAGTCGGGGGGTCGACTTTTCATCTAGGGAGCAAGCGATCGATGCAAAGTAAGAACCTTGCTGGTGCGGGAATGGGGCTAATGGTGCTCTGGCTCGCGCCGCCGCTCGTGTGCGCCGCCGACGCGGAAAGCGGAGAAGCAACCGCCGCAGAGGGACCGGCACTCGAAGAAATCGTCGTCACGGCTGAGAAGCGCGCTTCGACCGTTCAGGACACGCCAATCAGTATCACGGCGGTCTCCGGAGCGGACCTGGCTGCCCGCGGCATTACCGATTTCTCCACTCTCGCCTCAGAGACCCCAGGGATCTCAATGAGGAACAACGGTCCCGGTCAGACGGAATTTGAAATGCGCGGCATGACCAGTTCGGGTGGCAACTCGCCCACCGTGGGCTTTTATCTGGACGATGTGCCGATGACGTCGCCAGCACAGGCACAGAACGGCAAGGTGGTCATCGATCCTTCTTTGTATGACCTCAACCGGGCAGAAATGCTGCGCGGCCCCCAGGGCACACTGTATGGGGCGGGGTCCATGGGTGGCACGGTCAAGCTCGTCACCAACCAACCGGATACCCAGGCCTTTCACGTGTCAGGTGAAGCCATTGTCTCGGAGACCACCGATGGCGGAGGGTTCAACTACACCGTCAACGGCATGCTCAACCTGCCACTTATTGACAATCAGATGGCGCTGCGGCTGGTGGGCACTGACAGCCGCACTTCCGGCTGGATCGATCGCATCGTACTGTCCGATTTCCCGCTGCCTGATCCCACCGGATTTGTCCGCGGCAATGTACTGGGCGCTCCGGTCGCAGCGGATTACAAGCAATCGAACGAAGAGCATTTGGCAGGAGCCCGCGCTACGCTGCTGTGGCAGGTCACGGACAGTCTTACGCTCACGCCGACGGTTTTCTACCAGCGCGTCGAGCAGGACGGGCCGAGCGCCTATGACTCGGTGCCGGGTACCATGGCGCATTACCAGCCCTTTGACATCGCCGAGCCGTACTCGGACCAATTTACTCTCGGGGCGCTCACCGCCAATTACCACACCCCAGGCTTCGACATCACCTCGGTTACGGCGCGTTGGACGCGGCGCTCCGTTCAGACCCAGGACACCAGTGAATCCTTCGAAAACCCCTTCACTTGCATCTCGGTCGCGCCCGACTGCGGTGAGCTGCCGTTCTACGGCCCCAACGGCGTTGGTTCCGGACCGGTGGTGGGCACGGAAACCGACCCATCCAGCCAGGTCAGCGAGGAGCTACGCATCGCTTCCAACGGGGATGGTCCGCTCAGGGGCGTGGCCGGCGTGTTCTACTCGGACTTCAACTCGCAGTGGCAACTCAACACGCAGAGCGTGAATAACCTGTCCTATGTGGATTTCTCCAATTTCACAACCCCTGCTGCCACCACCACGGTGTGGGGCTTGAACGAGCCAGCAAATATCCGCCAGTGGGCTGTGTTCGGGGAAGGCACCTGGTCCGTAACACCGGAATTCAAGGCGACTGCTGGCCTGCGTGTGTTCTCCTACACCAGCAATCTGTCGATGTACTTTGCCGGCTGGGGCTCACCCCTGGGTGGGGCGATGCCTTCGACCACGAACATTTCGCAGTCTGAGAACGGGGTGGATCCGAAGCTGAATCTGTCCTATGAGTTCAGCAAGGATCTGATGGTGTATGCCACGGCCGCGAAGGGGTTTCGTCCCGGCGGTGGCAACCAGCCATTGCCGATTTTCCCGCCCCCCAATTCCCCGGCAAACTTCAACTATAAGGCGTGGCCGACTTCCTATAAGTCCGATTCCCTCTGGAGCTATGAGGTTGGCGAAAAGGCCCGCTTTCTGGACCGCCGTCTCACCGTCAACACCGGCCTGTACTATGAGGACTGGACACAAATCCAGCTCGAGGAACTGCCCTTCGGTTATCCGCTGTTCGACAACTCCGGCGATGCCAAGATCTATGGCGCTGAGCTGGAACTCAAGGCCTTGCTCGCCGCCGGATTCACGCTCTCGGCATCAGGCGCCTACACGCATGCCAAACTCGAGCCGGGACCCCACTACACGATCGTCATGCAGGGGCAGCCGGTGGGAGCCCCGGTGTCTACCGTGGTGCCGGATGTCCCCGAATACACGGCCAATATTGGACTTGACTACAACCATCCGCTGGACGGCCCACTGTCTCTGCTCGCACACGCCGACTACACCTACACCGGGCAGCGCTATGACCTGGTGGCCATAAACCAGGGGCAGATGTGGAGGCTGCCGGGTTACGCTCTCGCCAATCTGCGCGTCGGCGTCAATATCGGCCCGGAGTGGGCTGTCTCGCTGTTCTGTAACAATCTGGCCAACAATCACCCGGCCCTGGAAAACATGACCGCGCTTAATCTCGCCAACCCCGATTTCAACCGAGTGCTCACTTCTCAGCCGCGCACCATTGGACTGGACTTCAACTTCAAGCACTAGCCGGACGACAGGACTTAGGTGGCCACCACCGAGCTGCGCACGACGGGTATCGACCTGTCCTAGCGCTTACCATGTCAGCTCCCACAGACGATGCGCTGTTCCGGCGCACCGTCTGTGGGCCGCAAGTCAGCCAACCGGGTGCACGTTTGAAGTTAGACCATTGCGATGACTGCAGTATTGGCGCTGACGCGAATTATTCGGTTGCACGACAGAAGGGTCCATGAGCAGCCCCGGATCCCACGGCTCGCATCTGAAACGCACCCTCGGCCTGTCCGCGGTGCTGCTGTTCGGCCTGGCCTACATGGCACCGCTGATTGTCTACGGCACCTACGGTGTTCTGGCCAAGGCGAGCGATGACACCGCATCGCTCGCCTACCTGCTGGCCCTGTTTGCGATCACCTTCACGGCGCTGAGTTACGGGCGGCTTGCCCGCATCTATCCGGTGGCCGGTTCCGCCTACACCTACACCCGCCGCAATTTCAACGCCCACATCGGGTTCATGATTGGCTGGGCAACACTGCTTGACTACTTCTTCATACCGATGGTGATCTGGCTGATCGGCGCAGCCTATCTGAATACGGCCTTTCCTCTGATACCGGTGTGGATCTGGATCGTCGCCTTCATCGTGCTGACCAGCGCAGTGAACATCGTCGGTATCGAACTGGCGGCGCGGTTCAACATCGCGCTGATGGCGGTGCAGCTGATAGTGGTCGCATTGTTTGTCATCCTTTGCTGGCACTATGCGCTGGCGGCCGCCGGACCCGGGGGGCTCGCGCTCGCCGCGCCGCTCTTCAAGCCGCAGGTGCCGTTTGCGTCGACAATGTCGGGCGCAGCGATCGCAGCGTATTCCTATCTGGGATTCGATGCGGTTTCGACGCTGACCGAGGAGACCATCGATCCGCGGCGAAACATGCCGCGCGCGATCCTGTGGATCGCGCTCATCGGCGGCGCCATTTTCGTGCTGGCCGCCTACTCAATGCAGCTTGCGCACCCAGGCACGGTGTTTCACGACACCGATTCAGCAGCCTTTGAAGTGGCCCAGACGATCGGTGGCGACGTGTTCGTCACGGTGTTTCTAGCCGGCCTGATCCTGGCGCAGTTTGCCTCCGGAATATCGGCACAGGCCAGCGTTGGGCGGCTGCTGTACGCGATGGGCCGCGACCGGATTTTACCTCAGCGCATCTTCGGCTACATTCATCCGCGTTTCCAAACCCCGGCGCTCAACATCGCACTCGCAGGTGTCGTGGGCCTGGTCGCCCTGTTGCTCGACGTGGCGACCTCGACGTCGTTCATCAATTTTGGCGCCTTCCTTGCCTTCACCGCCGTCAACCTGTGCGTGGTGCGCCTTTATCTGAGCGGCCTGAAGGGCGGCGAGAGGATCGGTGCCTTGAGCGGCCTGGTGTTTCCACTGATCGGCGCCGTGGCTGACTTGTGGTTGCTGGTGAGCCTGGATCGGGCCGCGCTGATTTTGGGGGCCATCTGGTTTGTGTTGGGGCTGAGCTATCTGTGCTGGATCACTCGCCTGTTTCGGAAGCCCCCGCCGAGCGTGCCGGTGTAGGACTCCGCTCAGATTCGTCGCAGAAGAATCGATCGACGGATCGACAAATGATGGAGAGACGCGCGGTGTTGAAATTGAGGGTGGCACTATGAATGACAGATCGCTGAGAGTGATCGCTTCGGTCGGACTGACGGTGGGTGGGACCCTCGGTATGGCGGGCACGTTCGCCACTTCGGCATCGCTACGGGGGCTAGCCTGGGGGATCGACGGCATAGCATTGGTTACGGCGTGCGCGTTGCTCATGCTCCACTACTTCAAACTCGGCCAGGAGGTAGTGGCGGCAGGATTTCTGGTTTTTGGCATTGGCGAAAGTCTGCTTGTCTCGAGTGCGGCGATGGATCTGGCGCGAAGCACCCCCTCATTTGGCGGCGGTGTTGGCCTGTGGGCGGCGGGGCTTGTGTTGATCAGCGCCCCTGGCGCTCTCCCGATCGTCGTACGGCTGCTTGGATTCGCGGCGGCGCTTCTATTCGCGGTGACGGCCTGCTGCATCCTGGCGGGTGCACCGATCACGCCATTGACGCGACCGCTGCCGTTCTTCGCCTATCCCGTCCTAGTTGCAACGTTCGTGGGGTGGATCATCCAGCTGTTGCGGTACGACTCTGCAATGGCTCAGCCGCCAATGTGAGCAAGCCACGCCTTGCCCCGTGCGTATAGTCCGGGCGCGGTTTCGACCGCCCTCCCGGCCGAAATGCCGCCGCGGGCTGCCCGGTAGTGGCCGCTCGCGACCGGCAACTCAGTGTCAAACCCGGTCGCCCAGTCCCCGATCGCACCGGCTCGCTGCACCGCATTAGTGAGCGAACTCCAAGTGCAAATCAGTTGCGATCCTCTACTGCTTTCGTTCGTCGCCGAAGATTTATGACGGCAGATGTGAAGTCGGTGTGCTGCCTATGTGTCCTCTCGTACATACCACCAACCGACACCATGATGGACTGTTCAGCTCGATGAATAGGAATCATGCCCGAGGATGTCCATGTCGCAGCGCATACTCCTGATCCAGGCCGATGTGCCGGAAGCCCGGATCATTCGAGATGCTCTGACCAATTGCGGTGACGCCCTATCGCAGGTCGAATGGGTGCGATCCTACTCCGAAGGGTTACAAACATTGCTGGCCGACGCAGAGTCGGGACGAGAGTCTGGCATCTCGGCAATCTTGATCGACCTGTCCTTGCCGGACAGCCAGGGATTGGAGACATTCGACCAGTACCTACTCGCTGCGCCTCGGATTCCCATACTCGTTCTATGTACTGTGGCCGACGAGGCAATCGCAAAGCTGGCGGTCCAGCGCGGAGCACAGGATTATTTATTCGCGGATCGGCTTGACAGCTATCTGCTGCCCAAAGCCGTACTGAGCATGATTGATCGTGCGGCCATCGCAGAGGCGCTGTTCCTGGAAAAGGAGCGTGCGCAGGTCACGTTGAATTCGATTGGCGATGCGGTGCTGTGCACGGATGTCTCGGGTCATGTTACCTATCTGAACGCAATCGCGGAGCAACTGACCGGTTGGACGCGGGTCGAGGCAATGGGACATCAGCTCGAGGAAGTACTGAGCATCATAGATAGCGTTTCACGCATGACCGCCGAGAATCCCCTGGCCCTCTCGATTCGAGAGAACCGAACTGTAGTGCTCACCCCGAACTGCGTGCTGATCCGCCGGGACGGCGTTGAGACGGCCATCGAGGATTCGGCGGCTCCTATACACGACCGGCTCGGCCACGTAACCGGCGCGGTGATGGTATTTCATGATGTCAGCGCGGCGCGGGAAATGACAGCCAGGATGTCGTATCTGGCCCAACATGACAGCCTTACCGATTTACCCAATCGAGTATTGATGAGCGACCGGCTGGTCGAGGCTATAGCGCTGTCGCTTCGATATAGACGACGACTCGCCGTGTTGTATCTGGATCTTGACCACTTCAAGCACATCAATGACTCGTTGGGTCATACTATTGGAGACCGTTTGCTGCAATCAGTCGCGAACCGATTGTTTACCTGTGTGCGTACGTCAGATACCGTTAGCCGGCAGGGAGGCGATGAATTCGTGATATTGGTGTGGGAATTGAGGGACGCCCGGGACGCAGCAATTACCGCCGACAAGATACTCGAAGCGCTTCGCGAGCCCCATCGCATCGACAGGCACGAGCTTCATATTACTGCGAGCATCGGCATCGTCACCTATCCCAACGATGGCCTGGATGCGGAAACGTTGTTGAAACATGCCGATGCGGCGATGTATCACGCAAAGGCTACCGGGCGGGACGGCTACCAATTCTTTACTCCCGACATGACGGTCCGTGCGCACGAACGGCAGTTGCTCGAGGGGGACTTGCGCCACGCGATCGAGCGCCAGGACCTGCTACTGCACTACCAGCCGAAGGTCGACCTGGTGACCGGCCGCGTCGTTGGTGTCGAGGCGCTCACCCGCTGGCGTCATCCGCAACGTGGGCTTGTGCCCCCAATGCAATTCATTGCACTTGCGGAGGACTGCGGCCTGATTGTACCGATCGGTCGCTGGGTGCTGCGCGAAGCCTGTCGTCAAGCGCGAGCGTGGCAGATCGCGGGTCTCCCGGCGCTTTGCGTCGCCGTCAATGTCTCATCGGTGGAACTCCGCAATGCGGGCTTCGCGGCCGGCGTTCGCGCGATACTGGCTGAGACCGGCCTTGCGCCGCACTATCTGGAACTTGAGCTGACCGAGACGTTCCTGTTGCGGGATTCGGCATCGACGGCTCAAGTTCTCCAGGAGCTCAAGGATATCGGGGTACAGCTGGCGCTAGATGATTTTGGTACCGGGTATTCGAGCTTGAGTTATCTGAAGCGATTTCCAATCGATGCCTTGAAGATTGATCGTTCATTCGTAAGCAATCTTGCTACTGATGAAGACGATGCAGGTATCGTTACAGCGGTGATAGCCCTGGGAAAGAGTTTGCATATGCGTGTCGTTGCCGAAGGGGTGGAAACACGCGAGCAACTCCAATTCCTGCAGCAGCACGGATGCCCACAAGCCCAAGGATTTCTATTCAGCCGCGCGGTCCCGTCGAGGGACTTCGGCAAACTGCTGGAGCGCGGTATTGCAGCGCTCGACTTCGATTGTTCGAATCACCTGTTGAGCGGTCCGGCGAAAGTCGCGTGAGATCTTGGCTGGCGATGTGCGTCCGGTTATCAAAGTTGCGCGGACGCGCGGCCCCTACGGGGGTTTAGGGAGTATCCATGAAAGCGAATACTGTTAACGGGTTCGGGTCATCTGATTCCGGTCCAGAGGTAGGCTCTGGCTTGGACAGCAGCATACTGATTGTGGACGACGATCCTGGTTTAGTGGAGGTCATCGGTCAGATTCTTGCTGAGGTCGGAAAACTGCGGTTTGCGACCAATGGCAAGGACGCCTTGCGAGTCGCGCGCGAATCTGCCCCCGACCTGATCCTGCTGGACGCGGAAATGCCTGGCATGAGCGGCTTTAAGCTGTTCGAATCGCTGCGCGCGGAGTCTACGCTGGCCGACGTTCCGGTGATATTCGTCACTAGCCATAGTGAAGCGGCGTTCGAGATATCTGCCCTGGAAATGGGTGCCGTGGACTTCATCACCAAGCCATTCACAGCTTCGCTGGTACTGGCGCGCGTGAAAACTCAATTGCGAGCGAAGCACATGGCGGCAAGACTGAGCGGTGTTACCACTACCGACGGTCTGACCGGAGTGGCAAATCGGCGCTTGTTTGATGAGATTCTTGAGCGCGAGTGGCGGCGCACCAGACGCGGGGGCGACCCAATATCGTTGTTGCTAGTCGATGTCGATCATTTCAAGCTTTACAATGAGCATTACGGTCGTCCGCATGGGGACGCCTGCTTGCAGCGGGTGACGGAGGCCCTGGGCGAATCCTGCCGGCGCGCAGCCGATCTGGTGGCTCGCGGCGGTGCTGACGAATTCATGGTGTTGCTGCCGCAGACACGACGCGAAGGAGCCGAGTACATGGCTCACCGCATCCTGGATGCAGTCCAGGCACTGAAGCTTGTTCACGTCAAGTCGCCGACAAAAGGCAATGTCACTGTGAGCGTGGGGATTGGGTGCTATGACGAGATCAGCGCGTGCTGGGCGAAGGCCGGGCCGGGCCATCGAGGTGGTGGCGATATGCAAATGCCTTGCGCTGCCAGCGACCTGCTACTGGCCGCCGATCAGGCATTGCGTTCCGGCAAGCGCGGCCGCCGTGCCGAGGTCAGGTTATGCGATATCAGCGCTATCGACGCTCCAGGGGCAGCAGACGGGCCACGTGAGCGATTGAGTTCAATGTAATGCCTGCGCGGCAAGCCAGAGCGCGGCTGCCGTTTTTGGCACGCATCCTGGCCGTGCGCCGAGTCCGGCCTTTGATGCAGCGCTGTCCTGCGGCGGGCGGTCCTGAGCATTGAATTATTAGAGGCGGCCCACTGCCATGACATCCTTTTCGCGCGCCACTGGCGCAAAACGCCCGCGCCGCTTTGGGCGACTGCTTCCGGCGAAAACACTGGCGGGTTATTGGGTTGCGATTGCAGCCGTTGTGGCGGTTGCGCTGTTCTCATACGGCGCGCTGCGCGGCAACGAGGGCACCGCCGACCGCGTTGCCCAATCTCTCGAGGCGATAGAGCAGTTGCAATCGGTGCCCTCGACCATAAAGGATGCCGAGACAGGTCAACGGGGATTCCTGCTAGGCGGTGACGAGAGCTATCTGCGGCCGTATACGATTGCCGAGAGCACTCTCAGGCAGGACATTGCCGGCGCACGCGCCCTGTTGACTGGCGATCCAGCGCAGGAGCGGCGCCTGGCGGAGCTGGAGGCGTTATGCGCCGAAAAGATGGCGGAGCTCGGGTCTACGATCGCCCTGCATCGCCAGAACGACCCGAAGGGGGCAGTGGCAATATTCCGCACCGATCGTGGCCAGGAACTAATGGATCGCATTCGTGCCAAGGACGCGCAGATGCTCGGCGAGGAGCGGCGGACACTGGCGGCACGGCAAATGCAGTGGCTTCGCGCCGTGCGAATTTCATTGCTGGTTACGGCAGGCGGGGCCGCTCTGCTGCTGGCGTTCCTGCTGGCCGCGGCGTTCCATACCTCGCGAAACTACCGGGCACGACGGATGCAATCCTGGATCCGCGCCGGGCAGATCGGGCTGTGTGAGCGCATTCAGGGAGAGCGCCGTCTCGAACAGCTGGCCGCGCATGTACTTCAATTCTTCGCCGATTACATGGATGTCAAGGTGGGTGCGCTTTACCTCGCCGAACCTGACGGGCAACTCCGGCGCCTTGCCGGATACGCGGTCGCCGGTGGGCCAGACCTCAATCCGCTTTATACGGCTGAGAATTATCCCCGTCAGGCTGCGACGGACAATCGTGCCATACACATCAAGGACCTGCCCGCAACCTACCTGTCGGGTGGAAACAGTAGCGGCCACGGTGCACCTGCCGAGTTACTGGTGGCACCGGCGAGCGTAGACGGAGTGGTGCAGGCAGTACTCGAATTGGTGTTCTTTCGCCGCCTGGAAGCGCCGGACCATGAACTTCTGTGCAGGGCGTCTGAGTCGTTGGGAGGGGCTGTAAGCTCTTCGAAAGACCGGACCCGGCTGGAGGAACTGCTCGCTGAAACTCTGCAGCAGGCAGCAGAGCTGCGAGACCGACAGGAAGCGCTGCGCATAAGCACCCAGGATCTGGAGACCAAAGCCCGCTCCCTGAGCGAATCGCAGCGCCTGCGAAACGCTCAGCAGGCGGAGATCAAGCAGACGAACTCGCAGCTCGAAGAGCAAACCCAGATAGTGAAGCAACAGAGAGATCAGTTGTCGATCCTGAACAGCGCCAACTTCTCCTGCATCGCCACCGACGCAAACGGAGTCATTCAAGTCTTCAATGTCGGAGCCGAACACATGTTGGGTTACACGGCCGACGAGATGATTGGCAAGATCATGCCGGCAAGCATGTTTGACGCGGAGGAAGTCGTCGCGCGGGCGCGGGCATTGAGTGCCGAACTGCGCTCGCACATCGCCCCGAACTTTGATGCATTGGTCAGCACGGCATCACGTGGCATCGAGGATCTTTATGAGCTCACCTACATCCGAAAGGACGGCAGCCGCCTTCCAACCATTGTGTCGGTCACAGCACAACGCAACGCCAAAGAGCGGATTATCGGTTATTTACTGATAGGCACGGACAACTCTGCCCGCAAGCGCGCGGAGCAGGCGCTAGTGAAGGCGAGCGCTCTGCAGAACGCAATATTTAACAGCGCAAACTTCTCGAGCATCGCGACAGATCAAAAAGGACTCATTCAAATCTTCAATGTCGGGGCCGAAGTCATGCTGGGTTTCGCCGCGGAAGAGGTCATGAATAAGCTGACGCCAGCGGATATCTCCGATCCGGACGAGGTCATCGCTCGCGCCGCGGCGCTGAGCGCAGAGCTTGAGACCACGGTTGCCCCAGACTTTGACGCACTGGCAATCAAGGCGTCACGGAATATCGAGGACGTCTACGAGCTGACCTACATACGCAAAGACGGCACGCGGCTTCCGGCGATAGTGTCGGTCACTGCGCTGCGCGATGCGGAGGGCGGGCTTATCGGCTATCTCCTAATCGGAATTGACAATACGGCGCGCAAGCAGATCGAAGCGGAACAAAAGCTGCTGGCCCAGCGATTGCGCGATCACCAGTTCTACACGCGCTCTTTGTTCGAATCCAACATTGATGCACTGATGACCACCGATGCCACCGGCATTATTACCGACGTCAACAAGCAGATGGAGGCCCTGACCGGCCGCAGCCGCGACGAGCTGATTGGGGGGCCATTCAGGGTTCTGTTCACCGATCCACTGCGGGCTGAGGCGGGCATAAGGTTGGCGATGAGCAAGCGCAAGGTCACCGATTACGAGCTGACCGCATCTGATAGAGACGGCAAAGAGACGGTAGTGTCCTACAACGCGACCACCTTTTACGATCGTGAGCGACGCCTGCAGGGGGTGTTCGCTGCAGTACGTGAGATCTCGGAGCGCAAGCAATATGAAATTTCGCTGCGCGAGGCCACACGAAGCGCCGAACAGGCGAACTGCGCCAAGAGTGACTTCGTGGCTAATATAAGTCACGAAATCCGGACTCCGATGAATGCCGTGATTGGACTGTCGTATCTGCTAGGGCAGACGGGTCTGGATGCGGAGCAGACAACCTTGCTGAGCAAGATCAATGTCGCCAGCAAGTCGCTGATGGCGGTGATAAACGATGTGCTCGACCTGTCGAAGATAGAGGCAGGCGAGTTGACGGTGGAATGCGCCGACTTCAACCCGCGAGAGTTGCTTGAGGAAATAGCCGGCCAAATGAGGGTGCCGGCGGACTCCAAGGGGATCGCGTTGACGATTGATATGCCGGATGACCTGCCGGTTATTCTGCGAGGCGATGCCGCGCGCCTCAACCAGATCCTGACCAATCTTCTCTACAATGCAATCAAGTTCACCGAGCGCGGAAGCGTTGCGTTGAGAGTTGTGCGGGTCGCAGGCACGTCAACCAACGTGACGCTTCGTTTCGACGTGATAGATACCGGTATCGGCATCGAGCCGGAGGTAGCGGATAGGCTGTTTTCCCCGTTTACGCAGGCCGATGCGTCAATCTCCCGGCGCTATGGCGGAACCGGGCTCGGGCTGTCCATCGTCAAGCATCTGGCCACGCTTCTGGGCGGTGACGTCGAGCTCAGCAGCACCCCTGGTATCGGTAGTGAATTCAGTGTCACGCTTGCGTTTGCGATTGCGACCAAGGATGCGCTCGGCCATGAGGAGGCGGAGTCGGCGACGTCATTGGGCGGGCGCGCACTGCTTGGGGTGCGGGTTCTGGCGGTGGACGACAGCGAGATCAACCTTGAGGTAGTAAAGAGGATTCTGGAAATCGAAGGAGCGCAAGTCTGGCTCGCAAGAGACGGACAGGAGGCCTTCGATCTGCTGCTGGCGAGACCAAACGACTTCGACGTGGTGTTGATGGATGTACAGATGCCGGTGCTCGACGGCCATACCGCGAGCCGCCGTATCAGGCTGGAACTGGGGTTGACCCAGCTACCGATTATCGCGTTGACGGCCGGCGCTCTGACCACTGAACGGCCCCGGGCGAGTGCGGCGGGGATGGATGACTTTATTGTCAAGCCCTTCGAGGTATGCGACTTAGTTGGCAGCATTCTGCGCCATGTGAAGCCTGGCCGCCGCGAAAGCGAGGCGCCGATTGAGGATGCGCGTGGCGCGCCAGCGGCGCCAGCGGCGCCAGCGGCCGGATGGCCAGATATCGATGGCATCGATGCCATAGACGTACGTGCTCGTCTTGCAGGTGATGTCATCCTGTACCGCTCGACTCTGGGACGGTTTCTCGAGGACTTTTCCAGCGTGTCCATGCCGGTGTCGGACATGGACACCAGGGCGCTCGAGGAGCACATGCAACGCATGCACAAGCTCAAAGGTTGTGCGGGTACGCTCGGCGCGAAGGCAATCCATCTGCTTGCCGGAAAGGCCGAAGAAGCTGCTGCTGCCGGCGACATGGAGAGGAGCAGGGAACTGGTGGCGAAACTCGCCGTGCAACTGAACCGATTGCGTCTGAGCGCGGCCGCTGCGCTCGCGGCGGCGCGTCTGATGCCGGAGGGGCCTGAGCAATCGGGTGACGGGTCTCTCGAGCCGCACCACATCGGGGAGTTGGTCCAGTTGTTGCGGCTGCAGAATCTGTCCGCCGTGAAGCGCTTTGACTGTCTGTCGGCTCAGTTGCGAAGCCTCTTGGGGCCGGCCGCTTTTGACGTCGTACGTGAGCAGATAAAAAGCCTGCAGTTCGAGAAGGCAGCCGACGCTCTGGAGGGCTGGCAACTTTCGGCAGAGGTGGGCAGCGCGCGGGTCTTGCAACGCGCGAGCTGAAGTGCTCACGGCTCGATGCGGGTCAGCAAGGAAATCAACTTGCTGCGTTCCTCGAAACTGTAGAGTTCCTGAATCCTTTGCTCTTGGACCTCGACCTCTTTGTTTATGATTTCCAGCCTGGCAATGCCGGCCGGAGTGAGATAGATCCCAAGTCTGCGCTGATCTATTGACAGCCGCCGCCGCACCACCAGTCGTTTCTTTTCCATCGTATCAACGAGGTCCGAGACTCGCGACTTATCGACCGTGATGTATCGGGCGAGTTCAACCAACGATATGCCTGGGTTGGCGCCGATGAGTGTGAATGTGCAATAGAAAATCAGATGCATCGACTGATTCAGAGCCGAACCGGTCCAGTCGCGCGACAGAATTCTGTTCGCGCGCAGCACGAAGAACCTGATCGAGTGGCGCAGTGGTCCGCAGTCGATTGCGGGAGTCGATCGCTGCCGCTTTCCAGCGGTGGGCATCTTTGCACCACCGCGGCGATTGGCGTTGTAATTCTCAGAAACCACAGGCCGTAGTGTCTCTGCAGGTCAGGATTGAATGCACTTACTCATGGCTCGCCGCGGATTTGCTTATATCTGGCGATGTCAGGATTGCCGGTCCCGCGGTCGCTCAACTCGTACGCCGAATACGGCGACTCCCGTAGGCGTCAATGGACTGGAAAGTGGGACGTAGGTGAGTTCGTACCGACGGCCTGTCGATCCGTCAAACGGAATCGTGGTCTCCTCGACAACACGTGCGCCTGCCAGGGCACGGCGGAGATTCGCCATCACTGCCGCTCGCCGAGTGTCGCGATTTCCCGTATCGGTGATCTTCTTTCCAAGCTGCACATCTGCTCCAAGCACGCGTCGCGCTGTATCGCGAAAGAAGTCGTTGAAGTAGATATAGCGGAAGTCGCGATCGACGGCATACAGAGGGCCGTCCATCGTCGAGGCAATGGCGTCCAACGTGGACGCCTTAATGTTTGGCAGGGCTTGTCCGTTGAATACCATCGTGATGTCCTGCTCCAGCCCCCACAGCTCGCACGGCGTTCCTGTGACTGGATCGGGGATAAAGATGGCGCGACTCGCGATGATTGTTGGCGAGCCGCTTTCGGAGCTGAGCCTGTAGACAACTTCATAGGGGGACCCATCGGTTATCGAACGCGACAAGGACGCGAATATCGACGGCCGATCCTCCAGGAGGACGAGCTGCGTATAGGCGCGCAGCGTCTTTCGGCCTGACACCGAATCGAGAGCCGGGAACTCGAATGGCGATTCAGACCATTGCATCGGACAGTCAGCCCAATCGTTGTCGTCGGTTTTGCGGATTTTCCACAGGGCAATGCCGGATAGCTTATGAATCATATGTGCCGACTCGGAGGCGTCGATGGCGGGCGTCGCGTGGTTGGGGGCGAACGCAATAAAGACAAGCCATGCGGGAATTCCGCTGGGCGCGGAAACACGGGCCAGCCGGCAATGCAAATGAATGCGCCCGCCCTCTCCGAACTCGTGGGACAACTCAAATTGGCGCTGCCGACCGTCCCGCGCGACGCCCTCCAGGGATGACAAGTGGCTCCTATCGGAAATGAAATCGGCGACGTAACGCCCACCTGGGAGCGCGCCATGAGCGATTCCGAATAGGCGCTCCGCTTCCGCATTGACGTAGACCAACTCGCCCGACAGGTTGGCTACGGCAATGGCGGCAGGCGCGTGATGAAGCACGCGTACGGCATTGGCATGAGAGTCGAGGAACGCCGGTG
>Ga0302326_10012855_pt1 | contig 17792 bp, 20 predicted proteins | sample Palsa_T0_3_FD_202264 | JGI IMG/M metagenome (GOLD analysis project Ga0302326, IMG submission 202264) | Peat permafrost microbial communities from Stordalen Mire near Abisko, Sweden - Palsa_T0_3 | ecosystem: Environmental > Terrestrial > Soil > Palsa > Peat permafrost | place: Sweden: Abisko... | reverse complement strand
CCGTTCTTCACGCTCGAAGAACGCGTCGCGATGGCGAAGCATGTGCTTGCCGACTGCCGCAATGTCAAGATCGTCGGTTTTTCGGGATTGCTTATGCAGTTTGTGCGCGAAAATGAAGCGCGCGTGTTGCTGCGCGGGCTGCGCGCGGTTTCTGATTTCGAATACGAGTTTCAACTCGCCGGCATGAATCGCGGCCTATATCCCGATGTCGAAACAGTGTTCCTGACGCCAGCCGAGCAGTACCTGTTCATCTCGGCGTCGATCGTTCGCGAAGTCGCACAGTTGGGCGGTGACGTTAGTAAATTTGTATCAGATCACGTAGTGCAGCAATTGCGCGCGAAGCTTAAGCCCCAATGAATTTAAAAGTGCCCGCTTTGGGTAGGCATTCTTTCAATTGACGCAATCATAATCCAATAATTACCGCTGACAACGCGGACAATAAAATGTCGAACGCTGTCCCTGTCGCAGTGTGCGGATTGGCGCGCCGCAATTGAAGCAAGGTTGTTCCGCGCGATCGTAAACCAGGAACTGATTCTGAAAATAGCCGGCCCGGCCATCGCCCGCAACGTAGTCGCGCAGACTTGAGCCACCGGCGCCTATCGCCAGATTCAACGTTTCCCGGATTTTTTCCGCGAGCCGATGGTAACGCGTGAGGCCGATGCGGCGTGCCGGCGTTTTCGGGTTGATACCGGTGCGGAACAACGCTTCATTCGCATAAATGTTGCCGATGCCGGCAACCAAATGACTGTCCATTAATGCGCTCTTAATTGCGCCGCTACGGCTGCGCGTTTCTCGGTATAGCCACGCACCGTTGAAATCGGACCCGAACGGTTCAGGCCCGATATCGCGCAGCAATTTGTGAGTCAACGGATCGCCGTTGTGCCATAGCACGAGCCCGAAACGGCGCGGGTCGCGCAGTCGCACTGCAGAACCGCTCGCGAGAACAAGATCGAAATGGTCGTGGGTTTGTGGTGGTGTTGCGGCATTCACCAGCCACAATCGTCCTGACATACCGAGATGCATGATCAAGTTGCCGTGCCCGCAATCAATCAACAGATATTTGCCGCGACGATTGATGCCGTGCACAGTCGCGCCCGCAACGCGCTGTGGCAAATTGCGCGTCACCGGCTGGCGCAATGCGCGCTGGCGCACGATCGCGGTCGCGATGCGCGCGCCCTCGAGGTGCGGCCGCAGGCTGCGGCAAGTGGTTTCGACTTCCGGTAGTTCAGGCATGGCAACGCAACCACAAATGAATATGGATAAACATGGATAGATAAAACATAAAACCAAAAAATAATTTATCGGTGTTCATCTGTGTTGATTTGTGATTTCAAGGGTGTCCCTGGCGGGGTGAGCAACTGTCGGGAGACATCGTCGGTGAATTGATATTCGAACGCCGGTTGATCGTCGCGCGTGAGGACCAGTTGGGGTACACGCTGTAGCACCTCGAGTTTCACCGTGTGATTACCCTGGAACTTGACCTGGATAGTTGTTACCACCGCGCGTTTGGCCGCCGGCTGCACCGCGAGCGCGGAAGCGTAGTGCCAATTGTCAATCCAGCGGTTGAAGTCATCCTGGCTCAATGCGGTTTCGGGGGAAGGGGACAACATCCATTTACCGTTCTGCTGCGCAAGCCTGAAATTCGGGAATTCGAAGGCGGTGGGCGTTTCGTTTTCCGCGAACAGTTGTCGGCTGATCAATTGCCATGCCGGTACTGCCATGCCGTAACCGGGACGTGTCAAATAAATCTCGTTCCGGGTCAACACATATTGCTCGCGGGTCAGCGCGTTGACAAGGCCAAAACCGAAGGTCTGCCCGTCAATCGTTAGCGTCAGTGCAGGCGGCGCAAGATCGAAGCGCGCGAGATCGGTCGCCGGCAGGCGTTCTTCGGCGGTCGCGCCAAGCACCGCCAGTATGCGCTGCACTTGAAAGTCGTCTGCGCGTGCTGCAAGCGGCGCATTGATTTTCCATTCGGCACCGCTGTGTTCAAGCACGATCGGCGACGCGCCGCTGGCTTCGATTTTGATGCTCTTCGCATCGGCGGCTGTGAGCACCGAGAGTTGATAGTTGGGGGGGGCGGTGGGCGGCTGGAAATAGGCGAATAAAGCGAGTGTGACCACACCCACCAGCAGCACGACGTTGATCCAAGGCAGCCGTTTCATACGATGTTGAAACCGGCGAATCGATGAAAAACGTTGCGAGCGAGCACGCGACCAAGCGGACGGAACGCGTAGCAATTTTGCACGATTGTCTAGTCTAAGCCTTGCGACGGCGCCACCAGATCATCAAACCGATGCTCGCGAACGTCAATGGCAGGAAGACCATGAATCCATACGTCAGGAAATATTGGGCGCCGCGCCCAAGCTGCAAGTCGCTATCTATCGTCGGCCGCGGCTGGAGAGTGATCAGATTTTCGTCGCTGGCGAGCCAGTTGATGATGTTGACGCCGAGATCGGTGTTGCCGCCGTTGCCGAGGAAGGTGTTGGACAGGAAGTTGCCATTGCCGACTACTACTACGCGCTGCGTGCGGTCCTCGACGCTGCGTTCGAGCGCTACCGCGATGTTGACTGGCCCCGGTACGTCGCGCGTTTTATTGAAAGTAATTTTGTTGTCGAGCTTGCCGGTTTCGACCCAGCCGCGTGGCGCGACCTCGATCAATTTGGTGACGTGCCAATCGCCGCTTTCGTTAGCTTCGATCTGGCGCGCGAACGGGAACACGCTGTTTAAATGAAAATCCGCTGTGATCGGATGCCGTCCGTCATAGCTGGCCGCGATTGCCATCGCGGGGGAGACATTGAGTTGCTGTGCATCCGGATCAACTACCACACCCGGCCCGAGTATCAATCCGAGCATTTCCGCGATCGGCTGGAGGCCGTGCAGGGGTTCGGGGTCGATCAGCCACAGCAGATTGCCGCCTTTCTCCAGGTATTGCCTGATTTTCTCGACCTCGGCCGGCTGCAGGTCAACCTGCGGACTGGCGATGATTAGCAGCGCCGCGTTGGCAGGTACCTCCTGCGCGAGCGCGAGATTGAGCCCCGCGGTCTTGAAGCCCTTGTCTGCCAGTTGCTTACCGAATTCGCCGAGGTCGTGGTTGGCGATGCCATCAAGGCGCCGTTCGCCGTGGCCTGTGAGCGCCATTACCAAGCGTTCGCTCGAGCGCGCGAGCCGCATCAGCGCGTTAACGAAGGCCGGCTCGCTGTAGTCGAGCAAATGTTCGGTTTTCCTATTGTATTCGAGCACCAGTTCACCGTTGGCGCGCACGCTGGCCGCTTGCGCCTGTTTCGGGTCTTCGCGCGGATCGACGAAACCGAAGCTGAGGTCGGGCTTGGCGCGCTGGTACGGCGTGAGAAATTCCTGCGCCATCTTGCGGATGTCGCCGCGTGCGTCCTGGCTAGTTGCGAATACGGTGACATGGATCGGACCTTTCAGCTTGCCGAGAAATTCACGCGTTTGCTGCGACAAGGTGTTGCGTGCATTTTGCGTGAGATCGTGCTCGAAGCGGTATTCATTTGCAAAGAAGGCGAGCAATGCGACCAGCGCCGCGAGAAGTACGACAAACAGGCTGTTTTGCATCAGCCGCCGTACGTGAATTTTAGTCGCGGTTCGCACGTTAATCTCCGAGTCGCGCAGCATCAAGACGGCGAATGGCCAGCACCAGAAACGCAACGGTTAACAACAGCGAACACGCCACGCACGAGCTGTCGAAAACACCACGCGCGAACGTGTCGATGAAATTCTTAAGTGGCGACAACACTTGGGCCAGCGCGGCCGGCACTGGCCAGCCGCGGTCGCGTAGACCATCAGCTGCGGTTTCACCGACCAGCAGCATCAGGAGTAGCAACCCGAAGCCAATTAGCGCGGCGATGATCGGTTGTGCGGTCAATGTTGATGCGTAAAGCCCGACCGCGGCGAAGCTCGCGGCGAGCAGCATGATGCCCAGCAACAAGCTCGCGAGCAGACCGAAATCAAGATGACCGCCGAGCAGTAGCGCGAACGGCATCAGTGTCACGATGCCGACGGCCAACAATAAGAACAACATCAATCCACAGAATTTTCCGAGCACGATGTCTATCATCGAGAGCGGCGCCGACATCAGCATCACCATGGTTTGATTGCGGCGTTCTTCGGCAATCAGCCGCATCGCCAGCAGTGGCACTGTGAATAATAGGATGTCCGCGATAGTGAGATAAACTGGCGTGACGACCAGCGCAGTGACTCCCGGCGGATTCGGTATCTCCGCCAACTGAGGCTGCAGTTCAACAAAATTATCGATCCGCTGCAGAAAGCCGTAACTGACGATCAGTTGCGTCAACGTCAGAATAATCCAGGCGAGCGGCGAGGCGAATAAAGCTCGCAGCTCCTTAACGGCAATGGTGAGTATCATGCATCCTCGGTCCGGGTCAGTTGTACAAACACGTCTTCAATGGTGGTTTGCGCCGGTGTCAATTGCGTCAATCCCCATCTGTTATCCACTGCGTGACGCACCAGCGCATCGGTTGGATCACTGTCGTCGGCAAAGCCGATGCGGAATATGTTTGCCGACACCGGCTCGGCACGCGCGACGCCGGCGATGGCAGACAGCACCGAAATTTCGGGTGGTTGGCGCAAGCCGAGCAGCACGCTGCGGCCGCTGTGGAATTGTTTGAGTCCCGCGATTGTGTCGCTGAAGACAGTATTGCCGTGGTGCATGATTTGCACGCGGTCGCAGACACCTTCGACCTCGGGCAGGATGTGCGTGGATAGCACGACGCTATAGTTTTGTCCCAGCTCGCGGATCAAGCTGCGAATTTCGCGGATCTGATTGGGATCGAGTCCGACCGTCGGCTCATCCAAAATCACCACGTCGGGTGCGTGCACGATGGCCTGTGCGATGCCGGCACGTTGTTGGAAGCCTTTTGACAGCGCGCCGATCAGGCGTGAAGCAACGCCGGCCAGCCCGCAGCGCTCGATCGCCTCCGCGACAGCAGTCCGCCGCCGGGGCATCGCGACGCGATGCAGTTGCGCTGCGAGATCGAGGTATTCACGTACCGTCATTTCACGGTACAACGGCGGATGTTCGGGCAGGTAACCGAGATGGGCCTTGGCGATGGTTGGCTGCTCAATCAGGTCTATGCCGCAAATGCGGATAACGCCTCCATGCGGCGCCAGATTGCCGGTCAGCATTTGCATGGTGGTGGTTTTGCCAGCGCCGTTCGGTCCCAGTAAGCCCAGAATTTCGCCGCGCTTCAGTTCGAGACTGATGGCGTTAACCGCTTGCCGCGCGCCAAAATTGCGCGAAAGCCCTTGGGCGGAAACGGTAATGTCGGGTGTGGGAGCGGTCATAATGGTGGCATCATCACAGCACTGCGCCACTATATCTGATGCACGCATTCGTGATGAGGGCTAAAATATACCAGCTTGACCATGGTAATGAAGAACTTCGTGTTGTCCGGATGGCTCTAACTGCTCTTTAGAGCGTACGGTAGAGCTCTCGTTCGAATGAAAAATAAATGATAAATTTTAGATCGGCCCTGTTACTTATATTTGTTCTCGCGCTGGCTGGCTGCGTCGCCGAGCCACTGCCGGAAACTACGGGCACTGATGTGCCAGCCCCGTTGCTGCACCCGCGCGTCGTCGTCCGCCCACAGGAACAGCCGCAAACCTTGCCGCAACAAGAGTTGACCCCCTCCATATTTTTGAAATTCATGGTTGCAGAAATTGCTTTGCAGCGTGGCCAGCAAAATGTTGCGGTGCAGACCTATCTCGATTTAGCGTATGAAACCAAAGATCCGCGCATCGCGCAACGCGCGGCGATAGTCGCCTGGAATGCGCATGCCACCAGCCAGGCGCTCGAAGCCGCGACCCTCTGGATGCAGGTTGATCCCGATTCGGCGCAGGCGCGGCAGGTGCTGGCGACGCTGCTGATCGGGCAATCACAGTTGGCCGATGCGCGCCCGCTGATGGAAAAACTTCTGGCCGCAAATCAAACCAATTCCGGCGCTGTTTTCCTGTGGCTCAACACCCTGCTGGCGCGCTACCCGGACAAGGCCGCTGCGCTGCAATTCGTGCAGCAACTGGCGACCCCGTACGGGACCGTGCCTGAAGCGCATTATGCAGTCGCGCGCGCGGCGTGGAATGCGGAGCGGAGCGGAATCGCTTTGACCGAAGTGCGCTCCGCGCTCAAGCTGCGCCCGGACTGGGAACAGGCAGCGTTGTTTCAGGGACAGATGTTGCAACACTCTTCGGACGACGCGGCGCTGGCCTATTTCCGTGAATATCTCGCTGCTAATCCGCGCGCGGTGGATTTGCGCCTGAGTTATGCGCGGCTATTGGTCAATGCGCAAAAATTTGACGAAGCGCGCGGCGAATTCCAAAAGCTGCTGCAGGAGTTCCCCGAGAATGCGCAGGTTAGCATGGCGGTCGCGCTACTGTCGCTGCAGTTGCGTGATTACGACGCGGCCGAAACCCAACTGAAACATGTACTCGATACCGACTACAAGGATCCTGAACTCGCACGCTTTTACCTCGGCCAGCTTGCGGAAGAACGCAAACGCTATGATGAGGCGCTGAAGTGGTACGCGAGCATTACGAGCGGCGATCAGTATGTGCCGGCGCAGGCGCGCTATGCAAGCACGCTGGTTAAACAAGGTAATTTGCCGGAGGCGCGCAAATACTTACGCAAACTGCAAACGCAGGCGGCGAGTGAGGACCAGCGCGTGCAATTGGTGCAGGCCGAAGCGCAGCTGCTGAGTGATGTGAATCAGTACGGCGAGGCTTATGAGGTGCTGGACCGCGCGCTGCAAAAGGCGCCAGATTCGACCGACCTGTTGTACGACCACGCGATGATTGCGGAAAAGCTCGATCGAATGGACGTGCTCGAGGCCAATCTCCGCAGAGTGATTCAGATCAAGCCTGACTATGCGCATGCTTACAATGCGCTGGGCTATACCTTTGCCGACCGCAATACACGATTGCCCGAAGCCTACGACTTGATCGAGCAGGCGCTGAAACTGGCGCCCGATGACCCTTTCATTATCGACAGCATGGGCTGGGTGCTGTACCGGATGGGCAAGAACGACGAAAGCTTAGGATATCTGAAGCGCGCGTTCGACCTGCGGCCGGATCCCGAAATTGCAGCGCACCTCGGCGAAGTATTGTGGAATGCTGGTCAGCACGACGAAGCACGCAAAGTGTGGAATATGGCATTGAAGGATGATCCCGATAACACCGTATTGCTCGCGACCGTCAAGAAATTTACGCCCTGACTCGCGCTGGCAGCAGACGGTAGCATTTCCCCCCTTTTAAGATGAAGTTATTGTTGCGGGTTGGCGCGTGGCTGTCTATTGTGTTGATCGCTGGCTGCGCCGGCAATGACGTGCGGTCGCTGGCCAACCAACCGGCGGTGACGCCCTTTGACCTGAGCGGCAGGATGGTAGTGCGCGGTCGTGACGAGCCTGGATTTTCCGGCGCGTTGCGCTGGGAGTGCCACGCGCAAAGCGATGAAATCTGGCTTAGCACACCGCTGGGTCAGAGCATTGCGCATTTGCAGGCAGACGCCGATGGCGCGACGCTGACCGCCGCCGACGGTACACAATACCGTGCGACTTCAGTCGAACGCCTGACCCAGATTGCGCTCGGTTGGCGCTTTCCGTTCGCGCCGTTGCGTTATTGGGTACGCGGCGTGGGGGCACCCGACATGGCGGAGGGCCAAATCGAGCGTGACCACGCCGACCGCTTGATCAGGTTTACGCAAGGTGAATGGCGGGTTGAGTTCAGTTATGCGCAAGACATCGCCACCATGCCGTCGCGGCTTAATGTAGTCAGCGGTGATGTTGTAATCCGGCTGGTGATTGACCGTTTGGAGTCGCTGTCGCCATGACGATCGAGTCAGGCTATCCTGCGCCGGCAAAACTCAATCTGATGCTGCGCGTGACTGGTCGGCGTGCTGATGGCTACCACTTGTTGCAGACAGTTTTTCGTTTTATTGATTACAGCGATACGCTGCGTTTTACGCTGCGCACGGACGGCGCAATCGTGCGTGCTGTGGTGATTCCTGGCGTGGCGGAGGCAGACGATCTGACATTGCGTGCAGCACGGCTACTCAAACAGGTGAGCGGGACCACGCACGGCGTCGCTATCACGCTCGACAAGCGCTTGCCGCTTGGTGGCGGCTTGGGCGGCGGCAGTTCGAATGCCGCGACGACGTTGATCGTACTTAACCGCTTGTGGGGGTTAAATCTGTCACGCGCCCGGTTACAGGCGCTGGCGCTTGAACTTGGCGCCGATGTGCCAGTATTCGTGTTCGGGGAGAGCGCACTTGGCGAAGGTATCGGCGAGTTATTACAGCCGATTACGCTGCCACCGGCGTGGTATCTGGTATTGTTGCCGCCGGTCGCGGTATCGACCATGCGCGTTTTCCAAGCTCCGGATTTGAAACGGGATTCGAATCCGATTAAAATACCGCCCTTTTCATTTGCGGCTGGCGGTAATGAATTTGAACCGGTAGTCTGCCGCCTATATCCGGAGATTGGGCAATACTTGCATTGGCTCGGCCGGTTTGGCCCTGCGGCAGTGACCGGGACCGGCGCGTGCGTGTTTGCGCAGTTCGACGATGAACCCGCAGCACGCGCAGTACTGCAACAACTGCCGGTCGGTATGCACGGTGTGGTGGCACGAGGATTGGATCATCATCCGTTGCGAGAGATGAGCGTGTGATGCGTGAGCAGGGCGTTCCACCGGCAACCGATTTTTATGAACGCTTGGGGAGTCGCCAAGCTGGTTAAGGCACCGGATTTTGATTCCGGCATACGAGGGTTCGAATCCTTCCTCCCCAGCCATTTTTTATGAACACAGGAAACATACCGTGGCGTACGATCGTTTGATGGTGTTCACAGGCAGCGCGATCCCGCGGCTTACGGCGGATGTCGTCAAGCACCTCGACATTCATCTTGGCAAGGCGAAGGTCGGCCGTTTTAGCGATGGCGAGGTGTTGATTGAAATACTCGACAACGTACGCGGCAAGGACGTCTTTGTACTGCAGTCGATGTGCGCGCCCCTGAACGACAATTTGATGGAAATACTGGTGATAGTGGATGCACTTAAACGCGCGTCGGCCGCGCGCGTGACCGCTGCAATTCCGTACCTTGGCTATTCGCGCCAAGATCGGCGCTCGGGTTCGGCACGGGTGCCGATTACCGCGAAAGTGGTCGCCAATATGTTGGTTGCTGTCGGCGTTGATCGAGTGCTGACGATGGATCTGCATTCCGAACAGATTCAAGGGTTTTTTGATATTCCGGTCGACAATATTTATGCGGCGCCGGTGCTTCTCGGAGATATCTGGAAGCGCGACTACAAGGACTTGGTCGTGGTGTCGCCGGACGTCGGTGGCGTAGTCCGCGCACGCGCGGTAGCCAAGCGGCTCGAATCAGATCTGGCGATCATCGACAAGCGCCGGCCGAAACCGAATGTCGCAACAGTGATGAATATCATCGGCGACGTCAAGGGCCGTACCTGCGTGCTGGTCGACGACTTAGTTGATACCGCGAATACACTATGCGAGGGTGCCAACGCGTTGAAGGAGCAAGGCGCTGCGCGTGTAGTCGCGTACTGTACCCATCCGGTGCTGTCGGGCAACGCCGTCGAGCGCGTCGAGAGGTCTGCGCTCGATGAATTGGTAGTGACAGACACGATTCCATTATCTGCAGATGCGGCGAAGTCCAAGCGCATTCGCGTACTGACCATCGCCAGCTTGCTGGCCGAGACTATGTTGCGTGTTAGCAACGAGGACTCGATCAGCTCGTTGTTTGTGGAGTAATTAATCAGGTGGGCGGCGCAAGCTGCCCGTTTTTGCAACCCGGGTTGTCTGGTCGCGGACGACCCAAATCAGTGGAGATGACAATGAAAATTGAACTTACCGCGTTTCCGCGCACAGTGCAGGGTACGGGTGCGAGCCGCCGCCTGCGTGGCGGTGGCAAGGTACCGGGTATTGTGTACGGCGCAGACAAGACCGCGCAACCGATCGAACTCGATCATCAGGCACTGTCTCGTCATCTGAAGATCGAGGCGTTCCATGCGTCGATCCTCGAAATGACGCTGGACGGCGTCAAACAGCACGTGCTGCTGCGCGACGTGCAAATGCACCCGTTCAAGCAGCAGGTGCTGCACGTGGATTTTCAGCGAATCGACAAAAACAAGAAGATTCACATGAAAGTACCACTGCACTTCATCAACGCCGAGATTTGTCCGGGCGTCAAGGTAGGCGGCGGCGTTGCGAATCACATCATGAACGAAATCGAGATTCAATGTTTGCCCGCTGCTCTACCGGAATTTATCGAGGTCGATCTCGGCAAACTCGAGCTTGGTCAGTCGGTGCATGTAAATGAGATCGCGTTGTCCAAAGAGGTAGAGTTGATTTCCAAACTCAAGAAAGAAAATCCGGTGGTCGCAAGCGTGCAGGTGCCGAAGGTAATCGTAGTCGAAGATGAAACCGCGGCAGCACCGGTCACCGAGATCATTGGCGAAGTTCCGACCGAAGGCGAGGAATCTGCTGGGGGCAAAGAAGGAGAAAAGGGCGAGAAGAAAGAAGCCGCCGACAAGAAAGACGCCGGGAAGAAGGAATAATCTAGTATTGTTTACAGTAGCCCGCCATATTTGTGCGATATGGCGGGCTTTTTATTGTTCTAATATGCGAATATGAAACTCATCGTCGGACTCGGCAATCCTGGAAAAAAATACGAACGCACGCGTCATAACGCAGGGTTTTGGTGGCTAGAGCGGCTGGCACACACGGTCAAGGCGATGTTGCACGAACAAGCCAAATTTCATGGGTGGGCCGCGAAGTTGGCTGCGCCCACCGATATCTGGCTGCTGCTTCCAACGACTTACATGAACGAATCGGGGCATGCGGTCGCCGCAGTGGCAACGTTCTACAAGATCGAACCGCAAGAAATTCTAGTCGCGCATGATGAGCTTGATCTTCCGCCAGGCAGTGTCAAACTAAAATTCGGCGGCGGTGTCGCCGGACATAACGGGCTCAAGGACATAGCTGATTGTTTGGGCAGCAACGAATTTTGGCGCTTGCGTATTGGCATTGGTCACCCGAGGGATTCCGCGAGCAATCAAGAGGTCGTAGATTACGTGCTTCATATGCCGCGCGCCGATGATCAATCGCTTATAGACAGCGCAATTACCCGTAGCCTCGAGGTGTGGCCATTGATTGCGGCCGATGATATGGAGGCGGCGATGCTCAAGCTGCACACCAAGGAAAAGAAACCTGAATGAGCCTCAAGTGCGGCATTGTTGGTTTACCGAATGTCGGCAAATCCACGCTGTTCAATGCGCTGACCAAAGCCGGCATCGCGGCTGAGAATTATCCGTTCTGCACCATCGAACCCAATGTCGGCATCGTCGAGGTGCCTGATACGCGGTTGAAGGCACTTGTCGAAATTGCGAAGCCGCAGAAAATAATCCCGGCAGTGGTCGAGTTCGTCGACATCGCAGGCTTGGTCGCAGGTGCGTCGAAGGGCGAGGGACTCGGCAACCAGTTTCTCGCCAATATTCGCGAAACTGATGGCATCATCAACATAGTGCGGTGCTTCGTGGATGACAATGTCGTGCATGTCGCCGGCAAGGTTGATCCCATTTCGGATATCGATACCATCCAGACCGAGCTCGCGCTTGCCGATCTGACGACCGTCGAAAAAGCGCAGCTGCGCGCGGTCAAGATTGCGAAGGCCGGTGACAAGGAAGCAATCAAGCTCGCTACACTGATTGATAAAGTGCGCACGCAACTAGACCAAGGCAAGCCGGTGCGCGCGCTTAAACTCGAAAAAGAAGAACAGGCGTTGCTCAAGCCATTGTGTCTGTTGACCGCGAAGTCGGCGATTTACGTTGCGAATGTCAGCGACAGGGGGTTTGAAAATAACCCGCTACTCGATCACGTTCGCGAATACGCAGCGAAAGAAAACGCGCCAGTGGTCGCGATTTGCGCCGCGCTCGAAGCCGAGATTGCCGACCTGCCGGACGAGGACAAACAAGTGTTTCTCGCCGACCTTGGACTAAAGGAGCCGGGCCTCAATCGGTTAGTCCGCGTCACCTATGAGTTGCTTGGGTTACAAACCTACTTCACCGCTGGCGAAAAGGAAGTGCGTGCTTGGACCATTCACCAGGGAGACACTGCGCCGCGGGCAGCCGGCGCGATCCACACTGATTTCGAAAAAGGGTTCATTCGCGCCGAAGTCATCGCCTATGACGACTACGTAAAATATCAAGGCGAACACGGCGCGAAGGAGGCTGGCAAGCTGCGCCTCGAAGGCAAGGACTATGTCGTGCACGATGGCGACGTCATGCACTTCCGCTTCAACGTCTGAGTGTTTCCGGACTCGTTTTCCCACGCCAAAATAGTAGTATCAGTAAGTGGGTATGTTAAAGTTTCGGTCACTCACGATCGTGACATTGAACCTCTGGGAAACGCATGGCTGGGCACAGTAAGTGGGCCAATATCCAGCATCGCAAGGGCCGTCAGGATGCGCGGCGCGGCAAGGTTTTTACGCGCCTGATACGTGAAATTACGGTCGCGGCGCGCATGGGCGGCAGCGATCCGAATTTCAATCCGCGTTTGCGGTTAGCGGTGGATAAGGCAAAAGCCGAAAACATGCCGGGCGACAATATCAACAACGCGATCAAGCGCGGCGCCGGGCAACTTGAGGGCGTGCATTACGAGGAAATCCGCTATGAAGGCTACGGTATCGGTGGGGCGGCGGTGATCGTTGACTGCATGACCGACAATAAGATACGCACCGTCGCCGATGTGCGACACGTATTTTCCAAGCATGGTGGCAATCTCGGCGGCGAAGGGTCGGTCGCGTTTTTATTCAAGCATTGCGGACAACTGGTATTCGCGCCTGGCACCGGCGAAGACGAGTTGATGGAGGTTGCTTTGGATGCTGGTGCCGAGGACATTGTGGCCAATGATGATGGCAGCATCGAGGTGATTACCGTGCCGCATAATTTCACCAAGGTCAAGGCGGCTCTTGAGCAGGCCAAGCTTAAGCCGGAGTTGGCCGAAATCACGATGAAGCCGGCTAGCGAGATCGAACTTAAGAGTGACGACGCGGCGCGCATGCAGAAATTGATCGATGCGCTGGAAGCGCTCGACGATGTGCAGGAGGTCTATACCAGCGCCGTCCTCGAATCGCCGTGAAGAGAGGGTTTTCTATCAAGTGAAGACGCGCATTATTGGTATTGATCCCGGTTTGCGCATCACCGGCTTTGGCGTAATTGATAAAGCGGGCGATAAATTGTCGTACGTGACTAGCGGATGTATCAAAACCCCGAAAGGGAATCTTGCGCTGAGGCTAAAGACAATACTCGATGGATTAAGCGAGGTTATTGGAAGCACTCGCCCCGATCAGGTGGCGCTCGAAAAGGTCTTTGTCAATCAGAACCCGCAATCGACACTTGCGCTCGGCCAGGCGCGTGGCACCGCAATTTGCGCCACAATCATGCATACGCTGCCATTGTCCGAGTACACCGCTCTGCAAGTTAAGCAGGCGGTGGTCGGCAACGGACACGCCGAAAAACACCAAGTGCAGGCCATGGTGAAGCGGCTGCTCTATCTGTCAGGTAACCCAAGCACTGACGCGGCCGATGCGCTGGCGTGCGCAATCTGCCACGCACATGGCGGGCAGGGACTCGGTAAACTGGCGACTGCGGGTTATCGAATACGGCGCGGGAGATTACTGTGATAGGCAAAATCAGCGGCAAACTGGTCGAGCGGCATCCGCCACAGATCATGGTTGACGTACATGGTATCGGCTACGAAATCAGCGTTCCTATGAGCACATTTTATCACCTGCCAGCGATAGGCACCGAGGTCACGCTATACACCCACCTAATCGTGCGCGAAGACGCACACCAGCTTTATGGTTTTGCGAACGAGCAGGAACGCCATGTGTTTCGTCAATTACTCAAGATTTCTGGCGTCGGCGCGCGCACCGCACTCTCGGTATTGTCCGGTTTGAGTGTCGCCGACCTATATGAAGCGGTCGTGGCACAGGATACCGGCTGTTTAACTAAAATCCCCGGTATCGGTAGGAAAACTGCTGAACGGTTGCTGCTTGAACTCAAGGACAAACTTGACTTGACTGTGGCGTCGGCCACGGCTACTGACAGTCAGGTCGGTGACATTGCCAATGCGCTGCTCGCGCTCGGCTACAATGGTAAAGAAGCACAATGGGCGGTCAAGAAATTGCCAACCGGAGTTAATGTGGCTGAGGGAATCCGTCAAGCCTTGAAGTTCTTATCCAAGGGTCCCTGACATGATGAAACGCAATGATTGAAACCGATCGTCTAATTGCCGCTGCACCGACTTCGCCCCAGGAAGAAGTCTTTGAACGCGCGCTGCGGCCGAAAGCGCTGGATGAATATATCGGCCAGCAAAAAATCCGAGAGCAGTTGAAAATTTTTATAACTGCGGCGCGTGAACGCAAGGAAGCACTAGATCACGTGCTGCTGTTTGGTCCGCCGGGACTCGGCAAAACCACGCTGGCGCACATTATCGCTCGCGAAATGGGGGTCAATCTGCGACATACCTCGGGCCCGGTACTCGAGCGGCCCGGCGATCTCGCTGCGCTTTTGACCAACCTCGAACCCAATGACGTATTGTTTATTGACGAGATCCACCGTTTGGGCCCGGTGGTCGAGGAAATTCTTTATCCCGCGCTCGAAGACTTCCAGCTCGACATCATGATCGGCGAGGGGCCGGCCGCACGCTCGGTCAAACTTGACTTGCCACCGTTCACGCTAATCGGCGCGACGACGCGCGCTGGCATGCTGACTAATCCCCTGCGTGACCGCTTCGGTATTGCCGCGCGTCTCGAGTTTTATGCGGTCGATGAATTGACCCATATTGTGCAACGTTCGGCCAAACTACTTGATATCGGCATCACTGCCGAAGGCGCGCGCGAAATCGCAGGACGTGCGCGTGCGACGCCGCGCATCTCGAACCGATTGTTGCGGCGCGTGCGCGATTATGCGCAGGTCAAGGCACAGGGCGAGATCACTAAGGAGGTAGCCGATGACGCGCTCAAAATTCTCGACGTCGATCCACTCGGGTTCGACGTGATGGATCGAAAACTGTTGCTGGCGGTGATCGAGAAATTCGCCGGTGGCCCCGTTGGAATTGACAACCTTGCTGCTGCGATCGGTGAAGAGCGCGATACCATCGAGGACGTGCTTGAGCCATACCTGATCCAGCAGGGTTATTTGCAACGCACGACGCGCGGACGCATGGCAACGATGGCGGCGTACCGCCATTTTGGTTTGGTACAACCGAAAATCGCGGCAATGCCGGATTTGTGGGACGCTGGAAACAGCTCTTCATAGTCAATGCTGCGACGGCCGTTGATTGCGATTGTCGTAAATGAGCGATCGAATTGAAAGCCACCAACTTTATCTGGCCGGTGCGCGTCTACTATGAGGATACTGACGCCGGCGGCGTTGTCTATTACGCAAACTATCTAAAATTCATGGAACGTGCGCGCACGGAATGGTTGCGCGTGCTTGGCTTCGAGCAAACCACGCTGCTGAACGATTACGGAATCAAATTCGTGGTGCGCACAGCCGCACTTGAATATCTGCGTCCCGCATTGTTCAATGATTGCCTAAAGATTACAGTGCAACCCACGGAAGTGCACGGCAGTCTGATCGAGACTGCACAGGCCGTCATGCGCAGGACCGAAATTCTGGTCAAGGGAAAAATTCAGATCGCTTGTCTCAACACGCGTTCGTTCAAGCCCGTTAGAATACCGCCACCCATCATCGAACAGCTTGCCAGAACATCTAAGACGAAGCCCGCATGAGCGCCACTTACGATATGTCGGTTATCAGCCTGATTGCCAATGCCAGCATATTGGTGAAATTGGTATTGGGTGGATTGTTGCTGGCGTCGCTTTATTCCTGGTACTATATTTTTCTTAAAATTCTGGCATTCAAGCGCGCCACTAGTCAGGCCGACGAGTTCGAGCGGCAATTCTGGAGCGGCGGCGATCTTAATGAACTGTTTCAGCGCGCCAACGCAGCGCACGATAATTCCGGTACGTTGGAGCGTATTTTCGAAGCCGGATTCCGCGAGTTTTCCAAGTTGAGACGCCAGCCGGGCATGGATATCCGCGCGGTGACGGACGGGGTGCGGCGTGCGATGCGGGCGACTTATCAACGCGAGATAGAGCACCTGGAATCGCACTTGTCGTTTCTGGCCTCGGTTGGCTCCGTGAGCCCATACGTCGGGTTGCTTGGTACCGTATGGGGGATCATGAATGCATTCCGCGGGCTTGCCATGCTATCTCAGGCCACACTCGGCGCTGTCGCCCCCGGCATTGCCGAAGCATTGATCACGACCGCCATGGGCCTGTTCGCGGCGATCCCGGCAGTAGTCGCCTATAACCGTTTTGCCGGAGACCTCAACAAACTCGCGACGCGTTTCGATTCATTCATGGAAGAGTTTTCCAACATCCTGCAGCGTCAGAGCTGATGGAGAAAACGAATGCTGATTGAGCGGCGCGGCGGCAGGCGGCTGATGAACCAGATCAACGTCGTGCCGTACATTGACGTGATGTTGGTTTTGCTGGTGATTTTTATGGTCACCGCGCCGCTGATCAACCCCGGCCAGATCGAATTGCCAACCGTCGGCAAAACGTCCAATCCGCCGGTTGCGCCGCTCGAAGTGTCACTACACACTGACCAGACTTTGTGGTTGATTGATCGTTCCGTCAGCGGCGGTAGCGAACGGAAGATCTCCCGCGACGAACTGATCGCGGCAATCCAGAAAAAGCAGGCAAACAACCCCGAGCAAGCAGTCGTCATCTCGGCGGACAAGGATGTGCGTTACGAAGCAGTTCTCGAGGTGATGGACACGCTGCAACGTAATCAGGTGCGCAAAGTCGGGCTGCTCGCCAAGCCGCGATCTCCGTGAGAAGTCACGCGCGGTTCTGTTGATCCTCTTTCCATGAGCACTTATGTATATCCAACGTCGCGGGAAAAAATCATTTCCAGCGCATTTACGGTGGGTATTCACACCCTATTCATGATGTTCCTGATTTTTGGTTTGACCTGGCAAAGGCAGTATCATCCGGAAGCGAATAGCGTTGATCTTTGGGCAAGCTTGCCGTCGTCACAGCCGTTTCTCCCTGTGCCACCCGTGATGAAGTTGGAACCGGTTGAACCATTACCACCCACGCTGCAGCCGCAAATTGCAAAGCCCGATATCGCATTTAAGGATAAAACCGAACGCGAGCAGCACAGCGTTGATGAGAAACGTAAAGAGGAAGATAAAAAACGTCAACAGGAAATGACTACACAGCGTCTCGCGCAAGAGCAGGAAGAAGCAAGACAGAATGTTGCTACGCAGCAAGCGGCGGCGCGGCAGACGGAAATAGACAAATACAAGAAAGAGATTAGCGACCGGATCAGACGCTTTATTATTATACCGCCAAACCTGCAGAGTAATCCGGAGCTGGAAGCCGAGTTTGTTGTCAGGGTCTTGCCCGGCGGTGAAGTGCTTGCAGCACCGCTTAAAAAATCGAGCGGCATGCCAGCTTATGACGATGCTGTCGAGCGCGCAATCTTTAAGGCACAGCCGCTGCCGCTTCCGTCGCCAGAATCACCGATATTCAACGAATTTCGGGAACTAAGTTTGACCTTCAAACCTCAAGAGTAACGAGAGTCTATTCCACCAAGGCCCATAACAATATGAAAAACTTTTCATGTTTTTTGCATCTTTTCCCCCTATTTTTATTATGGGGGGTGTCATGCTC
>Ga0302326_10012854_pt1 | contig 17793 bp, 14 predicted proteins | sample Palsa_T0_3_FD_202264 | JGI IMG/M metagenome (GOLD analysis project Ga0302326, IMG submission 202264) | Peat permafrost microbial communities from Stordalen Mire near Abisko, Sweden - Palsa_T0_3 | ecosystem: Environmental > Terrestrial > Soil > Palsa > Peat permafrost | place: Sweden: Abisko... | reverse complement strand
GTGAGTCGGAGCATCGCGCGCCTCGAGAAGGAACTTGATGCTCGGCTCTTTCAGCGAACGACGCGCGAGGTCGTATTGACGCCCACCGGGCAGGAGCTGAAGGAGCGCTGCTCCGGAATTCTCGGGCGACTCGAACAGGCCGTGAACGAGGTTCGCAGCTCGAAGTCGCCGCCGCGCGGCGTCCTGAGGGTGAGCGCTGCCATCGGCTTCGGCATCAACGTGCTCGCCGACGAGCTCCCGGAATTCCTCAGCCGCTTCCCCGGGCTCAAGCTCTCCATCGATCTGTCGACTCGCACGGCGGATCTGGTAGCCGAAGGCATTGACGTCGCCATCCGCCTCGGACCGATGCCGAGCTCGGGCCTGGTCTCGGCGCGCCTGGGGTCCATGACGCGTCACCTGTGCGTCGCACCCTCGTATGTCGCGCGCCGGGGCAAGCCGGAGTCCCTCGATGACCTCGCCGAGCACGACACCATCGAGGCGCCGGATGTCGATGGACGTCCGCGGTGCTGGACCTTCACGAAGGATGGTGAGACTCGAGAGCTCGTGATCGTTCCGCGGGTCAGCGTCAACGAGGCGCTGACGATCCGCAAGCTCGTGCTGAACGGTACGGGTATCGGAGTCATCTCAGGCTACCTGTGCGCGCCCGAGTTCGCCGCACATCGTCTCGTGCCGATCTTCCCAGAGTGGTCGCTCCCGCCCGTAGAGGTGAACATCGTCTTTGCCAGCAAACGCGAACTGGACCCGAACGTCCGCGAGTTCGTGAACTTCATGAAGGAAGTTACGACCCCGGGCCGTTCCTGGCTGAATGAGCCGAGCTGGCACGCAGTGGACGCGCAGGGCACGGTACCCGCGTGATCGCGGTGATCCGTAGCCTCAGCCTCGCCGGCGTGCCTGCGACCATGTCAACCTGAGCGTAAGAAGTGCAAACGGGCAGGCGCGACCAAGGAGTTCACGGAACACCCCTTGGCAGCCGTTGAGGCCACGTTGAAACGCGGACGGATTCGAGATCCCGCCCTCACTCGCCTCGTCCTTTGGCTGCATACCGCGCGCCGCGCGTGCGCCGGGCTCAGCTCGGACGCGACAGCAGCGTCTCGGCGCTCTTCCTTTCGATTGCCCGCTTCTGCTTCTGGAGGACGATTGCAAACATGAGCCGCGTGGAGGTCCCGCGTCGGTCACTTGCCAGAACTTGCCAGAAACGGATTGCGGGCCACGGCGCGGAGCATGCAGCAGAGTAATCACCATGGGCAAGCTGAACGGAAAAGTCGCGGTCGTCACGGGGGCCGTCCAAGGGCATCGGGGCGGCGATCGCCGCCTCGCTGGCAGCGGAAGGCGCCTCGGTGGTCGTCAACTACGCTTCGAGCAGTGACGGCGCGAACCGGGTTGCCACCGACATCGTCTCGGCCGGTGGTCAGGCGGTCGCGGTGCGAGGCGACGTTTCGAAGGCCGCCGACGCGCGGGGCATCGTCGATGCGGCCATCAAGACGTACGGTCGGCTCGACGTCCTCGTCAACAACTCCGGCGTCTACCAGTTTGCTCCCATCGAGGCCGTTACCGAGCAAGAGTTCCAGCGCACCTTCGGCATCAACGTGCTCGGGCTTCTCCTCACGACGCAGGCCGCGGTGAAGTACCTCGGCGAAGGCGGGAGCATCATCAACATCGGCTCCGTCGCCAGCCGGCTCACACCCGCCAACGGGGCCGTCTACGCCGGGACCAAAGGCGCGGTCGACGCCATCACGGGCGTGCTCGCCCGCGAGCTCGGCCCGAAGAGGATCCGCGTCAACGCGCTCAATCCCGGATTCGTCACGACCGAAGGCACGAAGGCCGGCGGCTACGTCGGAACGGACTTCGAGAATACCCTCGTCGCGCAGACCCCACTGGGCCGGGCAGGCCGGCCCGGCGACATCGCCTCGATCGCCGTCTTTCTCGCCTCGGAGGACTCTGCCTGGCTCACCGGCGAGCGCCTCATCGCCGGCGGCGGCCTCCGGTAGGAACTTTCCCGGCACCGTCGAGATGCGGGGCATTCACCTGAACAGCCGGGGCGGGGAGATCGCCGCGGACGTCGTGCCCCCGTCGAGCGGCCACGCGTGGCGGGGCGAGGGCGCTCGTCGTGACCGACACCTCAACCCCCCAGGACGGCACCGCTGCTACGCTGACGGCCCACCATGCCCGAGCCGATCGCCCTCCTCGCCTTTTGGAAGAACTACGACCGCGCGCTCTACCTGCGCGCCGCGCGGCTGGCCGACGAGCTCGGGTACCACTCGTTCTGGCTGGCGGAGGCGTGGGGATACGAGGTCTTTACGCTCCTGACGGAGATGGCAGTGCACACCAAGCGCATCCAGCTCGGCACGGGCATCGTCAACGTCTTCAGCCGCACGCCGGGACTGCTCGCGATGTCGGCCGCCACGGTCGACGAGATCAGCGGGGGACGCCTCATCCTCGGCATCGGCGTGAGCGGCAAGAACGTCATCGAGGGCTTCCACGGTCGGCCGTTCGAGAAGCCGCTGTCGCAGGTGCGGGACGTCATCCGCGTCACGCGTGCGCTCCTTGGGGGGCAGAAGCTCAGCGACGCGGGGGCCACGCTCGCGCAGTACCGTCCGTTCAAGCTGGAGACGAAGCCGCCGCGCCCGAGCATCCCCATCTACGTGGCGGCCCTCAAGCAGAAGGCGATCGAGCAGATCGGCGAATGCGCGGACGGATGGATACCGACCTTCTGGCCCTACGAGAAGCTGGCCGAAGGCAGGGCCTGGATCGCAGCGGGAGCGTCCCGCACGGGGCGGGACGCGTCGAGGATCGTCACCGCGCCCTTCACGACCGCGCTGCCGCTCGACGGTCTGACGGGAACGACGATGGCCCGGCAGATTATCTCCTTTTACGTCGGCGGGATGGGCGACTACTACATCGAGCTTCTCACGCGCTTCGGCTTCGGCGAAGATTGCAAGCGAATCGCGGCTCTTTACCAGGACAAGTCGACGCGCGAGCAGGCCGCGGGCGCCGTGAGCGACGCGATGATCGAGGCGCTGACCATCACGGGGGACCCGGCGCACTGCCTCGCGGAGCTCCGGCGCCGGCGGAGCTTCGGAATGGACTTGCCCATCCTCAATCTGCCCACGAACGTGCCCTGGGAGATGGTCGAAGCGTTCATCCGCGGCATGGCACCCGCTCCATGAGCGAACGCTCGTTCCCGTGGCGCTCGGTGCTGGGTAGCGCGTTCCTGGCCACGCAGGTCGCGCTCGTGCTCGTCGCGCCTGCCCTGGCCCCGAGTCTCCCGCGCTGGGCGCCCAACGATACCCTCGTCGATTACCGCATCTCGGTCCGAGCGGGCTCGCGCGAGCTGTCGCCGGCGGAGGTCTCCGAACGCTACGCCTTGCCCGCGACGGGCTCCTTCGAGCTTCCGAAGGCGGCGCTGCTCGAGCTCGTCAGGCGTCGCGAGGAGCAGCTCGGCCCCACACCCGCTCGGACCGTCGACGTCGCGTACTCCGTCAACGGACGGCCGGAGGTCCATTGGTCGCAGAACGCGCCGTGAGCTTACGAAACCCGTTCCGGTGCGGCGGCACGGAGCTTCCTGCGCCGCTGCTCCTCTCCGCGAAGCTGCTCGTTCTCCTCGTGTGGCGCGCAGGAATCGGGCAGAGCGTGCCTGTCCCGTCGAACGGCCATCTCCCATTTCTCGAGCTCCTGCCCGCGGCGCCGTATGTCCTGGCGCTCAAGGCGACCCTCGCCGTGACGGCGCTCGCCCTCCTCTTCAACAGGAGACCGCGGCTCTGCGCTCTCGTCGCGGGCGCGTGCGTCCTCGGCGCCGATCTGTCGTCGCGCGCGTACTTCGCCTATAACCGCGCGTTTCTCGGGTGCGTCCTCATCGCGATCGGCCTGACCGAAGCCGGGCGCAGGCCTTGGGTCGTCCGCTTGCAGATCGCGCTCGTCTACTTCGGTGCGGGGTTCAACAAGCTGACCGACGTCGACTGGCGATCGGGTCGCTTCATGGCCGTTTGGATGTCGCGATTCTGCGTGCAGCCGGGCTATGCCGCGCTTTCGGGCGCGCTCCCCGACGGCTGGCTCTCGCGCGCGATGAGCTGGGCCACGATCGCGACCGAGCTGTCGATCGCCGTATGCTTTCTGGTCCCTCGGCTGCATCGCGTGGGCATCTGGCTCGGGCTCGGTCTCCACACGGGGCTCCTGGTCCTCACCGATCGCGTGTTCGGGGTCTTCTTCTACGCCGCGCCAGCGTCCTACCTTGCGTTCATCGAGTGGCCCGCGATGATTCCGATCTGGGAAAGCGGAGCCTCCGAGGGCGCGAAGAGCCTTCTTCGGCGGCTGGATCTGGACGGGCGCCTCGAATGGACAACGTCAGGGAGCCCATCGGAGAGCCCGCCGCCCTGGCCGTTCCTTCGGATCCGGTGGGGTGAGCGCACGCGAGAAGGGCTGGAGCTCGTGCGCACGCTCCTTCTCGCAACCCCGCTGTCCTTCTTCGGGGGCTTCGCCGTCTTGACGATTCCGCAGCCGGCCAGCATCCACTTTCGCAAGTGGATCGCTCTGGCGATCTTGATCGCGCTCTCGCCGCCCACGGCGTGGCTCGCGAGGCGCTTCGTCCCTCGTGCGAACTCCGAGTCCGAGACCGACCCGTCGCCGGCGTGACATCGCCCATCACGTCGCCAGCTCTCGCGCGACGATCGATTTACCCTGCGATCAGTCCCCAGCGAGCGTTCTCCCCCGGATCTCCTACAATACGCCGGAGCGTTACTTGCGGTTCGTGTGCCCAATGACTTACGCGAGAGGACTCACGATGGCGCTCCTCGCGTTGGCGCTCGGCTGCGGGGGGGAGGCTGAGAGCGGAACCAGTTCCGAAGGTGGGATCGCGGACTCATGGTCCGGCGATGCACCGAGGACCAGCGGGGGCGGCTCGGACGGCGGACTCGTCGACTCGCCCTCTGGTAGCAACTCTGACGGCTCTTGGCGCGCATGCCTGATTGCGGACGCGGGTTCGGTGGACGACGATCCAACCCGGGTGCCCCTGAATCACCGACCCGCTGGCTCCGCGTGCCCGCGACAGCGTGGCGCGATCTCTCCCGATGGGGGCACGTGCACGGCGTCGGACAGCAGCTCGTGCGGTCAGTGCACAGAGGACTCGGATTGCACGGGGGGACCAAACGGCCGCTGCGGCGACAACGGGCCCGCCGCATACAAGGCGTGCTCCTACGATGCGTGCTTCAGCGATTCGGACTGCGACGGAGGGGCGCCATGCGAATGCCGCCCATCCGCCTCGAGCGCCGCCGCGAACGTCTGTCTCATGGGCAGCAACTGCCGCGTCGACTCAGACTGCGGTCCTGGTGGCTACTGCTCGCCGAGCGCCCTTGGTCAATGCGGTTGTGCCAGCACCGCCCTATGCGGGGACTCGGGCGGCGGATGCTACGAATCCACGGGTTCGGCACCCGCTGGTCTTCCGCCCGGACCTGGATGGACGTCCGTTCCTTGCGAATGCGGGGACAGTTGTGGCCACGGCTACTTCTGCCACACGCAATGCGATACGTGCGTCGACGACAGCGATTGTGACGGCGGCGATACCTGCAACTACGACAGGTTGAGCGATCGCTGGGACTGCTCGTACTGCTTGCCCTTTCCGTAACCTGCTCAGCGGACTTGCGAGGGGCGCGACCACCGCGTCGCGTACCCTCTCAACCGTGCTTAGACCGCACCCCGTCCCGGGCGAGCGCTAGCCGTACGTGAACTCGGGCTTGCTCTGTCCAACCTCGATGATGTAACCGTCGGGATCGCGAATGTAGCAGCGCGTCTCGCCGTACTTGTCCTTGGGCTCCGTGATGAACTCGGCCCCGCGACTTCTCCACAGTTTATAGCTCGCTTGAATATCCGTGACGCGGATATTCATAAAGCTGCTGATCTTATCCTGATCGGCGAGGACGCTGAGCGTTACCGACGGCTTATCGGGGGTCGGCCCGCCCCCGACGTTGACGATGAGCCACGCATTGGCGATCTGAATGTACCCAGGCGCGCCCTTGGCATCGCCCCGGCTCAAAACGCGACCGCCGAAGACGGTTTCGTAGAAGCGGGCCGATCGGTCGATGTCGGCGACAGTGAGAAAATAAGCGACGGTGAACCCGTCCCGCGGGGGCATCTCATAGCTCTTCTTTTCGATTTGTACGCTGTTCATTGACGACTCCAATGCGCCTGGCGGTTGAGCGTGCTGCCCGCCGTGGTGATGCAAACTCGTGACCTGCAGGCTAAATCCGAGCTGGACCGGATATGGACCTCTTCTGCCACGACGCGACGCGTGGCCCGCCGCGCCCGACGTTTGCCGCGTGTTACCGCGTCGTTGCCTATGCCTGCCCGAGCCGGTCGACGATTGAGTTCAAGAACCGCGTGACCGTCTCGATCTCCGCCACGTCGAAGCCGGCGGTGAGCTCGGCGGTGAGCTGGCGCACGAGAGGTAGCGATGCGGTTCGGACGGCGTCGCCTTTGGCGGTGAGAAAGACCTGGCTGCCCCGTCCATCCTGCGGATCGGGCTGACGCCGTACGAGGCCCGCGCTCTCGAGGCGTCCGAGCATCCCGCTGACCGCGGACTTGTTCAGATCGAGCGTGTCGGCGATTTCCGTGAGCGAGGCACCGCCGTGCTTCGCCACGAAATAGATCGTCGCGAGCTGAGACGACGAAACGCCGAGCGCCGCCAGCGTGCGGGTATTCGCGTGTGCGAGCAGGGCGAGGTGCGCCCGGTGCAGCAGGAAGAAGAGCCGGCGGTCCACCGCCGTGCACACTAGTACCTCGCCGCAATGAATTCGACCGGTTGCACCGGCCGAATTCCGCAGCTTCGCTGCGGGCGAGGTACTAGACATTCCCGGGGGCTACGCCCCCTTCAGCCCCCCAAATCGGCTCCCGCCGATTTGCTAGTACCTCGACCCTCGACTCTCGAAACCTCTGCGTCGAGGTACTAGTGGCCACTGGCTCGCGGCCGCAAGACATGGTACACATGTGAACTAAATGAAGCTCGCGAGGCCCTCATGAACGTCGCGCCCGAACGTCTGCGCAAGTTGCACGGTTTGCCCGTCGTCGGCCCGTGGCTCGTCTCGACTGCGGTCGCCTCCGTCGCGCCGTATTTTGCGTCGATTGCTCCGCGCATCGCCGTCCTCGAACCGGGCCGTTGCGACGTCCAGTTCCGAAACCGCCGCCAGGTCAGAAACCACCTGGGGACGGTGCACGCCATCGCGATGTGCAACGCAGGCGGCTTCACTCAATGGACGGTTGCTCTAGTGTCCCATCTGCCCGGGCTGCGGCTGGCCCACCCTGCCGTTCTGGATCGGGTTCGGTGGCGGCGCCCCTGAGTTGACTACGAGGTCGGCCGGCAGGTACAGATCGATGACGAACACGAGGTCGGTGCGCGGAGGGATCTCCGGGGGCCGTCCGGCCTCGCCGAAGGCAAGCTGCCAGGGGACCTCGACCCGACGTTGTTCACCGGGGCGCATGCCGGCGAGGGCGCGCTCGAAGCCGCAGATCGTCCTCGTGCTGCCCAAGATGATCTCGCTCGGCATGTCCTCGTTGTGGACGACCTGGCCGTCGGACAAGCTCGCGACGTAGTGCGTGCGAACCGTCATGCCCGGCGTGACCGGAGCCCCCGTTCCCTCGGCGAGTACCTGGGTGCGAACGTTCGCATCGGCTGGGGTGTCCGGCGTGCACCGCGCGCCGACGAGCCATGGGTCGTCGCTGCGGGCATTGCTCGCGGTTGTCTGCCGCGCGAGGATCGGAGGAGGACCGCAGTTGATCGTCAGCGACGCGATCAGGATCGATGTTTCGAAGAGAATTGTGCGCATCTGTTGGAGCCCGAGGATGCGCGGAAAGCGCAAACCGGTGGCGACCGACCTTACACCAAGGAAGCCGGCCAGAGAATTGCGCGTCCGGCGACGTCTTGTGCGGCCGGTGTCACGGCGCCGCCCCCACCACCGCTCCGAGCACTGCACCGCCAGCGACGAGCCAAGTCGTATTCACACGGAACCGTATCAGCAGGCCCGCGCTGAGGGCGGCGACGGCCGTCGTCGTCCAGTCCACCAAGGCCGCACGCCCGAGCTGCACCGTCACGACCGCCATCAGCGCGAGCGCCGCGACGTTCACCCCATCGAGAAATGCCGATGCGGACGGCGATCCTCGAACGCGAGCCAAGAGCGGTCGCGTCAGCGCGACGAACACGAAGCCCGGCAAGAAGATCCCCACCGTAGCCAGAAGTGCTCCCCAGCCACCCGCGAGGACGTACCCGATGAACGTGGCCGTCGTGAACACGGGACCGGGCGTGACTTGGCCGACGGCCAGCGCGTCGAGAAGCTGCCCCTGGGTGATCCAGTGGAGGCGATCGACGAGGTCCGCGCGCAAGAAGGGAAGCAACACGTACCCGCTGCCGAAAACGATCGCGCCGATCTTCAAGAACGACAGAAGGATCGCGGGCAAACTGACGGAGGGTGCCCACGTGGTACCCGTGCCGGCCAATCCTCCGAACAGGACGGCTCTCGCGCTGCCGTCTCCGCGGGAGACTTCGCGGTGCGCAACGGAGGCAACTCCGGCTCCGACCAACACGGCGAGGGCGTCCACCTTGAAAGCCGACGCCGCGCAGGCCACGACGCCAAGCGCGCCCAGCCAGAAGGACTTCTTGATTGCTTTCGGGGCGAGGCCCCAGAGTACCTGGACGACGATCGCGATGACGACCGGTTTGATGCCGTAGAGGATGCCCGCAATCCGGGGAAGCGAGCCGAAACGCACGTAAGCCCAGGCGAGCGCGGTCACCATGACGGACGCCGGAAGGATGAAGCACACACCCCCGAGGACCAGCCCGAGCCAGCCGGCTTGGTCGTAGCCGATGAAGATGGCGAGCTCGGTCGAACTGGGCCCCGGGATCAAGTTGGCGGCACCGAGCAGATCGAGAAACTTCTCGGACGAGAGCCATCGGCGCCGACGGACGACCTCGTCCTCCATGATGGCGATATGAGCCGCGGGGCCGCCAAAAGCGGTGCAGCCAAGGCGTAGAAAAAGGAGGGCAAGCTCAGAGGGCGTGGCGCGCGACGTGCCCGTCGGCTCAGGTCCCCCGGAACTGTTGTCGACCATCGCGCCAGCCGCCATCGACCGATCCTAGTCGCCCGTCCCGGTCAGCGAGACCTTATGGGAGTCCGGCGGTTCAGTTCGTGTAAATGATGTCTGGAGACGTGGCGCTCGCCGGGTAGTACTGGCCGATATAGATGCACATGACGTTTGTCTGCGCGGAATCGCCGAACGTCAACGTGGCGCCGGTGTCGTTGAAATACGAACAGTCCCACGTGATGGGGGAGCCGCTGGTCATCGGGACTGCCGAGAGCGGGCCCGTCGCCGTCGGCGGCTCCTGCATTCCGGGCGCGTGCAGGAAGAGGCCCGGGCTGTTCCAGTTCGTCTCGCTGTAGAACGCATTGCTGCCCGTCGACGCAGAGAGCTTCAGCCCCCACTGGTGCATGTGGCTCCACGACGTAAAGATGCTGTACGTCGAGGGCAGGCCCGACCCGCCGGACCACGTCTCGGTCGCCTGGTACGGATTGGACTTCGTTGCCGTCGCCGGCACGCTCAGCGAGCTATTGTTGAGGAAGATGCTTCCGACGTGCGTCTGGACCACGCCTGCCTTGGCCGGCGTGATCGTGATGCTGACGTTCGCGGTGATCGACTCCGCGCTGGCGTTCAGGTAGTGCGCGTTGATCATCACCTGGTTCGAGCCGCTCAGCGAGTAACCCATCGGCTTGCCCTCGGAGTCGGTCGGATAGTTGACCGTCCAGTCGGGCTGCTGGGAGAGGAACGGGAACGGGTGAAACTCCAGCCCCGCGCCGGCGCACGGGCCGATGGTGCCGACGGCAGGCTCCACCACCGTATTCAGCGTCGTCACGCTGAAGAGGAAGAAGTGGTGCGACCCCGCGCTCATCGTCCCGTGCATCGACAGGAGGTCGGTGGTGACGCCGGCGAACGGGTTGTTGAACACCTCGCACATGTACACTTCGTCGCCCGCCGCGACGGTGAACGGGATCGCGCTGAGCGTCACCGTCGGGCCCACTTCGTCGGCGGTCAGAGTCGTGCCCCAGTTGATCCCCGGGCCACCCCCGTCCCCCGCCCCGCCGGACGTCGCGCCGCCGCCACTCGAGCCACCGCTCGTCGTCGACTGCGCGCCGCCGGACGAGCCACTCGCAGTCCCTCCGCTCGAGGCGACTGCGCCGCTGGACGATGCACCACCGCCCGAGCCGGAGGCGCTATTGCTGCTGCCGCTTGCCCCACCGTCTCCGACGTCCCCCCCGGGACCGCCAAATCCACCGGAGCTCTGCGCGCTGCTGCACGCGAGAAGCGCCGCGCAGCCCATCGTGGGGATCCAAGACTTCGGGTGCTTGAGCGAAATGGCCACGAACTTAAGCCTTGCGCTTGTTTCGGCCCCGTGTCGACGCTCTATGGTGACGGAGACGGCAAGGAGAGCGAATCGCGCGCACCAAGACGCAGAGCTTGGCGCGCGCACCTACATGCGACGAGCAGGAGGGACGGTCCGGATCCTCGTATCGCCCGCCTACGGCGCCGGGGTCAGGAAGCCGAAAAGGCCGTCCATCTCCGCGTTGGGGCCCGCGGTGAAATAGAGCTGGCTCGTCGTGATGCCGGCGTCGGGGTTCGCGATGGGGCTGAACGCCAGGCCCCAGAGGCCGCCAATCGCGAGCGGCGAGCCACTCGAGCTAGCGAGCTGGCCGAGCTGCACGCCGGTCGTCGGATTGAATGCGTTGATCGCCCCGCCGCCGAAGTTGCCGACGAGGAGCGAACCGCCGAGGGAGCCCCAGACCGCGGGTGCCACGACGATGCCCCAGGGTGAGCTGAGGGGGCCGTTCACGGAGACGAGACTCTTTACGAGCGTGCCCGTGGGAGTAAAGACGCTGAGCGCGCCCTCGCCCGGGCCGAGCAAGCCGTCGTGCATGGCCGCGTCCTGCTTCGCGAAGGCCACGTAGACGCTGGTGCCGATGGCGACGATGTTGAACGGCGCGTATCCGGCGGGCACGGTTGGGTCGGTCCACGCGATGCCCGAGTCGGGCTTCACTGGGTCATACGACGTATCGAAGAGGCTGATCTTGTTGTTGTGGAAGTCCGCGACGGCCAGCGTAAGGGGTGCCGTGGGCAGGATCGCGAGGCCTTTGTAGACCGCGTTTGCGCCGGAGTTGTCGATCCGGAGTGTGGCCGTGGTCGGCGTGCTGCCGTCGAGCGGCTGCCATCCGGAGACGGTGCCGTCCTCGGTGGCCACGATGAAGACGTCGCCGTCGAACGCCGTCGCGTGCGCGGCGTTGAAGATCTGTCCGGAGGGTGCAGCCGGGCCGGCCGCGTCGCCCGGCGGCGGCGGTACCGTGACCTGGAGGCCGAGGACTTGCCCGTTCCACACCGTCAGAAGGCCGGTTCCGTTGTCGGCGATCCAGGCCGGGCCGCTCGGGTTGAAGGCGAGGCCCCACGGGTTTACCAGCGCCGGATCGACCGTGGGCGCGCCGCCCTCGGCGGTGTCGGCGACGAGCTTCGTCTCGGTCACAATTTGCTGGACGATCGTGGAGGCGCTGTCCGCGGTGCTGTCTGGCGTGCTGCCGTCCACCAGCGTCGCGACGCCCGACTCGGTGGCGATTGTGCCGTCCAGGATCGATGCGTCAGTGGTCACCGAAGGCGCGGCCGAGTTTGAACTCGACGAGCACCCGTACATGGCTCCCCCGAGCGACGAAATGGAAGCGGCCCCAAGGGAAAATCTTAGCGTTCTGGAGAACTTGGAGAAAGCGTTGTTCATGACGACTCCCTGTCACACTTTCTCGAAAGCGCGAGCGGCCACCAGAGGCGAATCGTGTGTCCGTTCGGGCAAGGCGACACGCCGCCGACGCGGTTCGAGCGAAAATAAAGCTGCTGGAACCGGACGGATGCAGTGACGATTGGACTTCGAAAAGACGTTGACGAGTGCGGCAGTCAGGTCGGCCCAGGCGGCGCGCACGGTCAATGAGGAGCGGATCACTATGTTGTCGCCCCATCCCCCGCCCTCAACGACTCCGTGAATCCGGCTACGGGCCCGTGTTCGTCGCTGTGCCGCGGAGGAGACCGGCGACCCAGTCCGTCATGGATGTTCCTGCGCCGGCGTCGCCCTCGGTTCCCGCATCCTCGCTGCCCGAGAGCCGCGTGTAGAAGGCGGCGCTCTGGATCGACGTGTGGTCGATCCCCGGGAAGATGAATTCGCCGAAGTTTGACTCGGACGCGAGCTGCGCACGAACGTCGAGCAAGCCCTCCGTGAAGGTCGCGCCCGTCATGGCCGTCGTGCCGGTGCAGGCGTTCGCGCCCCAGCCGAAGGCCAGCGACATGAGAGAGTCGTCGTCCGAGTCCGCGAGCCCCATCGCGGCGCTCGGATACGCCTTGGCGGCGCGCTCGACGAGGTCGAGGAAGAAGGCGCCTTCGGTCGTCGAGCCGCCGCCGGAGTCCGGCAGGACCGTGCCGTCGAGGCCCCAGAGGGAGCGAAGCTTGCTCTGGAAGCAGGGCGCAAAATACGGCCCTTGCATGAACGGCCCCGAGTCGTCGAGCAGGGTCACCGGCGTCGCACCAAAGGCCTCGGCGACGCGAGCGTAGTCGAGCGCCGCGCCGTACCCGCCGGCGCTGATGCCGGTGAGCAAGACCTGCGTGGCGCCGCGGAACGTGGGCACGAGACGGTCGAGGAACAGTTCGACGTTCTTGTGGCCGACGAAATGCTGAGGCGGTAGATCGAGCCCTGGAACGGTCGTCACGTTGTTACCGGCGTGGAAGTCGCCAGTGCAATACGGAACGTAGACGAAGCTCCAGTCATGGACGGGGTTTGCCGCATTCGTGCGGTCGAGGATGCCGGTGCCAACGCTGAATTCATCGACGGTGCTTCCCACACGGCTGTCGAAGTCCGCCTCACCGAAGCTCGACGGATTTGTGGCGCATGTCGCCGGGTCGAGGCAAGCGCCGCCGCCTTCGAGGAAGATCATGACGCGGTTCGAGGCTCCCAGGTTGACGCCGATGCCCGTAGAAGAACCGTCGCGGCAGAGGGCCTGGGGGAAAGGCACCCAGGTCCACGCGCTCAGCGACAGCTCGGCAATGGGCCTGGTGTCGGGGGGCGGGGCGTCGCTCGCGCCAGCATCCGTTGTGCCCGCCTCTTGTTTTGCCTCCCGCGGCTCCGCCGCGACGTCGTAGCCCTCTGGCGAATCCGCCCCTGCACTGGTCGGGCTGCCTGCGGACGAGCTCCCGCAAGCCGTGAGCAGCCCAGCGAGCGCGAGAGCGGCGCCGAGGGGAAATATGCGGGTTTCGATAGACTTCACGGCCCCTGCTCCGGTGGGCCGTCGCGGTCGGACGTCCCTTAAGCAAGAGGAGGACCGTCCGACCGGATGTGAAGGTCGGGGCGTGTCTTTTCGCCGTCCAGGCCGGTCGTACGGCGGTTGGACGCCGGCGCACTGATCCGCGCGGTCGCTTCGGACGGTGAATACGTTCCGCCAGCGGACATCCCGAACGTGGGCCGGTTCAGCATCGTCCGCGACCCGGCGGGCGCGGGAATCGCGCTGTTCAGCGGGTCGATGTAACCCAGCTATGTGAGCCGCACGGCCGACTCAGTTGAACAAGATGGGCGCTTCTTCACGGCGAGTCCGGCGCAAGGGCGACGCCTGCAACCGCGGGCACCGCTCGGTCGGCGAACGTGGAAACCCGCAGCTTGCGAAACAGGCTGCGCTTCTTGTAGTGAACCCTCTCCATCCTCTTGAGAATGCCGGAGAGCAGGACCACCGCCTCGTCGACGAACGGCCCCTTGTTGAGCATGACGCACTCGGCCCCGACGCCGGCCGCCGCGTCCGTGATTTCGGCTCGCGAGGGCACTCCCGTGCGCGCGAGCGTGTCGAGAACTTGTGTGGCCCAGATCGCGGGTACGTGGCTGGCCTCGCACAGCGACAGGATCTCTTCCTGCAGCTCGGAGAGACGCTCGAACCCGACCTCGACCGCGAGGTCCCCACGCGCGATCATGACGCCGAGGTTTGGCCTTCGCAGGCCTTCGAGCAGCAGGCGCGGCAGGTTCTCGAAGCCGGCGCGCGTCTCGATCTTGAGCACCACTCCGAAGTCCGGCCGCCCGAGCCGACCGAGTTCCTGATGCAGCTTACGCACGTCGTCCGGCGTGCGGACGAACGACAATCCGACGGCGTCGGCGTATTTGGTGACGAAGGCGAGCGCGCGTAGATCGTCTTTCGTCAGGCTGGGCACGGTGGTCGGCGTGTCCGGTAGGTTGATGCCCTTCTCGGCGCGCAGATGGGCCGTGGGTTTCTGCGTGCGGAGGATGCGAAGGCGGAAGTCGCCTTCTTTCGTCTTGGATGGCTCGACGACGGCGTGGATGCGACCGTCGTCGAACAGCACCCGGTGGCCCGGCGCCAGGTGATTGAGCGCAGCCGGCAGCGTGCACGCGATGACGCCGGCCTTCTCGACGCGACCCCGCTGATCACGTCGAGGAGCCTTGCCGCCGATCGCGCGCCGGGTAAGGACGAGCGGGTCGCCCATCTTGACGTCGATCGCCGCGTCGCCGTTGTCGCCGACCTCGAGCGTGACATGGCTTCGGTGAGCCCCGGAGGGGTGAATGCGCGCACGGGCGCTGTTAAGTACGTACGTCCTCTCCGTCGAGAGTGCGACGAGCTCGTCGCCAGTGACCTCGTGAATGTTCAGTGCACGCTTCTTGTTGCGCGCGTCTCTGAAGCGCAGCTCGTCTCCCTTGCGCACCTTGCGGAAGGCTTCGTCTCGCACGAACAAGAAGGGGCCCGAACCCTCGACCGGCGGCGCAGAGGCACGGCGTATGACGACGCGCGCAGGAGCCGTGACCGTACCGGCGTCGTCCTTGGCCGGCGTCCACGTTTGGATACGGCGCGCTGGGATGATGCGGCCCGTCCGAATCTTCGGGCCCGCGAGATCCATGAGGACGCAGCACTCCCTGTCGGTTTCTCTCCGGGCCCCGGCCAATGCCCGGATCATCTTGCCCCATTCGCGCTCCCCTTCGTGCGCGCAATTGATGCGGAGCGCGTTCATTCCAGCGCGCAGCATCTTCGCCATCCACGCACGATCGGCCTCGATGGCCGAGGGCGCGGTGACCATGATGTAGATGTGCCGGTCGCCGGGCCGTGGGCCCAGCACACCGTGCGTGTGCTCGTGCAGATATCGGTTCGCCGTCTGCCAGGACATGGTCGTGCTGCGATCGTTCTCCAGACGGGCGAGCGTGCGTTTGGCGCCTTCGTCCCCGTGCATCGCGAGAGACTCGTGCGCCCGCTCCGACACTTCGAGCAAGCTGCCGAGTACGCAACTCTCGGAACGGCCTAGCGACGAGAGTCCGCGCAGCGAAAGCTCGCTTTGCAAATTGCGAAGGTCGTGGTGCCTCAGCGCCACGTAATGGACGAGGTTCTTCGCGCTCTCGCGTCGGTCGGGGGCAACGCGTTGAATCGAGCGCCGCATGGCTTTCTCGAGATCCAGGAGCGTGCCCTCGAGGCGGACGAGCGCGCGCGCAATGCGTGCGAGAGACGCGTGCGCCCATGCAGAAGACGACGACTCGAGCGGCGCGGAGCTCACGGCCGCGATTCGAGAGCAAGCTTCGTACCTCTTGACCCAATGTGAGGCGACCAACGACCCCCCCCGTGATCGTCTCGGGCGCATGCGACGCTGCGCGGAGCGCGCATCGCGCGACCCGTCACACGACCGTAACGGGTCACCGCGTGCGGCTGTCGGAAACGCCCCTTGCGATATCGTCGCAACGTCGCACCCTTAGCCCGCGAGCAAGCTTGATGAGCACCCCGCCCCTCGAGCTTCCCAAGAGGAGTCCGGTCAGTCAGCGGCACGAGAAGCAGGCGATCCGCGTATCCGCGATCGTCGTCGACTCTTCGAGCATGGCGGCAGACCGCGTCTACGACCGGCTCGGGACTCGCGCCGGCGGATTGACCGCGGAGGAGGGCTCCGTGCGGTTGGCCGAACATGGCCCGAACGTGCTCGCGAAGGATCGGCGCCCCGGCTTCGCCAAGTTGCTCTGGCACTCGGTGCTCAACCCGCTCGTGATCCTCCTGGGCGTGCTCGCGACCATCTCGTTCGCGACGGCCGACGCCCGGGCGGGCGCCATGATGTCGTCGATGATCGCGCTGAGCGTCGGGCTAAAGCTCATTCAGGAGGCCAGAGCCGACAGCGCGGCGGCCAAGCTCAAGGCCATGATCTCGGTGACCGCCACGGCACTCCGCGGCGGCGCGCCGGTGGAGATCGCCGTAGCGCACCTCGTTCCAGGGGACGTCGTTCAGCTGGCCGCGGGCGACATGGTCCCGGCCGACGTGCGGATTGTCCATGCGAAGGACCTGTTCGTCGTGCAGGGGTCGCTGACGGGCGAGAGTTTTCCCGTCGAGAAGTTCGACGCCGCGTGGAACTCCGCCGCGCCGGTCGCGCCCCTCGAGCTGACGAACGTCGCGTTCCTCGGGACGAGCATCGGGAGCGGTGCGGGCACCGCGGTCGTCGTGGCAACGGGAAAGGACACCTATCTCGGCGGTATGGCCGAGTCGATGCAGCAGCCCGGGGCCGAGACGGCCTTCGATCGCGGCATCTCGCGCTTCACCTGGTTGATGCTCCGCTTCATGGCCGTGATGGTGCCGCTCGTCTTCGTCATCAACGGCGTCACCAAGGGGACCTGGAAGGACGCATTCTTCTTCGCGCTCGCGGTGGCCGTGGGTCTCACGCCGGAGATGCTCCCGATGATCGTGACGGTCTGCCTGTCCAAAGGGGCCGTCGCGATGAGCAAGAAAAAGGTCATCGTCAAGCGGATCAACTCGATCCAGAACCTCGGCGCCATGGATGTGCTCTGCACCGACAAGACCGGCACGCTCACGATGGACCAGATCGTCCTCCAGCGGTATTGCGACGTCGCGCTCTCCGAAAACACCGACGTGCTCGCGCTCGCCTACGTCAACAGCCACTTCCAGACGGGCCTCAAGAACGTCCTCGATCGCGCGGTGCTGGCCCACGAGGAGAGCCACGCGCACGCCCGCATCCCCGAGATGGCGAAGGTCGACGAGATCCCGTTCGACTTCGAGCGACGGATCATGTCGGTCGTCGTTCGCACGCCCGAGGGCAAAGACCGCATCGTCTCCAAGGGTGCGCCGGAGGCGATCTTTGGTCGGTGCGGAAGCTTCCGGCTCAAGGGGCAGCTCGGCTCGATGGATAGTGCGCACATCGAGGGCCTGAAGAAGGAGTACGAGCGGCTCAGCGCTGACGGATTCCGCGTGCTGGCGCTCGCGACGAAAGAGCTCGCCGCAACGGCCGGCCCGGCGGCCTACGGCAAGGCCGATGAGCGCGACCTGATTCTCGAGGGCTACGTCGCGTTCCTCGACCCGCCGAAGGAGACCGCCACGGCCGCCATCAAGGCTCTTCAGGGCCTCGGGGTGGTGGTCAAGGTCGTCACCGGCGACAATGAGCTTTGCTCCCGCAAGGTGTGCAAGGAAGTCGGGCTGTCCGTCGATCCGGTCCTCTTGGGCGACGCCGTGGAGAAGATGACCGACGCCGAGCTCGCCGATGCCGCCGAGAAGACCTCCCTCTTTGCCCGCGTCTCGCCTGCGCACAAGGAGCGGATCATCAGGGCCCTCCAGTCGAAGAAGCATACGGTCGGCTTCATGGGCGACGGCATCAACGACGCACCGGCGCTCCACGCTGCCGACGTAGGCATCAGCGTCGACACGGCGGTGGACATCGCCAAGGCTTCTGCCGATATGATCCTGCTGGAGAAGTCGCTGCTCGTCCTGG
>Ga0302326_10012853_pt1 | contig 17793 bp, 16 predicted proteins | sample Palsa_T0_3_FD_202264 | JGI IMG/M metagenome (GOLD analysis project Ga0302326, IMG submission 202264) | Peat permafrost microbial communities from Stordalen Mire near Abisko, Sweden - Palsa_T0_3 | ecosystem: Environmental > Terrestrial > Soil > Palsa > Peat permafrost | place: Sweden: Abisko... | reverse complement strand
GCGGTCCGACGAAGGAGATCGTGCGGCAGCAGTGGAATTTCAGCCCGACGGGTTCGACCAGCGAAGTGGAAGAGTACGAGGTAAGTTTGGACAAGGTGGCCGTTTTGGAATTAGCCATCACACCCGATGTGACGTTCCGTGAAGCGCCCGCCACTTTGGCCGCCTGGCGAGTGGCATAAAATTCTTCATTGAAATTGCGGCTAGGCTGTCGACGCGCGCAGAATGTGACCGCCCTTTTCCGGAGGAACGCCGGGGCGGTTTGGAAAATACCGAGCAGAGATTTCCGGCGGCCCTAGGTCTTCGATCGCGGAGAATCCGAGGGCCGTCAGTCTGGTCCGAAGGCGCGGCGCTTCGAAGTACGTGACCCAGGCTTCACCCAGCGCGTCGACGCGCGCGGCGCGAGTGTCGTGGAAGCTGCGGGCTTCCGGCGAAAGCGATTCGGGAGGATCGCTATAGTCGAACACGACGTGAGCGCCCTTGGGCAGGCTTGCGATGAAGCCCAGCGTGGACCAGATCGCTTCCTCGGTCAGATAGGGCACTACTCCGAGCCAAGTGAAGAATGTTTGCCGCGAGGGGTCGAAGCTGGCCGCCCGCAAGCCATCGGATAAGGTCTCTTTTTCAAAATCGATCGGAGCGAAGGTCAGCGAATCCGGGAGCGGGATGGCCGCGTCGGCGAGCCGTTGGCGTTTCCATGACTGCGTGGCTGGATGATCAACCTCGAAAATCCGCAGGCGATCGCCGAATGGATTGCGGTAGGCGAAGGTGTCCAGGCCCGCTCCAAGAACGACGGCTTGACTGACGCCGCGTTCGACCGCGGCAGCCAGAGCATCCTCGGCGAAGCGCGTTCTGGCAGCGATGAAAAGGCGCATTCTGCGGCGCGCGGGATGCTCCTCGGCCTGGCGGGCGACGGTCTCGGCGTCTTCTCCCAAGATGAGCAGGGCCAGCGGATCGGAGAAGATGCGGCCGCGTTCCAGGATCTGATGCGCGGCGCGATGAGTGGCGGCCGCCAAGGCCGTTCGGCTGGGCTGTCCTACTTGCATGGCAGCTCCGTCACGCCTCGACGGTCAAGAGCACCAGCGAGATCCACAGCAGATCCGCCAACAGAAGGTGGAAGATCTGCATGCCAACCGGCGCCAGTAACGCCAGATTCACTGCGCCCGCCGAAAGCTGGGTCACCGTCAGGATCACCGCTGCGACGGCGATGCGGCGCGCGGTGGCACTCGAATTCGAACGCAACGCGCGCAGAGCTATCCATATAAAGAAGATCGCGGCGGCGATCGCCAGCATCGGATGGAAGACGCGCAGGCGCAACAGAAAATGCGCAGATGCCGAGAAATCCTGACGGAGGCCCTCGCCGAGCGACGACACTGGGAACAGCGTGTCTCCCAAGGCAGTGATCGCGCCCGTGACGCCCACCACCAAGGCGGCGCATAAAGCGCCCAAGAAGAGCGGCGAGCGGCGGACGGGTGGCCGCCCGGGATCGCGCGAGAACCAGGCGGTGAGCGCCAGCATGGCGAGCAGAATCTGCGTGTTCACCAGGTGAAGAGAAAGATAAATGGCGCGGCCGGCCGAGGCGTTCGCTTCGACATATCGGAACAGCACCAGTCCAGCGCCCAGCGCCGCTTCCGCGATCAGGAACGCGAACGATGCCAGAGCGAACTTTCGCGCGCGATGGCCGCGGGGAAACAGCTTCAGGCTCCAAGCGAGCAGCCCCGCGGTGGCGAAGAAGGCCACCCCGCTCATGCCGCGATGCGTGAACTCGATGATGGTGGAAACGGCGGGAGCGCTCGGAATCACCTCGCCGTTGCAGAGCGGCCAGTGGCTTCCGCAACCGGCGCCGGATCCGCTGGCGCGCACCAGCACGCCCCACAACACCACCAGAAGATTCCACGCCAGCACGCCCCAGGCGTAACGGGTGAAACCCGGCGAGCGAACCGCGGCCGGCGATGTTAAGGTAGTGCTCACTGGAATCAATGTAGCAGGCCTGATAAAATCTGGTCACTAGCGCCAATGGCTGTTTTTCGTACCTTCGTAACGGTTGCCGTCCTTGCCGCGTTCTTCGCCGGGATGCTGCCCGCGCAGCAGAAGAAGAAACCTGGGTCGGACGACGAAGGCTACATCCCCGTGGTGGCGCCGGAGAACAAATCCAAAAAAGACAAGGATGAAACGCAGAGCCTGTCTCCGGCTAAGGAACTGCCCAGCGCGGTGCTGGTGGACACGGATCGATTGACGTTCGGCGTTTCGCCGCTGTCGGCGAAGGGGCTGTTTACGCCGCAAACTCGCGACGCCTTGAAGACGCTGCTTCGCGCGAGTCATGGAACCATCGTGAAGCTGCGCGTGTTCGTCGCCGGTTCGGGCGATCTGCGCCGCGTAAGCGAAATGGTGGCCGAGGCGTTCACCGAGAAGCATCAGCCGCTGCCCGCGTTGAGCGTGGTGCAAGTGGGCGGTCTTCCGCTAGTGGGCGCGCAAGTGGTGATCGAGAGCACGGAGACGGCCAAGCGGCCCGTGAACCCGAACGGCGTTGCATTTCTTTCCGGGCAGTCGGCGGCGGGCGTTGGCCAGTCGCTCGATCAACTGAAAAGCGCGCTGCAAAAAGGCGGCATGGAAACGGACGATGCTATGCGCGTGACCTGCTTCGTCAGTTCGCTCGAGGAACAAAAGGATGCGCGGCAGCGGATGGAGGCGACGTTTCCGTCGGCGGCGCTGAACCTGGTCCAGATGCAGCGCGAGGCGGTGACGCCGGTGGCCGAATGCGAAGCGGTGGCGCGGATGCGAACCGCCGCGACGGAGCCGGTGAGCTTTCTAAATCCCGCCGGCCTCGAGAAATCGCCGAACTATTCGCAAATGGCGCTGGTCACCAGTCCCAAGCTGGTGCTTACCGGGACGCAGCTGGCGTTCGGGAGCCAGGAGAGCGACGCAAAGCTGGCATTCGATCGTTTACAGAAGGTGCTGAGTTCGATGAACGCCCGATTCGACGGTGTCGTGATGTCGCATGTTTATCTCACTTCGAGCGCCATGATCGCGCAGGTACGCAAGGTTCGGGCGGGCTACTACAGCGGCGCGCATCCGCCGGCCAGCACCATGCTGCCGTTCGAAGGCCTGCCGTCGCTGGACGCGATGTTCGGCGTGGATCTGATCGCGGCGCCGGATTCGTCCAGCGCGCAGCGTTAGTCGAGATGCGACTGGCATCGACTGTTGTGATTCGCAGGGCTCCGGATGAAGTGTTGGGCTTCCTGGAGGATATCTCCAATGTGCCGAAGTGGGACCGGGGGGTGTCCGCCGTGCGGCTGACCTCGCTGGGCCCTCTGAGGATCGGAAGCGAGTTCGACACGCTGCCTTATCCACGACGCCCTGGTGACGGCCTGGAATGGGGGCGAATGTCGTACCGGGTTACGGAATGGGACAGGGCCGGCCGCTACGGCGCAGTACAGTTGATCAGTAAGACCGGCAACGCCCGTTTTTTCAGGACGGCGGCCTGGCTCACCCGCGTGGAGACTGTGCCGGAGGGGTCGCGCGTGTTTCTCGGCGGTCGACTTTACGCTGCGGCTTCGTTACGCGTTCATGGCGCCAATTCTTTACGTCGCCAAGCGAGGCATTCTTGCCGATCTCGAGGCCTTGAGACGCGCCGTGCAGAATTCGTAGGAGCCGTAGTGGTGTTGGAGAAAGTTGAGCCTTGCTAAACTGAGGATTGATCTCGCCGCAAAAACCTCGCGTCTCCGTAGTCAGCTATTTGAACACCGCTCCGCTGGTGTGGGGCATGCTGCACGGCCCCCAACGCGGGCTGTTCGATTTGGAGCGCTCGCTGCCCGCCGAATGCGCGGACCGGCTGGCCGACGGTCGAGCGGACATCGGCATTGTTCCATCGGTGGAGCTGAACCGAGGGAAGCTCGAAATCATCCGCGGCGCGGGTATCGCTTGCCGGGGCGCGGTGCGCAGCATTCTCCTCATCTCCAAAGTCCCCTTCGGCGAGATTCGAACGCTGGCCACGGATTCGAGTTCGCGGACTTCGGTGGCGCTTAGCCGCATCGTGCTGGCGCGGAAATATGGCGTGGAACCGCGGCTTCATTCCGAGCGGCCGCATCTCGGTTCGATGCTGGAGCAATCGGACGCGTGTCTGATTATCGGCGATGCCGCGCTGTTGCTCGATCCGGCGGATCTTCCGTTCCACGTGCTGGATCTCGGCGGCGAATGGACCGAGATGACCGGGCTTCCCATGGTATTCGCGGTTTGGGCGGCGCGCGCGGAACTGCCGCAACAAAATCCCGCGCCGTTCCTCGCGTCATTGCGCTTCGGCCTGGAGCACATCGACGACATCGTGCGCGAGGAGCACGCGAAGCTGGGCATCACGGTGGCGCTGGCGCGCGAATATCTGACGCGCAATATCGCGTTCGAGCTGGGACCGCACGAGTACGAAGGTCTGGCGGCTTTTCTGCAATATGCGTCCGAGCTGGGAAATCCGGCCGGGCGGAAGGAGGTGTCGGTATGATGACGCGCCAGGAGGCGATGGATTTGTTTCAGAGCGACGATCTGATCGGGATCGGAATGGCGGCCGACGCAGTGCGCAGGAAGCTGCATCCGCACGGCATCGTCAGTTACATTATCGATCGCAATATTAACTACACCAATTTCTGCACCGAGTATTGCAGCTTTTGCGCGTTTTACCGGCCGATGGGCCACGCCGAGGGTTACCTGCATCCGCAGGACGTGATCTTCGACAAAATCCAGGAGACCATCGACCTGGGCGGCACGGGTATTTTGATGCAGGGCGGGCTGCATCCGGAGTTGAAGATCGAGTGGTACGAAGATCTGTTGCGCAACATCAAGACGCGCTTCGGCGACAAGATCTGGAACCACTGCTTTTCGGCGCCGGAGATCGTCAATATCGCCGAGGTCAGCGGGCTGACGCTGCGCGACACTATCGCGCGGCTGCGCGATGCGGGCCTGGAATCGATTCCGGGCGGGGGCGCGGAAATTCTCGACAACGAGGTGCGCCGCAGGATCAGCCGGCTGAAATCGTCGGCGCAGGATTGGATCGACGTGCACCGGACCGCGCACGCGTTGGGCCTCCGCACCACCGCCACCATGATGTTCGGGTGCGGCGAGACCATCGAGCAGCGCATGAATCACTTCGACATCGTGCGCCAGATCCAGGAAGACACGGGCGGGTTCACGGCGTTCATTCCGTGGGCGTTTCAGCGCGAGAATACGTCGCTGGGGCGTTTCGTGAAAGAGGAAGCCACGGCGGTGGAGTTTCTCAAGACGCTGGCGCTGTCGCGGTTGTATCTCGAGAACATTTTGAACATACAGTCCTCGTGGGTGACGCCGGGGCTGAAGACCTGCCAGTTGGGGTTGCGATTCGGCGGCAACGACGTGGGAAGCATCATGATCGAGGAGAACGTGGTGTCGGCGGCCGGCGCGCACAATCGAGCGTCGGAAGAGGAGCTGCGACGTCTCATCCGCGACGCTGGTTTCATCCCCAAGCAGCGCGATACGCTGTACCGGACGTATTTTCTCAACTAGTAATGTGTCTGTGAAGATCACCTCACCGTTTCCGCGCCGGCGGGAAGTCCGGCGAGAACGTTGTCGATGAAGCGCTTCAGCGTTTCCTGATCCGCTCCCGGCGACTCGACCACTCCGAAATATCTGCCTTTGGCGAAGGCTCGTGAGCCGGGTGCGGGACACCACCTTTGAATCGCGTCCCATGCGCTGCCGGGCGACCAGGGCAGTGCGAAGAGCGTCAGCGTGACCGGCGCAACTCCTCGGTAGGTTGCTTTCCACGCTTTCGCCGCGTGCGAAGTCTCAGGCCACAATTCGATTTCGGGCGGTACGGGATCGAAGGCAGTTTGGCTCTCGCGCGACCAGCCGTCGGCCGCGATCGGAAGGGCTTCGAGACGTGGCGTGAAGTAGCCGCGACTGAGCTCGATGGCGACTCCTGCTATGAGAACGATCCAAAGGCGCTTCATCCACGTCATACTTCTGTTCATCGTACACCGCTGGTGAATTGCTTTGAGGACATCGGCGGCAGGGATACGCCCATCTTGGTAAGCCGCCCGCGGCGTGTTCACCTTGGTCGCCGATCTGCGCAACAAGGTTCGCAAATACATCCGCGCTTATTCAAAATCAGCTCGGCCGTTCCGTTGGACCTGCACCGACCCCAGCCGTGGAATCATCCCTAACAAAATCGCTGGGACATTTTACTAGCTATTTTGGCGCTGTCTTCTCATTGAAGTACAGCGTGACGTCTACAGCGTGGCTGGCCGCGTTGATCTTCGTGTCCGAGCGGCTGTTCTTCAGATTGTCAAACACGCCGCCGTCCTTCACGCGCTTCAGAAAATGATCCGGATACTCCGGATTGAAAGGCTGCCCCGGCAGGGGCGACCACATCTTGCGGATCGCCGGCTCGGTCTCGATGTCAAGACCGACGATCGAGAGCTTGCCTAACGTGAACAAGGGTCCGGGGTTGATCTGGAAGGTCAGGTTCACGATCTTGTCGGTGTCGTTGACGTCGCGCCGAACCTCCGATGCGGCTTTCAGATAGCCCCTGCGCCGCAAGCTCAACGCGATCTTCTCTTGCGCCGCTTTCACTTCGTCGAAGTTCGCCGTCTGATCGGTCTTGAGATTCGCCAGCTTGGCGAGCTGCTGAGGAGACGAATCCTCGTCGCCGAAGAAGCGCACGCGCCCGAGCTTGTATGCCGGACCGGGCACGACGTCGACAGAAACATCCACTCCATCCACATCTTTCGACGGCTGGGTTTCGATCTTCCCGAACGCCACTCGGATCATTCCGCGCGCCTCGTAAATCGGACGGATCGTATTGGAGAGCAGCACGCGCACCTGCGCCTCGGTATAGGGAACACCCACGGCCACTCCGAACATGGCGGTTTGCAGGGTAACGACGGGAACGTCGCCGGTATTGGTGAATTTCACGCGAGCGATGTTGGGACGCGCCTTGGCGGGCCGGAAAACCACCATCAGATCCGCGGTGTTCTCGGAGCTCAGCTTTCCGCTTAGCGGCTCGTGATAATTCTTGCCCGCGAGATACTCGGAAATCCATTTTACGTAGCGGTCGAGTTCGGGCTTGGTGGCCGGGATCTTGTCTCCAAACAGAGGGTCCCGTTCCTTGAGCCAGGCGCGCAACTCGGCATCGGTGGCCGGCAGTTCCTCGAACCGCAATGGATAAAGCTGCCCTATCTCGGCGACTTCGACGGTGGCGTTGTAGCCTTTGAAGTCCTTCGCGGGAGTGAAGCTATAGCTGACGTTATCGAACGCGCCGGTTGCCACCAAGCGATCGCGCGCGGCGTCGAATTCCAGCTTGCCCGCGACCTGTCCCACTTGGAGTCCGGCGGCCGTCAAGATCTGCTTGGCGGTGAAGACGCGGTTGCCTTGGACGGTTATCGTTTCGATGGGCCACGGCCGGCCTTCGAGCGGAATCAGGGCCGAGTTGTCCTCCGCGGGCGCAGTCGTTTTTGAAGTATGGTGAGCCGTTTGCGCGCCGCCCGGCGCGGTCGCGAACAAACCAGCGATTGCCAGGGCGGCCAGCTTCATTCGAGTTCGAAGGAGACGAACAGGAGACGCCCGGAGCGTTCCACTTGCATTACGATGTCGGCGCCGGGTTTGAACTCATCCAGCCTGTTCTTCAAGGCTTCGACAGTTGAGACCGGAGAACTATTCACGGAATAGATGACGTCGCCGGGCTGGAGTCCGGTTCCACTGCTGAAGTCGGTAGTCGAGCCCGCGGCAACCAGCACGCCGTAGGAATTGCGCAAGTCCGGAAGCAGCGCGGCAAGTTTCTTGTCGATGCCGATGGCCAGGATGCCGAGGCGCGGAACCAGGTTGTCCTCGGGATTGACGAGGTCGGCGAAGCGAGTGGGATCATCCACCGTATTGAGCACGGGCACTTCGATGGTGAGCTGCTCAGTGCCGCGCAGGACACCCAGCGTTATCTTTTCGCGCATCGGGGAACGAAAGATATAGGCTTCCAACTGGCGCGCGTTGCGCATGCTGTGGCGATTAAGAGTCTGCACAATATCCCCGATCTTCACTCCCGCCTGATCAGCCGGTCCGCCGGGGGTGACATCGCTGACGATCACACCCCAGTCCCGCGGCAACTGAAGACCGTCCGCCAACGCAGGCGTGACGGTTTGCACGCTGATCCCGATCCGGCCGCGGTGTACGTGCCCTTCTTTGCGAATCTGGGAGTAGATGGTGCTCACCAGGTTGCTGGGGATGGCGAAGCCGAGGCCTTCGCTCCCGCCCGATTGGGAAAGGATGAAGGTATTGATGCCCACTACGCGCCCTTGAGTATCCACCAGCGGCCCGCCGCTGTTGCCGGGATTGATGGGCGCGTCGGTCTGGATGTAGGCGAGCAGGTCGTCGGGATGAATTTCGCGCGAAGTGGAGCTGACGATGCCCATGCTGACCGATCCTTCCAAGCCGAGCGGATTTCCAAAAGCCATCACCAACTCCCCTTGGCGGACGGCGTCAGAATCCCCCAGCGGCAAATGGGGCAGCGCGGCGCGATCGATTTTGATCACCGCGACGTCCATGTCGCGATCCAACCCGATCAGCTTGGCCTCGAGCAGCTTGCCCTCCGGTTCAATGGTTTCGACGCGGCCCGCGGCGGGGCGGGGCATTGAGGAAAGCCGGACCTGAATCCGGCGGGCGCCTCGCACCACATGGGCGTTGGTGACGATATAGCCGTCGGCGGAGAGAATAATTCCCGAGCCGGTGCTGTGCTGCTTGGAAAGCAGGCTGGCGGCGTTACCGGAGTCGTTCTCCTCCGAGGTTACGTATCCGGTGGAGAAGATCTGAACCACGGCCGGCCGAATGCGGCCTACCAGATCTTCCAGCGTGGAGCTGAATTCGACTAGGGTCGCCGGCTTGGTTTCCGGTTTAGCGTCGGAGCCGTTGCGCGACGCGTTTGGCTGCGTGACGGCGGGCGCCGGAGCTGGAGTTTGAGCGATCGAGAAAGCGCCGAATCCGAGCATAGCGCCTAGCGAAAGCAGCGATAATCGTCTCACGATTCTATTTTCTCGCATATTCGCCGCCGCGCCGAGGCCCATGCCATGCGGATAGCCATCGCGACTTCGCGGGACATGCCCAACCTTCCGCCCGGCGAGCACGCGGATCATGAGTGCATGGGAGGCTTGACGTGATATGGCAAATTTGCCATAATCATGCCTGATGAGAGAACCCGAAAGGCAATGCGGTGACAAAGGGAACAAAGCAGCCGGACCAGCCGTTAGTTCGGCCGGTCGTCTGGATTGCCAGCAGCAAGAACGATCTTCAAACTTGCCGTGCGAGGTGAGGGGTTCCTTCGGGTTTAGGATTTATGAATTGCAGCAGGGCAAGACGCCACTCGACATAAAGCCTTTGTCTCAGTTTGGATCGGGCGTTTACGAGCTACGAGAGAGCTTCGACGGGAACGCCTATCGGATGATGTACGTTGTGAATCTCAGGAAGGCGCTATATGTGCTGCACGCCTTCATGAAAAAATCCAAGTCCGGGATCGGTCTGCCGAAGCCGGACGCAGAGTTGATCGCCGTGCGTTTACGGCGCGCACGAGAGTTAGATATGGAGACTAAACATGGCCAAAATTCCCTTTGAGAAAAGCAGCGGCAACGTGTTTGCCGATATTGGATTCACGCCAGCCGAGGCGGCGGAACTCGCTGCCAAAAGCAGCTTGATAATCGCCATTAAGGACACCATCGAACAGCGCAAGCTGACGCAGCAGGAAGCGGCGCGGCTCTGCGACACGGATCAGCCGACGCTTTCCAAAGTGTTCCGCGGCCGGATGGAGAGCGTCACCATAGACCGGCTTGCCAGTTGGCTCAACGCGCTTGGACGGGACGTAGAGATTATCGTCAAAGCGTCCCCGCGCAGGCGCCGCCAAGGTCGTCTGCGGGTGATCGAAGCCGCGTAGTAGTCGCAGCACGCGCCCAGGTATGAGCAGGACCACTATCGTCAAAATGCGCGTTCGAGTACTGTCTGGGTTGAGTTCAACACTCAAGATATTCTCTGCCGTCGCAATACGCGCAGCTCCTTCCTGAAGCCCGAGCGGAGTCACAATGACTCCCCCTTTTGCCCCAGCGTCGCTGATCCTGTAGCTAACGCCCCGACTTTCTCTTGGTTCTGTTTAGAGGTTGTGTATCGCCGGCACTCCACGATAAGGAAGCCAGAGCCATCTTGGCAAAAGCCTTTCCCGTCGATCTCCCAGTCAGTGCCTGATCGCAAACCCGCTACTACTTGCTTGCCTTCGACGCTTTCCAATCCAAACGCTTTGGCGCACTGGTTCAGGAGGTAGACCGCTACTTGCTCGTAGGATTCCCATTTTATTGATGCAGTCATTAAATCCCGATCCTTTCCACCTCGCCCACGCTGATGTCGTCGTTGCGCCGGTCGTACAGGCCGGAGCTTGAGTTTGAGCGATCGAGAAAGCGCAGAATCCAAGCATAGCGCCTAGCGAAAACAGCGATAATCGTCTCGCCATTCCATTTTCTCGCATCTTCGCCGTCGCGCCGAGCCTCATGCCATGCGGATAGCCATCGCGACTTCGCGAGACATGCCCAACCTTCCGCCCGGCGAGCACGCGTTGGTGACCGCGCTCGAGAGCTTGGGTATCACTGCCTGGCCGGTGATTTGGTCATCCAACGAAATTGATTGGAGTACGTTCGCCGCGGTCGTCATCCGATCCTGCTGGGATTATCACTTGCGGCCGAGCGAATTCCTGGAATGGATCGACCAGTTGGAGCAAATGAGGATTCCCGTCCTCAATCCGCCGGATTTGATCCGGTGGAACATCGATAAGCGATATCTGAAGGATTTGTCGAGGAAGGGAATTCCGATACCCGAAAGCATTTGGGTTCTTCCGGGAGACCGGATAGATGTAGCGGCGGCGTGCCGCGAGCGCGCATGGCAAAGCGCCGTGGTGAAGCCATTGGTGGGCGCGACTGCTTATCGAACCGAGCGCACGCGAGACGGCGTCGTCCATGGACCGATGCTGGTCCAGGAATATTTGCCGGCGATCGAGACCGAGGGCGAATGGTCGCTGGTCTACATTGCGGGACGACTCAGTCACAGCGTTCGGAAACGAGCGCGCAAGGGAGACTTTCGAGTCCAGCAGGAATTTGGCGGAACGATCGAACCGGCCGATGCGCCCGAGGCCGCGCTTGGTGTCGCGGAATCCGCGATGGCGGCGCTCCCTGGTCCCGCGGTGATGGCGCGAGTGGATTTGGTCGAGATCGGGCGGTCGGTTGTGCTGATGGAACTGGAGCTGATCGATCCGGAACTGTTCTTCCAACTTGCACCGGAGGCGGGCGGGCGCTTGGCCGCGGCGCTCCGAGCGGCGCTGGGGTGAGCGTCGCGGTAACAGTCCCTCATCGTGGCCTCAGCTTGAGCCTGCGGGTTCCGACGGTGTCCATCGACCCTTACCAAGTGAGAACAAAAGATAGTCGGCAGCCGCGTCCGCCAGATTGCAAAATTGCTTCACGCACTTGTATTCGTAACGAGACGAAAACCAACCAACCCTAAAACCATCGCTTTCCTCTGTGATGAATGATGATGGCGCGAATCGCTTGTCGTAGGACTCAAAGAGTAATTCCTGGGCCACCTTGGGATGGTCGCGGAAATACCTCACGATGTCCGCGGGTTGAAGATCAGCGATAGCCTTAGCCGCGGCAACGCCAATACGCTGGACGGTGAATTCTTCTGGGAACTCATCGTGAATTGGTCTTCGCCTCCAGCTCCACATGCGCACAATTATCGCGCTCAGCGGCTCATCTTGCCAGGTGAGCGCTTTCATCTAATCGCAGATACTGCACCTAAGCGCTTCCAGACGGCTGCCCGGCGCGCGAAATGGCGCGCACCAGCTTGCGGTAGGGGACTTCTTCGAGGCTCCCAAAGCCGATCCACTCGCCGTCGCTCCATGTGGAATAATGCCAGCGCGCGAGCAGCGCCAGATGTTCCTGTTTCTCGATCAGCGGGACCGTCGCCGAGTGGAGCGACGCCACCAGCTCTCGTAAGCGTGCGTCCAGCGAGACGTTCGAAGTGAGCGGAAACACGCGCGGAGATTGCCACGCGCCCCGGCAGACGAACCAAAGGAAAACGTTATCGGGAGCGGTGGATGGCGCGACAGCGACGCCATAAAGATGATCGATGTCGCAGACGAGGTCGTCCCGGAGCGACAAAATCTCCTGGATGCGTTCGAGCTGCTTATGTTGGCGAGCGGCGGCCTCGAAATCCATTTCCTCGCTCAGGCGGTCGCGCGCGGCCACCGTTACGTTGATCATCGCGGCGCCGCTTGTGTTCAGGAATTCTTCGACGCGCCCGACCTCGCTCGCGTATTCTTCGCGGCTCACCGCTTGCTGGCAAGGCCGCAGGCAGCGATTCATTTCGCCATAAATGCATCCGGGATGGAGCGGCGTAGGCTCCAGGTTCTCCTGGCAGCGGCGGATCTGAAACAGGTCTAGAAATTGATTTTCGAAAAGCTCCGCGGCGGCGCGCGTCCGAAATGGCCCGTAGTAGAGCGCCCGTCCGCCCGACAAACGCGCGGTCACCTGCGTGCGCGGAAATTCGTTCGACAAAATCAGCTTTACGTAGGACGGCATGCGCAGCTTCACCATCCTTAAGTAGTCGGCGGCGAAATGCCGCTTGGCCAGCGCATAGTGCAGCAGCATCGATTCGAAGCGCGATCCGGTGAGCCAGTACTCGACGCGTGTCGCGACGGCGCGCAGGTTGAGCGATCGGCCCCTCGCTTCGGACGTCCGCAGAATGCGCAGCAGACGGCGCCGCAGCATGCTGGTCTTGGCCAGGTAGGCCGAGCGATCACCGGCCCAAACCAGAAACACCGCGTCCGTGTTCGGGAGCGCGGAGATCGCGTCGTCGAATCCGGAAACTTCGATCACCTCGGGATCGGGAACCGTCATCCGCTTTCACTTCCAGTGTGTCACTATGAAAGCACTCCCCCGTCGTCGGTCGCCATGGATTTCGTCGAGCAACTCAAGTCTTCGGTGGACATCGTTAAGACCATCGGAGAATACGTGCGTCTGAAGCGAGTGGGCAGCTCGCCGCGCTATGTCGGGTTGTGCCCGTTCCACACCGAAAAATCGCCGTCGTTCTCCGTGCACGCGAGCCATCAATTCTTTAAGTGCTTCGGTTGTCAGATCGGCGGAGATGTCCTGAAGTTCGTGATGGAAATCGAGCGCATCAGCTTCGTCGAGGCGCTGAAGCTGCTGGCGGAGCGCAACGGCATCGCCATGCCGAAGCGCGAATATTCCGATCCCGATTCCAAGCTGCGCGCCGCGCTGACGGAAATGCACGAGATCGCCGCGGTCCTGTTCCAAAAGAATCTGAATGCGCCGGGGGGGACGGAAGCTCGCAACTATCTCGCCAAGCGCGGCGTCACACCGGAACAGATGGCCGAGTTCGGTCTCGGGCTTTCCGATGCTTCCGGCAGCCAGTTGATTCGCCAGCTCGAAGCGCGTTTCGCGGGCGATCAATTGGAGCCGTCGGGACTGGTGATGAAACGCCAGGATGGCAGCGGATTTTTCGACCGGTTTCGAGGCAGGTTGATGTTTCCGATCCACAACGAGTCGGGTAAAGTGATCGGTTTCGGGGGGCGCGCGTTGCGGCCAGGCGACGAACCGAAGTACCTCAATTCGCCCGAGACGGTTTTGTATCACAAGAGCTACGTGCTCTACAATCTCCACCGCGCCAAGGATGCCGCGCGGAAATCCGACTACACCGTGCTGGTGGAAGGCTATATGGATGCGATCGGCGTCTATTCGGCGGGCGTTCGCAACGTGGTGGCAAGCTGCGGTACGGCGCTTACGAACACGCAAGTGCGCGCGCTCAAGCGGCACGCAGAGCAGATCGTGGTGAATTTCGATCCGGACGCGGCGGGCGCCAATGCGGCCGAGCGCTCCATCCAAATGCTGCTGGACGAAAACCTTCGAGTGCGCGTACTCGAACTTGAGGGCGATCTGGACCCGGACGAATACGTAAAGCAGGCCGGCGCCGAGGCGTATCGCAATCGGCTCGAAAAATCGCCCAGCTATTTTCACTGGCTGGCGGATCGCGCCCGCAAGAAATTCGACATGAGCGCGGTGGAAGGCAGGCTGCAGGCCTTCAAATTCGTCGCGCCACCCATCCAAAGGATTTCCGACCGGCTGGAACGGTTCGCCGTGGCGAACGACGTCGCTAGTTATCTGGGAGTGGACGAGAAATTGGTGCGTGACTACTTCAGCAAGGGCGCGGCGGAGCGGCGCGCGGCGGGTCGAAGACCGGAAGTGCCGCCGAATGAGCGGCTGCTGCTCAATTCGCTTTTGGCCAGCGAAGCCGCGCGAGTGGAAGTCATCCCACACTTGCGGCAAATGGCCGTGGTGGATCGTTTCGTGACGAAACAGGTACTTAAGGCGATTTTTGCGATGTCGGAAGAGGGGGGGGCGTTCCGGTTCACCGATCTAGAGGGGCGTCTTTCCGACTCCGACCGGGACCTATTGTCCACTGTAATTTTCGCCGATGAAGTGATGGAGGAGGACAAGGCCCGCGAACAGGCCTTGGCATGCTTAAGGAGCCTGAAGGCGCAGGACCCTAAGTCCGAGGTCGCGGCACTGCGTGCGCGGATCAAAACGGCGGAACGCGAGGGGAATGTCGCGGAGGTCATGCGGCTGGCCGAGGAACTCGATCGCAGGTCGCGCGCCGCGAGTTCGAGTGTGCAATGAAAGCCTCAATTTCTGACTTGTCGGGGGCCGGAGAGTGAATCAGGTATGGTGTACACTAGAGTGAATCAGGGTCCAGACATCGCTGGTTAAAGGGTGCCAGTGGCTACGGATGAAAAGTACGGACGGCTAAAGCAACTCATGGAAGTGGGCAAAGAAAAAGGGTTCGCCCTCTACGATGAAGTCAACGATCTGATCGCGGAAGACTTTCCATCGGGCCGCGAGTTTGAAGATCTGCTGACGGATCTGGACACCGCCGGCGTCGAGATTCTCGAGGAACCCAAGCTCGACTTCGAGAAGAAGGACGAGGCCGAGGATTTCGGCGACCTGGAGCTGGCCCAGGAGACCGGCGACAAAACCAACGACCCGGTGCGCATGTACCTGCGCGAGATGGGCACGGTTCCGCTGCTCACCCGCGAGGGCGAAATCGAACTTGCCAAGCGCAACGAGCGCGGTCAGTGGGCGGTTCGCAAAGCGCTTTCACGTTCGCCGCTAGTGATTCGCGAGATCCTTCAATTGGGCGAGGACGTGCAGCGCGGAATAGCGCTGGTGCGAGACGTTCTGGTGCTCCCCGAGTTCGTCATCAGCGACGAAGATTTCAGCGCGCAACACGACGATCTGCTCGCCAAGATCGCCGAGATCGAAAAACACTACCGCAAGAGCCAGCAGTTCCGCCAGAAGTTGCAGGCCATCTCCCGGCAGATGAAACCCAAGCAGCACCGCAGCCTGCGTTACGGTCTGGCGCGCGGCATGGTGCTCATCTCGCGGATCATCCGCAATATACAGTTCGGCACTTCGGTGCGGCGCAGTCTGGCCGGCCGGCTGCGTTGCGCGGTGGAGGAACTGAAACCGCTCGAACGGGAAATCGGCAGAATCCAGCGCAAACTGGAAGAGCCCGCGCACGGCGGCCAGCCCACGCGCGATTTGCGCAAAGAGCTGAGGCAGTCCAGTCAGCGCATGCAACAGCTCGAGGAGGAATGCGGCGCCAGTTCCACCGAGCTTCGCAGAACGCTGCAGATCGTGGAGCGCGGAGAGCAGGAAGCGGAGTCGGCCAAGAAACAACTCATCGAAGCCAACCTGCGCCTGGTGGTGTCCATCGCCAAGCGTTATACCAATCGCGGATTGCAGTTCCTCGACCTCATCCAAGAAGGCAACATCGGTCTGATGAAGGCCGTGGACAAGTTCGATTATCGCCGCGGCTACAAGTTCTCGACCTACGCAACCTGGTGGGTGCGGCAGGCGATTACGCGCGCCATCGCCGACCAGGCGCGGACCATTCGCATTCCGGTCCACATGATCGAGACCATCAATAAACTGGTGCGCACGCAGCGGCAGCTTCAACAGGAGCTCGGACGCGAGCCTACCACCGAGGAACTCTCGGTAAAGATGGAGTTGCCGGTGGGCAAGGTGCGCAAAGTTTTGCGCATCGCGCAGGAGCCCATCTCGCTCGAAACGCCGGTGGGCGAAGAGGAAGAATCGCACCTGGGCGATTTCATCGTTGACCGTCGCGTAGTCTCGCCGTCGGAAGCCGTCATTAATCTGAACCTGCGCGAGCAAACCGCGGAAGTCCTCAAGACGCTCAGCCCGCGCGAGGAAAAGATCATCAAGATGCGGTTCGGGCTGCAAGACGGCAGCGAGCATACGCTCGAAGAAGTGGGGCAGCATTTCGCGGTGACCCGCGAGCGCATCCGTCAAATCGAAGCCAAGGCGCTACGCAAGCTGCGCCATCCCAGCCGCAGCCATCGCCTGCGCGCCTTCCTCGATACCACTCTTCACGAGTAGATCTCGCGCACGCGGTCCACGATCGTTTCCGGCACCAAATACTCCCACGGCAGGCCGCGCGCGATTCGTTCCCGCACCTCGGAGGACGATACATCCGCCCAGTCGCTTCGAATCCCTAGCGGATGGATGCGGTCCCTAAACTCGGCGGGTGGCTCGAAGTCCCCGCCACGCGGAGCCACCAGGAATTCGAACTCGCTCAGCATCTCGGCTACCGCGCCCGCGCGACCGTAGTCCCAGCCGAGGACGCGCTCGGCTGCGTCGCGCCCGCACACGAAGCACAAACGGGTCTCGTCGCCGTAATGGGCGCGGCACTCACGGGCGATATCGATGAAGAGTCCCCGCTCGGTAGTTGCGATTCCATAGCTCATGTTGAGTCGGGCCGCGGCCACAAGTTCCAGGCGCTGCTCGATCGTCGCGCCAAAAAACTGCTTGTGCGGCAGAACGCTCGGCACCACGCACAGAACCGAATCCACGTGGAATTCAGCGGCATAAGCCAGTTCTAGGTGCGCCATGGTGGGGGGGTTGAAACTCCCGGCCAATATTCCCAGCGTTCGGGGTTTCCCGGCCTGCGTCTGATAGAATCGCACTATACCCCTCCAGTAATAGATTTTCGCTCGAAAACACCCTTTAAGTGCAGTCAGTTAGCAACATAAGGCTCGTGTTCGGAGAAGGTAGGGTGAGTCCCCGACAGATATCCAAAGGCTTTGGGCCTAGAGTTGATATATATGCTGTATTGGATCTGTCCTGAATGCGGGCGCGAGTGTTCGCCGGCCATCCGGGATTGTCCGGCATGCGCGGTTGCAGAGGACGTCGCATCGGCAAACGACGGCCAAGCAATGCTCGCGCCGGCGCTTGTCTCGGCGAACGGAAATTTGATCGCAGGCGGAAATTCCAGCCATGACATGCCCGCGTCGGCATTGGCTTTGGAAGATCTCCGCGATGAAGCGCTCGCTTCGTTGGTGCGGCCACTTGTTGAATCAGCGTCGGTAAGCCGGGACGTAGAGATGGAAACGGAATCTCCGGTTTCGGAATCTGCTGTCGCCACGGAACCGTTTACCATTGCGATGGAACTTCGGGCGGAAGCAGTTCTTGAGGCGATCCAGGCGCGTTTCGCGGCTGAAGAGGCGGCGCGCCGCGAAGCCGAGGAAGCCCGCATCCAGCGCGAAGCCGAGGGAGCCCGCATCGAGCGCGAAGCCGAAGAAGCGGCTCGCATCGAGCGCGAAGCCGAGGAAGCGGCTCGCATCGAGCGCGAAGCCGAGGAAACCGCCCGCATCCAACGCGAAGCCGAAGAAGC
>Ga0302326_10012851_pt1 | contig 17796 bp, 16 predicted proteins | sample Palsa_T0_3_FD_202264 | JGI IMG/M metagenome (GOLD analysis project Ga0302326, IMG submission 202264) | Peat permafrost microbial communities from Stordalen Mire near Abisko, Sweden - Palsa_T0_3 | ecosystem: Environmental > Terrestrial > Soil > Palsa > Peat permafrost | place: Sweden: Abisko... | reverse complement strand
GGTTAAGGCGAAGGGAAGGCAGCGTATTTTGGACAGCCTGGATGAACTGGCGGCCAAGGTGCGAGAGGACTTGGGAGAATCCCTGCCGGCGGTATCGCGCACCAGCCGCCCACTGGCTGCTGTCACCACGGTCTCCCTGGACGCGTTGAAGCAGTACTCGATCGGCGTCGAGAAGCGCACCGAAGGATTGAACCTCGAAGAGGCCAAGCTTTATTTCGAGAACGCTTTGAAGATCGATCCCTCATTCACCGCGGCGCGAACCTTGTTGGGTATCCTCAATTTCGAGCACTTCGATCGCGAAGAAGGAAAACGGCTGCTCTCGGAAGCAGTTCGCAGCGCCGACAACCTCACGGATCGTGAAAAGTACGGGCTCCTGGCGTTTCATGCGCGCGCCGTGGAAGGCGATCTCGCCAAGGCGGCCGGTTACGATCGGATGTTAATCGATCTGTACCCGGACCTTGCATTGGGCCACAACAACCTGGGGGTGGAGTATATGGAAATGGGGCGCTACCCGGAAGCCGCAGCCGAGTTCAGGGAGTGCCTGAGGATCAACCCCCGGGAAAGGCTGGCGTTTTTCAATCTTGCTCAAACTTACATTTCACGTATGGGCGACTTAGACGGTGGCATTGAGGTTTGCCGAACCGAGATTGCGAAGAACGAAAAAAACTATGCTCCATTTTGTTGGAGCGGCTATGCGTACCTGGCGAAAGGCAGGCTGGGCGAGGCGGTGAGAGACCTGGAGCAATCGGCGGAACTGAATCCAGCAGCTAGCACCTGCCTCTACGATCTTGCGGTAGCCTATTCGCTCTCCGGCCGGCCAGAAAACGCAATCAAGATCCTCCGTAAAATCCTGGCGCTCGACGGGCACCATTGCATTGCGCACTACGATCTGGGGATTATCTACGATTCGGCCGGAGACACAGGCGCGGCGCGCCATGAGTGGCTGCGCTCAGTGAGCTGCCAGGAGCAGGAACTGAAGTCGCAGCCCAGCGACGCCTCGGACTACCTGGAGATCGCCATTGCGCGGACCCGCTTGCGGGATGCCGCCGGGGCGCAGAACGCCGAGACCAAAGCCCGCTTGCTTGATGCGAAGCTATATTTCGACACTGCCAGGCTGCGTGCGGTGCAAGGGCAAACCGGAGCGGCCCTGACTTTGTTGGAGCAGGCGGAGACCGGCGGGATGAACGACTTTGCCTGGGTGAAATTGAACCTGGACCTTCAAAGCCTGTCCTCTCAACCCCGATTCATAGCGCTACTTCATCGAAACCTTAAAGGTCTGGCGCCGAATTAATTAAGAGTCCTAGCTCTGCCGCGGGCAGGGCTCAACTGAAACGCAGACGCACGTGCAGATTCCTGCGCTGCTTTCCCCAAGCCTGGCTCGACTAGAATGTGAATTCGATTCACCGCGAGATCCGTCCGCTCGTCGTGTACGCCGCTCTGCCAGAAACTCCACCGCTCCGAACATCCTCGGTCCGGCGGTTAGCAATCGCAGTACCGGGCACAATTGACCGCGCTGCTCCGTCCGCATTCCTGTTCGCCGGCGGCGACCATTCGGGGATACATCACCAACTGGCCTTCATGGATGATCTTGCCCGTGGCCGCTTCGATGGTAGTTATCGTGATGATGTGAGGCTCAGGTGCAGTAAGTGCGGCCTCAAGTCGTCGCAGCCGCTGACCTAGCGCGCGAATCATTCCGACCTTCTGCGACGCTCCTGCGCGATGGCGTCGAAGGTCTGTCCGTCGCCGTGGAGCGTAGCTTGTTTGTTGCTCAGTTGCTGCCAACGTTGGATCACGACGTCGATGTACTTCAGATCAAGTTCGACCCCGAAGCAGACTCGTTCCGTCAGTTCTGCGGCCGCGAGCGTCGTGCCGCTGCCGAGAGATGGCTCGTAGACTAATTCACCACGACGGAGGTGGTTCAGGATCGGGCGTCGCATCAGTTCAACTGGCTTCTGGGTGGGATGATCGTATTTATCTTCATCCGAGCTGCCCATGATGAAAATCGGAGATGGCGAATCCCATAGTTGAGTTTTCACCGGCTTTCCCGAACCAAGCCGCGTTCTTTTTGCGGACGTACCAGCGAGGCTAATATTGGAACCAGCAGTGAGTGCGAGTAAGCACTGTGCGTCCCTTGTTCCAGATGATCTGCTGGTCGTGGAGGGATCCGATGCGCAGGAGACCGTCGAGCACTTCGCGCGTGAACCGAGAAGCGTGCCGCACATACGCCACATCGAGGCTCGGAACGAGCGCGAAGGCTTCGAACCAGTCGGCGCGTGTGTCGCCGGAAATCGTCTCCGTGTGTCCCTCTGAGCGCTTCTTCATGTAGCTCGGGTAAGCTGGTCCGTGGCCATTCAGTCCGGCCCTGTCGCGCCATTCGCTGTCGAGCGAAATTCCATACGGCGGATCTGTTGTCATTAGCCGCGGCTTGCGTTCGCCGAGCAGTCGCGCGATAACTTCGGCATTAGTCGCGTCTCCGCAAAGCACTCGGTAAGGGCCGGGGCAGCCAGAGATCGCCCAGCTGGGACACAGGCGTTTCGGGAAGTGGCGGAGTCGCGTTTGCGCCAGCCTAACGAACCGGCCTTCTTGAGTAATTGTGAGGTAAATCCAGCCCTTTGTACACGCCATCGGCGGCGACATACGATTTGGGTTACGGGGAAACTCTAACAGGTTTGATTTCAAGGGATTAGCATCAGCTTCCCCGTTTCCCGTTCCCTAAGAGTGGAAAACTGGGAAACTGAATGGCAAGTAGACCGGCATCGCGCTTCCCTTGAAAAATTTGGACTCCACGCGGTATTTCTGCTCGCAACGGCGCGCCGAGCGTCACTGTAACGTCCCGGGAACGCTAGGTATTAGGTGGTGGGCCCGACAGAACTCGAATCTGTGACCTCTACCGTGTCAAGGTAGCGCTCTAACCAACTGAGCTACGGGCCCGGAGTACAGCGAGGAAGGCACTCCCAATATAACATTCCGGGTATTCCTCGTCGTCCTTGCATTCCTTCTGGCATCGCTCTGCATCCGGCGCCCGAATCCGCCGATAGATACAACAGATATGACACGTCTTCGCGCGGCCGTTGCCTTCGTGGTTCTGCTCGCGCCTGTCGTTATTAGAGGTCAGTCACAGAGTGGCACCTCCGGTCCTGCTCGCTGGCGATTCGTCGATCCTAACGCCAAGGCGGCGATTAGCATCAATTGGCAGCGTATCCGGCAGTCGCCGGCGGGCGCGATGATTCGGGACAAGTGGCTGAACGCAGGGCTAGGTGGCGCCGTTCCACTCGGTGGTCTTTTGGACCAAGTGGAACGGGTAATGATCTCATCGCCCGGCAATGCAGCCGTTCAGGACCCGGGGATCGGGACGGATGTCGAATCCGTTGAATCGCCGTTGCTGATCGCGGTGGAGGGACACTTTCAAGCCGCCGGCGTGCGGGAGTTTTTCAAGCGACTCGGCGCCAAACCCCAGAGCTACACTTCCTTTCAGGTATACCGGCCGCAGGGCGCCGACTCCAAAGACATGGCCTATGTTCTGTTCGACGCCGGCACGATTCTTTTTGGAGACGCGCCGTCGGTCTTCGCCGCGCTTGAGCGGAGCCGATTCCCGGCGCCCCTACCCGAGCCAGGGTCGATTCTGGCGCGAGGGGCCGAACTGGACGCAATGTACGATGCGTGGCTGGTGATAACATCGCCCAGCATTCTGTCGAACGACCGGCTGGCCGGTCTCTTTCACGAGGACGAGTGGGCGCCTGATGCGCAAGGGTTCGAAGCAGGCGTTCAACTGCGCTCGGGCCTGGCGGCGGACGTCACTGTACGCTTTGCGTCGGAAGCCGCGGCCAAGGGGATGGTCACGGGAATTGCGCGGGTAACCGCTATTGCGGCTAAAGACAAGGGCGCGCCGCAAATGCAGGACATCACGAGAAAGCTGAAGTTCAGTTCCGAGGGTTCCGCGACTAAGATCACCTTGCGCCTGACTCCACAGGAGTTCGAGAAGAGCGCACAGGCGTTCGCGGCTGCGCATAAGACGCCGGTAGCGGCGGAGAAAGCCGTCGCTCCCCCGCCAGTAATACAAGCGCCGGTGAAACCTGGCGTGATCCGTATCGAAGGGCTGGACGACGGCCCGCGCGAAATTCCCTTTCCGGATCACCAGAACTAGCAGTACGCTAGAATCGGCGGTATGGGCAAAGAAAAACGTCAGCTCGTGGAAGTCCGCTGCCCGTGCTGCGAGGCAAAGCTCCAAATCGATCCCGAACTCAAGGCCGTGATCAGTTACGAAGAACATCAGAAGCCGCGGGCGATTGAAGATATCAGCGCCGCCGTCCAGAAGATGAAGGGGGAAGAGGCGCGCCGGGGCGAGACGTTCCAAAAGTCATTTGATGAGCACAAGGGTCACCATAAAGTGCTGGAACGGAAGTTCGACGAGCTTCTGAAGCAGGCCAAGGAAAATCCCGACGCGCCGAAACCGAAGCGACCGTTCGACTTCGACTGATCCGCAAAAGGTGGACGACCGATCTACCGCCGTTCCCGTAGACGAACTCAGGCGAAACAGTACGCCGCCTCAGGCAAGACCCTAACCACCCTTACAGTGACTCCCCCTGGCATCCGTCCCTTGTTGGCCGCATACTGGCACTGGTTATCACTAGTTGCTACAAAGGCGGTGAGGCGATGAGAAAACGTTTGCTGGTAGCCGCGGTTTTTGCCGCGGCGGGACTTGCGGCTGGGATCCCGCTGGGGGACATGTTTGGACTGGGCCACATACAAGCGCTGATTAGCGGCGGCGCGGCCGGTGCATTTCTGGGCTACGTCGTCAGCATTTTCCTGGATATATTTCTAACCACCCACCACACGCCCGAAATCGAGAGCTGACCGGGTATCCGCTCGAGCTGCGATACACTGAGGAACTGAAGTTAAAGCTCTCCCGGAGGATCGCGCGTGTCTGAGTGGAAGTACGCACAGGAAAAGCCCACCGAACGGCTTTGCAGGATTGAGCATTACGGCGTAATGAAACAACAGGCCGCGGGCGATGTTGAGTTTTTGATCACGGTCCGGGAATATGTGAATCCGCCGGATCCTGCCATGCGCTTCCTAGCCGAAGCCGACAAGCAGACCAATCAAAAGACGGCGCCGTATACGCCCATGGGTTGGGGTTCTTCATTGTTGCAGGCACTCGCGGAGTGCGTGCAGGGGATCAGGAAGTTTCCGTACGAGCCATCCTAACCCGCGCCGAATACCGTACCTTTGCGCTCCTTGCCGATACCGGTCATGATGGCCGCGAGCGCGAACACCGTCACCGCCGTAAGCGCCATCGCGGTGGCGTAAGTCAGCCGTTTGGCGAAGATCGCCTCGATGTAAACCACGGAACTGGCCACCAATACGCCGCATTGATATGCGAAGCCGGGCATAAATCCACGCACCGAGTCGGGCGACAATTCGGACAAATGCGCGGGGATGACACCCCAAGCGCCTTGTACCATGAACTGGATCAGGAGCGCACCCAGCGCCAGCAGCGCGGCGGACGGAGCATAAGCCCATAGCGGAACCATCACCATGCCGCCCATCAGGGCCGCGATCATAGCTCGCCGGCGGCCGAAGCGGTCGGACAGAAGTCCTAGCGTGACGCCTCCGAGGATGGCGCCGATCATGGAAACTCCGGTTATCAACGAGCGTTGCGCTGGCCCGAAATGCCAGTCCCGTTCAAGAAACGTGGGGTACATGTCCTGGGTGCCGTGCGAGGCGAAGTTCATCATCGTCATGAGCAGAGTCAGGTACACGAACAGCTTCCAATGCGATGTGATCGCGCGGCCCAGTCCGCTCCAGCTTTCTTCGCGGCTTTTGCGCCAGACTTCGGATTCTTTCACTCTGAAACGCACGAACAGAGCCAGGAGCGCGGGGAGTCCACCGAGGAAAAAGAGCGGCCGCCAGCCCCAGCGCGGAAATAAAAAGAAATAGGCGATGATTGCGAGGAGATTGCCTGCGGCGTAGCCCTCCTGCAGTAATCCCGATAAGACGCCGCGCAGCCGGGGTGGGACTTTCTCCATGGCGAGCGATGCGCCCACGCCCCACTCCCCGCCCATCCCGATGCCGAACAGCGCTCGGAGGATCAAGAATGTGGTGTAGTTGGGCGCGAGCCCGGTGAGCACTTCGACGATCGAATAGAAGACCAGGTCGATCATCAGCGGAAGCCGGCGGCCGTAGCGGTCCGCGAGCAATCCGAAGAAGAAAGCGCCGATGGGGCGGAAGGCCAGGGTCGCGGTGATGGAAAGGGCGATGGCCGCATCCGATTTGTGAAATTCCTTGCCGATCGCGGTTAGACAAAGCGTGACCAAAAAGAAGTCGAAAGCGTCCAGGGTCCAGCCCAGAAATCCAGCAGTAAGGGCCGCGCGGTGATCGGGGGCCTGGCTCATCGGGGCGGACTCGTTCAAGGACGCAGTATAGCAGCCGTGAACGCGCGGCTCAGCCGTTTTCAAGCGCTGCTCGAATGGTATTCTCTGGGTAGGCCCAAGGATGAATGTGCGGATAGCATCGTGCTGGTTGGGATGCGCTTTCGTTTTCATCGGCGCGCTGTACGCCTTCCAACGGCCGTTCAAGCAGTATCCAGGAGTGGAATATTTCAATTTCGAGCTGACGCCCGATTGGCAGGAGAAGGGCGAATGGGCTTTCGCGCGATTGATGTTTCCTCCCGGTCCCAACGACGGCTATGCGGGACGTTTCGATGGCGATTTCCGGCGAGGGCTGTCGCTCTGGACGCAGGATTATCCGCGCGCCGACCGTCACTTCTCCCAAGCACTGCGCCGTCTAACGCGTCTACATGTGCGGTCGGTAGAGCAGTCTGTGATGCTCGAAGACGGCGATGAGGCTTTCAATTGGCCCTGGCTGTACGCCGTGCAAGTGGGCGAGTGGGGATTGACGGAGCAGGAAGCTAAAGTGATGCGCGAATACCTGCTGCGCGGTGGCTTCTTCATGGCGGACGATTTTCACGGGGACTACGAATGGGAAATGTTCCAGAAGCGCATCCGTTTTGTTTTTCCGGACCGGCCGATTGTCGATATCCCAGAAGACGATCCGATCTTTCACACTGTGTTCGATTTGAAGGATCGTTTCCAGATCCCGGGCGCCGCGCATCTCTACCAAGGCTGCAAGAACTGCAGTGAAGGCGGCCAAGGCGCGCACTGGCGCGGCATTTACGACGACAAGGGCCGCATCATGGTGGCGATATCGTACAACTCAGACGTCGGTGATGCCTGGGAGTACGCGGATGATCCGATGTATCCGGAAAAATTCTCGGGGCTTGCGATTCGCGTAGGCGTGAATTACGTGATTTACGCGATGACGCACTGAGTCCGGTTCCCGATTAACTCTTCGCCAGCTCGCCCGGGCGCCGGGAACGCATTTCGGCTTGCGCCTCGCGATGCAGGTCGCCCATCTTCGCGCCGGAAGCCACAAGCGCGATAAAGCCGGCGATCAGAAGCGGTACCGTAACCACCGCCCAGAGAATTAGAGTGAAGCGCCGCGCCATGGCGCCGGGTACGCCAAACAGCGTGAGACCGAGCGTGGACAACACTTGAAACAGTCCGACATTTCCCGGCGCTTGGGGCACAACCGAACCGAGACGCAGCAACACCATAAGCGCGCCGGCCTGCGCCCACGAGACGCCGTCAAAACCATACGCTTGCATGACGGCGTAGATGGGAACAATCTGAATCAGCAGGTAGGGAACGCTGACCGCCGCTGAGAAATAGAGAAAACGCGAGTGGCCGATGCGATGCAGGTCCTCGATGAATACATGGGCCCAAGAAGACAGCGGCGTATCCAGCAGGGCGTCAAGCGCCTGCTCTCGCCAGTACATTGCGACAGCCAGCAGCGCCGCGCAAATGATGAGGATAACCGCCAGGAAGATGCTTCCGGTGGTGATGATCCCGATGGCTCGAGCCTGGCCGTGGCTGAGCGGAAAGTGGCGTACGTAGCGCAGCGAGATAAACAGACCGGCGATGAGCAAAGCGCCGTCGAAGATTCGCTCGATCAGCGCCGAGGCGAGCGTCACGGAGATAGGAATTTTGCTCCAGCGAGCCATCAGGAAACAGCGGATCACTTCTCCGGCGCGCAGCGGCAGCACTTCATTAGCGAACAGGCCGACGTAGATGGCGCCCACCGATGCCCAGGACGAAACGGGCGTAACGGGGAGCAGCAGCAAACTCCAGCGCCAGCCTTGAACAACATAGACCAGGAGGTCGGCAATGGCGCCGACGGCAACCCAGCGCCAGTCCAGCTCGCGAATCTCTTCCCACAGTTCTGTCCAGCTTACGCCGTGCACCGCCCACGCCAGACAAGCCACCGACACCACCAGCGTAACAACGGTGAAGATATGCGACGCCCGTTTGGATTTGGGTGGAGAGGGGGACATGATACCCAAGATCCATGATACTCACCCGAGGTTGCGTCGCGTGGCTAGCTATCGCAAATAGAACAGACTGAGGCGCGGCAAGCCGGCCGACTCAAGCAACTGGCGTTCGAGATACTGCTTTTCCAGCATGGCCAGCTGCGGCGCGGTCATTTTGCCGCGATAAGGGCGAAGCTGAAGATCGAGATGACGGCGGACTTCGAGAAGCTGCTCGTCGGTTTGGCGGGAGCGCACCAGAGCGATCATCTTATCTTCGAGCGCGGTCAGGCGGCGTTCCAGATCCTCGAGGTCGCGATATAGCGTGGCGGCCTCAGACGCGAGTTGCTCGACCGAGGCGGCGACTTCCGCAAGCCCATCCTGGCGGCGGATCTGCCCGGCGTTCGCGGCCAAATAGGATTCGAGTGCTTCCAGAGTGAAGGGCGCGGCGGATTGTTTGCGGGCCGACGGCGCCACTCCGGCCATAGCCTGCGCTTCGATCATGACTGCCTGCGAGCAGTACGCAACGGAATTGACGTTCTGGCCGCGTTTCTTTTTCGCGCGCCATTTTTCGAAAGCGGAATCCACGCCGCGCAGTACGGCTGGGAGCGGAACGCCTGCGTTTTTCCAGGCTTCCACCAACGCCCAATCGAGCGGTGACATCAGAAATAGCCCGGTCCCACGCGCCTTCTGAAAACGCTCTTCAACCTCGGTGAAATAGTTGAAATAATTGGAAGGCCAGGATGCTTCTTCCATCGTCACTTTTTCCGATTGCGCCGCCATATAATTTCCAGGCCTTCGAGGGTCAAGTCTTCGTTGATGGTTTGAACGGTGCGGGCCGCGCGGGCGATTAACTGCGCCTGCCCTCCAGTGGCGACGACGTGGGTCTTGCCGCCTAGCTCGGCCACTAATCGACCGACGATACCGTCGATCAATCCAGCGAATCCGTAATAGAGGCCCGACTGAATGCTGTTCACGGTATTGTTGCCGATAAGCCGCTGCGGCTCTCGAAGATCTACCATGGGTAGCCGCGCGGTCTTCGCAAACAGGCCGCTGATGGACATTCCGATTCCGGGGCAAATCATGCCGCCCAAATATTCGGCATTGGCCGAAACAACATCAAAGTTGATGGTTGTTCCGAGATCCACAACCACCGAAGGGCCGCCGTAGCGATTGTAGGCCGCGACGCCGTTGACCACGCGATCGGCGCCAACTTCGCGCGGGTTATCGTAGAGCACTTTCAAACCAATATCGGTGTCGGGCGTTACGAACAGAGGCGTAGTCTGAAAATAACGCTGCGACATGGCGAACAGCGGGGCGTCCAGCGTGGGCACGACACTTGCGATAATGATGCCGTCAACGCGCGCTAGATCCAAAGATGCCAGCGCGAACAAGTTGCGCATAAGGACGCCCCACTCATCGGCGGTCTGCTCATGGATGGTGCGCAGGCGCCAGCGTCCAATCAGCGTGGTCTCTTCAAAAGCGCCGATCGTAATGTTGCTATTGCCTGCGTCGAGAGCTAAGAGCATGGCCGCACTCCTCCCGCGACGATCTGGTGATGGCGGCCGTCGTCACCGCGAAGGATCAGGAAGCCGGAAGCGTCGAGGCCGGCCGTGGTCCCCAGCAGCATGGAACCGGTTTGATCCACAGTCACGCGGCGTCCGGCGACGTAACTGGAGGCGTCGGCGAACATTTTGAGGATTGGTTCAGCGCCCTCTGTTTCAAGCAACGCGCAGTAGCGGTCGATGGCCGGGAGCAGCTCGATCATCAAGCGCTCGCGGGATTGGACGCGGGAGCTTACAAGCCGCAGCGAAGTCGCAATGCCGCCGAGTTCAGCCGGAAACTGAGAATGGTTCACGTTGATGCCGATGCCTGCAATGATAGCTGAGCCTTCGAGTGTCGTAAGGATGCCGGCGCATTTTCCCTCGGAGTTATTGGACCGGATCAGCACATCGTTGGGCCAGCGCAAATCGCACACCAGGCCGGTTGCTTGAAGGATTGCGCCGCTCACCGCGAGTCCAAGCGCAAGTGTTACCACTGGCAGCGTGGAGGGTATGAAGCGATGGCGCAAAATGACCGAGAAGTACAGGCCGGAGCCGGGCTCTGAGTGCCAGGTTCTGCCGAGGCGTCCTTGCCCCGCGGTCTGTTCTTCGGCGCCGACAACGCTGCCGGATGGAGCGCCGGATGCGGCTAAGCGGCTGGCGACCGTCATGGTGGAATCAATTACAAAGTGCCATTCGGAGTGGCGATCGGGAAATTGCGACCGCAGCATCGCAAGGTCGAAACGCATGGGCTATTGGAGTTGAGCGAGTGCGTCGCGATTCTTTTCGATCTGAGCGATGTACTCGCCGCGCTTGGCGCGCAAGGACTCTACGACATGAGCGGGCGCGCCATTCAGGAATCTTTCATTCGCGAGTTGGCGATCTTTGTCCACAATCAACTTTTCCAGTTGCTGGATTTCTTTCGCCAGCCGGTTGCGCTGGCCTTCGCGATCCATTTCCGGAAGTTCCAGCAACAGATCGAATTCGGGAGTTGAGCGAACCGCGCCGCTGAGCGCGGGGGGTGCACCGTTGCGCACGTCGAGTTTCACTTTGCCGAGCCATTCCAGCACCGGCAATTCGACCTTCGATGACCCGTTGCGGCAATAGAGCACCCCAGCTAGCTCCAGCTTGTCGTCGAGCCCGTTGTCGGCTTTTAGCTTGCGTGCCGCGGTTACCATGTCCTGCAGCAGCGCCATCTCGTGTTCAGCGGCTTCGTCAATTGCAGTAGCCTGCGGGTAGGCGGCCAACGCGATGGATGTGTTCTGACCGAATCGATGCCACAATTCCTCCGTGATGAACGGCAGGATGGGATGCTGCAAGCGCAGATACGCGCTGAAGACGCTGAGCAAATTCCGCCAATCATTGGTGAGGCCGGAGCCGGGAACCAAACGAAGTTTCTTAATTTCGAGATACCAATCGCAAAAATCGTGCCAGAAAAATTGCCACAACTCTTCCGCCACTTCGTGATAACGATGCTGCTCCAGCGCGCGGTTCACCGAATCAGCGGTACGGCTCAGGCGGCTGAAAATCCAGCGGTCCTCCAGGGTTTCGAGCCGGCCAGGAGCGGGAAGGGAAGGCTCAATGCCCGCGCTTTCCATGTTCATCAACAGCAGCCTTGCCGCGTTCCATAACTTGTTTGCAAACTGGCGCGCCGATGCAAGCTTGTCTTCGTTATAGGTGATGTCGGTACCCGGCGCCGCGGCTTTCAGGAGCCATAGACGGCAGGCGTCGGTCCCGTATTTGTCGTTGATATCGAGCGGGTCGACCACGTTACCTTTGGTCTTCGACATCTTCTTGCGCATGGGATCGCGCACCAGCCCGTGCATGTGCACCTGGCGAAACGGGACGTCGCCCGTTAGCTCAAGACCCATCATCATCATGCGCGCCACCCAAAAGAATAGGATGTCGAAGCCGGTGATCATGAGGCTGGTGGGGTAATAGACCCGAAAATCTTCGGTATCGGCGGGCCAACCGAGCGTGGAGAATGGCCAGAGACTGGAACTGAACCAGGTATCAAGAACATCGGGATCTTGCTCGATGGCTGTCGACTGGCAATGCGCACAGACCTGCGGAGTCTCGCGCGCTACGGTGGTCTTGCGGCAGACAGCGCAATGCCAGGCGGGGATGCGATGGCCCCACCAGAGCTGGCGCGAAATACACCAGTCGCGAATGTTTTCCATCCAATTGAAAAAAGTCTTGTTCCAGTTGTCCGGAACGAACTGGATGCGGCCTTCGTTCACCGCGGCCATGGCCTTGTCAGCCAGCGGCTTGGTTTTCACGAACCACTGCGTGGAGATCAACGGCTCCACGATCGTGCCACAGCGATCGCACTTACTGAGGGCCAGTGTATAGGAATCTACTTTCTCAAGGAGGCCCTCTTTTTCGAGGTCGGCGACTATGCGCTTGCGAGCCTCGAAGCGATCCAGGCCAGCATATGGGCCAGCCTCGGCGGTCATGCGCGCGTCTTCGCCGATCACCTTGATTTGCGCTAGGTCATGGCGCTTGCCAGCTTCGAGATCGTTGGGATCGTGCGCGGGAGTGATTTTGACGACGCCTGTACCGAACTGCGGATCAGCGATTTCATCGAAGATGACCGGGATCGGCCGGTTCATCAACGGCAGAGTCACTGTTTGTCCCGCGAGATCCTGATAGCGCGTGTCGGACGGATTCACCGCTACGGCCGTATCGCCGAGCATGGTTTCCGGGCGCGTGGTAGCTACGATCAGATAGCGTGAGCTGTTGTTCACCGGATAGCGAATATGCCAAAGGCTGCCTTGGGTGTCTTCGTGCTTCACTTCGAGATCCGAGAGCGCGGTGTCGCAGCGCGGGCACCAGTTCACCATATAAGTGCCGCGGTAAATGAGATCGCGTTCGTAAAGGCGCACAAAGGCTTCGAGCACGGCGCGAGAGAGTTCAGGGCTGAAAGTGAACTTCTCGCGGCTCCAGTCGCAGCTATCGCCGATGCGCTTCATTTGCGAAGTTATTCGGCTGCCGTATTTTGCTTTCCATTCCCACACGCGGCGCACGAATTCTTCGCGGCCCAGCTGCTGGCGGCTGGTTCCTTCGGCGGCAAGGCTGCGTTCCACCAACATTTGGGTGGCAATGCCGGCATGGTCGGTGCCGGGAAGAAACAGTGTGTTGTCGCCGCGCATGCGATGCCAGCGCGTGGCCGTATCGATAACGGTGTGATCAAGCATGTGGCCGATGTGCAGCGATCCAGTTACATTGGGCGGCGGGACGGCAAGCGAAAATCGCGCGCCGGGGGCGTGGGGGTCGGCGTGAAAGATGCCTGAGGCCACCCACCACTCGGCCCAATGCGGCTCAAAGCGCTGCGGCTCGTATGCTTTTTCCAATTCCATGAGGGAAACACCATTCTAGCAAGCGGGCCGAAATGCGTCAGTGCGGAAGTGGGGGTTGCTAAACACGAGGTCCGTTATACCTATCGTTCCGGAGCCGATCCGAAGTAGCTCTCATTTAGGTCTGTGTGGACACCTTCGGTAACTGATCGGAGCGCAGCTTCCAGTTTGTGCTTGACGATCTCGCGTGAGATCTCCTCCTTGACGCGCTCCTCGGGCAGCGTCCACTTCGCATCTACCTTGTAGACAACAAGACTGTACGCTTCCTTTTCTATCCCGCTTACTTCACCGGCCTTTAACGCGAAAACATCCGCGCCAACCGCTGCGGTAAGACCGGCTCTTCGCCGTGTTCCCACTTCGGTAGCAGGTGGGAGCGTAGTGAGACCGACTGCTAAGTACGCCTCCTTTTGAAGTTGGTCAAGATTTTCTCCGTTGGCCGCTCGGTCGCGGAATTCGGTCGCAATCTCCAGCATTTGTTTTTCCGCCGGCTGCTTGCCGGCCACCGCAACGCTATTTAATGGCACCAGCATGCGGCGAAGTTGTACTTCTTCGAACTCGGAGATGTGCCCCTGATAGTAGTCGGCGATTTCCTGTTCCGAAACCACGCTCGACTCTTTCTCGAGGCGCCGGCGATATAGGTCGGCAAGCGTTCGCAAACGCAGCCATTCCAGTGTCTGTTGGAATTGATCCGATTTATCGATCCCGGACTGCTGGGCTGCGATCTGGAAGGCAAGCAGGTCGGTGTAAGTTTTGGCGAGACTGTGCTTTATAGTGGGGCTAACCTGCGCCCCTGGCGACACAATCTTTAACAAACCATCAAACTCCTGACGCCTGACCACCACGGTGCAATCTTCGCCGCCGGCTGCCAAGGGATTCTGCAAGAACGAGCAGACACCATGGATGGTAAGAACGGCATCGCTGGGAGCAACGGCGGCCGCGTTGCCTGCAGGATGGAGATCTCCGGCAGCGGGAGTAGGAGGCTGTGCAAAGGCTGCACTCGCGAGTAGCGCAATTGTGAGGGTTCGGGACATTGCTCTAAAATTCTCCCGTTGGAAAGATGTTAATGGCGAAATGCGTAAATATCAAGGGTATTGAATTTCAAAAAAAGCGATGTTTCTTATGACACACTCGCAAGGCAAAGTTGCTCTGTAAGCCTGATGTCAAATAGAATCGCGGTGTGTTAGGCCTTAGAAAACGGCGGAAGGTTGGCTCTTGACAAGAAACGAATAATGGCCGTATTATTTCGGTACAGCACTTTAATCACGCACAAAGCGTGCGAGGGCAGGACGAATTAAGCTGTTACGAAAGTCACAGAGTACTTCGAGTTCCTCGCAAGAGATGCGGACAACCGATCCGGCGCGATCGGCCCAACAGCCGGCGTTTTCCAGTTGCTGGGCCTGACCCCAATGACATCCTGAATGGTTCGCTAGGGCGGAGCCAACCGCAATTTTGACTGCAAGCACACTGGCGGGGGCAGTCCCGATACTGGTGCGCCCGCAGACAAGCGTACGAAGGGAAGAGAGGCATTCAATGAATCGAGAAAGCAAACAGCCGACCGAACGCGCGCGGCGTCTGACGGTGATCATGACGGCGCTGGTATCCACCTACATGGGAACAGTTCCAGCGCAAGCACAATGCCCGCCAGGAACGGCTTGCGATCCAGGTCCCCGGCCAGTTGGTGTTCAAACGGGCCTGTTCCCGGGCCCCACGAACACCGGTGGAGGTACTCTTCTAACCACACCGATCATCGACACGCGCCAGCCTCCAGATGCAAACGGCAACGAAGGTGCGGGCCGGGTGATTGCCAATGCCGGGACCGCGGGTAAATTCTGGGGCGACGCAGGCGGCGTATTCGGCCAGTTAGCGAGCGTGAATGGCGCCACCGACCCAACGTCGAACAACCCCACGCTGCTTGGCCTGGGTCCGGCATTCAATGGAAATAGCTGCTTCATGTGCCATTCGCAACCCGCCATCGGCGGGACCAGTCCGGGCGTGGGAACACCGGGATTTACGCAGAATCCTCAGGTGACATTAGCCAACGCTTTTGGGGCGGCGAATCCCGAGAATTTGTCCGCGATAATCACGCCCAATGGTCCAATCCGGGAAGCTCGCTTCATTCTCCTTGAGACCGATCCGACCAGACTGACGTTAGATGGGGGAGTGCACGACTTGTTCAGCATCCAGGGTAGAAGCGACGCTCCGCCCGGGTGTCAGCTTTCTCAACCGGATATCACTACGCAACTGGCTGACAAGAACGTAATTTTTCGAATTCCTACTCCGACGTTTGGGCTAGGTCTGGTAGAGAATGTAGCGGACGCCGATTTAGTGAGGAACGCTGGCTTGGAGCATGGGTTAAACGGGAGCATTCAAGACGCCGTCCTAAACCGGTCCGGCAACGATGGGACGGTGGCGCGCTTCGGCTGGAAAGCGCAGAACAAATCCCTGCTCCTGTTTGCCGGCGAAGCCTCGAATGTTGAGCTGGGCATGACGAATGAGATCTTTCAAACCGAGAGAACGCCAGGAACGAGTTGCACCGCGAACCCGTTGCCGGAAGACGATACGAAAGTCGCATTTCAATCGGGTCTGAACCCGCAGGATGTAGACTCTTTCGTTTCGTCGGCGATCGAAAACTTCGCGGTATTTATGCGCATTAACGGCGCTCCAGGGCAGTGCGATTTCGCTAGCGGCGTGGATGTAAACGGCAATGCGCTATGCAATCCGTTAAGCGCATCAGCGCAAGCCGGGCTCACGGTGTTCAACACGATAGGCTGCAATGTATGCCACACCGAGAGTTTCACTACACAACCGTCAAATGTGGCTGGTATGAGTAACCGCACGTTTCAGCCCTTCTCCGATTTTGGTTTACATCACATGGGCGTGACGCTGGCCGATGGCGTGACGCAAGGGCTGGCCGGTCCGGACCAGTTTCGTACGGCGCCACTCTGGGGGCTGGGGCAACGTCTGTTCTTTCTGCATGATGGGCGGGCCAGCAATCTGATGCAGGCGATTCAGGCTCACTCCAGCAGTTCCAACAGCTGCTACACCTCTGCCGCGACTCAAACTTTCGCGGTCACGTTCCCGCTGGACAACAATGCCGTAGCTAGTTTTTTTCCGGCCACGGCTACCATATCCTGTGGCTCGGAGGCGAATACCGTGGTCGCCAATTTCAACAACCAGAATGTAACCAATCAGCAGAATCTTCTTAACTTTCTGCGTTCGCTTTAGAATCGCATCGGTCCGCCTAGGCTTAGGGTCACGTCCATGCGAAGCACGGGTAAACGCCGGGTCTAGGTGGCTCGGCGTTTCGGCTGCTATGTTTTCTAATTCGAGATTTGACAGCGCTTAGGAGGGATGTTGTAATGAATGGGCGTAACCTGCCTGCCTGTTCCTCAGTAGCTCAATGGTAGAGCATTCGGCTGTTAACCGAAGGGTTGTAGGTTCGAGTCCTACCTGAGGAGCCAAACTTTTCCATAACTCGAGCCGAGACAGGACAACGGAATGTACGGTCGGTCGACTTCCGGGTGTAGGTGGCGCAACGCAACGAACGTGTTTCCATCATGCCCCACCTTGATATACCATCGCACCATCGTACTCAAAGCCCCCCGCGAGAATTTTCCCGGTAAGGGTCCGTCTCGATACTGCCACTGAAGGATTGTTCCGACAGACGGGAGCCGCGGATCGCGAATCGGTCTACACCTGGGTCGAAGGTGACGGCCCCCACAACGTCTGGCACCCCGCCCAGCAGGATGCACCACCAGCGGATTTTGGCCGGCGCCGGAATACAGGTTCGATGGTTGCTGATCGGTGGTATTGGCCACTAAACCTCGGGTTGGTCTCATCCGGACTCGCAACATAGCCCATCGCCGTCGTTCGGCTGTCCACCCCGGCCAGAATCTCCGTGCCAAACGGCTGGCAATCTTACCTCTTGACAACTCCCAGGACCGAACCCAGACGAGCCGGGGGCCCGATGTTGTGCCATCCGGAACTTCCTCAGCCGCAAAGACTCGGGACCTCTGACGCAAGCTTTGAGGGTCCACGTCAGCGGGGAGCTAGCGCCCCCCGTAATTCGAACCACGGTAAGAATTTTGACTTCCGTGGACCGTTCTTGAGCAGTTTGCCGCTTCGACGACTCCTCTTCGTCGCCGGTGAGCCGTGAAACGTTCTTTATGACCTCTCAGCGCCAGGCCCTTGAGCACCAAGATCGCCATTCGCCGAGGTCATGGAGCCCAATTGATTGCATTATTGTTGCCATTGCCCGAAATCACATTACCCGACAAGCTCACTGTCTGAGCATTAGCAAACTGATCCGTCCCACAATTACCTTGGTTGCCGCTGGTAATAACGTAAGTGCTGGCGATCCCGTTCGCATTGTACTCAAGATAGTTATCTTCGATTGTGAACAGCGTTGTCGGAGGTGTTGGAGCGGGGTTGGGACCATTGCACGGCACCGATGTAGTGGTGTTCAGATCAATTCCATCCCCGGCGTTGTTCTCGATGGTGTTATCCCACATTGTAACGTAAGCGGCATTCTCCATCT
>Ga0302326_10012850_pt1 | contig 17797 bp, 13 predicted proteins | sample Palsa_T0_3_FD_202264 | JGI IMG/M metagenome (GOLD analysis project Ga0302326, IMG submission 202264) | Peat permafrost microbial communities from Stordalen Mire near Abisko, Sweden - Palsa_T0_3 | ecosystem: Environmental > Terrestrial > Soil > Palsa > Peat permafrost | place: Sweden: Abisko... | reverse complement strand
CGATGTTCGCCGCGAGCGTAAGGTAAGCCGCTTCGACCTGGAAGCGCTGGTTATCGGCCAACGCCTGAAGCTCTTCGACAGTGCGGCGATTGAGTCCCCAGACGTCGAAGGTGTACGACACCGCGACCTGCGCGGTGTAAAGATTGAAAGGGTTGGCTGCCGAACCGAGGACTGGGGAGATCGCACCCGCGGTCAGCTGGCGCGTCGGATTGAAGTTCGCCTGGACCAGCGGGAAGAAATGACCCGCTTGGGCGTAGACCGCCTGGTTGGCCGCGCGCAGCGAGGCGATCGCCGATTGTAGATTTGGGTTGTTATCCAGCGAGCGCTTGATCAGCGCATTGAGCGCCGGCGATCGGAACAGCGCCCACCACTCCTGCGGAATGTCGCGGCCCGGCGCAAAACGCTGCGCTCGTCCGGTCGGCGCGTCGGTGGAGGAGGTCTGCAATCCCAGCGGCTCTTTGGTATAGCCGGTGACGTCGGGCGGGGCGGGATGCAGGAAATCCGGACCGACCGCGCAGCTTGCCAAAAGCATCGCCGCCGCGAGAAAGCCGGCTCGTGCATTCAACTTCCTGACGACTGCGGGATCGGACATATGCAACTGAGACGTATTCGAAGCCGGAAACTATACTTGATCGCGCCCAAGGCTTTTGCGGCAAAGACTTGATCGCAACCCGACACTTAGCCGCCAGCATTATCGACGAATTGCCGCTGATTGGCTGTGCTCACACTGCCACAGTGTGGGCGATTTGGCGCGGATTTGCACTGATATCTTTCACAGTCGTCATCGAGATTTCACGGCGATCCGTGCAAGAGAGGGACAGCGGAAATCGCCAAATGTCGAGCCGCGGTATTCAGTTGAGAAGGCGCGCCAAAAAATAGCGAATTAGTATCGTCATGATAAACTGCGATGAGTCGCACAGAACGGCGGGATTAGTTCGAACGCTTTTAAATCTTCAATCAATCCGAGTTCTGTGATTGGCTTGAATTCTGTGATTAATGACAGTAGACGGCGGCGCTGCGTAATGGCCATTTCGCGGCAATCCTGACGACTCTGGATGCGGTTTATCGATGTTTCCGCGCGCAACGAACGGCCGGACGAGAGCTGCGCTCGCCGCCGCATTCATCGCCATCGCGATCGTGGCTTTTGGCGCGTGGCGCTGGAGCCAAGGCTCGAAGCCCGAGCTCGGCCCGACGGCGAGCGCCAACGCCGCGCGGGGCGATGCTTCAGGCGCGCCCGCGCGCGATCGAGACAGCGTCGATCTGTCTGATTCACAGCTCGCTTCGGTCAGAGTCGAGCCAGTCGAAGACCACGAGTTTCCGGTCCTGAAGGAGGCGGTGGGAAGCATCGACTTCGACGAGGACATGGCGGTGCAGGTGTTCACACCCTACCAGGGCCGCATCATCGCTCTCTATGCCTCGGTCGGCGACGACGTGAAGAAGGGGCAGACGCTGTTCACGATCGACAGCCCCGATCTGCTCCAGGCCGAATCCACCCTGATCGCCGCGGCGGGCGTGCTTGAATTGACCACCCGCAATCTGGCGCGGCTGCGCGAGCTCTATAAGACGCTCGCGGTGTCGCAGCGCGATGTAGATCAGGCGGCGTCAGACCAGCAGACCGCCGAAGGCAATCTGCGCGCGGGGCGCGATGCGGTGCGCATCTTCGGCAAGACCGATCCCGAAATCGATCGCATCGTCGCCGACCGCAGTGCGGATCCGACGCTCGTCGTGCCGAGTCCGATCAGCGGCCGGATCACGGCGCGCAATGCGGCGCCCGGGCTCCTGGTGCAGCCAGGCAACGCTCCGGCGCCATATATCGTTGCCGACATCAACATCATGTGGATGCTGGCAGATGTCGCCGAGGCGGACAGTCCGGCGTTTCGCGTCGGACAGGCGGTGCAGGTCAACATCAGCGCCTTTCCCAACCGCGTGTTCGACGGCAAGATCACCACGATTGGCGCCAGCGTCGACCCGAATACCCGCCGCGTCCTGGTCCGCTCCGAGATCAACGATCCGCAACATGAATTGCGCTCGGGCATGTTCGCGAATTTCGTCATCAGCGTCGCCGCGCCGGTCCGTTCTCCGGCGGTTCCGCTTGCCGGCGTCGTGCGCGAAGGCGACGGCACGATGAGCGTGTGGGTCACCGCCGACCGTCGTCGGTTCACCAAGCGCACGGTCAAGATCGGCGATCAGCGCGATGGTTATCGGCAAATCCTCGAAGGCGTGCAGGTCGGCGAACTGGTCGCCAGCGATGGCGCGATCTTCCTCAGCAATATGCTGACGATTGGGGGGAGCCAATGAATACGCTGCTCCGCCCCGCATGTTCGAGGTAAAGGCGAGCAATGCTGAAGAGCATTCTTGTATTCGGACTTACCAGACGCGCGATCGTGCTGCTGGGTCTTTTGGTCTTTGTCGCCGCCGGGCTCGTCGCCTTTAGCAAATTGAATATCGAGGCTTATCCGAATCCCGCGCCCGTCATTCTGGAAATCACCGCCCAGGCGGCCGGACTGTCGGCCGAAGAGATGGAGCGGTACTACACGGTGCCGATGGAGGTCGGTCTCTACATCACACCTGGCGTGGACAACATCCGTTCGACGTCGTTTTACGGCCTGTCGTTTGTGCGCGTCACCTTCAAATACGGAGTCGACTACTACTTCGCCTTCACGCAGGCGCAATTGATGTTGCAGCAAAACGTCAGCCTACCCGGCGGTCAGTCACCCGTCATCCAGCAGTCGAGCCTTGTCGGCGAGGTGTTCCGCTATCAGGTGGTCGGCCCTCCGCATTTCGGGCTGACCAACCTGCGCACCGTGCAAGACTGGATCGTCACGCGGCGACTGTTCACCGTGTCGGGGGTGGTGGCCGTGAATTCGTGGGGCGGCACGACCAAGCAATACGACGTCGACGTCGATTTGCACAAACTCGACGCTTATAATGTCACGATCCCTCAGATCATCACCGCACTCGGCAACGCCAATATCAACGTCGGCGGCCGCGAGATCATCGTTGGCCAGCAATCGGTGAATATCCGCGGCATTGGGCTGCTGGATTCAGGCGGCGACGCCGATTTGACGCAAGGGTGGCGGGTTAATGATATCGAGAACGTCGTGCTCGCTCAGGTGAATGGCGTGCCGATACAGGTGAAGGATGTTGCCAAAGTTTCGGTCGGCCACGTGCCGCGGCTCGGCATCGCCGGCAAGGACCACGACAGCGACGTCGCGTTGGCGATCGTCGTTATGGGTCGCGTCTATCACACCAACGACATCATTCCCCGCATCAAGGCCAAAATCGACCAGATGAACAGCGACGGCACCCTGCCGCCGGGAGTCAAGCTCGTTCCCTACTACGACCGGTCGACGCTGGTGGCGGTCACCACGCATACAGTCCTGCACAACCTCATTTTCGGGTGCCTCCTGGTCTTCGTCATCCAGTGGGTATTCCTCGGTAATTTGCGCAGCGCCATCATCGTCGGCGTCAATATTCCGTTCGCGCTTTTCTTCGCCGTCATCATCATGGTGATGATGGGACAGGACGCCAACCTGCTTTCGGTCGGCGCTGTCGACTTCGGCATCATCGTCGATTCCGCGGTGATCCTCATCGAGAACATCTTCAGGAATTTTCAGAGCCCCACCGAACGGCAGACTTTGCTTCAACAACTCGCGGAGGGGCGATTTGGCCCGGACCCGACCAGATCGGCGGGTACGTCCCATGATCCGCATTGGACCGATCGGTTGCGGCTGATCTTTGCCAGCGCGCTGCAGGTCGACACGGCGATTTTCTTCTCCGCCCTGATCACAGTCGCGGCGTTCGTACCGCTATTCACCATGCAGGGCGTCGAGGGTCAGATTTTTAGCCCCATGGCGCGAACCTATGGCTTGGCGCTGCTCGGTGCGTTGCTGTCGACATTCACGATCACGCCGGTGCTGGCCTCCTTCCTTCTTCCGGAGCATGTCGAGGAGACGGAGACGATCGTGGTGCGGGCGCTGCGCGCGATTTACGTGCCGATTCTGCGCTGGTCCCTACAACATCGGAAGACCATGCTGGCGTCAGCCGTCGCGTTTCTTGCCATCGTCGGCGTCTTGATGACGCAGCTCGGCGGCGAGTTCCTGCCGGCGCTGGAAGAAGGCAATCTTTGGATTCGAGCGTCAATGCCGCCGACGATCGGACTCGAAGCCGGCGAGCCGGCGACGACCAAGATGCGCGAGATTTTGCTCCGTCATCCCGAAGTCCTGACCGCTGTGTCCCAGCATGGCCGGCCCGACGACGGCAGCGATGCTTCGCCCTTCTCGAACGTCGAACTCTTTGTACCATTGAAGCCTTATGACGAATGGCCGACAGGCTTCACCAAGGATATGCTCATCGCGCAATTGCAGAAGGAGTTCAACGACGAGCTGCCTGGCGTCGAATTCAACTTTTCCCAATACATCCAGGACAATATCGAGGAAGCGCTTTCGGGTGTTAAAGGCGCCAACTCGGTGAAAATCATCGGTCGCGACTTACCGACGATTGAGCGGCTTGCCACCGAAGCGATGCGCCAAATGCAGCAGGTCAAAGGTATCGCCGACCTTGGAATTTTCCATGTGCTCGGGCAGCCGAACCTGAATATCAAGGTGAACCGGGAAAAGGCAGCGCGCTACGGCCTCAATACCGGCGACGTGAACACCGTCGTTCAGGCGGCATTGGGCGGAGCGCAGGCAACCACGCTGCTTGAAGGCGACCGGCAATTCAGCGTCGTCGTTCGGCTGCCGTTCGAGTATCGCTCGAGTCTTGAGGGGGCCAAAAGCATCAAGGTCGCGTACCAAACGCCGAGCGGGACCAACGCCTACATTCCTCTGACCGAACTAGCCGACATCACGCTCGATACCGGCGCGTCCTACATTTATCACGAGTCTGGAGAACGCTACATTCCGGTCAAGTTCAGCGTCCGCAATCGCGATCTCGCCGGCGCCGTCGCCGAAGCACAAAAAAGGATCGCCGAGAACGTGAAGCTCCCGGGCGGCTATCGCATCGCGTGGGCCGGAGAGTTCGAAAGCCTTCAGAACGCGCAAGCGCGGCTTGCTATTATCGTGCCTATAAGCCTCCTTCTGATCGTGGTGCTGCTCTACGGCCTGTTCAATTCGCTCCGCGACAGCCTGATGGTGCTTATGGGCATTCCCTTCGCCGCCGGCGGTGGCGTACTGGCACTCTACTTCTCCGGTTTGAATTTCAGCATCTCGGCGGCCGTCGGATTCATTTCCTTATTCGGTGTTTCGGTGATGAACGGCATTCTGGTCATGACCTATTACAACGAGACCAGAGCCACCGGCCTGGGCACGATCGACGCCATGTTTCACGCCGCCTCGCAACGAATGCGGCCGATGCTGATGACGGCGCTGTCAGCTTGCATCGGCTTGTTGCCGGCGGCCGTCTCGACCGGCATCGGCAGCCAAGTGCAACGGCCGCTTGCTGCCGTGGTCGTCGGCGGCATGTTCATCGGGCCGATCATTCTGCTGGTGGTCGTGCCGGCGATCCAGACAATGGTCCTCGGCCGGGCGGACGATACGACGCCGGCCGGCGAGCCGGAAGCGTCGCAACCGGCCGAGTGAGCGCCATGTCGATGCAGAACGGCTTGAAGATTAGTTGCCGTCTCCTGGCAATTGTATTGCTTGGCGGTTTGACGATGCGCGCGGGCTTCGCCGAGGAGAATGATTCGGACAAGCGCGACGACGCCAAAGCATCCAGTCGGTCCGCCGCACCGGCTGCCGAAAATCCGATCACGCTCGACAATCGGTCCGCTCCACGTGGCGACAACGACAAACGCGTCGAAGGAGAGCCCGGCGGCAAGACTCCGGATGGCATCGACACGCGCATTGCCGTGCAGCCGCGCCGCGCGGGCGACAAACCCGGCAAGGACACGAAAGCGAAGATCGAGTCGCCGGCGCTGGGCAACCTTCATCGGCGGACGTTTCCGGCGACGCGACCGTCCAATCAGACGGTACGCAATGCCGTCGGTGTTCCGGTTCCTCGACACGACGGCGGGGAGCGATATGACGGCGTGCATCCCGGATATGTTGCCGTTCCGCACGCTCCGGCTGTCGCGACGACCGGCATAACCGGAAGCCCGAGCGCCAGTCCGACAAAGCCTGAAATGCGTACCAACCGTCCGGCCGCAATTGCGAAGCCGATTGTCGGGTCATCCGCCGCCAATCGCGGCCCGATCAACGGAACGGGCCTTGTCCATCGCGGCTCCGGTCCTTCCGGGATCGGGGGACCGGCAACGGCCGTTGGTGGAATCAGTGGGACAACGATCCAGCCTAAGCACTAAATCGTCTGCGCTTCTCCGGATCGATTCTTCCGACAGTCCCTTTTGTGGCGCCGAATGCGCGCGCCCCGAAATGCCGAATCCGGCCAATTGGGCCTGCTCGAATTTTAGGCAAAGACCTGTGCAACTGCTTGGTTCCACAGCCCTTTCAACCAGAGCCGCGGGTAATCCGCTGTAGTTCTTTACATTTTTTCTATATTCACGCGGCGCACCTTATATAAGTTCTATATTTCCGGGTCGAAAAGGCTTATGTTTGTCAGCAAGGAGCTTGAAAAAGGACTCCGCAGACGAAGTTGGAGGAACCAGTGACATGGATGCCGATCGACCTGGCACGGCGGGCTCTTCCCCCTGAACGAGCTTCTCCGGCCAAAGACAAATCGCAGATCCCGACGGCTCTGTGGATCGCCGGCACCACGCTTCGCGCCGTATTTATGGCCTGCCTGCTGCTGATAACGTTTCGCGTCAGCATGCCCCAGAACGAAACCATCTGGACGGCGTATGACACTCCCGGCGATCTGATTCGGCTTCTTTTAGGCTTCGCCGTTTGCCTCTGGATCGCGATCCAGCTTTTTAGAGCGCCCAAAGACGCCCACGGCAATCGCACGTTTCTTTATTTCGGGATTGCCGCGGTTCCGCTGGCGATTTTGTGCATCTTCGCTGTTTGGTGAGCTGGGCTCCATTAGAGAGCCGACGGCACACGGTGCGTTCATCTGCACACGTAGATGGCGCGGCCCCCGGGTCCCACCCACGAACAGATTCGTTGCGGCACCGCGTTGTGTGGTGCGCTGGCGAGCGCGTGTCGATGCGGCTTGACGCCGGGCCGTTTGCCGACCTCTGTATTCGGATCGGCCGCTTGTGCTGGCGCAGCGGCAAAGAAGGTCAGGCTCAAAACGACGCCGATTGCTGACGGTGTCCGCAACATTTCGGTTTAGATTTTCTCCAGCCCTTGGGTGCTCGTCGCAGGATCCGCGAGTGCGTCGGCGAGTTCGCGGTGAACGCCGAGCGGCGGATACAAATACAGGTCCAGCAACCAGGTGCGCGGCTGGGTCGAGAAGTCGCCGAGCAGCTTCTCCGCTTCGCGTTTTGCCGCCGGGAATCGTTTGCCCCAGTCGACGTAATCGCGCGCCGGCACCTCGACCGCTACGATCACAGTCGCAATGAAGAGGAACGTATCGTTTGCGCGCTTTGCGCTCCTCGCTTTCGACGCCTTTTTGAAAATTTGCGTCAGCTCGCGATGACACTCGATGACATCGCGCGCATCCGAGAGCCACAGCATGTCGGGTAAGCCGACATACCCGTAGATGCCGTGATAGCTCTCGATCAGCCTGCGACACTTGACGGTCAGCTCTTTCGGCAAAAACCGAAATGATCGCTGACCAGCGGGATGAGCATCCGCCGGACGCCGGCTGTCCGGTCCGGTATCGCCGCTTGCGGGGTCGCTCATCAACGACATCTTCAATGCTTGAAAGTTGCGGTCCGTTACGAATGTCGTCGAATTCACTCTACCGGCGTCCGCCATATACTTGCGAGTTCGGTTTGCCCGTCCTCGGATAGAGAAAAAATATGCGCGCTGCTGCATCGCGCTGCCTCGGCAGTTGCGCGGTCTCGTGCGTCAGCCGGCTTTTTTGGCTACTGTGACCGAACGGTTACACTTGTTGGCTCGCATTCTCCCGCGGCGGGCGCTAACGCGTCGCAATCGCCCACTGTCATGCGATTTTGCGATTGCACCGAGCTTCGTCGCGGCCACGGGCCGCCACGTCGAGAGCGTCGCAGCCTTATTCAGCTTCACCGAATTCAATTGACTTAAATCAATGCAGTCCGGGCAGGATCGGACTTGCTGGCTATTTTTTATATATTAAAATTCGGTCCGACCAATATCGACTCTCTTTGGCCTTCACTGCGAAAAATCACAGCATGGGGTCAACGCTGGAACACGCATTGCATCCACATGTGTGTGTGGCGATTAAGAAAACGGGGGTGGGGTCATGAAACGATTGCTTCTGGTCATCGGCGTCTTGCTGCTGGCGGTAACGGCATCGGGCCGTTCGATGGCAGCGGACGCGTACGGCGCGTGGAAGGATGGATTGCCGAACGCATGGGTCGAAGGCGCGGTCTGCGATCCGTGGCTCGATTACAATTGCGCGCCGCCCAAGGTGTCGCCATTGGCGATGAAGTCGATGGAGCGGAGCGGAAACTGCGATCCCTACCTCGACTACAAATGCCTTGACCCATATCTCGGCGATGATTTCTTCACACGGTTCATCCGCTACTACCAGCTCGAATGGGGCAACGGTGTTGCGCCGTCCGACCCGAGCGCTCCGCCCGGGCGCCGCTCCGACGCTGCTTGGCCGCCGACCCCGCAGGCCCAGCCGCCCATGCCGTTTACCGAATGGCCCTACGGCGGCACGCAGAATATCGGCGTGACCCGGCCAAATTCGGTCGATTCTCCGCTGATGGTCGCGCTCGGCAATACCCAGCTCGGCCATGCGATGAACGATGCCCATATCCAGGTCTATGGCTGGGTCGCGCCGGCCGGCAATCTCAGCAGCAATACCGTCAAACCGGCAGGCAACGCGCCGGCCGCTTACGATTACACCCCCAACTCCGTCCAGCTCGACCAGGCCGTGATCTATGTCGAGCGTTTGGCCGACACGGTGCAGAACGATCACTTCGATTGGGGCTTCCGCCTTTCGGCCTTGTATGGCGTGGATTATCGCTACACCACGGCCTACGGCCTTTTCAGCTATCAACTTCTCAACCACAATCAGGTCAACGGCTTCGATTTTCCGATGGTGTACACGGACCTCTACTTCCCGGTGTTCCAGGGGATGGACGTGCGCATTGGCCGCTTCATCTCGGTTCCGGACATCGAGGCACAGCTCGCACCCAACAACTATACCTACGTGCACTCATTGACGTACACCTTCGACAACTACACCAACACCGGTCTCGAGGTAACGACTGCACTCACCAAGAATTGGATACTGCAACTCGGCCTGACCGTCGGCAGTGACACGATGCCGTGGAACGCGGGCGCGCGTATCGCCAACCAATTGCCGGGGAACGTGTTGTATCCTGACGCATCGATGCTCAAGGATCCCGGCGCGGTACCGTCCGGCACGTTCGGCATACGCTGGACCAGCGACGACGGTAGGGACGACCTGAACTTCGTCATGGATGCCTGGAATGGCGGCCAGTGGGGCTACAACAACCTGCAATGGATCGGCTTGACCTATTATCACAAGCTTAGCGACTACTGGCACATTGCGTTCGAGACCTGGAATATTCACGAAAACAACGTGCCGAACTTGAACAACGCGGCAGCTGCAGGCATTCTTGCCGGTGGCGGTACGCCGTTCAGCCCGCAATTCACGCCGTTCAATGGCCCGAACGCGGCGGTTTGCTCTGGGCCCGGCTCATGGAACAGCGCCACGGGTTCTGCCAATATCGTGGCCGGCTCCCCGCTGACCTGTAGCTCCGACACGCAGACCTTTTTGGTCTACGTGAATTATTCGCCGAACAAACTGAACAATTTCTCGTTGCGCACCGAGTATTTCAACGACCCGAACGGGCAACGCACCGGAGTGCCGACCGCCTACGCCGATGCCGCGCTAAGCTGGCAGCATTGGCTCTCGCCGCAGATCGAGTTTCGTCCGGAAATCGCTTACTATCGCTCGATCAACAACGCGGCCTTCAACGGCGATATCCCCGCGGGCATTGTTCCCACCAGGAACTGGGCGTTCATCGCGGCCAGTGACGTGATCATTCACTTCTGAGCGGAGGTGATTTCGGCGTCTGCGATATAAGCCAGATTGCGGGCCTTGGCCTATGTTGCAGCGCCGAAGTCGCTCCATTTATAAAGGACGAATATTTGCATATAAAACACTCAGAGCTTCCGCCGTACTGTTCGAAACATGTGCAAATACGGCGATATAGATTATGGCGTTTATTGTTTTCATATTTTTTCGAGTAGAAAGTCATCTCGACTTTCTATGGATATGTGGGAGAGTGCTTACTGTGACAAATGCCAGCCGGGGGCGGGAAGCAAGTTCGAGTGGAGCGCTTTCGGAAAGGCAAAGACCGTGTCAACTCTGCAAGAACGGCGCATACTCCGCGATCTGACTGCAAAGCTCCCGAACCACGACGATGCCCAGGCGCTTGTCCGCCATAGTGCCCGATGGTTGAACGTCGCCGCCGCGAAAGCCATCCCGATCGTGGCGACGCTCGCCATGGTGTGGCTGGCGACGATCAGCCTCGTTGTCGTCAACTACTTCGTCCCATTCAATCTTGTCTCGCTCATTTACATGCTGCCCGTGGTGGTGGCGGCGACGCAATGGGGCATCGGGGCGGGGCTCGTCGCGGCCATTGCCGGCGCCGCGGCCGCGGACTTCTTCTTCTATCCGCCGCTCTACAGCTTGTGGCTGCAAAATCCGCAGGATATCGTTGACCTGCTGCTCTACCTGTTGGTCGCCCTGGTCACCAGCAATCTCGCCGCGCGCCTCAAGAACGAAGCGGTCACGTTGCGCCGTCGGGAAAAGGAGATCGGCGAGCTGCATGCATTCTCGCAGGGGCTGGCCACCTGCCTCAATAGCCGCGATCTGATATTCGCGGTGCAAGATTATCTCTCGAACACGCTGCGCTATCGCGCCGTCCTGATTGCGACGGCGCCGGGCGATCACGGCGCGTTCGACAATGCCGCCGTTCCGGAGGAGATCCGGCTGGAGGCGGTAAAGCTGATCGCAGCCGGTGCCGTGCATGCGTCGGCCATGCTCGATCCTCGCAACCGCCGAGCCTGGCTCGTGCGAGTCATCGCGCCGGAAATCCTGGGTTATGGCGCCATCGCCGTTGAGCTCGGCGAAGCGCCGGGCGAACGTACTGCTGCGGTCGCGCAACGCGTGGAAACACTGCTCGAAGAGGCGATGCGGACGCTCAATCATCTCAAGGTGAAGGAGGCCATCGAGCAAGCGACGATCAATTATCGCACCGAAATTCTTCGCGATGCCCTTGTCGGTGGCGTGTCGCATGAATTGCGCACGCCACTGGCGTCGATCCTCGGCAGTTGCAGCGTGCTTAACCGGCTGCCGGCGGTCGCCGACGATCGTCAGGTGCAAGCCCTAGTCGAGGCGATCAATGACCAGGCCGGCCAGCTCGACAACGAGATTCGCGATTTGCTCAACGCCACGCGCATCAGCGCCAAAGGTGCGCATCCGCAGCTGATATCGACCGACCCGACGGATATCGTCAGCGCCGCGCTCAAGCAAAAGGAGCGCAGATTAAGCGCCCATTGGGTCAGCCTGGACATTGCCCGCGACATTCCTCTGGTCAATGTCGATTCAATTCTTGTCGAGCAGGCGTTTGGGCAGCTTCTGGAAAACGCCGCCAAATATTCGCCGATCGGCAGCGAAATCAAAATCAGCAGCCGCCGCGAACGGGATTACGTGGTTCTGTCGGTGCAGGATCAGGGCAGCGGTCTGACTGACGATGAGAAAGGCCAGCTCGGCAGACGATCATTCCGCGGCGGCCGGCAGGCGGCCGGTTCAAGCGGATCGGGGCTGGGTCTGTGGATTGCCAGCACGTTTATTGCCGCCAATGGCGGCAGCCTGCATGCGGAAAGTCTGGGGCCGAACCTGGGGACGACGATGTCGCTGCGGCTGCCGATGGTGACCGCGGACACGCCGGCGCTGGTGGACGCGCTCAATGACTAAAGTGCTCGTCATTGACGACGAAGCGCAGATCAGGCGGTTTCTCCGCGCCGGCTTCGAGCTTCACGGCTTTACCGTGATTGAGGCGGAGAACGCCGCGGCCGGTCTCAAGATTGCGACCATGAGCGCGGTGGATCTGATCATTCTCGATCTCAACTTGCCCGACCTGGAAGGTTCCGAGGTGCTCGAGCGCATTCGTTCCTGGTCGAACATTCCGATCATCGTTCTTTCGATCCATGCCGATGAGCATGAAAAAGTCCGGCTGCTGCGGCTCGGCGCCGACGATTACGTCGTCAAGCCATTCGGGATTTCCGAATTACTGGCGAGGAGCGATGCCGCGCTGCGGCGGCAGCTGCGCAGCACCAACCGCGATCCGGTGGTGAAAGCCGGCCCGCTTTCCATCGATCTGGTGTCGCGGGCGGTGACGCTGAACGGACAGCGCGTTGCGCTGACGCGTAAGGAGTACGCGCTGCTGCATGGACTTGCCACCCATGCCGGGCTCGTGGTGACGCATCAGCAATTGATCAGAGAAACCTGGGGCGGGCATGCGAGCAACGTCCAGTACCTTCGCATCCTCGTGCGCAAGTTGCGGCAAAAGGTCGAACGCGATGCGACCCAGCCGCAACTGATCGTCAGCGAGTCCGGCGTCGGATATCGGCTCAACCAAGGCGAGACCGGCGCGGCGCCCGGTCGGCGGGGAATTCCGTCGAATAGCAATTGCGGCTGACCCCGCTCACGTAACCTAAGGCTCGATCAACCGCCCGGTTGTGGCTTTGATGACGGCTTCCGTACGCGTCGCGGCGCCGAGCTTGCCGCGGGCATTGTCGATGTGAAAATCGATCGTCCTCTTGGTCAAGCCCACGATTTGCGCGATCTCGACCGAGGTCTTGCCGCGCGCTACCCAGGTCAGCACCTCGACCTCACGATCGTTGAGCTCGGCGAGCTTGGGCCAAAGTCCGGTGCGCGCGACACCGGCGAGCCGCGCCGAGATGATAGTCGCCAGCACGTCGAAATCGATCGGCTTGGTCACGTAGTCGTCGGCGCCCAGTTGCCGGCCCTTGAGTTCGTTGTCCCGATCGGTCAGCGCGGTGAGAAAGACGAACGGCATCTTTGCGAATCGCGGCGCCAGGCCGATCAAGCGTTCCAACAGCTCGAAGCCCGACATCATCGGCATGCTGATGTCCGAGAGGACAAGGTCGGGCATGGTCTTGAGGATGGCGGCGAGCCCTTCGCGCCCGTCATGCGCCAGCGTCACCGCGTAGCCGCGATCGATGAGCTCCTCGGCGATCAGCGCCGCGGTCTCGCGGTCGTCCTCGATGCAAAGGATTTTTTTCTGGGCTTCGAGCATGCGCGGTAACCATAAATGCGAATGCTAGCGCAAATGGCGCGCAAATTCAGCCCGCAAACGCCGCCTGGCTGCGGCGATCGGCCGGGTCGAGGTTTCCGCCGGCGCCCCGCTCGTATATAACCTATTATAAATGTATGGCCCGAAGGCCTGCGTTGTGGTCGCAGGTCTTCATCCATCGACGGTCGGTCCTCATGCGTCAGCCGCATTCCATCCGGTTTCACCTTACTGCGGTGTTTCTGGGTTTCTTTTTGCTGGTGGTGGTGCTTGGCCTGTTCAGCATCTGGCGCCTGAGCAATTTCAACCGCCTGTCTGCCGACGTGGCCGATGTATGGTTGCCCAATACGCGCGTGCTCGGCGATCTCAATAACTTCACGTCCGACTTCCGCGCCATCGAAGGCAGCAATCTCCTGTCGTCGGAGCCCGCCGAGATCGCGGCGACCGAAAAGCAAATGGAGGACCTCGATCGGTCGATCGCCGAGGCTGAACGCGGTTTCGAGCGGATACGCCACGACGTGGCCGAGGACGGCCTGTACGGCCGCTTCAAGGAGCACTGGAACGATTACCGGAAAATCGTCAACCAGATCCTGGTGCTGTCGCGCACCAACCGCAAGGCGGAGGCGGTGGCGATGTATGCGGGCGCCTCGCGCGACGCCTACGACGCCGCGAGCGACACGCTCGGACAACTCACCGACCAGGCGGTCGCCAACGCTGCTGCCGCGAGCGAGCGCCTCGGCGCCGCGTATCGGCAGGCGTTCTGGCTCATTCTCCTCGGCATGGTGATCGCGGGCGTGATGGTGGTCGCCACGCTCGTCCATATCAGCCGCTCCATTTCCGCCCCGCTGCTGCATCTCGCCGAGCGCATGCGGGCGCTCGCCGCCAACAATACCGACATCGACATCCCCGAAACAGAGCGGGGGGACGAAATCGGCGAGATGGCGCAGGCCACCGTGGTCTTTCGCAACAACGCGATCGAGCTGATGCGCAGTCAGCGTATGCTTGCGCGCCAGGCGGCCATGCTCGAGGAGCAATTGGCCAAGGAGCAGCGCCTGGCTTTGGCGCAGCGCAATTTCATCTCCATGGCCTCGCACGAATTCCGCACGCCCATGACCGTCATCGACGGCCACGCCCGGCGCCTGATGAAGGTGAAGGACTCAGTGACACCGGCCGATGTGGACGAGCGCGCGGGGAAAATTCGCGCGGCGGTGCTGCGGCTCACTCACCTGATCGACAATTTGCTCAACTCCGCGCGGCTGATCGATGGCGGCGCCGACCTCTATTTCCATCCCGAACAAATGGATTTGGCGATGCTGTTGCGCGAAGTCTGTCAATTGCACCGGGAGATGGTGCCGGGCGCGCAGATTGCCGAGCGGTTCGATGCCGTTCCGATGCCGATAGTTGGCGACGCCAAGGTGCTGTTCCAGGCGTTCAGCAATCTCCTGTCCAATGCGGTGAAGTATTCACCGAGCGGCGGCACGATCGAGGTCGAGGCCGAGCTTGTCGCCGATGAGGTCGTCGTCGCCGTCGCCGACCGCGGCATTGGCATTCCCGTCGGCGACCTCAATCGGCTGTTCGAGCGTTATCACCGCGGCAGCAACGTTTCCGGCATCGTGGGAACCGGCGTCGGCCTCTATCTGGTCAAGATGGCGGTCGACCTGCACGGCGGCGGCATCGAGGTGAAGAGCAAGGAAGGCGACGGTGCGCGCTTCATCGTGCGCCTGCCGCTCAAACGCGCCGCGCCGATCAAGGAATGGCCGATCGAAGCCGCGCCAGTTGCAACGGCGGATGCTCCTTCAATCGCCTTTCGCTCGGAAAGCATGCCGTGAAACCTCTCGCGCTGGCTTTGCTCGGCTCGCTTGCGGCGGTCTCCGTCTCTCCCGCAACTCCAGTAGCTCCGGTGCCGGCGGGCACGCCACTCATCCTGGTCGATTGGCAAGAGCCGCAGTCGCTGCCGCCGCGCTTGCGCAACCATTGTGCCTACGATTCCTTGAGCGGCCGGGCGTATTGTTCCGACCATTGCGGATTCCAGTACCAGGTCTATTACTGCTCGCTGCCATCCTTCGGCTGTTGCCGCGTCGGTTTCGGCTACTGCGACTGGAGCGGATTGCTGCGCTGCCACCCGTGATTGAATTGGCAATAAATCGGCCGGCGCCTCTCACATCGTGTGCTGCCGGTCATTGCGCCATAGCCGATCGTTCAAATGCGAGCGAAGTGCTTAAATCTGCTCTGACCATGGCGGCTCAAAGTCAGCCGGAACCCCCGGCATATTAGCGAGCTGTTCGGCATCGCATGCTTTGATGCCGTTCTCATGCGCTCAATCGTCACCTTCGCCGCGCTTGCACTTGCCGCGAGCGTCCTCGTTCCGCGGTACGCCTCCCACATGGGCACCGCGCCTGCGCCGCTCGCGCTAGCGGCACGGCCGCAGGCCCCGATTGCGGGATCGGCGGTGAATTCGCGGTCGATCGTCGTGCCGCGCGACGCCCGCGGCCATTTCGAGGTCGATGCCCGCGTCGACGGCCGCCATCTCAGCTTCATGATCGACACCGGCGCGTCACTGATCGCGCTCAGCGCCAGCAACGCGGCTCGGCTCGGCATTCATCCGGTACAGAGCGAATTCGTCGCCGAGGTCAAGACCGCGAACGGCACCGTGCGCGCCGCGCCGACCCGCCTCGACGAAGTCGAGGTCGGCGACATCGTCCTCCGCGACGTCGCCGCTCTCGTGCTGCCGGACGCGGCCTTGAGCGACAATCTGCTCGGTCTTTCGTTCCTGTCGCGGCTGCGGCGCTTTGAATACACCGACGGTAAGCTTGTGCTTGAGCAGTAGTAGCGGCGCAACCCGCCGTTAACGATATTGCCACCGCGTCTCTGCCGTCCGGGCAACGAAAAATCAATGCCTTTCATTTATTGGTAAGGAGCGCGGAACCGCAAATTCCTTCTCCGCCGATGGCGGGCTTAGGGCGCAAAAAACATCATCCGGCCCGGTTGCGGGCGCGCCGGCCGTGGAATGGGAACACGTATGGTTCGACATCTGGCGAAATATTTTCGGCGCCGTGCGAGAGAGATCGCTCGCTTCGCCCGCGCGCAGCGCGGCGCGACGGCTGTCGAATTCGCTTTGATCGCGCCGGCCTTTTTGGGTGTGCTGATTGCGATATTTCAAACCGCCATTTTTTTGTTTGCGCAGCAGACTTTGCAAACCGCGGCCTTGCAGGCGGGCCGCGCCTTAATGACCGGTTCGGGCAGCGGGCTGACCCAAACTCAATTTACCAACACCGTCTGTCCACTGATTCAGCCGCTATTCACCTGCGCCAATCTGATGGTGAATGTGCAAAGCTATGCGGACTTTGCTGCCGCCAATACCTCATCGCCGACGCTGACTTACAACGCGAATGGGACCGTGGCCAATAGCTGGTCATACACCTCCGGCGCTCCGGGCCAGGTCATGGTCGTGCAGCTTATTTATCAGTGGTCGGTTGTTGGCGGACCGCTCGGATTTATACTTTCCAATCTGCCGAACGGCTCCGCCGAGGTGATGGGAATCAGTGCCTTTCGAGTGGAGCCCTATTGATCATGCCAAGACTGGTCAGCGTGTATCGGCGTTTTGTTGCATCGACGCGTGGCGTCGCCGCGATCGAATTCGCGATGATTCTGCCGGTCATGTTGATTCTACTCCTTGCGTCGTTCGATGGCGGAAGAGCAATTGCCGTCTACATGAAAGTGCGATCGGCGACTTACACGCTGGCTGCCATCACCAACCAATATACGACGATCCAGTCTACGGACATGGCGTCAATAGTGGGGGCGACCTCCGTGGTGCTCGCGCCGTTTTCGAGTTCGCCGGTCGTCGTCACCATTTCGCAAATAAAGGTCAGCTCCGCCAGCAAAGCCACGGTCAGCTGGAGCTACTCGCTCAACGGGACTGCTCTGACGCAGACATCTTCGGTGACCCTACCGGCGGCTCTTTTTTCAAACAATTCGTGCGGCACGTACCCGTGTTACCTGATCTTGGGCCAAGTGAGCTACACGTATACGCCGTCGTTCGGTTATTTTGGAAAAGGCGGGATTGCTCTTTCGGACAGTATCTATGTTACTCCGCGAAGCACCACTTGCATATTCTACCCCCCAGAAAACGTCACCACGCTCGCTCAATGCTGAAGCGGGTCCCGTTTTGGGGCCATGCAACGTGATCCAATCGCGGTGAATCGGATATGCTCTGGGCTTACCTGTAATTGATGAAGCGGCGGCGCTCGCGGAACGATGTGACGGATTCAGGTTCCGTCCGCAGCCGCGGACGGCTGAAATCTAATTTGAAACGTGGGCTGTGCTGACGGCCTGCTCGAACATCGTAATCAGCGCGCTGGTGATATCCGCAGGGGTGGTTGCGGTGTAGAAGAAGTTGGGCGAAGCGCACGCCTGAAGAGATGCGGGAATATTCGCAATATTACTGTTGGCATAGCC
>Ga0302326_10012849_pt1 | contig 17797 bp, 11 predicted proteins | sample Palsa_T0_3_FD_202264 | JGI IMG/M metagenome (GOLD analysis project Ga0302326, IMG submission 202264) | Peat permafrost microbial communities from Stordalen Mire near Abisko, Sweden - Palsa_T0_3 | ecosystem: Environmental > Terrestrial > Soil > Palsa > Peat permafrost | place: Sweden: Abisko... | reverse complement strand
GGGCGCGTTCGCCGAGTACATTGCGCTGCCGATGACCAATATCTGGCGGCACCACGAAGGCATTGACCTCGATATTGCGGCCATTTTCGATCCCTTCGGCAATGCCGTGCATACCGCGCTATCGTTTCCCGTTCTGGGCGAGGACGTACTGATCACGGGCGCGGGACCTATCGGCATCATGGCCGCGGGCGTAGTGCAGCACGCCGGCGCGCGCTTCACCGTGATCACGGACGTGAATCCGTACCGCCTGGACCTGGCGCGCAAGATGGGCGTGACCATGGCGGTGAATGTACACGAGGCCAAACTGGATGCGGTACAGAAGCAGCTCGGCATGACGGAGGGCTTCGACGTGGGCCTGGAGATGTCGGGCAACCCTTCGGGCTTCCGCGACATGATCGCCAATATGAGCCACGGCGCGAAGATCGCGATGCTGGGCATTCCATCCGAAGACATGACCATCGATTGGCGCACGGTGATTTTCAACATGCTGACTATCAAGGGCATCTACGGACGCGAGATGTATGAGACCTGGTACAAGATGAGCGTGATGCTGCAATCGGGCCTGGACATTAGCCCGGTGATCACGCACCGCTTCCACTATACGGAGTATGAGAAGGGCTTCGAGGCGATGTTGTCGGGCAACTCGGGGAAGGTGATTTTGAGCTGGGAGTGAGCGGCGGCCGCGAAGAGGACAGGCCCGGAGGCCTGTCCTACAATGTCACCCTCGTCGCTCCCGCGAGATAGATGGCGTTGAAGAGGAATTTGAAGGTGCCGTATGGCTGCGCGCGGAAGGTGATCTCGGGGCCGAACAGATAGACCTTACCTTTGCCGACGTCGCCTTCCACCGCACCGACCGTCCCGTTCAAGTAGTGCTGCCCCCAAGCCCAACCGCTTCGCAGCGGTTCCGCCGTGGCGAACCAAGCGATGGGCTTCGTTCCTTTTTCGGCGGCTCCGGGCAGCAGATGGAAAGCCGGGTTGTTCATGTAGAAGACATCCACTTTGTCGGGCAAACCATAAGCGATCGGTAAAGTATTATCCACGCTCGCCTGCAACACCGATCCCGGGATGTAGAACTTGGTCGTGGGGAGCCGGCCGCCCTGGCCGTCCGCAGACGTGTCGATTAAAGCGTTGCTCAGCGGCAGTCCGAAGTAGTGGTCGAAGCCGGTCGAACCGCCGATGGCCAGCAGTGTCCCGCCGTCTTCGATGAAGCGGTGCAACTGCGGTCCAGTAGTGGCCGCGGTGACGCTGCCGACCTGGTTCTTGTATTCGTCCGGCACGCCGGTTGCTTGTCCTCCACGGCCTCCACGGCCGCCACGTCCTCCGGCGGCTGGGGCGGCGCCGGGTCCAGCGCCAGCGGCAGCGCCGGCGCCGCCACGTCCTCCGCCACCACGTCCGCCGCGTCCGCCGCCTTCTCCGCCGGGCAATGCGTCGCTCGAGAATATCAACACGTCAAACTTGCTCTTCAGGTCCCCGGCATCGAGTGTCGGGGCGTAGACCAACTCATAGGGCGTGGGAAAAGCCTGTTCGAGCATCCAGCGGATCTGGCCGGAATCCTGGGAACCACCGTACCGGTCCCAAAGGCCCACGCGCACGGGGCGCAGTTTCAGCGCTTCGCCTTGCGGCCTGGCCGCGGCTGCCTCGAAATTCAGGCCCAATTCCTTCGACAATTTTTCCAGCAAAGCGGGTGTCGACGCTTTGGCGGGAATGTAGATTGTGCCGGCTGGGTAGGTCTTATTGTTGGCAGTGAGCGGTTGTTTGAGCCAGTAAACTTCTTCACCGGCCGCGAGCAGGCGCGTGGTGCCGGTGAAGGCGTCGTTCACCTGATGACTCAGCAGGTAGCCGGCGGTTCCGGTAGTTTGCGAGACATGGCCGGCAGGCGGTTTGAGCAGGCCATCGATCTTCTCGAAGGGCCCGTCAAAACCATCCAGAATCCGGTCGAACTGGACGCCCATTTGGAACGCGAGAGTGTATCCGGTGATATCGTAGGGCGGACGCGGCGGCCCGCCGGGATATATGAAATCGTTGGGGTGGTCCTGCGGCTCCAGCATGTCGCGCAAATGCGGGCGGAACGCCTGTGCAGCCTTGACTACATAGGAACCGGCCGGGTACTTCTTGCCCGCCACCTCGAAATCGCGAGTGGCGCGATGCACCACCACTCCGGCTTTCAACAGAGCGTTGACAAACTTAGTTGCGGTCAAAAAATCCGCCTGATCCGAAGGGATGATATAACCGCGCGGGTCGCGCATTTCCGGTGTGTGCAACTGCTCCCAATACTTGAGCGGGATGCCACGGCCGCCGCCGGCTCCGCCCTCGGCTTCCACACCGGGCGCCCTTTCTGCGCGGCCTCCACCGCCTGTGTCCTTGGCATAAGCCGCCTCCAGCGCGGCGATGCGCTTGGGAGTGAGCGTCCAATAATCCTCGTTGCCGCGCTCGATGGAATTCTTCCCGGCGCGGTAGATGCGGAACAGAAAGTCTTCGCGGAATTTGGAGGCGATATCGAGGATGGCGCGGTCGCTGGTGATCAGGTAATCGATACTCTGGCGCTGATGCCACTCCTGCCGCGGACCGATGGGGTCCGGCTGGTCGCCGTTAGGCAGCAGCTTCGAAGCAACCAGCGGGATGGTGATGGGCGACGGATTGCCGATGATCTCCGACAGCAGACCGATCTGGTTGTGGAATCCGGTGGTGGTGCGGTCGCCGCCGTTAAACCAGGTGGAATAGGGCGCGTTGCTGCGCATCACGGCGCCGGGTTTGCCTTCGGCCAGAAACCTTTCGTGCACGGCAGCCGAGACCAGGTCGATACCGATAGGAACAAGCGGGTCCTGATTGTAGTTAAACGGATCGCGGAACGGCGAGAAGAAGAGCACCGACCCCGCCGGGCCGGTCTGATGCTGGTTGTACATGATCTGCGGGATCCACTCGACGTACATTTGGCGGTTCACGGCTTCGGTCTCGGGTTGGTTGGCGATGTAGGAGTCGCGATTGTCATCGTGTCCCACATACTTCTGGTAGAGGCGTGGAATCCCGTTGAGACTGCGCTCTTTGGGGTCGAAGTTGCGCATGTACCAGTTGGAGACCAGTTCCATGCCGTCGGGGTTGATCGGGACCAACAGCAGGATGTCGTCGTTGAGGATGCGCAGCGTCTCCGCATCGGTGCGGCTCAGGAAGTCGTAGGTTTCGATGAATAGAGCTTGTGCGTTGACGGATTCGTTGGCGTGGAGGCCGCCATCGATCCAGACCACGGCTTTGCCTTCGGCAGCCAACTGATGCGCCTGGTCGTCGGTGAGGCCCTCGGCGCGCCCCAGGCGCTGCGAAATCTCTTTGTAACGGGCGATCTTCTTGTGGTTGGCCGGAGAAGTGATAATGGCCATGATGATCGGGCGGCCTTCGGCGGTCTTGCCGATTTCCTCTAACTTCATGCGGTCGGATTCCTTGACCACCTTGTTCCAATAGTCAAGTAACTGAGTGTAGTTGGCGAGGAAGTAGTCGTCGCCCGCAGTGTATTGACCGATTTTCGGTGGAGTGATGGTTTTTTGGGCGGAGGCTGGATAGACGGCCAGGATAAGCGCCAGCCAAGGGAGGGCCGCTAATTTTGAGATTCTTGTTCGCATGGAAGTCTTCAGTTAGTCTAGCTGTTCACACTCTTCACTGTTTTGTTGGGGGCGAAGAAGCCGGATGAAAGCCAGCTGCAGCCAGGATTGGCTGCCCCACAAAACTCAGAATTCGACTCGCGCGCCGAGGACAACACTGCGGTTGCCGGTGGCCGTGGTGATCTGGCCGAAACTGGTGCTGTCGATATTCAGGTTCGGAGTGCCCCAGATCGGCCGGTTGAGCAGGTTAATGGCGTCGGCGCGAACGCGCAACGTGATGTTGTGTTCCTTGCTCAGCGTAACTGCCTTCGATAACTGCATATTCAGCGTAAACGTACCGAGGCCCCGATAACTTGACGCGCTTAGCGGACCGAGCGATCCGGGAACTGGATTTTGCAGCAGGACCTGCCCGTTGGCTCCTTGAATCGCGTAGAGGGTGCTCAGACTCTGCAAGTTCGATGGCAGGTTCTTCACCGATGGGTCGGTAACCTGAGTCAAGCCGGTGAAGTATACGACGTTGTTGCCTACTTTCTGTACGCTTCCGGATGGCAGCGAGCCAAGCTGAGTGTCCGTGGCGCTCTGACCATTGAAAGTATCTCCGGCACTGTTGCCAAAGGTCGTCGGAGCCCCAGATTGCTTATTGAAGATGACCGCCGTCTGCCAGCGCTCCACCACATGCGACAGCACGCCGTGGCTTTGGCCCAGGAACTGCTTGCCCGGCCCGAAGGGCATGTCCCAGACGCCGCTGGTGCGCCAGACATTGGGGATGTCGAAGCTGAGCAACTGCTTGCTCAAATGCTCGTTGCGAAGCGTCAGAAAGTTATTGACTTCGTTCTGTGTGTTGCCGTCGTAAGTCCCCAGCGACTTGCTGCGGACATAACTCGCCTGAATCTGGAATCCTCCCTGGAACCGCTTGTTGACCTCAACCTGACCCGACTGATAAGTTGAGTTACCGAAGTTGCCGACCAGATCGGCAGTACCCAGTTGCGGATTGGCCACTACGAAGTTCGCGGGCAGTCCGCCGTTCAACAACAGGCCGCCGCGGATTCCGGTCACGAAGGTGTTGGATGCCAGGAAGTTGGCGAAGCCGCCCACGTTGTTGGTCAACAGGTACGCCTGCATGGTGGTGTTCTGGCGCACGGCCTGCGATCCAGTGATGGTAGTGCCATTCACAACGCCCACACTCGGGATGTTCAGACCTTTGAAAATCTGGTTCAGCAGCGGCGAGTTCCCGCCCGCCTCAGTAATCTCGAAAGCATTCAGAATCCCATTCTCGAAGATGTTGACCTCGTTGATATTCGTGCCTTGCGTCAGCTTTGTACCTTTGCTGGCGACATAGCGGACGTCAAGCACTACGCCTTTGCCCAATTGCCGGCCCAGTGACGCGTTCCAGTTCTGTATGTAGCCCCGCTTCCATCCGCTGTCCGCGACATCGATGCTTTGCGTGGTGCTGTTGTTATCGTTGATCGGAATGGTGGCCAACGGCGGCGTGGAGGGGGTCGGCAGCGGCAGCGATATCTGACCCAAGCCCTGGTAGGTGGTTGGCGTAATGGATTGCGCCTGCCCCAGCCCCGGCGCGCCGTAGCCGTAAATCTGGTTGAGCAGCGCCAGAAAGTTCTTTTCGTAGGAGACGCCGTATCCGGCGCGGAACACTGTCTTGTCCTTGCCGAACCATGGCAGCGAATACGAGAGACCGAGCGCCGGCGCGAAGCCGCGATAGTCCGGCTTCCACGCCGGGATCCCAGGGTTCGGCGAGTTCTTCCCGATCAACTGCAATTGCATCAACTGGCCGGGCTCATAACCGGGATTGAAGAGGGCGCCGAGAGTAGTGCCCGAGATGCCAAAGATGCTTTGCGACCCGCCGACTAAGTCCACCATCCGGCCGTGAGCTTCGTAAGGGGCGCCGTAATACTCCCACCGCATGCCCAGGTTAATCGTCAGATTGCTGCGCACCTTAATGTCATCCTGCACATAGCTCGCCCATTCATGCGTAATCCATGTGTGCTGCTCCTGTCCGAAGGGTAGATACTGCGGGTTCGCGCCGCCCGGCGAGTAGAACATTTCGGTGAGACTGCCCACCGAACCCGCCAGATCTGTCAGCAAGTTAGTGGCGGTGGTGGAATTCGCGCCAATGCCGGCGATGGTAGTGATGTTCTGCGTGCCCACATTACCAGTGCCCAGAGTGACGCGAGGAATCACGTTGAAGGCGTGAAAACTGTCTTCGTCAACAATGTGATACTCAACGCCCGCCTTGAGTGCGTGGCGGCCGCGCAGCCAGGTAATCTTGTCGGAAGCCTGGTACACCGGAGTGATGCGCCCCTGCGGGTCTTCCCCGGTTCCGGTCGTGTACGGGCTGGTCAATCCGTTCAGGGCGAGTATATAGGGCACGCCTCCTAACGAGGGCAACAGGCTTGTGCCCTGGGAACTGGATGTCCACGGCGCTTCAAAATCGAGGTTAGTGCGCTGCACGCCAATTCGCGCTTCGTTGACCATGGCGGGGCCGAGCGTGGAGACGAGGGCCAACGAGCCTACCGTGGAGAACTGTTGGTAGCGGCCCGGCACGGAAGTGGGATAATTCTGCGCGTCATTTCCGTTCGGATTGTTCTCAGTGTCGTGATTGTAACTGGCAGTGAGGCGCTCGGACTGACTGAAGTTGTGGTCTACACGCAGATCAAGCGAGTAAATGTTAGTGGGCACGCGCGCCTGCCATATGTACGCCGCCGTATTAAGCCCGTCACCCGCGGCCAGATAGTTGTTCGGCAGCGGCATCAGGGCCAGGTTCTTGGCCACGATGCCGGTCGAGTCGGGCGCCAGACGATTCGGATCGAGTCCGAACAGACTGACCGATTGCAACCCGCCGGTTGCGCCCCGCGGCGTCACTGGGTTGCCGCTGAGATCGACCGATGGATTGTTAGCATTCGCGTTGGCGTTCTGCACGCCGGGATAGAAGCGAAAGATCCCTTGCCGCGCACTGGCGGTGGGTACGGTATCGGTTTCCGATGTTAGCGCCCGGTTAATGCTGGCCTCGAATAAGGCGAAGAAGAAGGTCTTGTTTTTGCGCACCGGCCCATCCACGCGCGCTCCGGTCTGGTTCAGAACTTGTACGCTACGCGGAAGGCCGTTGCGGTTGTTCGACCAGGAATTGGCGTTGAGGTCCGTGTTATGGGCGAAATCGTAAACGCTGCCGTGAAACTTATTGGTGCCCGAGCGAGAGACTAGCTGCACCTGGCCCGATCCGCGGCCGTATTCGGCGTCGGCCGGCGATGTAACCACCTTCACTTCCTCCACGCGATCCACGGTGGTGGCGATCATCTGTCCCGTAATCGATTCCAGCACGGCGTTGTCCTGGATATTCGTGCCATCGAGGGTGATGTTCATCATGTCGGTGCGCGACCCGTTCATATTGACGCCGCTCGATGTCGCAACCATGCCCGCCTGCGTAGCCACTAACTCCATCACATTGCGCCCTGAGACTGGAAGGTCCTGTATGCGCTGCGAATTGAGCAGACCGCCTTGGGACGCGGAGAGATAGCTCACCGAATCGGTGTTCGCTGTCACCTGTACGCTCTCCTTAGTAGCGCCCACCTGCAGGGTCAGATTTTGCTGTAAGTGGTCGCCGATGCGCAGCGTGGTCTCATTCAGATCGAGCCGCTTGAATCCTTCCTTTTCAGCGGTGAAACGGTAATCGCCGGGCGGCAGGGCCGCATACAGGTAAACTCCCGATGCATTCGATGTGACTACGGTTTTCACGCCGGTGTTGAGATTCAGCGCGGTAATAGTCGCGGCGGGAACGATAGCTCCAGTGGCATCTAAAACGTCGCCCGAGACAACCGCATCCGTGCCTTGCGCCCAAGCGTCCGGCACAAACAGGATTGAGACTGCCAAAGTCAGTACCGATAGGTACGGGGCCATCGCCCGGAAGAATTTCTTCATCTTCGATCCTTTCAATTGCCCGGTCTTCGCGGGCAAACAAATCCTAAGTATGGAAAGTTGATAGAACCGCGTTGAACCTTTGCTTCAACGGCCAGACTCAGCACAGAGAGTCCGCGGTCCCAAAGAAGTTGAAAAAACGGGCAGGCAGGGCCCTTCAGAAGGATCTTGTTAGCGGCGACAACAGCACTCGCCGGTGGGGTAAGAACGGCGCGGCGAATCTGCAGCGACGATCATTTTCGTCCGCAAGCAACGCAAAATCATAATCTACCGTTTGTTAGTCGAGAATATCATGATCGCTCGATTTCGTCAAGAAAAAATCCGCAACAAACGCGACAAAAAGACAGGTCCGGAGGCCTGTCCTACTGCTTGGCCGCGGGCGGGACCAGCACTCCGGTGCCATACTTTTCGATGGTGCGAGTCTTCATGTTATAGACGTCGCCTATAGAAAGGACATAATAGGGCTTTTCCCAGGGCTGATACACATGAGTATTGTCGTGTACGGCGACCTTCCACTTTCCAATGACCTGAAATCGATCCCCAGTGACAACGATCGCCGTGCCTTCGGACAGTCCGATGCCGAGCAGGTTAGGATACTTCTTGATCACCGGAATAATGTCGTCCCAGCGAAGGCGGGTATTGATGTGCTGATCGATCGCCACCTTGCGGAGAAAGGCGAAGCCGTGTTCGTGCTCCGGTTCCGGAGTCATGACAATTTCGGAACCGGCGATGGCCCCTCGCACCAGATAATCGCCCTGAATGGTTGCGCCCGCCGAGCTGCCGCCGATGACGCCGCCACGCTCGAGCACCTTGTGAAATTCCCGTAAGGTTAAGGTATTGGCGTAGGAGTCGACAATATTCCACTGCCGTCCCCCGTCGAACCAGACGGCGTTAGCATCGCGCAGGATCTTGGCGAACTCCTCGGTATCCGCCACTTTCGGGTCATGCGTGTGCAGCATATGGACATTCGTGACTCCGCGCCTCTTCCAGGCGGCGACCACTTGTTCCTCGTTGTAGACCTTCCAACTGCCGTCCGGGTTCTTGTTGCCGCCGGCGGTCGGGACAACGACAACGTTCGCGCCCAATCCGCCAGCCTTATTGATGAATGTCTCGAAGATCCCGGTGCCCACGTCGGAGCCGCCTCCCTGGATCACCAGTGTCCCCTTCGCCGGGCCGTATTCCGGCTCCTGTGCGAAGATGCTTCCTGCCAGCAGAATTGCCATAACGGCAAGTTTGAGTTTCATAAACTTAGAGATGCACATATCACTCCTATTGACTCACAATAATCCGGCTCACGATGAAGTTAAGACGTCCGGAAAAGACGCGCACCGATAAAGACCCGGCCAACTTGCCAAGTAAGTCATCGACGCGTTCTTCATCCTGTAAGATCCTTTCGTTAGCCCGTCCTCGCGGGCCAACCAATCCCAGGTCCGGAAGCTTGAGAGAACCGCATTGAAGATACTGTTTCAACGTGTAAGACTCAGCACAGAGAGTCCGCGGTTCTAAGGAAATCGACAAACGGGCATACAGAGCCCCTTATCAGGAGACGCTCGCCGATGAAGCGAAAAACGGAGCGAAAGACGCGCAAGGGCCTGATGCTTTACCAGGCGCCAGCGCTCGACCGTCATATTCGCCCATGAGCGGCGTAAATCAATAACAGTTTGTCCATCGAAAATATCATGATCGCTTGTTAGCGTCAAGAAGAATCGCCCAAGATTCCGTCCCTACCCCTAGGGGAGACAACTGTCCGCTTTTGGGACTGGGGTCGTTTGGCAATCTTGAGAATGACCGGTTGGCCTTCGCCTCGACCGGCCCATAATGTGTTGACAGACTTTGGGTTAGCGATGATGAACCGAAGCGCCTCGGGCGGGCCGGCAAAATCGCCCACGGCGCCCATGCCGGTCTATTCAATTGTCAAGGATCCGAGGCGCGGCGAACGGCTGATCGAACTCGAATCGCCGCAGGCACAGACGGTTCGTTATTGGGTCGTTTGGTATGCCGGGCCACCCAGTTTGTGGCCACGAGGGATACATTTCTGTGGGAAGAACAACCCTATTTGAGTATACCCGATGGGAAAAAGCGCTTCTGGGACTTGCCTATTGTTTTCATGGTGATACGAGGAAATACGAGCTGTGACCGTGATTGGGCGATCTTCGTGCGGGCGGGCAAACGCCAATTTTCGCCGCGATAAATGATGGCAAAAACAGGAGCTTGGCCGGGGTAACTGGCGTAAGCGAATGTGCGAACGGGAAAAGCCACCGCCATTGGCTTCGACCTTCCAACTGAAAAGCCACGGCCACGATGCGGCCGTGCGAGTACCGCAGAACTGACCTGCGGGGACGATGGAAAAATCGCAGGTCTTTGTAACTCGCGGTAGCTCGCCGCCTCCGTCGCAAACCGAAACGTCGACAGCGTGTGATCGGCTTGGTCCAGACCGATGCCGCCGCCGGAGCCACTATCCCGACCAAGATGCGCATGGTAAGTGTGAGCACGGATCTTACCGGCGGGTACCCGCTTTCGGAACTGCAACAAATCGAGAAACGTTGCCGGAGGCGCGGGCGGCCAAGTATCCTTGCCGCGCCGCGTGACGGAATACTTTGAAATAGCGACTCATCCCGGGAGGGCGTAGGCGGCTGGGCGCACGGCGCCGGTCTCCCGATCGAGGACTCAATTGTGGGGCGGCCCCATGGCCGTCCCGTGAGTGTCGCGAAGACGACGATGGGGGGCCTTATTCTGTAAGAATAATGGGTAATCGCTCCGTGCCCACTGACACCGTTCTGCCGCACGTCTTTTATCAGGGCGTTGCCGCTGCGGCGCCGAAATCGTAGAAGACCTCCACGAGACACGCTACGGCGAAAGGCAGTCCGCAGCCGAAGACCTCGAACGTCACCGCTGGCCTTTCTCGCAGCACTTTCGGGACGTGAGCCCCAACGAATGGGGAGCGACGATCGCCCGTCGTTGAGGAGTTGCGCCTGCCGCGTTAGGGCGCTTAAACGGATTTGGGAAACGCAGTGTGAGCGGCGTTCGTGGGACCCCCGGCGCATCGCGAACCAAAACCCCCGCTGGAGTTATTCGCGGGCATCCGGACATCGCTGAAGGAACTTTGCTGCGTCGTTTCCCGTGTTGATAAATATAGAGACTCAGAGCGTGCGCTGCGTGTCCCGCAGGGACGCGTCAAAGCCTGGAGGCGGATTCACGATCCGCCGCAGATTGACAATTCCAATGTCACTTACTTTGGATAATAGTACAGCGTTTCGATTGGCCGCAGATAACACCGATGAGAACTGTGCTTTATTTATCTGCATTCCTCTGTGGCCCAAAAGGACTTTCCGTCTGGGCTGGCGAGAAGGCTGGTGCGAAGACTTGCATGGCCGCGAAAGAGCCGCCTGGAAAGGCGGCTGCAGCCAGGATTGGCTGCCCCACAACCTTGACATCTACATCGTCGCACGCTATAGTGAATCACAACATATCTGCGTGACCTAATAGGGTTAGACTGTCGTCCAGCGGCTGCGGCTCGATTGGACCCGGTCGCAGCTGTTGGATTTTTGGGGGGATACATGAGCGAATCGCCGGCGCCACTCACCGCGGCAATGTTCAATGTGATGCTGGCCCTTTCGGACGGAGACAAACACGGCTATGCGATCTTGAAAGACGTCGCGGCGCAGACCAACGGCGAGGTGCAGCTCAGCACCGGCACACTCTACGGAATCGTCAAGCGCCTGCTGAACGAGGGAATGATCGTCGAGCTGCGGCGGCGCCCCGCGGCTGAAGACGACGATTCGCGCCGCCGCTATTATCACCTGACTGCCGAGGGACGGAAGGCGGCGGTGGCGGAAGCGGTGCGCATGGAAAAGTTGCTGGAACGCGCGCGCGCCAAGCGGCTGATTCAGCAACTGCGCCACGCCTGAACCCTGGAGGACGCTCATGGGCCCATTGAAGCCCGGCTATTCGGACCGTCTGTATGCGGCGCTGCTGCGCCTGCTGCCATTCGATTTTCGCAGCGAATTCGGCGGCGACATGGAAGAGACCTTCCGAGCGCAGTGCGAGGATGCCGAACGTACCCGCGGCCTGCGGGCGCTTCTCCGTATGTGGTGGGCCACCATCGTGGATATCGTCGCCATGGCCCCTCGCGAGCATTGGAGCGTGCTGCGCCAGGACGCGCGCTATGCGCTGCGCATGATGCGCAAGAACACCGGCTATACGGCGGCGGCGGTGGTGATTCTGGCTTTGGGAATCGGCGCGAATACGTCTATCTTCAGCATGGTAAATGCAGTGCTGCTACAGCCGCTGCCCTATCTGCAAGGCGACCGGCTGATTGTGCTGCACCAGACGGCGCACAAAGCCGGCTTCGACGAAATGGCCTTTTCCGCGCAGGAAATCGCCGATTACCGGCAGCGCAACCGCACCTTGAGCGGCCTGGTGGAGTATCACTCCATGAGCTTCACGTTGTACGGCGGGGCCGCAGCGTACAGCGTGCGCACGGGAGTGGTATCGGCTGAGTTCTTCGATTTTTTCGGCATAAAGCCGCTGATCGGCCGCTCGTTCCTGCCGGAGGATGAGCGTCCCGGCGCGCAGCCCGTGCTGCTGCTGAGTTATGAATTCTGGAAGCGCAACGAAGGCGGCAACCCCAACATCGTGGGTAAGCAATACCAGATGAACGACCGGCCGCATATCGTGATCGGCGTCCTGCCGCCGATTCCGCAGTACCCTAAGGAAAACGATGTCTACATGCCCACCTCGGCGTGTCCGTTCCGCTCTGCCCCACGCGCGCTGGAGAATCGGGACTATCGCATGATGAGCGTGTTCGCGCGCCTGAAACCGGGCGTGCCACTGGAACATTGTCACTCGGATCTGGCGGACATCGCGCTGCAATTGGAGCGGCAGTATCCGAAGGATTACCCAATACGCATTGGCTATAGCGCGGACGCCACCTCCCTGCGGAACGATCTCACGCAGCAAGCGCGTCCGTTGATGCTGGCGCTGCTGGTGGCGGCCGCATTCGTCATGCTGATCGCCTGCGCGAACGTCGCCAACCTGATTCTGGCGCGCATGGCGCAGCGAAAACAGGAACTGGTGATTCGCACCGCGGTGGGCGCGGGCGCGGGGCGTCTGCTACGGCAATTGCTGACCGAAAGCATGATGATGGCGATGGCGGCGGCCGCGCTGGGAGTGGCATTCGCAGCGGGCAGCATGAAGCTGCTGGCGCGGTTCGCAGCGCCATTCACGCCGCGGGCGAGAGAGATCGGCGTGGATGGGTGGATGCTGGGGTTCGCCATTCTATGCGCCACGCTGACGGCGGTTGGGTTCGGTTCCATGTCCGCGCTGTATGCCAGGCGCGACGTGGCCGGCGGATTGAAGGAAGGCGGGCGGGGCAGGGTAGATCGCCATCGCGCGTGGCTGCGCGGCGGATTAATCGCGGCGCAGGTGGCATTTTCCTACGCGCTGCTAATCGGCGCCGGGTTGATGGTGCGGAGTTTTATCCAGCTCGATCGTGTGAACCCCGGATTCGTCGCGCAGCGCGTCGTCGCCGTAGGTTTCGATCTGAACTGGTCGAAGTATCACGCGGACAACGACCGCTTGGGCATCTACCGCCGGATCATGAGTAAGATAGCGGAGTTGCCTGGCATTCTCTCGGCCGCCGCATCGGATAGTTTTCCGCTGGACCCGCAGTCCATCGAGAACGGTCCGTCGCTCCAGACATTCCTGATTGAAGGCGAAACCCGCGCTCAAGCGGAAACTACGCCGGTGGCATCCATACGGATAGTCTCGCCGGAATACTTCCGGACGCTGGGAATTCCGTTGATCGGTGGACGCACGTTCCGCGAAAACGACAACGAAGACGCGGAACGCGTGGCAGCGATCAGCCGGTCCTTGGCGCGCAAACGGTGGGGCGATCAAGACCCTGTAGGGCGTCGCGTCACCTTCAACCTGGGCAAGACCTGGACGAGGATTGTCGGCGTGGTGGGTGACGTGAAAGAGACCAGCCTCGCCCGGCCTGCGCCCGATCAATTCTACGTGCCCGTAGCGCAGGCGCCCTCCATCGGTTCGGTGCTGGTGCGCACCGCGGGCGATGTAACGCCGGTGGCCGAGCAGGTGCGTGGCGCCATCCACGAATTGGACCCGCAGGTGGCAGTTACGTACGTGAAGACTCTGGACGAGGCGCGAACCGATGCCGAAGCGTCGCCGCGAACGGTGGCCCGGGTATTCGGGTTGTTCGCCGTGTTGGCGTTTCTGATTGCCATCGCGGGAATCGCTTCCATGCTGGCGTTGTGGGTGCGGCAGCGGACGCGCGAGTTGGGAATCCGCATGGCGCTGGGTGCGAGTCCCGGCGAGATTGTGGCGTCGCTGTTGCGCCAGGGCATGACGCTGGTGATTCTGGGCGCCGCGGCGGGAATGGGCGGCGCAATGGCGCTCACCGGTTTGTTGAAAGGGCTGCTTTTCCAGGTGACGACCACCGATCCCGAGACATACGCGGCGGTATCGGCGCTGCTTCTGATTGCGGCGCTGGCGGCGTGCTGGGCGCCGGCTAGAAGGGCGGCGCGGATCAATCCGCAAGAGGCGCTAAGGTGCGAGTGAGATGGAATCCGGCGCTGAGAGTTGTGGCGTTAATGCCCTCACGGGCAGCGCTTGGCTTGCAGTCTAGCGAAGCTCGCCGCGGGCCGCTTCGCGTCACGACGGCGATGGCAAGCTAAAGCATACCCCACCGCTAGCTCGGATTTCTCATTGGCCAGTCGCCGATCGCCCGGTGCGAGTCATCACAACGGGTTCGGACCGAAAGCCGGCGAAGCGTCACAGCGAGCGAAGAAGACGCAGGCCGAGGAACGAGAGTTCAGACCCGCTTAGACTCAAGGTATCGACCGCGTGTTTCTCTTCGACTTCTTCCGCGCATGCGAGAATTGGACGAAGGCGGCGGCTCTCGATGACACAGGAAGACTATCGCCAGTTGTCGGACCTGCACGTCCAGCATGGGAAGGCGCTGCTTGATGGCGGCTTTTATTCCGGCGCCTGGTACATCTCAGGGTACGCCGTCGAATGCGGCCTCAAGGCGTGCATCGCCAAGCTGTTTCGCCTACCGCCGATGACGACTTTCCGGAGCCGATGAGCGGCAACCCTGTGGGATAGCGAAATGAATGCAGCCGGCGTTTCCGCGATAATTGGGACATCGTGAGCAGGTGGAGTCCCGAAGGACGGTACCCTACCGATCGCGTGCAGTCCGAAGTGGCTGAATTCTATTCGGCTATAGTAGATCCGAACCACGGAGTGATGGAATGTATCAAACGCCATTGGTAAAGCCTGAAATCGATATCGGCGCGCTCGAACGGGAGAGCCCTTTCCCAATTGCCGCCGCCTTTTGGCAGTTTGTGGAAGATATCAATGAGTGGTATCTGATCGTGGTGTCGCCCGATGTTGGCCTACGGGGGCCAAGGGCTACCAATGCAGAGCTTCGCGAGATCGCGGAGAAATTGGAAAACGACAGTCGGCATCCAGTTAGTTTTCCGTTGGATCGGATTTACCTGCTTAGCCCTAGCGATCCCCGCTACAAGGAGATGCGGCACGCCACCCTGGACCGATTGAAGCGCCTGGATGCGAACACGCGATCTATCAACGATATGGTTTGGGGAGACACCCACATCTATCGCATGACCTGAAGAAGCCGCATGTTCCTATTCGACTTCTTCCGCTCATTTCTGCCTCTGCACAATCCCATTGGATTTGGCGCGAGCGATTTCATCGAGCTCGCCCTAGCTGCGTTGTTGGTGTTGCTGACGCTGATGCGCGCCGAGGCTGAGCCGTTTGTCCAGCGACTGGCGAAGCGCACGGCCTGGTGCATGCTGGCTCTGGCGGCGTTGCCGGTCCTGCTGCGATTGGCGCTGCTGGCGCACGCCCCGGCGCCAACGCCCTCCGGGTCGGATGACTTCAGTTACTGGCTGCTTGCCGATACGCTGCGGCATTTTCGATTGGCGAATCCCGCGCACCCCATGCGCCAATTCTTCGAAACCGTATTCGTGTTGCAGGAGCCGTCGTACAGTTCGATCTTCCCGCTCGGCCAAGGCTTGGCGATGGCCGCGGGCTGGCTCGTGTTCGGGCATCCGTGGGCGGGCGTATTGCTCTCAGGAGCAGCGCTATGCGCGCTGACCTATTGGATGCTGCGCGCGTGGACCACGCCGGGCTGGGCGCTGGTGGGCGGGCTGCTCGCGGTGATGCAGTTCGGCGTATTGAGTTATTGGGTGAACACGTATTGGGGCGGCGCGGTTTCGGGAATCGCCGGCTGTCTGGTGTTCGGCGCACTGCCACGATTGTGCAGCGGTGGTTTGTTGGGGAAATTTCGCGCGCGGGATGGCGCCGCGCTGGGTGCCGGGCTCGGCTTGCAGTTACTCACCCGCCCGTTCGAGTTCGCTGTGATGTCGATGTGCGCCGCGGCCTATCTGGCGATGAACCGGCAGTGGCGAATTCCCTGGCGCGCGGCAGGGTTGGCGTTCCTGCCGGCGCTCGGTCTGATGGCTCTGCAAAACCACGCGGTGACCGGCAGTTGGAGTGTCTTACCTTATGAGTTGAGCCGCTATCAATACGGCGTGCCCACCACGTTCACCTTTCAAGGCAACCCGGTTCCGCACCGCGCGCTGACGCCGGCCCAACAGCTCGATTATCAAGCGCAGTCGGCCGTGCATGATAGTCCGGGCTTCTGGGACCGGCTGGTGGAGCGTGCCGGATTCTATCGCTTCTTTTTCCTGGCGCCGCTCTATCTCGCGCTGCCCGTCTTCCTGCTTCGATTGAGAGAGCGAAAGTTTCAATGGGTCGCAGCGACGCTGTGTCTGTTTGCGATTGCGGACAATTTCTATCCCTACTTCTATCCGCACTACATCGCCGCGCTGGCGTGTCTCTTCATACTGGCGGCCGTGGCGGCGCTGGAGCGGTTGTCCGCGTGGTCGCCGTTAGCGGCGCGATTGCTCGTGCTGCTTTGCGCCGCGCACTTCATTTTCTGGTATGGCATTCATAGCATGCGCGACGACAACGTGCGCCTGGCGATGGCTAAGTACGAGACATGGGATTACCTGAACCAAGGCGATCCGGAGGGCCGCATCGCCATCGACGGCCAACTAACTCAGGTTCCCGGGAAGCAACTGGTATTCGTGCGTTACTCGCCGCAACATGGGTTTCATGAGTGGGTGCATAACGGCGCCTCTATCGACGCGCAGCGCGTGGTATGGGCCCTCGATCTGGGCGCGGAGGAAGATCACAAGCTGATGCAGTATTATTCGGACCGGAGTGTCTGGGTGCTGGAAGCGGATGCGAAGCCGCCGAGGCTGGTGGCGGTTCGGTAAGAGAAAACGGTGGGCTACTCCTTAAGCCGGCACGCCGGAAACTTCAGTTGCGCCCGCACGCTTCGCGCGGCGAACGAAGGACTGGTCGAACGAAACAAAGACGGCGCCGGGCGGTCTGCCGGTGAAGTGCATCGCATCGGCTAACTCAATGCCGTGCACGGTCAGCGCAAGAGCGGCAGCCATGGATGGCTTATCCTCCGTATGAACGTTTTTGAGGCCGAGCAAGTTAGTGAGTGCATCGCGGATCGCACCCTCCTCAAATCCATACAGGCTGCGAAGGACCCAACCGGTTTCAAGCAATACTGTTTTCGCGATCCAGATTGGCCCGGCTGCAAACAGAGACCTGGCGGCTGCGGTCTGCCTGGGGTCGTCCTGGGTCAAAAGCCGGACTACGACATCAGTATCGACCGCGATCATGACGCCGCATCACCTCGCGTCTAATAGCCGAACTCATCTGCGCGAGCGTTTTCGATTTACGTTTGGACCGCAGACAGCCAACGACCTGGTCGAGATCGACTTCCGGGAAAGCGAGCGCCGGACGCAGCAGAATTCCGTCGCGGGTTTCTTCGACGGTGAACTCCGTGCCCGGCGCCCAGGCCCGGGAAGTACATATGGTCTTGGGCAGGATGATCTGGCCCTTGGTGGACAGCCGGGTGGTTTGCATCGGTAAGACTCCAGTAAGATTATGGCGCAAAGCCGGAATTGCGTTAACACTATCGGGCGCCGCTCCGTCCTTGAGGCATGAAACTCGCCATACTGGCGCTGCTGTCGGCTTATGCGGCCGGCGAGACGGGCCCTTCGTTCACGGAGGTCGCGCTGCCCGCCGGGCGCAATCCGGGGGCGCTTGCGGCCGCCGACATCAATCACGACGGACGGCCCGACCTGATCGTCGCCAATGTCGAAACGGAAACCGCGACTGTGCTGCTGAATGACGGGAATGGCCGGTTCCACACA
>Ga0302326_10012845_pt1 | contig 17802 bp, 14 predicted proteins | sample Palsa_T0_3_FD_202264 | JGI IMG/M metagenome (GOLD analysis project Ga0302326, IMG submission 202264) | Peat permafrost microbial communities from Stordalen Mire near Abisko, Sweden - Palsa_T0_3 | ecosystem: Environmental > Terrestrial > Soil > Palsa > Peat permafrost | place: Sweden: Abisko... | reverse complement strand
CGGAAGCTCGCCCGTGCTCGCCTGGCCGAGCGACGGCCAGGCGGCCGTCGGGGTGGAGGGGGTGGGAAGCCTCGGAACCTCGGGGAGCTCCACACCGGTTCCGATCGCGAGCGTGGCCAAGGTGATGACGGCCTACCTCACCCTGCTCGAGCATCCGCTGGGGGCCGGCAAGGAGGGATTCGTGCTGACGATCACGCCCTCGGACGTGGCGGAAGAGGCACAGCGAGTCGCCCTCGGAGAGTCGACCATGACGGTCAGGACCGGCGAGCGGATCACCGAGCGCCAGGCGCTCGAGGCCCTGCTGCTGCCCTCGGCAAACAACATCGCCGCGCTGCTGGCCGTTCACGACGCGGGTACGCTCGCGGCGTTCGTGGCCCGCATGAATTCGACCGCGAGAAGGCTCGGCATGGGCTCGACCACCTACACCGACCCGAGCGGCTTTGATGCTGACACGGTCTCGACGGCCGCCGACCAGTTGAAGCTCGCCCGGGTGGCCATGTCCGAGCCGGCCTTCGCGGCGATCGTCGACGAGCCCTCGGCCAGGCTGCCGCTTGCGGGCCGTGTCGCCAACCTCAACGCCCTGGTCGGGCGGGACGGGTACGTAGGGGTCAAGACAGGCTCAGACGGAGCCGCCGGCGGCTGTCTCGTGTTCGCCAAGCGGGTCACGATCGACGGCCGGGCGCTGACGGTGCTCGGAGTTGTGCTTGGCCAGCGGGAAGGCTCGCCGATCCAGGCCGCCCTCACGAGCGCCCAGCGGCTGGGCGACTCGGCCGCAGCAGCCCTGCACGTCGAGACCGTTCTACCCGCCGGCACGAGCGTGCTCACCGCGAGCACGGCCTACGGCGGACGAACCACGGTCGCGACCGCGCGCGCCCTGCGTGAGATCGGCTGGGCCGGGCTTTCGCTCCCGGTCCAGGTCGTCGTGCGCCCGGCCGTGACCCCGCTGCGGGCCGGCGAGCGGATGGCGACGGTGGCCGTTCGCGGCGCGAGCGCCGTCACGACCGGCGCAGTGGCCAGCCGCTCGCTCGGAAACCCGTCGCTCGGCTGGCGCCTGCGACACCTGCTGTGAGTTGCCGCGGCCCCACGCCGGCCCGGACTGATGGGTGGGTCAGTTCGCGGCGCGGCCCAGCGCGGCCCTGAACGCGTCGTAGGCGCTCTCGTCGAAGAGCCAGAAACGCGCTTCGCGTATTCCGGCATGATCCTGCAACGCTTTGCCGGTCGCCCTGACAGCAACGTTGGCGGCGTGCGCCAGCGGATATCCGTACGCGCCGGTGGATATCGCCGGAAACGCCACGCACCGGCAGCCGTTGACAGCGGCCAGCTCAACCGCGCGCCGGTAGCAGGACGCCAGCAGCTCAGGCTCGCCGAACCCGCCCCCGCGCCAGACCGGCCCCACGGCGTGGATGATGTACTTCGCGTGCTGCAGTCGCCCAGCGCTCGTGATCTTCGCGTCACCGGTCGCGCATCCACCGTGCAGTCGGCACTCCTCGAGCAGCCCCGGGCCAGCGGCACGATGAATCGCACCGTCGACGCCCCCGCCTCCCAGAAGACTCGGGTTGGCGGCATTCACGATCGCGTCGGCATCCGAGTCCGTCGTGATGTCCCCGAGGTGCAGTGTGATGCGAGACACCCGCACCAATCTACGCCGCGAGCACTCCGCGATGCGCCGGTGATACGCGCTACGGGAGTCGCGAACGCCTGCAACGATTCCCCACAGGACCTGGCCCGGTGGTTGCCAAGCGGGTTTTTAGCCCCAACGGTGTGGGTTCGACTCCCACCAGGTCCACACACCACCAGCTCCATTCACGGGACGTCGGCCGCGGACCCGTTCGCTCAGTCGTGGACCGCCGCGCGCGGCACGTCGATCCAGACGAGCAGCGGCGCGGCGCGCCGCTGGTTGTTCGGCTTGCGCGGGTATACCCGCCTGCGGGTCGGCACCACGAGGCCGTCGAAGGTCCGATGATCGTGGCAGTAGTGGGCGGCCTTGGCCCACCCGCCGATCGGCTCGGCCGTGTAGTCGTGGCGGCGGATCAGCCCGCTCGCGTCGAGGTGGAAGACCTGCTCGCGCGAGTGCGTGTGCACATGCTCGGGGAAGGTCACCGCCAGCCGCCGCCGGCGCTCGCCGTCCTCCATCCACGGATCAAGCTCGCGGACCGCGTAGTCCTCTCGCGCGAACACGAACGGCGCCGACACATACGTCCACATCGCGTACGTGGCGAAGTACAGGATGTCCAGCCGATCCCACCACAGCCTGTGGCGCAGATCGCCGAAGGCGCCCCGTGCGTTCTCGCGCTCCTCCACCGGCTCCCCCGCCTCCGTCTCGATCCGCACCCGGCCGCCCTGCTCGAACACTCCCCGCTGACCGGCTGCCGGGTAGGGCTCGAAGATCACATGCTGCCCGCGCGTGGAGATCCGTGCCCGCACGTCGCGCACGGCAGAGCCCTGGAACTTCGAGGCGAACGCGAGGCCGCCCGAGGAGAGCTGCACGCTGACCTCGCCGGCGCCCTCCCACATCTCCATTCCGCCGTGTGCCGCGATCGCTTCCTCGACGAGCTCGATGGCCACGATCCGGTGTCTATCAGGCGCCGCCGGTCGAGGCCTGCTGCCTCGCGCGCCGCCGCCTGTAGGCTTCGTGCGCGAGCGGGATATCAAGGGAGCGAGGGATGGCCGACGACACAGTGAAGTTCCTTCTGTCCGAGAGCGACATACCCAGCCACTGGGTGAACCTGCTCTCGGAACTCCCCGGTGAGCCGCTGCCGCCGCTCAACCCGCAGACGCTCGAGCCCGCCGGCCCGCCCGACCTCACCCCCATCTTCCCGATGGGGCTGATCGAACAGGAGGTCTCGCCCGAGCCTGAGATCGCCATCCCCGAGCCGGTGCTCGACGCCTACAGGCTGTGGCGCCCCACGCCGCTGTTCAGGGCCCGTCGCCTCGAGCGCGAGCTCGACACCCCGGCGCACATCTACTACAAGTACGAGGGCGTCTCACCGGCCGGATCGCACAAGCCGAACACGGCCGTTCCCCAGGCGTATGAGAACTCGAAGGCGGGCATCAGCCGGCTCAGCACCGAGACCGGCGCCGGACAGTGGGGCTCGGCGCTGGCGTTCGCCTGCACCCTGTTCGATCTCGAGTGCGAGGTGTTCATGGTCGGCTCCTCCTATGACCAGAAGCCCTACCGGCGCTCGATGATGCAGACCTGGGGCGCGAGCGTCCACCGCTCGCCCAGCACGCTCACCGACTCCGGCCGCTCACAGCTCGCCCACCCCACCGGATCGCTCGGCATCGCCATCTCCGAGGCGGTCGAGGTGGCCGCCCAGCGCGAGGACACCAACTACGCGCTCGGCTCGGTGCTCAATCACGTCCTGCTGCATCAGACCGTCATCGGCCAGGAGGCGATCGCGCAGATGGAGATGGCCGGCGAGCAGCCCGACGTCGTCATCGCCTGCGTCGGCGGCGGCTCCAACTTCGCGGGCCTGGCCTTCCCGTTCGTGCGCCGCGTCCTGCGCGGGGAGGCGCACATGCGCTTCCTGGCCGCCGAGCCCTCGGCCTGCCCCACGCTCACGCGCGGCGCCTACCGCTACGACTACGGCGACACCCTCGGCCTCACGCCGCTGATGGCCATGTACACGCTGGGCCACGACTTCGTGCCCGCGCCCGTCCACGCCGGCGGGCTCCGCTACCACGGCGACTCGCCGATGGTGTGCGCGCTCGTCAAGGCTGGCGTCGTGGAGGCGCGCGCCTACCGCCAGAACGAGACCTTCGCCGCCGCCGTGCGCTTCGCCCGCAGCGAGGGCATCATCCCCGCGCCCGAGCCCGCCCACGCGATCCGCGCCGTCATCGAGGAGGCCGAGGCGGCGCGCGAGGCCGGCGAGCAGCGCGTGATCCTGTTCGGCCTGTGCGGCCACGGCCACTTCGACCTGTCCGCCTACGACGCCTACCTCGCGGGCGAGCTCGAGGACCCCGAGTTCTCAGAGCAGGACATGGCCGAGGCGCTCGCGAGCCTGCCGCAGACGCCGTCGATAGCCTAGGCTGGTTTGTGCGATGTCGCTCGAACACGTTGATGTGCTGATCGTCGGAGCGGGGCTGTCGGGAATCGGCGCCGGCTACCACCTGCAGGAGAACTGCCCCGGGAAGACCTACGCGATCCTCGAGGCGCGTGACTGCATCGGCGGCACCTGGGACCTGTTCCGCTACCCGGGCATCCGCTCGGACTCCGACATGTATACGCTCGGCTACGCCTTCAAGCCGTGGGAGGCGGCCAAGTCGATCGCCGACGGGCCGTCCATCCTCAGCTACGTCCGCCAGACGGCCGAGGACAACGGCATCGAAGAGCACATCCGCTTCAACCACCGCGTGCGCCGCGCCGAGTGGTCCTCGGCCGACGGCAGCTGGACGGTGGAAGCCGAACGCACCGACACCCAGGAGACCGTCCACCTGAGCTGCGGCTTTCTGTTCATGTGCAGCGGCTACTACTCCTATGAGGGTGGTTACACGCCCGACTTCAAGGGCTCAGAGCGCTTCGCCGGGCGCATCGTGCACCCGCAGAAGTGGACCGAGGACATCGACTACGAGGGCAAGCGCGTCGTGGTCGTCGGCAGCGGCGCGACGGCGGTCACCCTCGTGCCCGCGATGGCCGAGTCGGCAGAGCACGTCACCATGCTCCAGCGCTCGCCCAGCTACGTGATCTCGGTGCCGGGCGAAGACCCGATCGCCAAGGTCATCCGGCGCCTGTTGCCCCCGCGCCCTGCATACGCGGTCACGCGCTGGAAGAACGTCCTCATCACGATGCTCGTCTTCCAGCTCAGCCGGCGCACGCCGGGGTTCGTCAAGGGGCTGCTGCGCAAGGGAGCGGAAAACAACCTCCCTCCGGGATATGACATCGACACCCACTTCAAACCCACCTACAACCCATGGGATCAGCGCATGTGCCTCGTGCCCGACGGCGACCTGTTCGAGGCCATCTGCGCCGGTCGCGCGTCGGTCGTGACCGATCACATAGACACGTTCACCGAGCGGGGCATTCGCCTTCAGTCCGGCTCCGAGCTCGAGGCCGACCTGATCGTCACCGCGACGGGCCTCAACCTGCTGGCGGTGGGCGGAATGCAGATCGCCGTCGATGGCCGCGAGGTCGACCCGTCGAAGACGATGGGCTACAAGGGAATGATGCTGGGCGACGTTCCCAACATGGCGATGGCGTTCGGATACACCAACGCCTCCTGGACGCTCAAGGCCGACCTCACCTGCGAGTTCGTCTGTCGCCTGCTGAACCACATGGACGAGCACGGATACGCGCAGTGCACGCCGCGCAATCGCGACCCCTCGATCACCGAGGAGCCGTTCATCGACTTCTCCTCGGGCTACGTGCTGCGCGCGATCGAGCACTTTCCAAAGCAGGGGTCGAAGGCCCCCTGGCGGCTCTACCAGAACTACGCCCTCGACATCCTCACGCTCCGCTACGGCGCGATCGAGGACGGCACCATGCAGTTCTCCCGGGCCCCGGCGCCCGTCGAGGCCGCAGAGCCGGTCGCCGTGTAGGGGGCCTGAGGGCATGGGCGAGATCGATCCATCCTGCTACCGCGCCGGCGCCGGCGAGCCGCTCGTGCTGCTGCACGGCTTCACCGGCAGCTGGCCGCACTGGCGGCCGGTGCTCGGCGAGCTCGCCGCCCGCTATGAAGTGATCGCGCCCACGCTGGCAGGCCATGACGGCGGGCCGCCGTATCCGATCAGCGCCCCGATCACGCTCGCCGCCGGCGCCGACTCGCTCGAGGAACATCTCGATGAGCTCGGCGTGGGCACCGCACACGTCGTCGGCAACTCGATGGGCGGCGCCCTGGCGCTCGAGCTGGCAAAGCGCGGCCGCGCGCGCTCGGTCGTCGCCGTCGCCCCGGCCGGCGGATGGACCGACGGGGACGGCGAGGCCAGGCGCCTTGCCCGCTTCTTCGCGCGCCAGCTCCGCCTCACGCGACTGATCGAGCCGCGCCTCACGACCATCATGAGCCGGCCCTCGGTCCGCCGCGCGTCGCTGCGCGACATCATGCGCCACGGCGAGCTCGTCGCACCCGCGGACGCAGTCGATATGACGCTCGCCTCACTTCGCTGCACGATCGCCGGCAGGGCCATCGCCACGCTGCAGGCCGATCGCGGCCTCACGCTGGGCGACCTCGATCGCATCACCTGCCCGGTGCTGCTCGCCTCGCCGCAGTTCGATCGCATCCTGCCCGTGGCCAGGCACGCGCCGCGCTTTCGCCGGGAGATACCCGGCGTCGAGTGGCGCATGCTCGCCGGCTGCGGGCACGTCCCCATGTGGGATGACTCCCGGCTCCTCGTAAGGACCATCGACGAGTTCGTGAGCCGCCACGTCACAGCCTCGCAACCCGCGCCCGTCGCGTCGCTGTCGCCCGCGGCCACCTAGCATCGGGCGCGTGCGCACGTTGCGCCTCGCGCTGTCGCTCCCAAAGGAGGCTCGATGAATCTGAAGACGCTTCTGTATGAAACCGATGACGGCGTGGCCACGATCACGCTCAACCGCCCCGAGCAGCTCAACACGATCGTGCCGCCGATGCCCGAGGAGCTCGAGGCCTCGGTCCAGCGCGCGCTCGCCGACGCCGACGTGAAGGTGATCGTGCTGCGCGGCGCGGGCCGCGCGTTCTGCGCGGGCTTCGACTTCGGCGACGGCTTTCACCACTGGGACGAGGGCATCACCACCGGCGGGCAGTGGGACCCGGGCAAGGACTTCGTCGCCCAGACCTCGCAGGCCGGGCCGGTGCCCAGGTTCATGAGCCTGTGGCGCTCGCCCAAGCCCGTCATCGCCCAGGTCCACGGCTGGTGCGTCGGCGGCGGCTCGGACATGGCGCTGTGCGCCGACCTGGTGATCGCCAGCGACGACGCCCGCATCGGCACCCCCTACTCGCGCATGTGGGGCTGCTACCTGAGCGGCATGTGGCTGTACCGGCTGGGCCTGACCAGGGCCAAGGAGTACGCCCTGACGGGCAGACCGCTGTCGGGAACAGAGGCGGCCGAGGCGGGGCTGATCAACGCCTCCGTCCCGTTCGAGCGCCTCGAGGCCGAGGTCGCAGAGCGCGCCCGCCTCTTGAGCGGGATCCCGCTGTCCCAGCTCGCCGCCATGAAGCTGATCGTCAACCAGGCCTACGAGAACATGGGCCTCGCCTCGACGCAGCTGCTGGGGCCGATCCTCGACGGGCTGATGCGCAACACCCCCGACGCGCGCGACTTCATCGAGCTGGCAGGGAGCGAGGGCGTCGGCGCCGCCGTGGAGCGCCGCGACGGCCCGTTCGGCGACTACAGCCAGGCGCCGGTGGGCGAGCGGCCCGACCCCGCGAACGTCATCGTCCCCGGCGGCGCTACGACGTAGCGACGGCGACGGCGACGGCGGCGGCGGAACCGGCCGCGGAGTCTCAGGCGGCCTGGCGCCGCTCGCGCGAGGCGAGCCGCCGTCCCTGCGCAAGCCCCGCCTCGATCACGGCCTCGCGGCGCTTGGGGTTCATCAGGTTCGGCCCCATCACAGCCGTCGTCTCCTCGTCGGGGTTGATCGCGGTCACGACCGCGCCCCGGTGCTTCAGCACGAGCGCCTCGGCCGCCGCGAGCCCGCGCGACACCGGCCCGAACGCTCCTGCCAGCGCCCCGATCGAGGGCCGCAGCGACCCCGTCGGGTTCAGGCACATCACGTGGTCGCCCCGCTCCACCTCGGCGGTGTCCATGTTCGTCGGGCTCCACGCCCCGCCGTCGACGTAGGTGCGCCCCCCCGCACGCACCGGCGTGAACACGCCAGGGATCGCGCACGAGGCCCGCACGGCGGCGGGCACTGACAGCTCAGGGGCCCCGGGCGCTCCGAACATCACGCGGCGGCCGCTCTCGAGCTCCACCGCGGCCACCCGCAGGCGCCCGTCCCAGCTCGCGCCGGTGCGCTCGATCATGCGGCCGAGCTCACCCAGCGAGCGTCGGCCCTCGGGCACCCGGCTGAGCGCGGCGCGCCGCAGGAGCGCCCCGCCCGTGGCGGTCGAGCTGAAGGCAAGCGAGGCCAGCGGCGCCACCGCGGAGCTGCCCAGAGCGGCGGCGGCATCGAACGCCTGGCGCAGCGGCGTGGCGCCGTCCTCGGATTCCTCGAGGCGGACGGCCGGACGCTCGGCCAGGCGACCCAGCCCCGTGGCCGGCGAGATGCCCGCAACGAGCGACGCCGCAACAATCGACCCGGCGGAGGTGCCGATGAATTCGCGGCTCTCGCGCGCGTCGAAGCCTCCGCCCTCCTCGAGGCCCGCGAGGACCGCGCTCATCCAGGCCAGCCCGAGGATCCCTCCTCCGCCGAGCACCAGCACCCCGGGAGCCTCCGTGCGTGTCATCGCTCGAGGATAGCGGCGTGCCGGCGGGGCTCGCGCGCTCCGGGTGCCGGCGCTTGCGGGCGCGAGTAGCATCAATGGGGCTATGGAGGAGGTCGACGTCGTCGTCGTGGGTGCCCGCCTGGCCGGCTGCGCGGTGGCGGCGCCGCTGGCCCGCGCCGGGCGCAGGGTGCTCGTGCTGGACAGGATGCGCTTCCCGTCCGACCAGCTCTCGACGCACGTGCTGATGCCGGCCGGCACGAGCGAGCTGGCAAAGCTCGGAGCGCTGCCCAGAATCCTTTCGCTCAACCCGTCGCGGGTGCGCTGGGTCCACCTCGAGGCGGAAGGGGTCATATGCCACGAGCGGGTACGCCCGGCGGCCGACGGCATCGACTACGGCGTGTGCGTGCCGCGCGACCTGCAGGACGTCCAGCTGGTCGAGGCCGCGCGCGAGCAGGGCGCGGAGGTCCGCGAGCGCTGCGCCCTCGAGGCGTTGAGCTGGCGCGCGGGCCGTGTCAGCGGCGTGCGCTACCGCGACGGCGAGGGTGCCGAGAGGGAGGTCCGCTGCACGCTCCTGGTCGGCGCGGACGGCCGGCGATCGACCGTCGCCTCGCTGGTCGGCGCGTGGACGCCCTACCGCTTGTCGCGCAACGGCCGCGGGCTCGTGTTCCGCTACCTCGAGGACCCGCTGGCGGGCACGGCCGACGCCGAGACCTACTACCAGTGGCGCGAGGGGAACATGATCGCGTTCGCGTTTCCCACCACCCCCGCGGGCAGGCTGCTGATCCTGCTGATGGGCCATCGCGACGAGGCGTCAGAGGCCCGGCACGACCCCGAGGGCTACTGGCAGCGAAAGCTGGCTGAGCATCCCGGGCTGGCCGCCCGCGTCGCCGGAGCGCCGCCCGGATCGAAGCTCCGCTCGACCGGCGAGACGCCCGCCTTCTTCCGCGCCTCCACGGGGCCCGGGTGGGCGCTGGCCGGCGACGCCGGGCACTTCAAGGACCCGGTAACCGGCCAGGGCATGCGCGACGCCATGTTCGCCGGGCGCACCCTCGCCGAGCAGGTCCTCCCCGTGCTGGACGACCCCGCCGCCGTCGACCGCGCCACCCGCGGCTGGGAGGCCGACCGCGACCGCGAGTGCCTGCCGGCCTACCACTTCGCCAACTCCGACACGCGCAACGGGCGTCCCTCCCCCGCGCTCGTCGAGGTCGTGCGCGATGCGGGGCGTAGCGCGAGCCCGGACCTCAGCGACTTCTTCGGCCGCGCCCGCACGCCGCAGCAGATCACGCCACCGGACCGCCTCGTCCGGGCCCTCTTCGCGGCGCTGTGGCGCGGCGAGCGCCCGCGCCCGGAAACCGTGATCAGCGCCGTCGCGGACCTGCGAACGGAGATCGCGATCCGCCGCGAGCTCCGCGCTGAGCGCTTCCGCTCCACGCGCCCCATCAGCGGCTCGGATCATCCGGGCGCCTCCTGGCCCGAGCCGCCGTCGGTGTCCGGGCGGCGCATCGCGACCCCGCCGCCGCAGGCGGCCACATCATCCGAGCCGGCGCCGATCGTTGAGCCGGCCGCCGCCGTCAGCGCCGTCGCCGGCGAGGTCTCGGCGTGACGCGCATCGCCGTCGTCCAGCCGGCGCTCGAGCTCGGAGAGGTCGAGCGGAACCTCGCGCGCATCGAGGATCTGATTCGCGACGCACACCGCGAGCACGGCCCGGAGGTGATCGTCGTCCCCGAGGCGTTCACGACGCCCAACGTCTACGCGAAGGTGCTGCGCGGCACGGCGCGGCCGGTCGACGGCCAGCCGCTTCAGCTGCTCGCCCGTCTGGCGCGCGAGCTCGACTGCGTGCTCGGCGGCGGCTTCCTCGCCGTGCGCGGCCCGCACACGTTCGGGACGTTCGTGCTGGCCGAGCCCGACGGCGCGCTGCATCTGCACGACAAGGACATACCCACCGCCTGGGAGCAGAACTACTACGTGGGCGGCGACGACCCTGGGGTCGTTCAGTGCGGCACCCTCGGCTGCACCGTCGGTCTGATGTCGGGCTGGGAGTGGGCGCGCTTTCGCACCGCCGCCCGCGTGCGCGCCGCGGGCGCGAAGCTCGTGCTGGGGGGGATGTGCTGGCCGTCCATGCCGCTCAACTGGCCCGGGCCGCTGCGCTGGTGGGCGCAGCGCGAACACGCGATCTGGCGCCGCCAGGCGGGTGAGCTGCCCGGCCAGGTCGCGCGCCTGTGCGGGGCGCCCGTCGCCCACGCCTCGCATGTCGGCCCGGTGCGCGGCGAAACGCCTCTCGGCCCGGGCATCCCCTGGCAGACGCAGATGGTGGGCGAGTCGCAGGTCTGCGATCGCGACGGCACCGTTCTCGCCCGCCTGACGCTCGAGGACGGTGAGGGCCACGTGGCCGCTGATGTGGCGCTCGAGGCGCCCGAGCCGCTCGATCCGATCCGCGATCGCTTCTGGATCCCCGACATGACGCTCACGACGCACGTCGCCTGGCACGCGATGAACGCCCACGGCGCCCTCAGCTACAGGCTGCGACACGCCCGCGGCGGCTTCGACTGGCAGCACTGGCCCACTGGCGACCTGCCCGACGAGGTCGCTCCCTCGAGCGCCGCCGACGCCCCGGCCGCGACGAGCCCCGGCCGGTAGAGGACCCCCCTCCCCGGCGGATCACCCGCCGGGCTGGCCGTCCGCTGCGGGCTCATACGCCCGTCCAGAGCCCGTCCAGAGCCCGTCCAGAGACCGTCGTACGCTCGTCTAATCGAGCCTCCTCGACAATCCCTGGCGGCGCCCGCGTCGATAGTGATCGGGGCCAACGCGATGCAACGAGCACAACACAGCGGATGACAGGGGAGCCGATGTTCAGAGTCCCTCCCGCGACGGTCGCAGAGCTGCTCTTCAGATGCATCGAGCAGGGCGAGGCCCTGCTCGAGCGCGCCGGCCTGATCGGCGATTTCTCAGACTACGAAAGCTGGAGAGGTGCCCGCAAACTGTGGATCGAGCGGACCGTCGACACCCTGGGCCGCATCTACGAGGGCTGTGAGGAGCTCGACAGGTTCAGAGGCGAGGCGTCCTCATCCGCCGGCGGGCAGCAGTGGCAGGCCGAATACAGGCACGACTCGAGCTGCATGCGGTCGGCCATCGACGTCCTCGTCTCACTTCAGGATGAGGTAACGGTGCCGCCCCCGGTGCACGCGCTGGCCGAGCAGGAGGCCGACGCCTCCGGCTTCGGCCGCGACTACTCGCCCGACCCCGACCCGCAGCCAGCGCCGGAGGATGACCGCGCGCCGGAGGCCGACCCACCCCCGACCGTCGCTGAGATCGCACCCGCGCCCTCGCCCGATATCGAGCTCGCGCCGGCGCTGCCGGCCACGACCTCGGCCCACACGCGGCGGCAGCACGGCGCGCAGGTGTTCCTCGTGCACGGACGCGATGAGAAGTTGAAGCAGGCCGTCGCCGAGCTGCTCCAGAGCGCGGGCCCGCATGAGATCACGATCGTCAACGAGCGCCCGGCCGACCGCAGGATGCTGCTCGAGCACTTCGAGGAGCGGACGAACGGGTCGCACTACGCGGTCGTCCTGCTGACGGCCGACGATGTCGGCGCGCCGCGGCTCGATTCAGCGCGCGAGCCCTTCTACGCACCCCGCGCCCGCCAGGGCGTGGTGTTCGAGATGGGCGTGCTCGTGGCGGCGCTCACCCCGCGCTGCATGTGCGTGCTGTATGAGGACGGCGTGGAACTCCCGTTCGACATGGACGGCATCTCCTATGTGCGCCTGGACCTGGCGGGCACCTGGCAGTCGAAGCTCCTGCTGCACATGCGAAGCGCCGGATTCGACTATGACCTGAACCGCCTCGCGCCCATCTGAAGCACCAGCGTTTGACACACTGCTGTGCCCATGGGGCCGACCAATCCCGCCATCACGACGGAGCTGAGCGTCGAGCGCCTCGCCGGCTCGTTCCCCGGCAACCTCGGAATCGAGCTCCCCGAGATAACCGACGAGCGCGTGCGCGGGCGCATGCTCGTGGACAAGCGTCACCTGCATCCGATGGGCTACGTGCACGGGGGTGCGTGGGTGGCGTTCGCCGACACCGTCGCCGCCTGGGGCACGATGCGCCATCTGCCCGAGCCACGCAGCTTCACCACCGTCGAGCTGAAGATCAACGTGCTCGTCTCGGCGGTAGACGGCGATCTGCTGAGCGCTCTCGGCGAGCCGCTTCACGTCGGCTCGCGCACCCAGGTGTGGCAGGTTCAGGTCTTTCGCGCCGAGCGCCTGGCGGCGAACTTCGTGTGCACGCAGATAGTCCTGTAGGCGGAATTGAGTTATCTTCGGCCGGTGGCGAGGATGACTCCCATAGCGGCCGTGGTCATGACCGCCGCCTGTGTGACCGGGGGACTGTTGCTCGCCGCGGCGTCGCCGGCCGCGAGCAGCCGCACCGCCGCCTCGATCGCGGCCGCCGGCCAGGGTGATCAGCTTCAGCTCGTGGTTCCGGTCGAGGGGGGTCTCGTGGGCTGGTGCATCATCTATTCAACTCCCAACCGCTCGGGCGCGAAGTGCCCGGTCGTGCCCACCGCGGCGCGGCCGATCGTCGCTGAATCGTGGGGCACCGGGTCCCACCCTGCCGTCACCGAAACCATCGCGCTGACGACGAGCGCGGTCAGCGCCGTCTCAGCCTACGGCGTGCAATCCCCCGTCCCGACCCGCACCGGGGCGGGGCTGCCCTACGGCCTGCGGGCGGCGTTCGTCGAAGTCCAGGGACAGCAGTCGGCCGCTGAACGCAGGCCGCTCACCCCGCTCGGCTCGGGCGGGCACCCGATCGCGGGGCTGCCCGCGTCATCGACGCCGGCCGGCTACCGCCTCGAGAGCCGCGCCTGGCGGCGCCCCGCACTCGCACCGCGCGGGCCGTGCGAGATCAGCGCGACCCCGCTGGCCGGGCTGACCGCCGAGTCGGGGCGAGTCGTGCTGCGCCTGCAGTCCTTCAAGGGCATCATCGGCCGGCCCTTCCTGTCCTGCGCGGACGTCGAGTATCAGCTGGACAGCTCGCCGCTCGACGCCGGTGTGGTGCTCGACGCGACACACCCCGGCAGCGCTCCCGCCGCGCTCCCGCAGATGACACCGCTGCCCGGCCACCAGGGCGTGTTTCAGTCGCTCGGCTGGTCCGGGCGCCTGCTCGGGCGGCGCATCGGCGGCGCGTGGCTCGTCGTCGAAGGCGGCAGCTCGGCTGGGCAGCGGCTGACCCTGCTGGAACACCTGCGCGCCACCGTCCACTTCTGAGCGCGGCGGCGCCGGCGCCGTCAGGCGCCCAACTCCAACACCGTGCGAATTCCGTCCTGTGCCTCCATCAGCTCGAAGGCGCGGTTTATGTCCTCGAGCGGCATGCGATGTGAGATGAAGGGGTCCACGTCGATCTCCCCGCGCATGTAGCGCTCGACCAGCTCGGGGACCTGGTCGCGTCCCTTGACGCCGCCGAACGAGGACCCGCACACGCGCCTGCCGGTGATCAACAGGCGCGGCACCACGTCGAGCGTCTCCCCCCTTCCCGCCACACCGCACACGGTGCACAGGCCCCAGCCCATGCGCGCGCTCTCCACCGCTTCTCCCATCACCGATACGAGGCCCGTCGCCTCGAAGGTATGGTCGGCGCCGAACCCGCCGGTCTCTGACAGCACGCGCTCGACCACGTGCCCGTCGGCCGCCCAGCAGTCGCTCGCGCCCTGGCCGCGGGCGAGCTCGAGGCGATCCTCTGAGAGGTCGACGCAGATGATCCGCCCGGCCCCGCGCAGCCGGCATCCGGCGACCGCGCCGAGGCCGACCATCCCCGCGCCGAACACCACGCACGTCGCGCCCGGCTCGACCTGGGCCGTGAACATCGCCGCACCCAGGCCGGTCGACAGCCCGCACGCGAACAGGCAGGCGCGGTCGAGCGGCGCCTCGGGGCTTACCTTCGCGAGCGCGATCTCGGGGATGACCGCGTGGGAGGCGAACACGGAGGTACCCATGAAGTGGCGGATCGGCTCGCCGGCGCGCGACAGCCGCGTGGTGCCGTCGGGGAGGAAGCCGAGGTTCTGCTGCTCGCGGATCGCCAGGCACAGGTTGGTGCGCGGGCTGAGACAGTGGATGCACTCGCGGCACTGCGGCGAGAACAGCGTGACCACGTGGTCGCCCGGCGCGAGCGAGCCGACCCCCTCGCCGACGGCCTCGACGACGCCCGCGCCCTCGTGCCCGAGCACGGTCGGGGCATAGCCGGAAGGATCGACTCCGGAGGCGGTGTACAGGTCGGTGTGACACACGCCGCACGCGATGAGCCGGACGAGCGCCTCGCCCGCAGCGGGATCGGCCAGGTCGAGCTCCTGCACGACCAGCGGTGAGGCGAACTCCTCGAGCACCGCGGCGCGCACCTTCACGGCCGCCCCCGGCCCTCCGCCGCCTGCACGTTCTCGAAGATGGCGCTCATCCCCTGGCCGCCGCCGATGCACATCGTCTCGAGCGCGTAGCGCCCGCCGCGGCGGCGCAGCTCGCGCAGCATCGTCGCCAGGATCCTCGCCCCGGTAGCTCCGACGGGATGGCCGAGGGAGATGCCCGAGCCGTTCACGTTGACGCGGTCAAGCCCGTCCTTCAGATCCCACTCGCGCAGCACCGCGAGCACCTGCGCGGCGAACGCCTCGTTGAGCTCGACCAGGTCCATGTCGTCCAGCGTGAGGCCCGCCCGCTCGAGCGCGCGCCGCGTCGAGGGGACCGGGCCGATGCCCATCGTCGCGGGCGCCACGCCCGCGACCGCCCACGACAGCGGGCGCGCGAACGGCTCGAGACCGAGCGCGGCCGCCTTCTCCGCGTGGGTCACGATGCACACCGCCGCGGCGTCGTTCTGGCCGCTCGCGTTGCCCGCGGTCACCGTCGACTCCGGGTCGCTGCCCGCCATCAGCGGACGCAGCCCGCCCAGCCGCTCGAGCGTCGTGTCCGCGCGCGGGTGCTCGTCGCGGTCGATCGACAGCTGCTCTCCGCGCCTTGACACGGACACCGCCACGATCTCCTCGGCGAAGTAGCCGCTGTCCTGGGCGGCGAGCGCGAGGCGGTGCGAGCGCAGTGCGAGCTCGTCCTGCTCGGCGCGCGAGATCTCATACTGGCGGCGCAGGTTCTCGGCGGTTTCGATCATGCCGCCCGGCACCGGATGGTGGATGCCCCCGGCAGTGACCCGCGGCCGCGCGAGGCGATCCTCGAGCCGCACGCCGCCCCCCCTGATTCCCCAGCGCAGCCCCAGCGCGTAGAACTCGGCCTGGCTCATGCTCTCGGCGCCTCCCGCGAGCACGAGGTCGGCCGCCCCGGTCTGGACCTGCATGCAGGCGAGCATCACCGCCTGAAGGCCCGAGCCGCAGCGGCGGTCGAGCTGCAGCCCCGGCACCTCGATTCCCAGCCCCGCATCGAGCGCCGCCACGCGCCCGATCGCGGGCGCCTCGCCGCTCGGGTAGCACTGGCCGAGGATCACGTCGTCGATCTCCCTCGGCGGAAGCGACGTGCGCGCCACGAGCTCCGCGATCACGCTCGCCGCGAGCTCGGCCGCGGGCACGTCGCGGAAGACGCCCCCGAAACCGCCCACGGCGGTCCTCAGCGGTTCACAGATGAGTGCGTCGCGCACGGCCCGAGAGCCTGCCACAAATCGCGCGCGGTCACCCGCTAGGGGTCAGCGTGGCTTGACGAGATAAACGCCGCCGGTGGGCACCAGCACGCGCCGGTGGCGCACCAGATCGGTGGCTTCCAGATGTTCGCGCGTGGCCAGCACGAGGCTGCCTTCGCACATGTCCTCGGTCAGCCACTGGGCGCCCTGCACGACGGTCCCCGCATACCGGGCCCTCGTCGCGAAGTTCCCCTTTGCTTCCGCCCACAGCCTGCGCACGAGGTGGCTGGCGGCCGCGAATTTGGAGCGGGGCTTCGCTTTCGCGCGGGCGGTCCCGGCCTGCGGACGGCAGACCGTGAAGTCGCCGCCGGCGAGCGTCGCGAGGACCTGGCCGTTGCCGCCCTGCGTGAGCACGAACTCGCCGTCGAAGAACTCGCCCCGCTGGGTTCCCCCGCCGGGCCTGGCGGCCGTGACGCTGATCTCCCCGCGCGCGGCTTCGACGACGGTCCCGAACGGGACCTGGCGGGCGCTAGACAGGCTGACGAAGGCGCGCGCCCCGGGCAGCCGCACCGTCACGCGGCCGGCCACCGTGGCGATATTCGCGCTGCGAGCCAGCACGGGAGCGGGAAGCCCGCTCGTCACCACCGTCGGCCCGGTCGAGCCGGTGCTCGTGCCGCCGCCCGTGCCCGAGGAGGTGGTGGGCGGCGCGGCGGAGCTGACGGCGGGCGTCGTCAGGTAGAGGAATCCGGGGCCGGCGACGGAGGGACCGGCGGCATCGGTGACCACCACCTGCTGTTCGCCCGTGGTGCCCGCCGGGGTGGTGGCCGTGATTTCCTGTTCGCTGAGCACCTTGACTTCGCTTGCGGCCGCGCCTCCGATCGTGACCGTCGAGTCCGCCGCGAAGCCGCTGCCGTTGATCGTCACCGGCGTGCCGCCCGCTTCAGGGCCCGAGGCCGGTGCGATGGAGGTGACCGTCGGGGCGTAGGTGAATTCATCCAGCGCGTTCGTGGGGCTCGTGCCGCCCGCGGTCGTCACCGTCACGGGCACCTTGCCGGCACCCGCCGGGGAGACGGCTTCCAGCGAGGTTTCGGAGTTCACTTTCACCCCCGTGGCGGGGTTTGAGCCGAACTTGACGGCCGCGCCGGTGAGGTTGGCGCCGGTGATCGTGACGGTGGTTCCGCCGGCGGCGGGGCCCGCGGTGGGGCTCATGACTGTGACCGCCGGGGCGGCCACGTAGGTGTAGGCGTCTGCGTCGCTGACCGACAGCTCGTCGCTGGTGTTGGTCACGAGGACCGCGGCTGCACCGACGCTGCCGTGGGGAGTGGTGACGGTGAGCGATGTCGCGCTCGCGGCCGTGACGGTCGCGGCTTTGCCGCCGATCGTGACCGTGTTGGTGGCGATCGTCGTGCCGAACCCGCTGCCGCTGATCGTCACCGGGGTGCCACCGGCGGTCGGGCCCGAGCTCGGGCTGAGGCTCGTGATCGCGGGGGGAGCGATGTAGGTGTAGGCGCCTGCGTCGCTGACCGACAGCTCGTCGCTGGTGTTGGTCACGACGACCGCGGCTGCACCAGCGCTGCCGGCGGGTGTCGTGATGGTGAGCGATGTCGCGCTCGCGGCCGTGACGGTCGCGGCTGTGCCGCCGATCGTGACGGTGTTGGTGGCGATCGTCGTGCCGAACCCGCTGCCGCTGATCGTCACCGGCGTGCCACCCGCGGTCGGGCCCGAGCTCGGGCTGACGCTCGTGATCGCGGGGGGAGCGATGTAGGTGTAGGCGTCTGCGTCGCTGACCGACAGCTCGTCGCTGGTGTTGGTCACGACGACCGCGGCTGCACCAGCGCTGCCGGCGGGTGTCGTGACGGTGAGCGAT
>Ga0302326_10012844_pt1 | contig 17803 bp, 14 predicted proteins | sample Palsa_T0_3_FD_202264 | JGI IMG/M metagenome (GOLD analysis project Ga0302326, IMG submission 202264) | Peat permafrost microbial communities from Stordalen Mire near Abisko, Sweden - Palsa_T0_3 | ecosystem: Environmental > Terrestrial > Soil > Palsa > Peat permafrost | place: Sweden: Abisko... | reverse complement strand
GCAACTGTCCATATGGCGTGAGTCCGGGATCGACGATTCCGGTGGATGCCGAGCGCTAGTCGTGATCGAGAATCGGGTGCGGCTCGTAGAGCTCCTCTAATTTGCGCACGGTGTCTGCGTCGAGCTTGACGTTAAGTGCGCCGAGCGCGTCTTCAAGATGGCCGGGCTTCGAAGCGCCGATGATCGGCGAGGTGATGCCGGGCTTCTGCAGGACCCAGGCGAGGGCGACCTGCATGTTGGGCAGGCCAAGTGATTTCGCAATTTCGGTAAGGCGATCGGCGATATCGTAATCGCTGTCGCGGGTGTACATGGAGCGACCGTAGTCGTCGGTGCGGGAGCGAGTCGTGCCGTCCTCACCCTTCTTCCACTTGCCGGCGAGGAAGCCGCGGGCGAGCGGCGACCAGGGGATGACGCCGATTTTCTGATCGCGACAGAGTGGGAGCATCTCGCGCTCCTCTTCGCGATAGACGAGGTTCAGCTGGTTCTGCATGGAGACGAAGCGCGTCCAGCCGTGCAGGTCCGACGTGTAGAGGGCCTTGGCGAATTGCCAGGCGAACATGCTGGAGGCGCCGATGTAGCGCGCCTTTCCGGCGCGGACGACATCGTGCAGAGCTTCGAGTGTTTCCTCGATGGGCGTGTCGTAATCCCAGCGGTGGATCTGGTAGAGGTCGACGTAGTCGGTGCCGAGACGCTTGAGGCTGGCGTCGATTTCGGTGAAGATAGCCTTGCGGGAGAGCCCTTTTCCATTGGGCTCGTCGCGCATTTTGTTGAAGAGCTTGGTGGCGATGACGACTTCGTCGCGCCTGGCAAAATCGCGGAGAGCGCGGCCGGTGATCTCTTCGCTGACGCCGAGGGAATAGACATTGGCGGTGTCAAAGAAGTTGATGCCGGAGTCCAGCGCCTGCTTGAAGAATGGGCGCGACTCGTTTTCTTCGAGCACCCACTCGCGCCACTTTTTTGAGCCGTAGGTCATGCAGCCGAGACACAGCTGCGAGACTTTCAGTCCGGTATTGCCAAGCTTCACGTAATCCATAGACCGTTGGATGCGACCCAACCGGCGAGGTCTCATGTTTGTTAACCTGACTCGCATGGCGCTTCTGTATCGCATGCCGCCCGCTCCGCTCAGCCGCTTTGTGGCGGTGATGTGGATGCAACTGCGGGATGGGGCGCGGCAGGGGAGCAGCTATCGCCATGAACGGCTGATGCCGAGTGGCGAGGCCGAGCTGATTTTTCACCTGGAGCTGCCGTTCGTTCGCACGTATGAGATGTGCGGCTCTGGGCAGCTGCGTGAACGGCGGCTGCCGCGGGCGGCGCTGTGCGGACCTCACATGCGGCCGTTCCTGATAGATGCGGCACCGGAAAATGTCGTGGGCGTCCATTTTCGGCCGGGCGGAATTTTTCCTTTCTTCGCTCCGCCTGCGAGCGAGCTGGCGAATGCGCATATCGCGCTGGAAGATTTGTGGGGCAGCGTCGCGCGGGAGTTGCAGGAGCAGCTGCTGACTGGTGAATCTCCCGATGAGAAATTCGCTGTGCTGAGCGGGTTCCTGCTGCGCCGTTTACGAGAAAATCGCAAGCCGGGTCATCCGGCGGTTTCCTTCACGTGGCGGACTTTGGAGTGCGCGCCCCGCCGGACGATGACGCAAATCACCAACGAAATTGGGCTCAGCCGGCGACATCTGATTCATCGCTTTGAACAGGAAGTGGGGCTGGCGCCGAAGGCGTTTGCGCGGGTGCGGCGCTTTCAGCGGGTTCTGCGCGATGTCCATCCGCAAGCGCAGGTGGATTGGGCAGAGGTGGCGCTAGATTGCGGCTATTACGACCAAGCCCATTTCATTCACGAATTCCGCGAGTTTTCCGGGATGACGCCGAGTGCGTATTTCGCGCATAGAACCCGGCACTCCAACCATGTCGCAGCAGAAAGCTGATTGAGGTCAATTTTTTACAATCGTGCTCCACTGCAAACTGGAATTCTAGATAACGAAGGGAGTTCTGAAATGATCGAAATGAAAAGTTACAAGCCGGCGGGGATGCAGTCCTGCATTCCATATTTACTATTGCCGCCATCCAGTGCGAGCGAATTCATCCAGTTTCTGAAGGATGCATTTGGTGCCGAGGAGGTTTCGCGGCATCTTCGCGATAACGGCGACATTGCTCACGCCGAGGTGAAGATCGACGACACGACGCTGATGATTGGCGGTGCGCCGCCGGACTGGCAGGTGCAGCCGTTCAACCACTATGTCTACGTGCCCGATGTGGACGCGACGTACAAGCAGGCGCAGGCTGCGGGAGCGAAGAGTGAGTCGGCGCCGGTGGACCAAGCCTATGGCGATCGCGGCGGCGGGGTGAAGGACAAGTGGGGCAATACGTGGTGGCTGGGGACGAAGATCGCCGAGGCCAGCTAGAATTCCGGCATGGGTGTTCTGCTGCTCCACGTCGATGCGTTTACGGACGCGCCATTTTCCGGCAATCCCGCGGCGGTGTGCCTGCTGCCGCCGCGATCTTCTGACGACTGGAAGCAGAAGCTCGCGACAGAGATGAATCTTTCCGAGACTGCGTTCGTCGAGCTGTCACCAGGGAGCGATGCAGACGGGCACAGCTTCGGCCTGCGCTGGATGACTCCGGCGGCGGAGGTTCCGCTGTGCGGGCACGCGACCTTGGCGAGTGCGCATGCGCTTTGGGAGGAGGGCATTGTGCCGCGCGATGCGGAGATTTCCTTCCACACGCTTTCGGGTGTGCTGCGGGCCAGCCTCGGGCCGGGCGGGATCACGCTGGACTTCCCTGCCACGGCGGCGATCGAGGCGCCGGTGCCACAAGAAGTGGAGGTGGCGCTGGGTGCGCGCGTCGTGCACTATGCGGAGAGTTCGACCAAGCTGCTGGCGGAGTTGGAAGACGAAGCGGCGGTGCGCAATCTGAAGCCGGACATGCAGTGCATGCGAGCGCTGCCGAAAGAGGGCGTCATCGTGACGGCGCGGGGTGAGCAGGCGGATTTCGTATCGCGCTTTTTCGCGCCCAAGCTTGGCGTTCCAGAAGACCCGGTGACGGGTTCTTCGCACAGCATTCTTGGGCCGTGGTGGCAGGGCAAGCTCGGCAAGTCGGAATTTTTGGCGCGGCAGATTTCGCAGCGCGGCGGATCGATGACCGTGCGTGTGGGAGCAGACGCAGGAACCCGCGTTTTCCTGACTGGAAAAGCAGTCACGGTGGCGCGGGGCGAGTTGAAGGCGCTGCCCTAATTTTTTCGCGAGACAAATTCGTCCCCAACCGGAAACGCTATTGGTGCTTCAATGACCGGTCGTACTTAAGTACCATCGGAATTGAACGAAGAGGGGACGCAGATCGGACGCGCCCCAGCGGACACTAGCAACTCTGAGTAGAAAATCGCGTTACAACTTGGAAGCCGATCTGCAAGCCGGCAAATGCACGTCCATGCATTCCTTCCATCAGGTTAAAAGTTGGAGCTACATGTCCGTCTGCCCAGCGCCAACACGTTTTGACCGGGACCTGCAGACTCGATGCTGCGCGCCGACGCCCCTTTGTCGCATGCGGAAAATTTCTTCCTGCCGACTGGTAAGCGTTCTACTGGTCGCGGGGTTTGCCGTGGGGGGTGCGGGCGGCCAGGAAGTTTCTTCGCGCTCGCAGGATTCTTCCAGCTCTCAGAAAGTTGCCGCGCCGGGAGCCACGGCACCTGCTTCTGATGCAACGAACTCGTCCGTCGAGGCGCTGCCGCAGGCTCCCACCGTGCAGTTGCCGGTTGGCAACATCAGCGGCTCGGTTCTGGATCCGACCGGGGCGATCATTGCTGGCGCGCGGGTCACCCTAACGCCGGCCAGCGGTGCCCCTGCGGAAACGCATCCTGTCGAGACGCTGTCCGGCAACGATGGGCGATTTCGCTTTGGCGGCGTCGCCGTGGGAGTGTTTCATGTGACGGCCATGTGGCCTGGTTTCACAGCGCAGAGTGCGTCCGGCGAGTTGCATGCGGAGGAAAATCTCGAGCTGCCGGCGATCACGCTGCCGATGACGGCTGCGACCAGCGCGGTTGAAGTGACGGTCTCGCAGCAGGAGCTGGCGCAATATGAAATCCAAGCCGAAGAAAAGCAGCGCGTGCTTGGCTTCCTGCCGAACTTTTACATTACGTATGCGCCGCATCCTGTGCCGCTGAGCACGAAGCAAAAATTCGAGTTGGCATGGAAGACGACGCTCGACCCGGTGACGTTTGCAGTGACCGGCATTATTGCGGGATATGAGATGGGAAGCGATGACTTCAACGGCTACGGGCAGGGCGCGGCGGGCTACGGCAAGCGATACGCGGCTGTCTACGGCGATGGGCTGACGTCGACGATGATTGGCGGCGCGATTTTACCGTCGTTGCTGAAGCAAGACCCGCGCTACTACTACAAAGGGACGGGCAGCATTCGTTCGCGCGCGCTGTATGCGATCGCGATGGCGGTAATCTGCAAGGGCGACAACGGTCACTGGCAGTTCAATTATTCCGCGGTCGGCGGCGAGCTTATCTCGGGGGCAATTTCGAACCTTTACTACCCGTCAGCCAATCGCAGCGGCACCGGGTTGACGTTTCAAAATGCGGCGCTCGGGACGGCGGCATCGGCCATCGCCAATCTCTTCCAGGAATTTCTGATCAAGAAGTTGACGCCCAAGGTGCCGGATTATTCCGCATCGCCAGCCCAGCAGACGCCAAATCGTGCGCCAAAGCCTTAGACCCGGACAGCTGGAGGCGATGCGCAACTTTGGTCTGCCGCGCGCCGTATATTTCATTTATGAATCGCCGACGGATGTTTCGTCTGATGGGCGGTGCTGCGGCTGTTGCCGTCACGCCTGCCGATCTTCTCCCTGCGCAGACTGCGATTCCGCAGCAGCCGCAGCAATCTGCGACCTCGCGGCAGGCGAAGCCGCCGACGCCGGTTGCGGATCAGCCGGTGCAATATGGCGCGGACGAAGTGGCGCTGATGGACGAGATCGAGTCGCGTGGGGCGCATTATTTTTATGAGCAGGCGGATCCCAGCACCGGGCTTATCTTCGATCGCTGCGCTTCCTCCGGCGTGGGCCCGGCGCATATCGGCATTGGCATGGAATATCCGACGGCGGCCAGCATCGCGGCGAGTGGATTTGGATTGAGCGCGCTGATCGTCGCCATTGAACGTGGATACCTGCCGCGGGCTGAATGTGAGCGGCGGATTTATTCGATCCTCGATTACTTTGCTAATCGCGCGGACAATGTGCACGGATTTTTCTATCACTACATGGACGTGAAGACTGGTGCGCGGATTGCGCGGTACGAAGTTTCCTCGATCGACACGGCGCTGCTGCTGTGCGGGGTGCTCCATGCGCGGGCATTTCTGAACTCGCAAAAGTCTGACGCGCTGGCGGACAAGATCAGCCAGCGCGTGGATTGGATGTGGATGTACAACGGCGGGCCGACGCTGGACATGGGCTGGACGCCGGAGGACCACTTCGTTAAATACCGCTGGGGCAGTTATTGCGAATCGTCGCTGATGTTTTTGATGGCGATTGGATCGCCGACGCATCCGATTCCGGCGTCGAGTTGGGATGCGATCGAACGCAAGTCGCTGAACTATGGCGGCATCCGATTTATCACCAGCTATGGCGGCCTTTTTATTCATCAGTACGCGCATCTGTGGGGAGATTTTCGCAACCAGCATGATCGCCACACGAATTACTGGGAGAACTCGATTGCGGCAACGCGCGCGCAGAAAATTTTCTGCACGTTGCAGCATGGGCAGTATCCGTGGCTCGACGAAACTGTGTGGGGGTACTCGGCGGCGGACAATCGCCACGGCGGCTACACGGTGTGGGCGGGACCGCCGAGCATGAATTTTCCCGATGGCACGCTGGCTCCGCATGCGGCTGGCGGCTCACTGGCGCTGCTGCCCGGGGAATGCCTGGCGGTGCTGAAGGCGATGCGCGAGCGCTATCCGAAGAGTTTCACGCGGTACGGATTTGTTGATTCATTCCGGCCCGACCCGAAAAACGAGTGGTATGACCCCGACGTGATTTCGATCGATCTCGGGCTGACGATGCTGGCGGCGGAAAATTTGCGGACCGGGAATGTGTGGCGGGAATTTATGAAGAACACCAGCATGGGTGAGGCGATGCGGGCCGTCGGCTTTGTGCCGGAGAAGCCGGCGGACTGCTGATGGATGGTTGCCACTGAGAAAGGGAGCGCGTGAATTGAGTGCCTATCGCGGACGGATTGCGCCGTCGCCGTCGGGGCTGATGCATCTCGGGCATGCGCGGACTTTTTGGATTGCGTACCAGCGGGCGGTGTCGGCTGGCGGAGTTTTGATCTTTCGCAATGAGGATTTGGATCCTGAGCGATCGCGGCTTGAGTTTTTTCGCGCGATGTTGGAAGAGCTGTCATGGCTGGGGATTCGCTGGCAGGAAGGACCGGTGCTGAGCCCGCTTGGCAAGGAAGTTGGGCCGCATGCGCCGTACTCGCAGTCGGCGCGCGGGGAGTTTTATCTCGTGGCGTGGCGGGAGTTGATGGCGCGGGGAGATCTTTATCCGTGTGCGTGTTCGCGGAAAGAGCTGGCGCTGGCGGCGAGTGCTCCGCATGGGCATGGCGTCGCGGAGCAGATTTATCCCGGGACTTGCCGCCGGGCGTTGAGTGCTTCCGAGATTTGCGAGTGGCTGGAGCGCGGTCCGGCGGGAGCGAATTGGCGTTTTCGCCTGACGGATGGGGAGCCGATTGCATTCACCGATAACAATCCTGGCTTCGGCGAGCAGAGTTTTGTCGCTGGCAGAGATCTTGGCGACTTCCCGGTGTGGCGGCGGGATGGCGTGCCTGCGTATCAGCTGGCTGTGGTGGGGGATGACGCGGCGATGCGGGTCACGGAAGTTGTGCGTGGGGCGGATTTGCTGCTGTCCACTGCGCGGCAAATCTTGTTGCAGCGCGCGCTAGGGCTGCCCGCGCTGGAATATTTTCACTGTGAGCTGGTGAAGGATGCGGACGGTCAGCGGCTGGCCAAGCGGCATGATGCGCTGAGTCTGCGGGCGTTGCGGGCGGAGGGGTGGACGCCGGAGCGGGTGCTGGCGAGCTTCTCCACATAGATACTCGGCGATGCACAGGGTGCCTTTGCTCCGGGGCAAAGTCTTGAGGACGGCGAAGCAGGGCGCCTCGTAAACTAGAGCGAAGTGTCCGCCGCTGCTGCAACTCCGTCGCCTGCCCATGACTTCGCTCGCACTGTGAAGGATGCGGCTGACATCGTCAAAATTATTGGCGACTACGTGCGGTTGAGTAAGGCAGGCGCGCAGAATTACCGCGGGCTGTGCCCGTTTCACAAGGAGAAGACGCCGAGTTTCAGCGTGCATGCGACGCAGCGGTTTTATCACTGCTTTGGCTGCCATGAGTCGGGCGATGTTTTCACGTTTGTACAGAAGCTGGAGAATGTCAGCTTTCCTGAAGCGGTGCGGATTGTTGCGGGCAAGGCAGGTGTGGCGCTCCCGAAGCGCAGCTTCTCCGGCCCGGAAGAGGCGAAGGAAGCGCGGCAGCGAGCGCAGCTGCTGGAGATGCATGAGGTCGCGGCGCAGTTTTTTCAAAAGCAATTGCAGACGCCGGAGGGAGCGCGGGCGCGGGAGTATCTCGGCTCGCGTGATCTTTCGGCGAAGGCGCTGGAGACTTTTGCCATCGGCTATGCGCCGGATTCGTTCACCACGCTGCGAGATTTGCTGAAGCCTAGATATGACGAATCACTGTTACGTTTGAGCGGGCTGTTTGGATCGAAGTCGCAGGACGAGGGCGGGTCGGGGGATCTGTACGACCGCTTCCGCAAGCGGATCACGTTTCCGATTCGCAATGAGCAGGGGCGGGTGATTGCTTTCACCGCGCGGTCTTTGGACAGCGGAGACAAGGCGGGGCCGAAATATTTGAACTCGCCGGAGACCCCGCTTTATACCAAGGGGAATGTGCTATTCAATCTCGACCTGGCAAAGACGACGCTGCGGCAGTACGATTTTGCGCTGCTGGTGGAAGGGCAGATGGATTGCATTCGGGCCTACATCAGCGGGGTGCCGAATGTGCTGGCGACCAGTGGGACTGCGTTTACTGAAACGCAGGTGCGACTGCTGAGCCGGTTTACACGGCGGGTGGTGGTGAATTTTGATCCCGATACGGCGGGGGCGAACGCGGCGGAGAAGTCCATTGCGCTGCTGGTGGAGGAGGGCTTTGAAGTCAAGGTGCTGACGCTGGAAGATGGGCTGGATCCCGACCGCTTTATTCGAGAGCGCACGGCGCAGGCATATGTCGCGGCGTTGAAGGGTGCGCCGCGGCACACGGATTACCTGATTGAGCGGGCGCGGAAGATGTTTCCGGCGCGGACTGCGGAAAATAAAGTGAAGGCGGTGAATTTTCTGCTGCCGCATATGCGGCGCATTCACAACCCGATTGCACGCGATGAATTTGTAACAGACGCAGCGCAAAAGCTGGGCGTGGATTCGATGCTGCTGCGGCAGGAGCTGAAAGAGGCGGCGTCGGCCCGGAGCCGCAGTGCTTCCGTGAGCGGCCGCGGTGGCGTGAGTGAAGGTGAGAGAGTGCTGCTGCGGGCACTGCTGCTGGGTGCTGGCGATCCGGTTCGCGAGGTTGCGCGACGGGCGGTGTTGAGTGCGCCACATTTGTTTGACGACCTCAGCGCGGGACCGGTATTGCAGCAGCTGGCCGCGCCGGAGACTCCGCCGGATCTGCATGCCATCGCGTGTTCTGACCAGGAGCGGGCGACGCTGGCGCGTCTGATGCTGGATGCGGCTGTGGATCTTTCCGAAGAGCTGGTGGAGGACTCGGCGCGGACCCTGGAGTTGCGCGGTCTGAAGCGGCGGCAGCGTGAATTGCGTGGTGAAATAGCGGCGGCGGAGCGGGCCAGCGATCCGGAGAGCTACCGCGCGCTTTGCGAAGAGAAGCTCGAGTTAGACCGGCGCATCCGCGAGCTGGAGAATTCGTAGACAGAAAATGTCAACCTGATGCCCCGAATGGCGAACGGCGGTTTCGGGCGCAAACGAGTAAACTTGTGAGTTTGGCAACTGTGCTTACTCAATTCGATCGTCCTGCGCCGGTGGCGAGGCTGACTCGCGGCTGGCAGTGGCATTCGATCCTGCTGCTGTTCGGTGTCTGGGCGGTGACGCAGTTTGCTGGCATTTTCTCGCCGCCGCTGCTGGATGACGCGGACTCGGTTCACGTGGAAGCGGTGCGGGAGATGGTGCTGCGTCACGACTACGTGACGCTTTACGCGGACGGCGTGCGCTACTTCGACAAGCCGCCGCTGCCATATTGGATGGGCGCGGCCAGCGTACATTTTTTCGGCATGCATGACTGGGCGATCCGTCTGCCGCTGGCGTTGAGCGTTCTTCTGCTGACGTTTTATCTGTATCAGCTGGGCGGGCGGCTGTATGGCGAGCGGGCCGGGCTGTTTTCTGCGCTGGTGTTCGCGACCAGCATCGGGCCGTACCTGTTCACGCGATTTTTTATTCCTGACGTGATCGTCGCGTTGTGGGTGACGGTGGCGATTGACCTGACCTTGCGGATGGAGGACAGCGCATCGCGTTATGGGCGCGCGAAACTCTGGCAGCCGATTGCGTTTGGTTTGGTGTGCGCCGCGTGCACGTTGACCAAAGGCTTGATCGGCGTGGTTTTTCCGGTCGGCATTCTGGTGGCTTATCTCGCGGTTACCGGGCAGTGGCGGATGTTTTTCAAGATGCGTCCCTTCACGGGAGCGCTTGCGTATCTTGTGGCGGCGGTGCCCTGGCATTGGATGATTGCGGTGCGCAATCCCGCGACGTCGGCGGTGCAGAAGGGCTGGCTGTGGTTTTACTTCATCAATGATCAGCTGAATCGCTACCTCGACAAACGCATTCCGCGAGATTATGACAAAGTCCCGCTGACGCTTTTCTGGCTGCTGCTGATTTTATGGCTGATGCCGTGGGGGGTGTGGTTGCCGGCGGCTCTGCGGCGCGGCGCGAAGGGGTGGCGCGACCGGATTGCGGCCTGGCATGGACAGATCGCCGAGTCGTCTTGTTCGCGCTGCACTGGGAGCGCGCCATCTGGTTGGCAGAAGTTGAAGACGCGGATGCTGCCTTGGGCGGTTGCGCTGCGATCTCCGCAGACGCTGTTTTTTGTCTGCGCGCTTTTCATTCTTGTGTTCTTCAGCTTCTCGACGCGGCAGGAGTACTACACGATCCCGGCCGTGCCGGCCCTGGCGCTGCTTACCGGGGTTTTTCTGTCGCAGGAAGAGCAGGGCGATGCTGACACGCAACGGGCAGGACTATGGTCGTCGGGTCTTCTTTTCCTGATCGGTGGCTGTACAGCGGCGGTCTGCATATGGTTTGCGGCGATGTCGAAGACGCCGCCAGCGGGGATGGATCTTTTCGACGCGCTGCACCAGGACCCGTCGCACTACGCGCTGAGCTTTGGACATTTCTTCGATTTGACGCGGGAGTCGCTGGGATTTTTCCGGCTGCCCCTGTTGGGGACCGGGGTTGGATTGTTGGCCGGCAGCGGCGCGGCGTGGTGGTTGCGTTGGAAGCGTCGTCCGGGGGCAGCGAATATGGCGCTGGCTGCGTCGATGGTGCTGGTGCTGATGGCGACGCATGCCGGGCTGGAGAGGTTCTATCCGATTCTCGGGTCGGAGCCGCTGGCCAAGGTGATCGTCGCACAAAGAGAGGCCGGCGCGACCGTCGTGATGGATGGCGAGTACACGAACGAGTCCAGCCTGAACTTTTATACGCAACAGCCGGTGCACATGTACAACGGGCGGATCAACGGGCTTTGGTATGGGTCGCTGTTTCCCGATGCGCCGCATGTGTTTGAGGATGACACGAGCTTCGCAGCGCTGTGGACGGGCGAAGGGCAGGTGTTTTTTGTCACCGATCATCCGGAGCGGGTGCAGAAATTGATCGCGAAATTCGGCCGCGGGCGGGTGCTGGCGGTGAGCGGCGGCAAATATCTACTAGTCAACCGGTAGCTGGCGTTTTCGCCTTCACCGAAGTTTCACGATTGATATATATTGTGGGGCTATCGCGGCGATGCAGATTCCCTCCGGCGCGCGGGCCCCGTTCTCAATCCATAGATTCGAGGTTGCAGCGTATGCAGCGCCATCGTTTTCCCGTGTTTTATTTCGTCATCGCCCTGATGCTCCTCGTCAATCTGTGCGGCCGTTCGGCCAAGGCGCAGACGGAGACCACGCTCTACAGTTTCTGCAGTACGGGCGGAGAAGATTGCACCGATGGCGAGGAGGCGGCGCTGGGCGCGCAGCTGATTCAAGCTGCGGATGGCAACCTTTGGGGCGTGACGCAGGCGGCCGGCACCGCGGGCGACATTGAAGGCTGGGGAACGCTGTTCAAGATCACGCCGGCCGGGGTATACACCGTCATTCATTCTTTTTGCAGCGAAGGCGGCGGGGCGTGCACCGACGGCGGCATTCCGAGGGGCGGCATCGTGCAGGGGCCGGACGGAAATATCTATGGGACGACGTCATTCACCGGGGCGGCAGGCGGAACAGTTTTCAAAGCCACGCTGAGTGGGACGTTTAGCACGATCTACACGTTCTGCGTGAATGGCGGCAGCTGTCTGGACGGCTCGCTACCTGGCGGCGGGCTGGTAATTGGGACGGATGGAAACATTTATGGCGAGACATATTACGGAGGCGCGAATGGCAGCGGAACGATTTACAAAATGACGCTGGCGGGCTCGCTGACGACGCTGGCCAGCCAGATTTCGGGAGCTGAGCAGCAGGATCCGGCGGGGCTTGTGCAGGCATCTGACGGGAATTTTTACGGGACGACTGCGGGTGGCGGGACTAACCCAACGGGCACGGGACAAGGGACTGTTTTCAAGATGACGCCGTCGGGAAACTACACGACGATTTACAGCTTTTGCCAGGACTATGAGAGCGGTGTATGTCAGGACGGATCCGGGCCGGGCGCAATTTCGCTGGTGGAGAATTCGGCTGGGCAGCTGATGGGAACGACGATCGAGGGCGGGGCGGGGACCTCCGGATCGACGAACACGGGAACAATTTTTGCGGTGACGCTAACGGGAGCGGAGTCGGTTGTCTATAGCTACTGCAGCAAAGAGGTGAACGGGCGCTTTTGCAGCGATGGCGAAATTCCGTATGCTGGCGGATTTATTGCGGGCGATGGGAATTTTTATACGGTGACCTCGGGCGCCGGGCAGGAAGAGAATTCTGACGGAACGATCAGCGAAAACGGCAATCCTATTTACAGCTTTTGCGATGCGGGGATGCCTTGCGCGGATGGATATGAGCCGCTGTCGCCGCCGATCGAAGACAACAACGGGAATCTTTACGGGACGACGGATTTTGGCGGCGTCAACCCGGATTGCTATTGCGGGGTGATCTGGAAGCTGAAGGCTGGGCTGCCGGCGCCGGTGCAGCTGACGCTGAATCCGACGACGGTGGCGCCGAACAGTGCGACGACGCTGAGCTGGAAGGCGCTGAACGCATTTTCCGACACGATGCAGCAGTGCTATGCGTTTGTGCAGGGTGGCGCTTCGGGGGCTGGCACTTGGACGGGCAAGCAATCCGGCACATATAGTTCGAGCTCGAAACTTTATACGGGATCGGCGACGATTACGCCGACCAAGGCGGGGACGTATACCTACGCGCTGACTTGCGGCGGTGTCGAGTCCGGCTTCGCGACGCTGACGGTGAGCGCGACGAGCAAGGCCAGTTCGACGACGACGCTGGTGGCGACGCCGAACCCGGCGACGGTTGGGCAGAGTGTGTCGCTGAAGGCGACGGTAACGGGGTCAGACGGGACGCCGACGGGCACTGTGAGCTATGCGGTGGAGGGCTTGGAGCTGGGCTCGGCGACGCTGAATTCTGGCGCGGCGACTTTGACGGCGAGTTCGAATGGGCAGGTGCCTGGGAAATATCCGGTGATCGCGACCTATGCGGGGAGCTCGACGTATGACTCGTCGAAGTCGGCTGCCGATCCGGTGACTCTGAACCAGGCGCCGACGGAGACGACGCTGAAGGTGTCGCCGACAACGGTGACGCCGCCGGGAGATGCCACTTTGACGGCGGCGGTGACGCGGTCGACGAGTGGCGCGAAGGGGACGCCGACGGGCTCGGTGACTTTTTATGCGGACGGCAGTCGTGCGCTGGCTACGGTAAAGATGGTTGATGGGGTGGCGACGCTGACGGCCAGCTCCAAGGGGATTGCGGCGGGTAAATACACGATCACGGCGAAATACCTGGGAGATGGCAGCGACGTGACGTCGACGTCAGCGGGAGTGGCGGTGACGGTCGAATAGGACTCGGAGAACGAGCGATTCTGCACCCAAACGGGCTCTAAATGCGTCTAAATGATTGAGATTGGGGCGAGTTTTTCGGCGGTTTTTCCACTGGGGCAGACCCGGCAGCACCCAAAATACGGCAATTCCAGCAAGATATGCAGGTTCCCGGTGCTACACTAGTTAAGTCTGGGGACGTGCGCCTTAGCGTTTATCTAGCTTTATAGCTCATAGATACGCTCCTTGCCTGGCCAGCCGTCGCGGCAATATAAGTCCGCAATTTTAGTGACCTGCCAGAGGTCAACCGCACCCCTTGAATCAGAATCTGGAGAAGAGACGCGCTTGGCTGAGACTGAGAAATACGAAGAAGACCTGCAGAAATTAATCGAGGCGGGTAAGGAGAAGGGTTTCCTCACGTACAACGAGGTAAACGAACTTCTGCCTGGCGACTTGAGCTCGCCGGATGACCTCGACGATCTGCTGACGACCATTGGCACTCAGGGCATCGATGTCCTGGAGAGCAACCCGAAATATACCCCGGAGAAAACTGGTGGCAGCGGCTTTGATGACGGCGAAGGTGCCGCCAATGAAGACGACGTCGAGCTGGATTTGACGCCGGGCCAGCTGGAAAAAACGAATGACCCCGTCCGCATGTACCTGCGCGAGATGGGCACCGTGCCGCTGCTTACGCGCGAAGGCGAAGTTGAAATCGCGAAGCGCATTGAGCGCGGGCAGATGCGCGTGATGAAAGCAATCTCGCGGTCGCCGATCGTGATTCGCGAAGTTGTCGCGTTGGGCGAGGACTTGAAGCGCGGCGTGCGCAGCATCAAGGAAGTGGTCACGTTCGACGAGGACGAGATCACGGAAGAGGTGCTGCAGGCTCGCATCAAGGCGACGGTTGGCCGTGTCGACACGCTGGTCAAGCATCAGAAAAAGGCGCAGCTGCTGGAAGAAAAGCTGCCGAACATCAATCCCAAGACGCGGGCGAAAGAATTTCGCAAAACGCGCTGGCTGATTGGCCGCGAGCGGGTGCTGGTGTCGCGGATTGTGCGTGAGTTCAAGTACACGGTGCTCGAGCGCAAGCGGCTGCTGGACAAGCTGAACAAAACGGTCGAGTCGATGCGGACTTTGGAGCGGCAGATTCGGTCGCTCGAAGCTAAGCATGAGGCGTCGCGTTCAGAGGAGCTGCGCAAGGAGTACAAGCGGCAGCAGAAAAACTGCAAACTGGACATCGAGCGGCTGGAGCAGGAAGCCGGCATTTCGGCTGGCGATTTGCGGCGCACGCAGCGGGAGATGATCCAGGGCGACATGGACGCTGAGCAGGCCAAGCGGGAGTTGATCGAAGCTAACCTGCGCCTCGTTGTGTCGATCGCGAAGAAGTATACGAACCGCGGATTGCAGTTCCTCGACTTGATCCAGGAAGGCAACATTGGCCTGATGAAGGCAGTGGATAAATTTGAGTACCGCCGCGGTTACAAATTCTCAACGTATGCAACGTGGTGGATCCGGCAGGCCATCACCCGCGCGATTGCGGACCAAGCTCGGACGATCCGCATCCCGGTGCACATGATTGAGACGATCAACAAGCTGATCCGCACGAGCCGTCAGCTGGTGCAGGAGCTGGGTCGCGAGCCTTCTTCGGAAGAGATTGCCAAGCGCATGGACATTCCGGTGGCTAAGGTGCGCAAGGTGCTCAAGATTGCGCAGGAGCCGATCTCGCTGGAAACGCCGATTGGTGAGGAAGAGGATTCGCATCTTGGCGACTTCATCGAAGACCGCCAGGCTGTGTCGCCTTCTGATGCTGTGATCAGCGTGAACTTGAAGGAGTACACTTCGCAGGTTCTGCGCACGCTGACGCCGCGTGAAGAGCGCGTCATCAAGATGCGCTTTGGCCTGGAAGATGGCTCCGAGCACACGCTGGAAGAAGTTGGACAGAGCTTCCAGGTGACGCGCGAGCGCATTCGGCAGATTGAAGCCAAGGCACTGCGCAAGTTGCGGCATCCCAGCCGCAGCCGCAAGCTGAAGGCGTTCATCGACGGCGTGATCGAATAAGTTAGATCTGGACTGAAAGAGGCTGCCCCGACTGGGCGGCCTTTTTTTTTGCACTGAGATGCGGCGGTCGCTTGCCCTTCTCTGCGTCTGCTCGCACAATAGTGGACAGGCCATGTTGATTCTTCCCGCGTTTCTCTTTCTGCCGCTCGGCCTGGTCGGGCTGCTCCTTTATTTTCTGCCGACGATCGTGGCGGCTTCGCGCCACCATTCCAGCGTGATTGGAATTCTGCTGCTGAACTTTTTTCTGGGGTGGAGCGTGATTGGCTGGATCATCGCGCTGGTCTGGGCACTGTCGCGGCCTCCGGTGGTGGTGGTCGCGGCGCCTGGCTATGGGCCGGGACTGAGTTATACGGCAGCGCCGCCGGCGGCACTGCTCTGCTCCCGCTGCGGGACGCCGATTGCTCCCGGCGCTTCGTTTTGCGGCCGCTGCGGCGCGCCCGTCTAACTGAAGGCGAAAATCATACGGCCCTGAACCTGCGCCAGCATTGGGCGGATCTCATTGGGAACTCCCGCGGCGCTGCGTGCGTACTTCTCAGCAGCAAGATTTTCAGGAGTAATCGCCATGTCCACTGCAGCCGCGCCCTACTATTCCTCGATGGAAGAAACGTTACTGCTCTCGCTCGATGAGGAGCAACGCGGATGGTTCCTGCGCGACATGGCCATCTATCGCAAAGACGAGGTCGTCGGCGTGCTGCTCGCGGTTTTTCTGGGGAGTTTCGGCGCGCACTATTTTTATCTTCGCCGCAACGGCCTGGGCATTCTCTACTTGTGTTTCTTCTGGACAGGAATTCCGGGGCTCTTCGGATTGGTCGAGGCATTTTTCATGCCTGGCCGGGTGCGGCGATTCAACGAGGCGCTGGCGGTACTGATTGCGGGGCGAGTCCGCGCCGGACTTTGGACGCCGCTGGATGGAGCGCCGGCGCCCCAGAGCTACGCTGCGCCGATCGCGCGCATATGCCCACACTGCGGGAATGCGATCGCGGGCGAAGCCAGATTTTGCGCGCATTGCGGTCAGCAGAGAGCTTAGTCCGCTAGACTGGCCGGCTGGCAACGACAGTGAAGCGCTTGCGCAGGCGCAGAAACGGCGATTCGAGGAAGCGATACGAGAGCGCCGAAACAGCAATCGTAGAACCCAGCGAAAGCAAGGGGACTGCGAGCTTGGTTGCGATAAGCAAGGCCCCGTGAAAGTGGAGACCGCGAGCAATTGCGGTCAGCACCCACACGGACGGCAGCAACGTCATCATGTGGAAGACGTAGAGGCCGTAGGAAATTTTTCCGAGATAGCGCAGCCACTGCGGCACGAACGATGCGCGGATGCCGAGGACGCCGAGAAAGAGTAAGCAGGTGCCGGCGGCGGCGAGGCCGTATCCTGCGAGGAGCTGCCCGCGATAGAGCAAGTCGCCGCCCGGCTGCAGCATGATGTGGGTTGCGCCGGCGGAGGCCAGCCAGAGCGCGACGCCGCCAAGAATCAACAGTGCGCGCAACCAGGCCGGACGATTCAACTGCCGCCGTTGGGTGTGCAATGCAATCTGCGCGCCGACAGCGAAGAAAAGAAATTGGACGAAGCTGTTGAACCAGACGGGCAGACAGAGGATGCCAGGTTTGCCGAGATACAGCAGGGTGCCGATGCTCAGCAGAAAAAAGAATGCGCTGGCGATGGCGACGCCGCGGCGGCCGCGGCCCAGACGCACGATGCCCGGCCAGACCAGGTAAAACTGCTCTTCGATCGAGATGCTCCACAGCACACTCATTTCTGCGGGAGCAAAGGCGTGGTTGACGAGATACCAATTGCCGGCGAGGAGCAGGAACGCGGCGACTCTTCCGCCGGTGATGGCGAAGTGGTGGGGATAAATAAAATTTAGAGCCACGCATACTGCGAGGAAGAAAAAATAGAGCGGCCAGATTCTCAAGATGCGGCGGATGTAGAAATCCTTGATCCGCACCTTGCCGGTGCGATCGACTTCGATCAGCAGGAGTTCGGTGATGAGATAGGCGCTGAGGACGAAGAAGAGCGACATGCCAAAGTTGCCGGCCTGCTCGACGACTGCGGCGATCTGCTGGACGCTATGAAGCAGCGGGCCCTGGCTTTTTATGACTGCGGTGACGCCTAGGGCCTGCAACGCGTGATGGATGAAGACCGCGAAGAACGCGAAGAAGCGCAGAGCGTCAAGCTCTGGGCGATAGAACCTTTTTCCGTCAGGCTGAGTAGCTGGCAAAATCCAAGGTCTCCGCGAAACTTTACCGCCACTACATATTTGTGTGACCGCCGCGCATGTCTTCGTTGAAGGAGGGCTTGGTTGCGTCGAGTGCGTGGTGGAGCAGCGCTTCGTATTGTTCCTTGCGCTCCATCAGCTTCGGCGTGGCGGACCACATGCCCGCATCCCAGCCCTTGGCGAGACCATCGGCTTCGAGCGCGAGCGCCGCGGGAATCAGCTCATCGACGGTGGAGTTGAGATACTGCGCGTCGCGCGGATCCGC
>Ga0302326_10012843_pt1 | contig 17803 bp, 10 predicted proteins | sample Palsa_T0_3_FD_202264 | JGI IMG/M metagenome (GOLD analysis project Ga0302326, IMG submission 202264) | Peat permafrost microbial communities from Stordalen Mire near Abisko, Sweden - Palsa_T0_3 | ecosystem: Environmental > Terrestrial > Soil > Palsa > Peat permafrost | place: Sweden: Abisko... | reverse complement strand
CGGCAGGAGTTCGCAAACTAGCCGGCCCAGACGAATGGCCTCGCCGGTCAGCTCACCCCGTGTCACTTCCGCTCCGGCTGCAGCCGAATAGCCCTCGTTGAAGACCAGGTAGATGACCTGAAGCACCGCGCTCAGCCGCTGCGGCAAGTCCTGCGGCGAGGGTACCTGGTAAGGAATACCTTTGTCTCGAATCGTCGCTTTCGCCCGCACAATGCGCTGCGCCAGCGTGCCCGGAGTGATGAGGAAAGCCCGCGCAATCTCCTCCGTAGTCAGCCCGCAAACCTCGCGGAGTGTGAGCGCCACGTGCGCTTCCGGCGGCAGGGAAGGATGACAGCAGATAAAAATCAGGCGCAACCGATCATCCTCGATGTCTTCCTCTTCCTGAGGGCTCTCTGTCGATTGCGCTTCCAGATGCAGGAGGAGGTCCTGCTGCGAGGCGTCGAAACGGGCCCGCCGCCGCATCGTGTCGATGGCTTTGAATCGCGCCGTCGAGATCAGCCAAGGCCGCGGATTTTCCGGGATACCGGTTTTCTGCCAGAGGTTCAATGCCGCGGCAAAGGCCTCCTGCATGGCATCCTCCGCCAGGTCGAGAGCACCAAGCAGGCGGACCAGAGTCGCCAGAATCCTTCCCGAATCTGCCCGGTACAGTACTTCCAGCGATTGCCGCACCTGCTCCGCTGAGCACTCCAACATGCAGTCGAATCTAGCAAACCGACCCCCCGCAAGGACAGTCCTGGGATCCTGGATGGGAGTTTGTCTCCCAAAGAACCCAACAGGGAACGGGACCGGTGCCCCTCGCCGGGGCGTACCTGGGCCGAAAATGAGGGCGACCCGGATTTCCTGCTACGCGGCACTCACCAACGACCACGTGTGCGGTCCCGGCTGGCCGGGACCGCATGAGGTTCACCAACGCCACCAAACTCGACAGGAAATCCGGGGGAAGCCCACCATAGCTTTTGCTAATTCGACCAGCGAATCCAGCCTGTTCCACGAAGAAACAGCCGCCACATATCATTTCACCCCACTCACCCCGGCGCATTTCCTGTCGGGCTCAACCTTTCGGTTGAGGTCGACCTGGCCCGGTTCAGATACGATTCCGCTGTGATTCCCACCGAACCGATTGGCAGCATTCCCCGTCCTCCGCGGCTGATTCAAGCCCTCGCATCCTATCAAGCCCACGCCATCGCTCGTGACGTGCTCGACCACGAATACTCCGAGGCGTTACGCGACACCATCGATCGCCTGCAACAAACCGGCTCGCCGGTGCTGACCGATGGCGAGCAGACCAAGCCCAGTTTCGCGACCTATCCACTCACCGGACTTGAGAACCTTGCCCCGGACGGAGTCGTCATCCCCTTCGCGGACGGTCACCAGCGCCAATTGCCTCGACTGACCAGCGGGCCGTTTCGCTATGGCGTGCATGCCGATACCTATCTGAAGGCTATCCGCGCCTACACCCAACGCCCCGTGAAGCAGGCGGTTATCTCGGCCTCCGCGCTGAGCCTCCTGTATCCGGCAAAAGAAATACCCGGCTACCCGCGAGACGCCTTTCTGGCGGATCTAATTGACGAAGCCGCCGCGGATATCCGTGGATCTCTCGAAGCAGGCGCGGCCAGTGTTCAGATCGATTTCACCGAGGGCCGGCTCTCCCTCAAGCTCGATCCCTCAGGAAATCTTCTCCACAGCTTCGTGGAACTGAATAATAAGGTTCTGGAGCGCTTCACCGCGGACGAGCGCTGCAAAATAGGCGTCCATGTCTGCCCGGGTGGCGATCACGATTCGACCCACAGCGCGGACGTGGACTATGCCGGTCTATTGCCAGAGCTATTCCGCTTGCATGCCGGCCGATTTTATCTCCAGATGGCCAGCGAACCAGACAAGCAGCGCCTATATCCCATCATCAGGCGACTGGCAGACGCTAAACAGCTTATTTTCATAGGCGTCATCGATCCTATTCATCCAACGGTTGAGACTGCCGCCCAGGTGCGCGATCGGGTTCTGGAAGCGGCATCTTTTCTGCCCATCGAGCAGCTCGGAACCACGGACGACTGTGGCTTCTCTCCCTTCGCGGACGATACCTCGACCGCTCGGGACACAGCATTTAAGAAGATTCAAGCCAGAGTGGAAGGAACGGAACTCGCCAGTCGAGAGCTCGGCGGCTGAGCTCATTATGCGAAGGATGCAAGCCGACTCTCTTTGAGATTGACCAGGTTCCACACCATCAACGGATTACCCGCGCGCCAAACCCCATTTATTCGCTAATTTGGACAGCTCTGATTCTCAGCCGTCCCCTTCGACAAGCTCAGGGCAGGCTCTTCGGGACTGAGTGCGTAACTGGAGTTCTCACGCAGACTCTAAAACCCTCATACCTGTGGCTTTGTACGGCACGGCTAAAGCCGTGCCCTTCGTTCAGAGAGTTGCCACTTCTACTGATGGGTTGTGTCGCGGACAGACCCTACATATAGATCCGACCTGTCACTTGCAGAATCAACTGACTTGGATGTTCGTAAGGCATTGCTGCCGGTATAGGTACAGGCAAAGGTCGCCGGCAGAGCGCGTAGCTTGTAATCCTCTGGCAAAGCGCCAACCGTCTCCGTGCGCTGAACGGCCCGCATGCATGCATAGTCTAAGGAATCCCAGCCGCTAGGCTTACCTACTCTCACATTGCTAAGAGAACCATCGCGGTTCACATCGAACCACATCTCTGCCGAATTCCCGGGAGGGACGTTGGCATCAACACGTTCATAATTACTAAAACTCTGGGAGAGCCTCTCACGCATTTGCTTCATGTACAGATGAGAGGGTTCGACCGAAGTCGCTACGGGTGAGCTTATCTTGAAAGGTGCTTGCTGATGATCTTGCAATTTATGGGAGCAGTCGTAGACAACGTTCAGACCGTCTTTGCTTCCCCATTCGGACGGTGCAAATGTCCCGACTTTCGGCACTGAGTCCTGACATGAGGAGTCCAACGAGGGATGCCCGCTTGTCGTAAACAGGGAGACTTTTGTAGGAGAGCTCTCGCGTGGCGCTCCTACAGTTGGGTCGACTACCGTGGATGGATCCAAGTTCTGGGAGATTTCGTTTTGAATCAAGTCCCCATACGACTTGGATGGGCGAGGTTGCCGGACGCCGGCATAAGGCGCCTCCACGTGAGCCTGTATAGGAGCCTTTATGCTATCGACCTGTGCTGTAGGGCTGTTCGTCACGGCGTGACGGCTTGTTGTTGCCGCATAAAAGGAGAAACCTCTCCAAATGAGAATCACGACCGCTATCGCTACAGGAAATAAACGCTTAAAGGAGAACGCGGTCAGGGGAGGAACGTTCGATAACCATAACCACGATTGAAAGGAGCGTTGTGGAGAACGGTTCGATGCTGGTGAGGCTTGCTGCACCCTGGGTTCTGCTGGAGGAGGGGGAGAAACCTTTTGCCCCTGCCTTAATCCTGTATAGGCCCGTGGTGCTCCCGCGTTTGTTGGTCGGGAGGGCCTAAGAACTGCCCTCAATGCCTCTTCGTCGCCAGCCTGATATGCCTTATTTGCCAACTTTGTGAGTCGTTCGCAACGTACCCGGTCCTGCTCATCAATTGCCAGATCAGGATGAACGCGCTTGAGAACACGAATCCATAGCTGCTTCAATTCTGGCGACGGCGTGCCCATGATGTCCTCTCGGTCCATTTAGCAGCTTCACTAGACGATGGGCTGAGTTACAGCCTAAAGAGCGGATCTATACAGGCAATCACAAAACAGGCACGGCCCATGCGCGGTGATGAACAGGCCGATATCTGCCAGAGTGAAGACGGTGAAGGCATCCTTGTTGACTCAGTTCACGCGCTGCCAGACCTTAAAGCGCTACTGCCATCTTGCTTCTGGCAGCGCTCTCAACCTGGGTTGGGTGCGTCGGTCTTCACGCCATCTCCGTCGTTTACAGTGCCCAATAGTACGACCAACCGCACGCAGGTACAACCATGTTCGTAGGAACGCTGGTTACCTTTGCGTTAGATCTTTTCATTCTTCCCTGGATAGCCGAGCTGATGGGGAAGCGCAAGCGCTTTACCCAAACCACGAAATACGACCTGAGAAGTTTCGGGGACGAACTAACCACCATCAGAGATGCCGGAGAACTTTCGGAGGAGTTTCCGGACGGGACGAGGTGACCCCCAGAGCGCTGAGGTGCAAGATCGGATCGGGTTTCCTACCAGCGGCTAATCTCAGAAGATTCTAGGATCGTCTCTAAGTCGTGCTTCCTGCTTCGCCTTTTCCGAAGTAGCACGGCGTCATCTGCCGGGGAAGGATGCATCGGAGTGGGTGGACGACCGCCCCGGAAATGACGCCTCTTGAAATTCGGAAGGATTTTTGTTGATCAGCTTTTAAAGTTAGATAATTTCTAGTAGATTAAAAAAACCCCGATATGACTTGTTGTTGTCCCACCTGTCGATAGAGCTCTGAAGCCCGATCCCGGGACCTACGGTCCCGACCCATCCAGACTCCAAAATCGAGATTCAGCTTCCAAAAATTCAAAGGAGAAACCAAAGTGCGAAGAGCTCTTTATGCTGTTATTTCTGCTTCACTGCGCCGGTTGCCGCGATCGATCTCCGCTGTGCTTTTTCTGTTTGCTGTAGCGGCCTGCCTGCCCTTGGCCGCGCAGGACGACATCACCACGCAAAACGCGACGTCCGGGTACAACGGCGCATGGATCACTGGGCCGGCCGCGAACCCGTTGAGCTTCCTCAACGGCGCGGCCTGGCGTACCACCGGCAATCCGGCGCCCTACGACTTTCCCGACTTTGCCCCAGTGACCTACGTCGACGAAAAGCTGCCCCATTGGATCGATTTGCAGGCCGAGGAGCGGTTCCGGTATGAGGGGTACCACAATAATAACTTCAAGGCGGGTGTCAATGACTCCTACCTGTTGAACCGCTTCCGGTTCCAGATGGATCTGCATACGCTCAGTTGGCTGCGGGTTACGGCGCAGGTACAGGACGCCCGCGCGGGCTTCCAAACCCCGCCGATCGGCCCGCCGAACACGGTTCGCTGGGATCTCAAGTTGGCGTATGTGGAGGTTGGCGACCCGGAAAAACACTGGTTCAGCCTCCGCGTGGGCCGGCAGATCATCAACTACAACAATTCGATCATCGCCAACTCGGAGTGGCGCAACCAGGCACGGTCGTACGACGCGGCTGTGCTGAACCTGAACGCAAAGCGCGAGCACCTGGGCATCTTCGCTGCCTCGGCCGTGGTGCCGCAGGCCTATGGTGTGAGCCCGCATCAGGAAGGCAACAACATCTACGGAGCCTACGGCCGCGTCGATGATTTTCTTGTGCCGCACTCGAACATTGAGCCGTTCTTCCTGTGGCGGGTGCAACCGGCGGAGGTTGTGGAACCCGCCAAAAGCAAGACCACCGGCAAGGAGAACGAGAAGGCTATTGGCGTGCGCTTCAAGGCGCAAGCCCACACGGCGCTCGATTACTCAGCGGAGGTGATCCTCGAAACCGGGAAGGTGGGATCGCAGCCGCTTCATGCCTTTGCAGGGCAGGCAGGCGCGGCGTACCAGTTCCTCGATGTAGCGTCCAAGCCGCGGGTCTTTACGCAGTACGACTACGCCTCGGGCAACAGCAATCCGGCGGAGAAGGGATCGCACACCACCTTCGACACGATGTACCCGACAGCCCATGACCGCTTTGGCATCACGGACCTGTTCGGCTGGCAGAACATTGAGTCGGTGCGCGCGGGAACCACCGTTGAGCCCCATCGGCGGCTCACCTTCACGGCGCAGGGGCTGGACTATTGGGTGGCTGATGCGCTGGACTCGATCTACAACACCTCGGGCGGCGCGATCGTGAGCAACAAGACTGACCACGGCCGCCATGTGGGCGCGGAAATCGATGGCTACTCCTGGTATGAGCTGAATAGGCACTTCAACCTGGGCGGCGGCTTCGGCTACTTCGGCGGCGGCCAGTTCCTAACGAATGTGACAACCAGCCACTCGTACACGTACTACTACTTTGCGCTGAACTTTAAAGACAACGGACAGCGGTAGCCAACGCCGTAGTTGAATTCCGGGACGATGAGGGACGATGAGGTGCACTACACCTGGTGGTCCCCGAAACCTCCCGCAATAGATATGCTGCCTTCATCTCCCCCGAGCTTCTTAGTCGATAGGGCTCTCCCCTTTGAGGCGGATAATCGCCAAGCGTGCAAAGCAGCGCGTCCCCTGACGCCCCCGGGTTACAAGCGCAGGGGCTAAAGTGTCTATGTGAGAACTCCGCTGTTGGGTAGGTCCGGGCTTTTAGCCCGGACATCCATTGTTCAAAACCGATCGGTCTTTAGGCCCTGAGGTTCGCTCTTCTCTCCAGGCCTTTGCGGAAATTAACGGAAATCTATACCTCAGGGCCTAAAAGCCCATATCTTTGTTGTGGGTTAATCCGGTGACAGGTCGCCGTATTTCCCTCGAAGAAGATACTCGTCCTCTTCTGGAGACAGCTGGTGAGATATTCGAATGAATATGATAATTGTGCACGTCACGTTGAAGCGAGTTTGCAGTTTAACACTGGCGCTGATCCCGCTTGTAGCATTCGCAGGCCCTCCTCATCAACGGGATGCGGAGGCAGATAGACCTCGAGTCGTTATCACAGCCGATCCCGAGCTCGACGACAACAATACGATCATTCGTGCGATTCTTTATAGCTCAGACGTGAGGCTGGAGGGCCTTATCTACGTAAGCAGCCAGTTCCACTGGAGAGGCGACGGGAGGGGCACGACCCAGTACATTGCTCGCCGCGAGTACACGCACCTTGGCCTTTGCCCTTGTACCTCATGGCGTTTCGCACCGGACGAGCGTTTTATTGACAACATCGTTGATGCGTATGCGAAGGTATATCCGAATCTAAGGATTCATGATCCGGACTATCCTTTACCGGCGGAACTCAAATCAAAGATAGCCTGGGGCAACATCGATTTTGAGGGCGATTTCTCGAAAGATACCGATGGATCGAACCTTATCAAGTCACTCTTACTCGACAACAAGCCTGGACCACTCTATGTGACTGCTCAGGGTGGTGAGAGCACGATCGCACGTGCTCTTAAATCCATTTACGATCAATACGGAAAAACTCCACAGTGGGAATCCGTCCAGGAGAAGGTGTCGCGTAAACTCATCATTATTCCGTCAGGCGATCAGGACGGCACCGAACGCAGCTATATTCGTCCCAACTGGCCGGGCATACGAATTTATCAGTTTACCGGCATAGAGTTCGGCTACTTGGCGCAGAAGCAAGCTGCCGCTGAGGACAAGAAGTATTTTAGCTCGGACTGGACGCGCGAATACCTCTCAGAACGTGGCCCGTTTGGCGCTCTCTATCGCGTTTGGGGCGACGGCAAGCAGATGGTGAAGGGCGACCGAGCCGACTATTTTGGAATGTCAGGCTATACGCCCGAGCAACTTAAGCAGATGGGATACATGGTCTGGCTGCCTCCACAGCCAAGGGGATCGTTCCTCGGCGAGGGCGACACACCTACATTTCTTAATCTCATCGATAATGGGCTACGATCCTACGAGAATCCGCAGTGGGGCGGATGGGGCGGTTGGATGTATCCAGGTGCTCCGACCTTCTCACTATACGGAGCCCCTCCCCCGATTGTGCCTGCGGACACGTTAGGCGTTGCCCGAGGATTGGCGCCGGCAGGTAGTGATGCGAATAAGGATAACAATCCTAAGAAAGAGCCACCAGCGGACTTCTCGAGTTTTCATTTCCCTCCCGTGCCACCGCGTACTGCGACAATTGCCGCGCGATTCTTAGCAGCGGCACAGAACGACTTTGCGGCGCGTATGCAGTGGTCTGTGACGCCGAAATTCAACGATGCGAATCACCCGCCCGTTATCAGAATCAAAGGTCCTCTGGCCATCTCTGCTAGCCTTGGCAGCACGGTGCAACTACACGGGGAGATTACGGACCCAGATCGTAACGCAGTTAGCGCGAGGTGGTGGCAGTACAACGATGCGGGCACCTATCCCGGCGACATTACCTTCTCTGATCCGGAAGCACTGACAACGACTTTCCGTGTGCCGGACGACGCCAAGCCCGGGCAGACGATCAACGTAATTTTAGAAGCGACAGACAGTGGCACGCCTCCGCTGACGCGGTATCAGCGAGTGGTTGTCACAATTCAATGACTAGCCACTGGGCTTCTCGCAGGGGTAAGAGGATGTTCCCAAATTTAGTCCAGGACGAACAGAGTAACCCCTAATCCCGTCGGGTGCTGTCCAATCAGGAATACGTCCTGCCCGTCCCCAGGTTCCAGCAGCATTGCGGCCGGTTACGGATCCTGCTCAACGGCTGAACGCCAACACTCCTGTTTTCAGATCCACCGCCACTCGGGAGATTCCAAGGGCCGCTGGGCTCATCAGACCGTCAACGTCGAGCTGAGAGGGTTTGGGGTTGCGAGTCAGCAGAGCCGGCTTCTGCCCGAACTCCTCCGCGCCGAGCCGGAGAGTACGCAGCCAAACCTTTTTCTCCTCGGAGGCCGCTGTCTTCCTCGACTCTTCGGTGTCTTTTGTTCCGGTGCTCCGCGGTGTGGCCTTGTTGAACAGAACCATGGAACCGGCTCCCGTGTCGAAGAGAAGATGCACGGGCGTGTGATCGATCTCAGCGTCAAAAACAGCAAGGCCTTGGTCGAGTCGTAGCGGAAGAGAGACCTGCAGAGCCGGGGCCGGTTCAAAGCGGATGACGCGGGCAGGGTAATCAATAACGAATGGTCTTTGCCCCAGCACATCCAGACCGACGATGGCGTCGATGCGAACCGGGAGTACCTTCTCGTAGAAGGAGAGATCGGCAGTGACAACCCTGAGATTGGAACATTTCAAAGGACCTATCTCGAGCGATGGCACGGTCGTCTCTTCGGCGCGTGTCCTGCGGTCCAGACGCACGATGCTGACAGATTCTTCGCCGCGGAGATTGAGCTTCCTCGCGACCCGTGAATCAAGGAGCGCAGGGGTCGCGCCAGTGTCCAGGAAAATGTTGAGATTCTTAACCGCGCCAATCGATCCGTGGACCACGATCAAATAGCCCTGATAGAGCTGGAACCGGACGCTTTCGGCTGGTTCGCCAAGCCCCGGAGTCGACTCTCGCTGGGGAATGTCACTGGCGAAGGCCAGATGCGCCAGGAGCACCAATCCGACAAGAACGTCTCTCAATAGTAAGTAAGGGAAGTGAGCGCGACCGCGCATGGACCTCCTCCTCGCTGCGTGAGGCGATCGTGCGCGTGACGGCCATGTACCTCAATTCACTGGACCTAAATTGAAGATCGAGTCGTTGTTTCCGGGTAGGAGAGAAACTGGAGACCGGGAAGAGAGGAGCATCTCCGGCAGAATTTTTGTACGTTTTCTGCTGCTCGACCCTGTGTTACTCTATTTCCATCTTATGTTCTACCGGATCGCAAACCGTTGTTGTCTCTGTCGGCTTAAGCACGCCTAAGACGCAGCTCTTCCAGAGCCGGTTTAGATCCAGCACCCGAGCGACTCCAGGCACGTTCTCTCAGACGGTCGCGAAGTGGCATCCCCAGGGCTACTTGGACGCTCCAGGTCGAGCACATAGCACATAGCAGCAAGCAGCTGCGCCTCGATGTGACGTCAGTATGTCTGTTTCACCCATAGGTTTTTGCGACGCATTGTTTCATTTTTCAAAGGAGGAGTTTTATGCAGACAAAGAAAATGAGGGTTCTGGCATTCCTTGTGCCACTCGCCCTGTTCGTGTTCTTCTCTTCGCGTTTGCAGGCGCAGACTTTTCGCGGAGGTATCAACGGCGCCATTACCGATCCTTCGGGCGCGAGCGTACCCGGCGCCAAGGTCACGGCCACCGACACGGCCACCTCAGTCGTTCGCGAAACTGTTTCGTCGGGCGCGGGTGAGTTCTCGTTTAATGACCTCCCTCAGAGCAACTACACCGTCAAGGTAGAAGCCAGTGGTTTCCAGGCCACCGTAGCCACCGGTGTCCAGGTGCAAGCGGGCAAGGTCTATACGCTGCCTGTCACGCTCAGCGTTGCACAGCAGGCCACCACCGTCCAGGTGGCAGCCGATGCCCTTTCGCTCGACACCACTACCACCACGCAGGTCACGGTGCTCGACGGAAAAGCGCTGCAAAACACGCCGCTCAACGGCCGCGACTTTACACAGCTTCTAGGCACTTCGGCGGCCTTTTCCGGCTACAACAACACCGGCTCCGTCAACGGTACACGCAGCAACCAAATCAATTACACGATCGACGGAACCGACAACAACGATCTGTACCTGAACGTGAACGCGGTCAACCAGGGCAGCATCAGCGGCATCGCCGGCGTCGTCTATCCCATTGACGCGCTCGATGAGTACTCGCTCCAGACCACCGGCAACAGCGAAACCGGCCGCAGCCCGGGCGGCAACCTGAACATCACTACCAAGTCCGGGACCAATCAGCTTCACGGGGATGCTTATTACTACAATCGCAACGAGGCGCTGGCCGTAACCTCGCCATTCCTTGCGCCCGGATCCAAGTCGCCGCCGCTGCGCAACCAGAACTTTGGCGCTTCTGTCGGCGGCCCTATCTGGCACAACCACACCTTCTTCTTCCTTCTCTACGAGGAACAAAAGTTCCTCATTGGATTAGTCAATACCGCCACTGAGCCCTCTCCGGCCTACCAGACCGAGGCGCTCGCGGAGCTGACCAAATACGGCGTCGCCCCCAGCCTGGTCTCGCAAAAGATCCTCAGCACGCTATGGGATCCAAGCGTGATCGCCAATCTGCCCGCCAGCGCGGGCAACTACTCCAGCAACGCGCCGGAGAGCGGCTATAGCCACAACGTGGTTGCCCATCTCGACCACAACTTCAGCGACCGCAGCCACCTTTCGGGCATCTGGTATTTCGGCCAGGGATACGCCGTGGCTCCTTCCTGCGTGTTCGTCTGCGGATACCTGCCGGAGTACTTCCAAACCGTCCCCTCGCACATCCAGAACTACAATCTGGTCTGGAATTACAGCCTCCGCCCCAACCTGACCAACCAGCTTGCCGCTGGCGTGAACGCCTTTGAGCAGGCCTTTGCCGATGCGGACCACAGCCAGAATCCCCTGACCCTGGCCGGCCTCAACACGGGCGCGAGTGCTAGTCTGACCGGCGCTCCGCAAATCGCCATCAACGGCTTCGACTCGATCGGCGTTACCCCGACCTCGGGACGCAACGACATCGCCGGCCAGATTGCGGACACGCTCTCCTGGACGGTGGGCAAGCACCAACTGCGCTTCGGTCTTGAGTATCGCCGCGCCTTTATCGACCTTTTCTACAACTGGGGCGGCCGCGGAGCCTTCAACTTCGGCTCCGGGGGCATACTCGGGCCCTGGGCAAACGATACCTCGGTCACCGACCCCAACGTCCTGAATCTGGCCGACTATATGGCCGGCTACGCGTATACCTCCAACATTACGCTCGGCGACCAGGAGCGTTTCATTTACACCCACACAGGGTCCGGGTTTGCTGAGGACTCCTGGCAGCTCACGCCGAAGCTGAACGTCAACCTTGGATTACGCTATGACTACCAGCAGCCCTACTTCACCAACGAGCCCAACCTTTCCATCTTTGACCCCACCAGCAGCACTGGTCTGGTGGTAGCGAGCGGTGGCTCTGGCACGCCGCAATACATTTATCGGAGCAACAAGCTCAACTTCTCGCCGCGCTTCGGAGTCTCCTACCAGGCGTTGAAAAACACGGTCATCCGCGCCAATTACGGCATCTACTTCGACCAGCCGGCCGGCCAAGCCTACTTTGGCAATATTGGCATCCCCAACGGGGGCGCCGGCGGCGTGAACAACAACCCCGCCGGAAGCCAGCCAAACGAGTCCATCGTTCTGACCACACCGACGGCAGCGCCCATCTGGACATACAACCAGGCCACCCCTATCTTCCCGGCCAGCCTGGGTGAGCCAACCGGCAATAATGTAGTCTCCATTTACTCGGTCAGCCGCAACTTCAAAACGCCTTACGCCGAGCTCTTCGGTCTGAACATTGAGCAGAGCCTGAGCAGCGGTTGGCTGCTGAATATCGGCTACGTGGGATCAGCCAGCCGCCACAACCTCGTCCTGCAAGACATCAACCAGAGCGCACTGGGCGGCGACCAGAACAGCTCGATGGTTACCGGCCCGAACGGTCTCCAGTTTTTCTACCAGCAGTCGACCCGGCCCTACTTCTCCAAGTTCCCCAACTTTGGCATCATCAACCAGATCAACTCTGCCGCTTCCTCCAGCTACAACGCGCTGCAGGTTACGTTGCGCAGCAGTTCCTGGCATGGGCTTAGCAGCCAGTTCAACTACGCCTGGAGCCACAATCTGGACGACTCCAGCGTTTTCAACACTATTCCGCAGAACTCGTTCAATCTGAAGGGTGATTGGGGCAACGCGAATTATGACATCCGCAATCACTTCTCTGCGTATCTCAACTACTCGATTCCTACCTTGGCCTACGGGCCGAAGGCTCTGACCCAAGGCTGGGAAATCAACAGCATCCTGAAGTTCCAGAACGGAGAGCCGATCAACATCCTCACCGGCGCAGACAACAGCGGTACGGCCGAGGGCGAGGACCGCGCGAATATTACGGGACCGGCGCTTAACAGCAACCGCGCGGTGCAGACGACCGCGAATGGACAGGTGGCCCAATACCTGAACCAGAGCAGCTTTTCCGTTCCGGCGAATGCCACCTACGGCAATCTGGGCCGCAACCAGATCATCGGACCGGGCTTCGGAGACGTGGACCTATCGCTGCTCAAGAACTTTCCCCTCTACAAGGAACGCGTCCACGGGCAGTTCCGGGTGGAGATGTTCAACGTTTTCAACCGTACCAACCTGGCGCAGCCGAATAGCAACTATCCGAGCCTTGGCGACGGCCCCTTGTTCGGCGCGAGCACCTCAACCATCGGCATCCAGTACGGCGCGCCCGGCATCGGCTCCGGCGAGCCGTACAACACCCAATTGGCGCTGAAGATTATCTTCTGAGTGCATTCTTAACCAAACCTCAAGAGCCGGCCGCACTTGGCCGGCTCTTTCTTTGTTCGGCGCACCTGTTTCGCGCACATCCTGATGAAAGCGGCTGGAATGGGTTACGGATGATCCTGACAGTCCCGTCTGTTTGACCACTCAATTCTAGTCCAGGACGAACAGAGTAACTCCTAATCCCGTCGGGTGCTGTCCAATCAGGAATACGTCCTGCCCGTCCCCAGGTTCGCCCCCCACTTGACATCCAAGTGACAGCTATGTTCACTTGAATGCCAAGCGAAGAAAATGCCCATCCAGATTCTGCAAGGTACTCTCGACCTCATGATCCTCCGCACCCTTGCTACCATGGGCCCCCAGCACGCCTACGGCATCGCCAACAGGCTTCAGCAGGTCTCGGACGACGCCTTGAATCTTAACCAAGGCACGATCTATCCGGCTCTCGTCCGGATTGAGCAGCGCGGCTGGACCCGCGCCTCCTGGGGCAAGACGGAAAACGGTCGCGAAGCGAAGTATTACACCATCACCAGGGCGGGGTTGAGGGCGCTCAATGAAGAAACCGAACGCTGGCGCCAGATGTCCGGCGTGGTTGAAAAGCTGCTAGCGGAGGAACCGTAACCATGGTGCATTTGAGAAAAATCGTCGCCAAGCTCCGCAATCTCTTCGGCAACAAGCGCGCCGAAGAGGACCTTGCACGCGAAGTCGCATCGCACCTCACCCTCCTCGTCGACGACTTCGAACGCCGGGGCATGTCGCCGGAAGAAGCAAGGCTGGCTGCGCAACGCGCTTACGGTGGCGTGGAGCAGGCCAAACAGGCACATCGCGACGAACGCTCTCTGTTGTGGATCGAACAAACCATGCAGGACCTGCGCTATGGCCTGCGCACATTGAGCAAGAGCCCAGGGTTCACCCTAACCGCGGCACTCACGCTGGCCCTTGGCATCGGCGCGTGCACGGCCATCTTCAGCCTGGTGAACGCGGTGCTCATCCGCTCCTTGCCTTACGGGGATCCGAGCCGGCTCGTCTATCTTTATACGCCCAATCCGCAGTTTAAACTTCCCGTGGAAATGTTCGGCCCCGCCTACGCCGATTTCTACGACCTCAAGCGCGATAGTCATTCCTTTCAGAAGATGACCGCCTTCGGTCAGTCCGTCTTCAGTCTGGCTGCGCAGGGCGCGTCGGAACGCGTCAGCGCGGCGCGCGTCGATGGCGATTTCTTTCGAACCTTTCAATCCGCTCCTGAACTTGGCAGGGAGATAAGTCCCGGTGACAACCAATTGGGGCACGAAAAAGTCGCCGTCATCAGCCACGCGCTGTGGCAGTCCATGTTCGGCTCGGCCGCTGATGTTCTCCATCGCTCGCTGTTGCTCGACGGCAAGAATTACCAAATCGTCGGCGTCATGCCGCAGGGCTTCGAGTATCCGCATAGTACCGATTTAGCCTACGGAGAACCTCAATACCAGACAACGCAGGTCTGGATCCCGCTGGCCCTTACTCCTCACGAACTGGCCGATCGCGACAACACAAGCGGCAATGCCGTCGCCCGCCTCAGGCCCGGCGTCTCCATTGCCGAGGCGCAGGCGGAGATGGCCGCCATCATGACGAGGCTCGACAAGCTCCACGACCCCCAGATGCGCGGCTGGGGCGCTTCTGTGAAGAACTTCGTTGACAGCACCGTTGGCCACGTGCGTTCTCTCTTGTGGCTGCTGCTTTGCGCCGTATCCATCGTGCTATGGATCGCCTGCGGTAATGCCGCCAATCTTCTGCTCGCCCGTGCTGCGAGCCGCATGCGCGAGTTGGGCGTACGCGTCGCGCTCGGGGCGGGACGCAGCCGTATTACCCGCCAACTGCTCACCGAGGCGCTCCTCATCGGCGTCGCCGCAGGAGCGATCGGCATCGGTCTGGCGTTCGCCTTTCTGCGCCTGCTGCCGCTCCTCGATCCCGGCAACATTCCGCGGCTCCGCGAAGCCTCTCTGGATACGCGCGTCCTGCTCTTCACCGTCGCCGTGTCTCTGCTGACCAGTGTACTCACCGGCATTCTGCCCGCATTGGCTGTGTCGCGAATCAATCTGACGGATTTTCTCGCCGCGACCGGCAGCCGCAGCGTAGCCGGCGCGCATACACGCCTGCAAAGCGGTCTCATTGTCGTCGAATCCGCGCTGGTCGTCGTCCTGCTGGCCTCGGCGGGCCTCTTCCTTCGCAGCTACATCAACGTCGAATCGGTCAACACGGGTTTCTCGCAATCCACAGTCACTCTGAACATTGGGCTCGATCCGCGCTATACCCACCCACAGGCGGTTGCATTCTTCCGCAATCTCTTCGCGAGGCTGCAAGCGTTGCCCGGCGTAGAAACAGTTGGAGCCGTCAACGACCTGCCCCTCAGCAACTCCGAAGACCTACGCATGTTCGCGGTGGATGGCTATCCAAACCAAATAAGTCAATTAGCTGAAGGGCGCTGGGTGACGCCCAATTATTTTCGAGCGATGAGCATTCCACTCATCGCCGGGCGGCTGTTCACCGCTGACGAGAAACCCGAATCGCAGAGCATCATCATCAATCAGAGTTTCGCCAGAAAGTATTTTGCCGGTCGCAACCCCATCGGCGGCCGCGTCAGCAGACAGGATGACCACACGCGATGGAGCATCGTTGTCGGTGTCATCGGCGACGTGCGCCACAACAGCCTGGAAGAAGCCGCCGAGCCGCAAATCTATCATCCCGACATGGAGTTCGGAGGTGGATACATCGCCGTCCGCTCCTCGCTTCCGGCAAAGCCTCTCGCAGCCACCATTCGCACCATTCTTCATTCCCTCGACCCCAACCTCGCCGCGGGCAACATCCAGACCATGGGCGATCTTGAATCGGAAGCCAGCGCGCCGCGCCGCTTCCAAACCTCGCTGCTCACTGTCTTCGCTGCCATCGCACTGTTCCTCGCGCTGGTCGGTCTCTACGGCCTCATGGCCTATTCCGCCAGCCGCCGCACCCGAGAGGTGGGTATCCGCATGGCTCTCGGCGCGCAGCGATCCGACGTGTTGATGCTTGTGCTCAAGAGGGCCGCGCTCCTGCTTGCGCTGGGGCTCGTCACCGGCCTTGTTGCCTCCTGGTTCGCCACGCGCGCCATTCAGGCGTTTCTCTTTGGTGTCGGCCGGCACGACCCAATTACCATCCTGTCCGTCTGTGCTTTGCTCGCGGTCTCCGGTTTGATCGCGGCCATTATTCCCGCTTGCCGCGCCGCCTCCATCGATCCCATGCAAGCACTTCGGACGGAGTAGGAAACGTCCTGCATGGGTGCGTTAGCGATCGCCTATAGGGAATATAACAATGCATTCAGCGAGCCGTTCCGCCGGTCGTGTGGCGTTCCGGGGATGCAAACAGACGGGATGACCCGGTCCCCGGTTTTTTCCGCAGGGTTGACGGTTACGGCAAAGAGCTGCAAATGCTCAATCTTTCGACGCTGGAAATTTTCACCTGTAGGCGCTGAGCCCCCATCAAATGACGCGGTTTTCGGTGATTTGATTTTGCGGTGATGCCATCAACAAGAACAAACACCCGTCGTCGGTGAAGGTTTCACCATGGATCGACCCGCGATCAGCCCGGCAATAGTCGCCCGCACGCATGACCTGTCCTTCGAGGTGAAGATCGCCGGAAAGAAGAAACAGCTCCTCAATAGCAGCGTGATGGTGACTGGGATAGCGAGCGCCCGCGTCCATGCGTACGAGCGAGGTGTTGTACTTGCGGTCCCTGTCTTCGAACAGCGGCTTCAGGTAAATCCCAGTGGCAAGAGGCTGCCATGCCAGTTCCGCCGAACGCGCAATCAGGAGCCCACTTTGTTCCATGACAATTCCCGGAACGCGGGGACTGCCGCCGATCCTGGACAGCAGCCGTTTACGCAGTCGCTCAGGAGGAACGGCCGAGACGGATTCTCCTATGAGCCCGGCTACCTGGGAAAGAGAAAGCACGTCCCCTGCGCAATCCTCGCACTCGCGGAGGTGTTGTTCAAAGAGCTCTCTTTCTCGAGCATCGAGCGAGCCCAAGGCGTACATGGCTGCAAGCTCATGCAGGTCATCGCTGGAAATGCGTTCGTTCTTTTTCACAGGCCCCCCGCATAAGGTTCCAGCAATCTACGCAGGTGCAACATCCCTTGACGTATACGCGATTTGACTGTACCTAAAGGTAATCCGGTTTGAAGCGCCACCTCAGAGTGGCTTAGACCGGAAAAATACGCTAATTCGATAGCTTTTCGTTGATCGGGATTAAGATCTGCCATGGCCCTCTGGACGATGCGCGACCGCGCAGCCTCCACGCTGGCGAGTTCCGGCCCGGGTCTGGAATCACGAAGGCCAGGAACATCGTCAACACTATCTTCGAATTCCGCACGACGGGCCTTGCGAACTGCGCAAACTGTCAATCGACCGGCTGCGCACCAGGATTAACAACCAGGACAATACGGATCCCCGCTGAGGATTGTAATGAGCGGCGTTACGCCAAACCTGTAGATATACCTCCATGGTTATGTCTTCAGCCGTCGATGGATCCCCTAGAATCCTGAGGGCAAGGCCGTAGACAATTCGGTTTGTTCGGTCGTAGAGCTCAGCCAGGGCATTCTCATCCCCGCCAGCCAACCGCGCGACCAACTCACCCCATGCGCTTTCATTATCCGGTCGTTCAATTGCGAAAGGAGTAGCCACCGCTACTTTCTGAACAGTGCAATGGGTAAAGAACCTATTCGGACTGTTCCGGATTACTTGAATCCTATCCGCCCCAGCGGTATGCAGGTTCGGGGAGCGCCTTAGAGTCGGAT